>Ga0256404_1009774_pt1 | contig 13582 bp, 15 predicted proteins | sample RumenRJG_01DNA_FD_185990 | JGI IMG/M metagenome (GOLD analysis project Ga0256404, IMG submission 185990) | Bovine rumen microbial communities from Lethbridge, Alberta, Canada - RJG_01 | ecosystem: Host-associated > Mammals > Digestive system > Stomach > Rumen | place: Canada: Alberta | collected...
CCAAAGATCCAAATAACAAATTCCCCCCAACTCAAAGAAGAGGTGAATAAAAAAATTAATTTCACAAAAATTTCTTAAATTAACAGGGTTGTCATTTTATAACTAATTTAATATACTTGTTTTAACATATCTTTTTTTAAGGCGATACTTTATGTCAGATGATAAAATTAATATGAATCATGGTGCTGGTGGAGAAGTGATGGCTAACTTAATCGCATCCACAATCTTGGACAACATATCCAAAAAAAGTGTAAATGGCGGTATTAGTTTAGATGCTCTGGATGATGGTGCATCAATACCATTAGGTGATTATGAAATTGTTATGACAACAGATGGTCATACTATAGATCCATTGTTTTTCCCGGGCGGAGATATTGGTAGAATTTCAGCTGCAGGAACAATAAATGACGTTTCTGTAATGGGTGCTAAACCTTTAGCTATTTCAAATGCAATTATTATGCAGGAAGGATTTCCTATAGAAGATTTGGATAAAATTATGAAATCCTTAAATGAGACCTGTGAAGAAGTAGACGTTGCCGTTATTACTGGTGATACTAAAGTCATGCCTCAAGACAAGCTTGACGGTATTGTAATGGTCACAACAGGTATTGGAATAGCTAAAAAAGGTGAAGTTGTCCGTGACAGCGGTCTTCAGGTCGGAGATAAAATCATTGTCACAGGCAGTCTGGGCGACCACGGTATGAGCTTGATGTCTTTTAGGGAAGGCTTTGGATTTGACACTGATTTGAAATCAGATGTTGCTCCGATGTGGAATATTATCAAAAAGGCATTGGATGTCGGTGGCGTTACTGCAATGAAAGACCCGACTCGTGGGGGTTTTGCCAATGCAATTAATGAAATGGCTTCTAAATCTGGAAATGGTATTGTTTTAGAACAGGATGCTATTCCAATAAGGGAAGAGGTTCATGCAGTTTCTGAAATGCTTGGTATTGACCCATTTGAAGTTGCAAATGAAGGTAAGGTTGTAATGGGTGTCAAAGCGGATAAGGCTGAAGCTGTTCTTGAAGCTATTAAAGGCGAGAAATATGGTGAAAATGCAGCTATTGTCGGTGAAGTCGTTGAAGGCGAATATGTCATTGTCAACACACCGATTGGTGGAGAACGTATTTTGGAAGCTCCTATTGCTGATCCTGTTCCTAGAGTTTGCTGAGGTGTTAAAATGGCTAGTGTATTTACAAGAAGAGTACTTGCATATGTTATAGATTTTTTTGTAGTTTCTGCATTCATGTGGATTGTTTCATATCTGCTTTCAGTTTTCATTAATCCATATGGTCAGTTCCAGGTCTATATGTACTTCCCATATGTTGTTCCAATTCTAATTATTCTTTATTTTGTTATATTGGAAAAAAACAAAGGGGCAACTGTTGGCAAGGCCTTAATGTATTTGCGTGTTATTTCAAGAAACGGTTATCCTATTTCCACAGTTCAGGCTATTGTGCGTAACTTAACAAAAATTTTCTGGTTCCCTATTATCTTTGATTGGGCTTTAGGAAAATTGTTCAGACGTGATGATAGGATTTTCAGTGATTTTGCAAAAACAATTGTTGTTAATGAAATAGAATAAATGATTTGTATGATTAAGAGAGTTCAGGTTCTATGGTATCTAAACAAGGATGATTTGGAGAATTATTGTCTTGACTTCAAACCTTATCAGTCACATAAGCTTGACGGATATGAAATCTATGATGTTGATGAAGATTTGATCTATGATTTATGTGACAGGGATCCTGACAGGCTGGAGCCTGTCGGATACTTCAAAAACAAAAAGGAAGTAGAAAATTATCTCAAAGATCATATTACAAACAATGAATATGATTTGGAAATAGGTTCACCGGAACTTAACTCCAAAATTTCCGATGCAATTAAAACAGTTGACTTTTCTGAAGAGGGATATTATATTTCAGTGGGTGATGGAGAAATCGGTGACAGTCAAAACATAATCACGCACTGGTATGATTCACTTAAAAAAGAATACAACAGCTCTTCAAAGGATAACGTATGGGTACTGATGGTAACCGGATATGACCCATATGAATTGTCTTTGACTGGAAGAACACTAGCACATATATTATCTGATATTTTAAACATTAACGAAGCATCACTTGACAGTCTGATTCCAAACAAGGGTAGAATCACCATTGAAGAATGGAATGAAATTTTGGATAAGATGTATAAGAAAAATAAGTTATATTTAGGATTAAATCGTGTGATTTAATTCCTTCTTTTTTTTGATTTTTATATTTTTTTGGTTAATTAAGCTATTTTTTAAGAGTAATTCTAACTGTTAAAAAAATTATGTGGTGTTGACTATAATTTGCACTCTTCGCAATAGCTTTGATATCTGCAGGATTTGCATTTGTTTGGATTTTTGGTTGCAACGAATGGTTTTTGACCGTCAAAAAGTGAGTGCATCCTATCTATTGTGAATCTGATTTGCTTTTCAACGTTTGCATCAAACTCTTCACTCCAAAAGATGTTGTCTGTTCCGCGCTGTCTGAGAGCTCCCTTTATTGGCCTTTCATCACCGCTCATTTTTTTGAATGCAAGGCAGTATGCCCTTACCTGATTTATTGTTGATGGAAACGCTCTTGAGCCCGGCTTGTCATCTATGATTACGATTTCAGTTGGAGTCATCCATATCTCATCAATGAATCCTCTTATTCCGTCATCAGCTGACATTACAAAGCATTCTCTGGATATTGAAGCCTCCTTTTTAGACGTTTCAAGCACTTCATCGAATGTGGCTTCTTCTGCATCCTTTAGGAATTCCTCCTCAAGGTGGTTGTGGACATCTGTTCCCTTTATCATTGCCTCTGTAGGTTGTGTTTTTATGCCTTTAATGTACTGGAGATATATCTGGTATTCACAATAACCTTGCTGATTTAACCAGCTAATTGGGAAATTATTTTTACCGTTAATTATTTGTATACTTTCTATTGAAGGATGCTTTTTAAAAGAGTATTTATTGTATTTAATGAGTTTATTTTCCATGCTAATTTTTCCTATTTTCTTGATGGTCTTTTCAAGACAAGTCCTGTCAACTTTGTAATCTCTTCTAGGGGATATTTGTCCTTATACATTGTACGTGCAACCCTTTCAAGGCCTTGCTTTCTTCCGTCATCAAGTCCCTGCTGGTATGAGGCTCCACCACCTTCGATTAGGGCTTTTTCATATCCTGCTTCACGGCCGATTTCTATTCCTTCCTGCTTTCCCTTTTCAAAGCCTTGTTTGTAGCCGATTTCTATTCCCTCTTCACGGCCCTGCTTAAGGCCAATGTCAATTCCTCGTTCATTTATTGTTTCGCCGTCTTCACGGGTGTACAATATTTCATCGACATCCTCAACAACCTGTTCTGCCATCTCTTCAGCCAGCTTGACTTTAACCTGGTCTTCAACCTGCTTTTGAATGATTTTCTTGACTTCATCCGTCTGCATTCTTCTTTCAACTTCAGAGCTGATGTAATCGTCATATCTGCCGGATTCGATTCTGGAGTTGATTTCAGCTGAAATCCTGGCTTCAAGTTTTTCCTTAAGCATTTCTTCGGTGTTTATATCATTAACTAAATTTTCAAGTGATGACTTATCCATAAGAATATCTCCCATTATAGTAATATTAATATTGTCTTTAAAACTATAAATAATAATCCTTTCAAATATTAAATCAATGAATTTCAATGATTTAAAAATAGATGGGGATATTAAAAGTGCCATCGCTAAAATGGGTTTTGAAAAGTTAACTCCAATTCAAACAAAAGCAATTCCCGAAGCTTTGGCCGGAAAGGACATTATAGGTCAGGCACAAACAGGTTCAGGCAAGACTTTCGCATTTGCCATTCCGATTTTGAACAAGATTTTCACTCCGGACAAGTCACCTCAGGCCATTATTCTCTGTCCGACACGTGAACTGTGCATCCAGGTTGCAGAAGAGTTTAAGAAATTGTCTGGGGATATGGATAAGGTAAAGACATTGGCGGTCTATGGAGGACAGGCCATCGGAAGGCAGATTCGCGTATTGAACAAGGGAGTCCATATTGTTGTCGGAACTCCCGGCAGAGTAATTGACCACATCGAAAGGGGAACGCTTGAGCTGATAGGCATTGAAACAGTTGTTCTTGATGAAGCGGATGAAATGCTTGATATGGGCTTTAGGGATGACATTGAACTGATTTTAAGGCACACTCCAAAGCAAAGACAGACTTTGCTCTTTTCTGCAACAATGAGGGATGAAATCAAAAAGATCACCAAGCTGTATCAGAACAATCCCAAATTTATCAAGATTTCAGATTCAAGAAAAACGATTCCTAAAATAAAGCAGTTCTCATTTAAAAGCGATGACAGGGACAAGATTGATGATTTATGTAAATTGATTGAATATTATGACTTTAACCTGTGGCTGATATTCTGCAATACGCGCCGAAGGGTGGATTTTGTTTACCGCAACCTGAAAAGAAACGGCTATAAGGTGGACAGCATTCACGGTGACATGACCCAAAAGGTAAGGGACAAGGTAATGAACAAGTTTCGAAACGGAAACATATCTATTTTGGTTGCAAGCGACATTGCAGCCCGTGGAATTGACGTGACAGAAATTGATGTTGTCGTAAACTATGACATTCCACAAAATCCTGAAGACTACATTCACAGAATCGGACGGACTGCCCGTGCAGGCGAATCCGGATATGCATTCAATATCGTGGCTCCATATGAGTCACATGACCTGGTTAAAATCAGAAAGAAATTCAATTTAAACATTAAAAACAAGAAAATTCCAAGCCGTGATGAAATCGAGAGAATAAAAAATAAGAAATTGTTGGATGATGTTCGTTCATTGATAGAAAGCAATGATTTGGACGATTACGTCAAGGTCATAACATCTTCCAAAATGGATGCTACTGAAGTTGCAGCAGCATTGCTAAAAATGATGAGGGAAAGGTAATTATTTCCTTCCATCAATTATATTATATTTGATTTTTTCGGATTCGAGTTCGCGCACAAAGGATTTTGTCATGTCTCCAACGCATAAAGCCAGGACGTTCAAGCCTTTGCGTGCAGCATTTGCAGTTGCCTGTGGAGCAGCAAATTCAATGTCTACTTCTAAATCGAGCTTGTTTGCAATAACTCTTGAGATAGTACCTGCAACGGCAATCTTATCTATTTTTGCACCGCTTTTAGTACCGTTTTCATAAACATCCTTAATCAGGTTCATGTCGGCTACTTTTGATCCGCCTTCCTTGATTGTCGGCAGATTGATTACTGTTGCCTCTCCAACGGTCATATCTATTAAACCGGTTAAATTGGTTAATGCTACATCTGAGTCTTTTTCAGCATCTTCCAATACAATACCAGTTGCATTTTCATCTTTGCTGTGGGCATATAATATGCCGTCATTCATGTAAAGACCAACAATTTGATCTTTTTTCAAGTCTTCACCTGCAATAGCCGGCCAGATTGTTTTGTAATGGTTCATGGTTTCCAAAACGGAATCTGAATATTTTCTTAAACTGATTGCATCTCTTTTAACCTTATCGATACCTTTTTGGGTTATCTTATAAGGTGACCTACCATCTTTTGAGGTAATGTATCCTAACTCTATTAAAGTTTTAATGTTTTCTGAAACAGCCTGGATTGTAATACCTAATTTTTGAGCCAAATCCTTTTGTTTGAGATGTGGGTCCTGTTTAGATATTTCACTTAAAATTTGGAAGTGAGTTAGTGCCCCTCTTTTCTTAAAAGCTTTCAAATTTCATTCCTCCTATTAGCATTAAACATGCTTTGATAAATTTATAAAATTACATTGATATTTTTCCATTTAATGATATATTAAACTTTTGTATAAATTCGTCCTTTTTTGAAAGGGGAATGTATGCACCACATGCCATTGCATGTCCTCCACCGCTTCCACCGACCTGTGATGATACCTGGCGGATAATGTTTCCGAAATGGATTCCGTCATATGACAGGAAGCGTGAACATCTAAGAGATACCTTAAGGCCGTCAGAATCTTCAATCTGTGTAAATCCGATTATAGGCTTTCTCCAGTTGCAGTATCCCAATATCATTCCTGTGATTGTACCTACGATTTCTGGCTTGATTCCTGTTCCGTCAAAGTACTGCAAATTTTCAAGTTCAATTATCTTATCTCCGTTTGCTACCTTTTCCATTGATGTTGCAAGATTATATCTGTGCTTTCTGCTGATTTCTTCAAGCTCGACAAGTGCCCAGTCCCTGTTTCCCTTAAGGACTTCCATAGCAATTTTTTCTTCATGGTTTCTTCCACAGGCGTTCATTGCGGTTGAAAATTCAGCGCCGTCCCTTAAAAAGCTTGCAGGGTCTTCAAGAAGGAAAGTGTATGAGTCTCCAATCAGTATCTTTTGGATATGCTCATAGTATTTTGGCGGAACCTCATTGATTATCATCCTGTTAAGAGCATTGTAGAGCTTTCCCTTTTCCTCGTTTGTCAAATCGGAAAGTGTTTTTCTTCTGATTCTTTTATGGGTTTGGAACAGTATCATGAATTCGTCTTTGGACAGGTATGGCGGAAGGGTCTGGGCCGCCTTTATTGAGTCAAGCTCCTTATTCAGCATTGCACGGTCCTGTCTTGTCAGCGTATAGTCCTTTCCGGCTTCGCATAGGATACCTATTTTTTCAAGCACTTCAGCCTCTTCGGGCATGACTCTGTGAAGCGTTGAATCGATTCCCAGTTCATCTAAAAGAGCCTTGGATTCATTCTGGTTGTTGGTTATCGGCAGCTTGACGTCACTGAAATAGGATAATGCGATAAACAGTTCCCTTGTGTTACGCCCATAGATATTCAGGTCGTTTTTAATCAGGTCAAGATAGCCTTCATTCACAGCATCCTCCTGGATGATTTCATTCAGTCCCTCAAAATGTCCGCTGTGGGTATTCTGCATATCTCCTATTGCAGATAAAACGCCTATCCAGCTCAGGTCACTATATCCGAATTCCTTTGCAAGAAAATAGCACAGTCCTCCTCCGCATACATAATATGATCCGTCAATTCCATGGTGAATTGGATTTATTTCAAGGTATGTGAAGTCCTTTTTGTCCTTATAGTCCAAATCCCTTAATGGCGGGTGATGGTCTAGAATAAGTATGTTGTTGTCTTTGCTTGCATTTGTGTCTATGCGCTGGCCTGAACCCAAATCGGAAAAGATGGTCAGCTCATGGTCAAGCTCGATGTCATCCAAAACATCAAGATTTACGAAATCAATGTCATGGGGCTTTTTCTGTCTGTCGAGGATGGTTGAAAGGATTGCTCCGGAACAGATTCCGTCACAGTCGATATGTGAATAGACCTTGATGCTTGATGATTTTTCGATTAATTCCTTTGCTTGGCGATACTGCTCAGACATTAAAGTAGGAATTTTCATTCAAATCAGTTCCTGATGGCCTTGATTTTTAAGCTTATTTCCTTTATGAGCTCCAGTTTGGTATTGTCATATTCAACCAGAACACGGCCTGATTTTTCATACCATTTTCCAGGGTATGCTCTTTCCTTTTGGATATTGTATGTCAATCCTAATCTTTTCAATGCCTTTTCGATTTCATCCATTGTAGGTGATGAAACTGCATACTCTTTAGATATCTTTCTTCCTTCGCTTAAAGTCAAATTTTTATCTAGATATTGTGGCCAGATTGTAATCATTGTTTAATCTCCTTTTCAAATATTTCAAGTGCTTCCTTAACAACTAAATCCATATTGTAATATTTATATTTGGCTAAACGTCCTGCAAAAATAACGTTTTCCTCTTTTTCCATTTCCGCTTCATAGAGTTTGAACTTATCGAGATACTCCTTTGTAGGGTATGGATAGCATTTTTCACCGTTAAAACCAGGATATTCTCTCATTATTGCAGTCTTGTCTTTAATATTTTGTCCGGTCAGCTTTTTGAACTCTGTAATTCTTGTAAAGTATGGGTCATTCGGATAGTTGACTACCGCAACGTCCTGATATGAATCCTCATCCAATATTTCATAAACGAAGTTAAGGCATCTGTAGAGCAGTTCCCCATACTTGTAATCATAAAAGTAATCGATCGGTCCGGTGTAAATCAGTTTTTTTGAATATTTGATTTTGCTGATGTATTGCTTATAGTCTGCCTTGAGGCCGACATGAATGTTGTCTGATTCAATCATCTTTTCGCACATCTTGGTATATCCTTCTTTTGGCATTCCCTGATATGCGTCTTCAAAGTATCTGTCGTCATGATTGAACCTGAATGGTATTCTTGATATTACAGACGGACTCAGATTGGCTGCTGAAGTTCCCCATTGCTTTTCTGTGTAGTTTTTGAAGAGCTTGTTGTAGATGTCTCTTCCGGCATTTGCCAGAACCACATCTTCTGAGGATTTTATTTCTTTAATGTCTTCCTTGTGCTCGTCAATCCACTCATGCATTGAGTCTTCATCCAGGTCAAGGTCATACAGCTTGTTCAGGGTATCTATGCATATAGGCATCACAACAAGCTTGCCGTCAACATAGCTGAGCACCCTGTGTTCGTAATCAATCCATTCAGTAAACTTGGATAGGTAATCATAAACTTTCTTTTCTTTTGTGTGGAAGATGTGCGGTCCGTATTTCTGAATCAGCAGTCCGTCATCATAGAAATCATAGACATTTCCTCCGATATGGTCTCTCTTTTCTATGATAAGAACCTTTTCATCTAGTTCATTGGCTATTCTTTCAGCTATTGTAAGGCCTGACAGGCCAGCTCCCACTATCACATAGTCAAATTCCATTATATCACGCTTTTGAAGTATAAATTGAAGTTTCGATTGCAGTTGTCATTGAAGATAAAAGCATCTTGCTTTTCATATCGCTTTTATGTATTTTCTTGAGTTTATTTACTTTTTTTAGAAGCAGTCTGTTTTCCTCTTTGGTAAATGGAGAGCCTTTCCATGTATTCATCCAGTGAAGCAGGTGAGGATTTACTGCAATTGTCTGTATTTCCTTTGAATATCCTTCAGTAAGCTTTCTGCAGTAGATATATGACTCCATCAAATCGTCAAGCAGCCTTACGTTTACAGTATTTGTAATTGACTTGTCATCAGGCAGATCTCTTATATAGTAATCGTAACACATGAAGTTGTTGAGATAGACGATTCCCTCTGCTTTAAGCAGTGCCTCATCTGTAAATGCCAGGTCGTCTCCTGATATGTATGGCTGGAAACGAATGTTATTGTCCATGATAAGTTCCCTTTTAAAGATTTTACTCCAGACTGCAGGTGCCATCTTCAAAAGGTCAGGTTCCTGCTCGATATTGTCGATGATGATTTTATCAATCGGTCCGTCCCTTTTGTATGTCACTTCATGGTCTTTTCCGTAAAGGAACCTTTCGATGAAATTGTCCCATAGAAAGTCTGATACGTTAAGGAAATTCGCAGTTTCAAAGGTTTCGTCGGGATAGGCATGTTCCAGGTCGTCTTCATAGGGTGAAAATGACTTCTGAACAGTTCCTCCATATTCAAATATCCTTCTGAACCTTGCAAATGCAACATCAGCATCATTTTCCTTCACTGCATTGTATAGGGTTTCGCATGAATCAAGTGTGTATCTGTCATCAGGATCCAAAAACATTATATAATCTCCGGTGCATGCTTCAATACCTGTGTTACGTGGAGTATATGCGGCTCCTGAGTTCTGCTCATGGTGAATTGCAATGCAGCAGTCGTATTTTTCGGCATACTCATCAATGATTTCGCCTGATCCGTCGGTTGAACAGTCATTGACCATTATTATTTCGAGATTTTCATTTCCAATAGTTTGATTTATTAGAGAGTCGATTCCTCCTCGAAGGTGATCGCCAACATTAAATATCGGCAGAATAATACTGATTTTATCTTCCATTAGAATCTCTCCATACTTTGAATAGCAGTTCCATCATATCAGGAACCGTGTAAGTGTCTGGGTAAATATGTGCGACTTCATAGTCGTCGAGAACCTTTCCGGTAATAGGGCCTATTGCAACAGTCAGCAGGTTGTCTGACAAGAGTCTTTTTAGTTTTTCATTATTTTCTGATATTTTAAAGAAGTTATGAACAGTCAATGGGCTTGTAAAAGTGATTGCATCAATTTCTGAGTTTTCAATTTTTTCAATCAGGTCTTTAACACTTTCATCATCCATTGGAAAGAGTGACTTATATGCTTCAGCCAGGATGACTTCATTTCCAAGATTTTCCAGACCTTTCGGCAGGGTGTCTCTTGCAGAAGCGGTTCTTGGAATTCCGATGCTTTTGCCTTTGATGTCTGATTTTGCAAACTCATCAACCAGACCTTCAGCAGTAAAATCATCAGGCATCAAATCAACATCAACTCCCTGTTTTTTAAGAAGTGATCCTGTTTTGTTACCTATCACAGCAATTTTGCAGTTCAGGTTTTGTAAAAAATCAGGATAGAATAAATTAAGAGAGTCAATCGTTGTTGGAGATGTAAAAACAATCCAATCTAGCGAATCAACATTTCTAACCAAATTTTTTAGTGAATCAGTATTCACTGGCTGTAAGTCTAGCGTTGGTGCAAGCACTGCACTTCCACCTAATTTCTCTACAATTTCACAAGCTTTTTTAGCTCTGTCAGCAGGTCTTGTAATTGCAACAACAGGTTTTTTCATCATATTTACCTTCAATAACTTATAATGTTATATATTTTGATTTTGTTTGCTTATATTATTTGTGTAATTAAATTATTTATATCATTATTTCCATATATTATACATAAAATGTATCATTGTTCAATGAATCTCATCAAATCATGCTTGTAATAGCATTATGTAGAATATAATAGATATGGTGTTTAACAATCTCTTAAATCCAAAAATCATTTCATTAAACTCACATGCATGGTGAAATTAGATTTGTTCAATGTTTTATGCTGTAAGGATAATGATTGAACATACAATGAATCATGTTTTGCTTAAACCAAAAGGGTTTTCATATCAATTTCCAAATATGATAATAAATGTATTTGATGCAGATGTCCTAAAACTTGACGGGGGCATAATTGAAATTACTGTATATTACTGTTTTGGCATCCGGTCATGTGATGTAACATTGAATCTTTCAAATACTTAATATCCTTGACCTGCAGGAAAATAATGTTGTTTTAAAAGTGAATTAATATGAATATTGGTAAAGATAAATCGAAATTAACTCAATTCATCAAAGATAATTTGGCCATCATCGGCTTTTTTATACTGATGCTGGCGCTCCACATAATCATGACATTTATTGGTGATGATATTGGGTATGCGAATGTCTTATCAAATCAATCATTGACAGATTTCATATCTTTTAGATACCATGAATGGTCCAGCAGACTTATTATAGACTGCATTACAGTAATTTTAGCTAAAGAAAACTATATTGTCTGGAAAATACTTGACATAATACTTTATACCCTTGGTGTTTATCTAGTTATAAAATTCATCAATAAGGACAATAACAAATATGTTGCATTAATTGGAGTGTCATTATTCTTAATGTATCCTTTCTTTGATATGGCGGGTGCCGGATGGATCGCTACGACTTTAAACTATTTATGGTGTTTTGTTTTTGCAATGATATCATTCATACCATTAATCAATGAAATAAATGGTAAAAAAACAAATATCTTCATTTATATTATATCCATATTAAGTTTATTCTATGCGGTAAATCAGGAACAATCCTGCTTATTGATTTTAGGGATTAACACACTATATTTAATTTATTGCATAGTTAAAAAACAAGATATCAGCAGGTTCAATGTTTTAATTGTAATAGTATCTGCTTTGGCATTGACAATGATTTTAACTACTCCTGGAAATGCTAAAAGAGTGATTGTCGAAACTGCAAGATATTATCCTGAATATGTAAACTTTGGAATAATTGAAAAACTATACCTGGGCACTATCCCAACAATTGGAATTCTATTAAAAGACAAAGTGCTGTTTACAGTATTTTACATAATTCTAGCTGCATCTGCATTACTTAAAACAAAAAATAAATATCTAAAATATATCTTATACTTTAATATCATATTAATACTTTTTTTAGTATTTTTCAAAACATTGATTGATATTTCAAGCATTCCCGAGTATTTGAATATTGGATTAATGCACAACCCTACTGTTGTATCAGCATTTTCCGCAGTGGATTCTATTTCCAAAAGCATACCTTTAATATACGATACTCTCAGCTTATTTGCATATAAGGGGCTGCCAAATGCTGTTACAGGCTCTGCAGTATTGGCGGTTTTGATTAGTATTTATCTGATATTAAGCAGTTGCTGGATGATATTTAAAACATTTGGGAAAGAACAAATGCTTCCCCTAATTTTATTTATTGCAGGATTCATGTCCAGATTAGCTGCCGGATTTTCACCAACAATCTTTGAATCAGGATCTAGAACAGCATTTTTCTTCTACATGACAATAATCGCAGTTACTCTAATGCTAATTAGGAAACTTTTTGATGATGATGTTCTCAATAAAACTTTGGAAAAACGAATAACATTAATATTGGTCATTTTGGGGTTATTTACTTACATGGCAGTATTTGCAATTGTTTTTGTCATGTTTTAGAGAAATAACTCTCTTCATGTCAAATGCTTTCAAGAAAGCATACTGCTACTCTGATAATATTCATTAAATATTTTTAAACAGAATTAAACATTCAAAAAAAATTTCTCAATATTTTTTTCTATTATTTGTATAATATTGAAAATGCTTTATTTCAACAAATTTTAAATATTCATTTTTATATAATTTGAATTATATTGTGAATGAAATGCATTGAAGTGATTTTTTTTGATGAATGAAAAATTATATCATAAACTGAACCTTATAAATCAGATGATTGAACATAAATCCAAGATGAATCAGAATCAAATCAATAACCTTTCAAGAGGTCAGGGAAGAATATTAGCTATTCTTCAGGCAAAGGATGGTTTTTCATCAAAGGATTTGGCCATTCTTTTGGGTGTGAGCGTTTCTTCAGTCAATTATCTCTTGAACAAACTGGAAAAATCAGGATTTATTATAAAGGTTCCTTCTAGGCAAGACAAAAGGGTACTGATTATTAACTTGACCGAAAAAGGAAGAAACTATAAAATCAAGTCTTCTGTAGGTTATGACATATTCGATTGTCTGGATGATGATCAAAAGCAGGATATGGATGAATATTTCAATAAGGTTATCTATGAACTTCGTGAACTGATACAAAAGGAGAATCCTGAAAAATTTGACAAGCAATACAAAAGACGTAAGGAACTGTTGCAGGACATATTGTCAAGACAGGACAATATCTATTGGTTTAATCTGATTTACGGCGAGGCTGAAGAATAAGTATTATATGGGAGGTTGATTTAGTATTATATAAAATAATACTAAACCATTGAACAAAAAAATATTTTTATCTTAAAAATGCAAGAATACCTGTAGGATAAGTCAGAGGAGTCGCCTCCTCCTTCTCTCCTCAGAACCCATCGTGTGACTTTCATCACAATGGGCTCAAGCAAACCTTTATCTGAAATTGTAAGATTATACAATTATCTATTCGCAAAA
>Ga0256404_1009777_pt1 | contig 13576 bp, 10 predicted proteins | sample RumenRJG_01DNA_FD_185990 | JGI IMG/M metagenome (GOLD analysis project Ga0256404, IMG submission 185990) | Bovine rumen microbial communities from Lethbridge, Alberta, Canada - RJG_01 | ecosystem: Host-associated > Mammals > Digestive system > Stomach > Rumen | place: Canada: Alberta | collected...
TCTGATGGTCAAATGCAAGTAATATCGCATTTTGATGGTATTCTTACAAACAGTCGTGCTGCTTATGTGCATGGCGATTGGTATTTTCAGAAGTATTTTGTTGAGAACTCAGAAATAGGTATTTCTGTTGCCAATGAAGATTATTCTGCTTTCCTTGGTGGTACAAATAATCGTCGTTGGATAGCCCAAGGTAAGCGCTCAGACTCTTACAATCATCAATTGTGGTATCCTGTAGGAGGCGAAGCCGCTAACGGAGTTAGTTTGACAGAAGCAAAAACTCTGGCATGTGCATATTATCCTTGGCGCTCTGGTGTTACCGATTTCACCAATATTCATTGGCGTGTTGATCCACATGTTGATGTGATGTATGCGCCATGGACAAAATCTACTTCTGTGGATATTACTAATCCACCAGCTCGTCTTCCTTTGACAAAGAATTCACCTATTGTTGACTTCACTTTTAAGCATGCGCAGGCAATCATTGCAGTTGTTGTTAGAAACGAAGGCTACAATGATGAATCGTTGATTCATAATGTGAAGATTCATGGCCCAGGGTTTGGTGAGGAAGCTGATTTGGATGCAGGAACAGGTGCTTTGAACAATGTAAGTGACACATTGATAGAAGAAAGTTATAATCCTCCGTTGACTTTTCAAATCGATAGTGTTAAAGATTATTTTTATTGTTTTCCAACAGGAGTTAAGAAGCGTATTTATTTCGATTTTTTAATTGACAGTCGTAGGCAGAGTTCTCATGCTGACATCGCTTTACAGCAAGGTGTGGTTTATGAATTCCGTTTCAAGATGTCGAGTGTTCGCCTTGAATTTGATTCAGTATCTATTAAGCCCTGGGAATCTGCAGGTATAGAGACAGTTGAAGCTCGTCCTTATGTGTATGACATGGATAAGTATGATTATGTGGATATTGGTGCACAGGACGAATATGGTAATAAGATACTTTGGGCGACCACAAATATTGGTGCTGAGGATACACTTGATGTGGGATACTATTGGATGTGGGGTAAAACCACACCATGGACTTTTGATGATATGATAGGACCTACATATTATGTGAATCAAAAAGATATATCGTATAATAGTATAGCTCGAACGCAATATGATGCAGCTCGTGTGAACTGGGGCAACGAAAACAGAATGCCAACACGTTATGAATGGGACTATCTATCGAATGCAACTTTGTTCCGTTGGGTTGATACTACAATTACAGCTAATGGCAAAACGGTTCGTGGAATGTATGTCAGGAATAGGGCTGATCCAAGCAAACATCTGTTCTTTCCTCATACTGGTTATCGAACATATATTTCTCGAGGTCTGTTCCCTGGCATGCGAACAGATACAGTAGATATTGTGTCATCAGATGCAGGTGTTACAGGATATTATTGGACCGCTAATCAAGGTACAAATATAATACCTTATCAACCTATCTATCAAAAGATGGGAACGGGTGCTCCGAGTGGTCACATTACTGTAAGAACCGAGCATAAAGACAGTTTAGGTATGGTGATTAGGCCCGTTAAGGTTTATCGCCAGTATGACAAAGAACCTTTCAAATAAAAGTATTTTAATAACGATATTAAATATAAACATTAATTGAATAATTATGAAACAGTCGGTATTTTTTAAAACTATGCTTTCTGTAATGGCAGCTTTGCCTTTGCTGACTGCTTGTGATAGCGAGAATGTTGTTGCTACTAACAACCAAGCTAAGAACGAATTGAGAGTTAATGTAGGTATTGCTACTCCACAGAGACCTGATAATATTTCTCCAGAGTCTCGTGTAGTTAATCCTACTGGTGCTACAATTTATAAGTGGGGTAGTGCTGCTCCTGAAAATGTAAATCCAGCAAATTTTGGTTCAGGAGAGTCTATTGGTATATTTTTGCGTGATGCTGCAACAGAAGGTCCTTATGGCTTTATCACATGGGATGGATCTGGCACAAATGCGCAAATAACAGGACCTTATGATAATCTAAGATATACTTCGGTTGGAAATTATCATTCAACTCAAGTATGGAATTATGTTTCTGCACCTGGCAGACCATCAGTAACACTTCCTGAAGGTGTGTATTCACAACTTTGTGCTTATTATCCTTATGATGGCTCTGTAACTTATGATGGAAATAAATATAGTTATTCTTCTTCTCCTTATGGTTCTACGCCATATACCCTAATTCAGGGTTCTATAATTTCTTCACCAGGTAACGAGGTTTCGGATCTACTTAGTGGAAATGCAGGCTGGTTGATAGATAGTTCAACAGGTATAGACTATATGTATTGCCCTGCAACAGGTCCTGTAGGTGGTACTTATATTGATGGTAATCTGCCAATGGTAAATATTAAGTTCCATCATGCTCAGACATGTTTGAAATTCAAGATTTCAGTTCCTTCAACTTTCTCAGGAAGCGCAAATGTTACAAAATTTAAGGTTTATGGTGGTTTTGCAATGAAATCACGTGTTGATATTTGGACAGGTAATGTTACAGATAGAATTATGCCTTCTGCTACTGCTGATACAATTGATGTTCAGGCAAGTGCAAGTAGTGTGCTTAAAACAATCAATGCAACCACACCTTATGAGACTGCATATTTCTGTGTGCCACTTAATGAGAGTGTACCAACAAATCTTTCAATTGAGGTTACTATTGATGGTCACACCTATCGTGCAACTATTTCAGCTTTGACATTGATGCGTGAGTGGATTTATGAAATTCCATTGATGCTAACTCAAGGTCAACTTGTTGTAAATCAGGTTGAAATTATTCCATGGACTATAAATAGTTCTATTCCTGTTACACCGCTTCTTTAAATGAATATAAGAGTTAAGACATATTTGTTACTTGTTATCTTTGCTGCAGGCTTAATCGCCTGTAGCAAGGATGTAACTGTAGCTTCGGAACCAGAAGATATAGATTGGAGTTCTGCGAGTGAACTTTCTTTTGATATTGGTAAAGAGCAAATACGAGTTTCTCGTGTAACTGAAACTCCTTATAACACTTCTGATTACTATCTACCAAATGACGATAGTATTGGTGTAAGTGTTAAAAATGCTCCTTATAGTATGGGTTCTTACAGTTACAGTAATGTAAAGTATGTATCATCAGGAGTAGGCTCTGCCCAGACATGGAGCAATCCAACTTCCACACTTATAGCATTGAAGAAGGATTCGGCTCATGTGTCGGCTTATCATCCATATCACAAAGATACCGATCCATTGGCTATTCCTATGAATTGTCTTAATGGTATTGACTATCTTTATGCTCCATATAGGGCTTGGACAAGTAGCGGACGTTTGTATTGGGCTGATCCACATGCTCACATAAAGTTGAAGCATGCTCAGGCTATTATCATTTTCAGCTATGAATGGAATGGTTATCCTGGTGCAGGTGTGCTTACACAAACACAGGTAAGTGGTGGCGCTTTTGGTATGCAAGGCATTTTGAATTCCACTACAGGTGCAGTGACCAGTATTTCTGGTTCTTATGGTCGTATGTATGGAACTCCCAAAAATCTTCCAACAACGACAACCCCATCACCTGAATATCTGGACTCAATTTATGTGATTCCAACTGGTAGTGTTGTTGGTAAAGTGAAATTTACATTAACTATTGATGGTACAGATTTCAAGGCAGAGTCACCTATAAAAGAATTAAAGCCAGGTTACATATATTATTTTCCACTTAAAAATCGTGGAAAAAGTAATGAACTTGAAATTGGTGAAGTAACAATTAAACCTTGGAACACTCAGTTAATACCACAATATGGTATAGTTGATGATTATTGCTATATAATGGCTGGTATACCTATTCCTGGAACATAATGGAACAAGTTAAAACATCGATACAATGGCTTTGGGCACAGATGCGTGGCTTTAAACAGCGCATGATGTGGTGCACACTTGTAGGCGTTCTGCGAGTGGTAGCTTCTCTTAGCTTTGTCTGGATATGCAAGATAGCTATGGATGTAGCTACTGGAAAAGGACATGGTAATTTGATGTTTTTAATATCTATAATGATTGGAGTCTTGTTGTTGCAGTTGCTGTTTTCAAACTTGGCTTCGTGGCAGCGAGACTCTAATTATCTTTTTATCTCGAATAAATTGCGACTTCAATTGTTTACCAAAACAATGAATAGTTCATGGTCTGGTCGTGATAAGATGCATACGGGTGATGTGATGAGTCGTATGGAAACAGATGTTGAAACTGTGTCGGCATCATTGGGATACGATTTACCACAGTCAGTTATCATTGTTATTCAGTTGATGGCTGCATCAGCGTTCTTATTTATACTACAGAAAGAATTGCTCTTCGTGCTGCTCTGTATTATGCCATTGGCATTGCTGAGCAGTAAATTGTATTTTAAGACTATGCGCCGTCTCACTAAGCAGGTTAGAGAAACTGAAGGTAGCATTGAAAGTTTGATACAGGAGAATCTCCAAAATCGCATCTTGATAAAAGCTATGGGCACATTGCAAAGCGTTATCGGTATGTTGGTAAGATGGCAAGGTGATTTGAAATCGGTCTATTTACGTCGCTTGCTTTTTTCTACTCGGTCTCGTTTCTTTGTGCAATTAGGTTTTCAAACAGGATATGCTGTAACTTTCATTTGGGGAGTTGTGGGTATTCAACGTTCTACAGTTACCTATGGTATGATGACAGCATTTCTACAGTTGGTGAATCAAGTACAGCGACCTATTGTTGATTTAAGTCGTTATATCCCCAAAATGGTGCAGACGTTTACATCGGTAGATCGATTGCGTGAACTTGATAGTTTGGAACAGGAACAACATCATGAAGATAAGATGCTTCAAGGACAGGTTGGAATATGTATTAAGAATCTTACATATAGCTATCCTGATAACATAGCACCGACAATTAGTGATTTTTCTTATGATTTCAAGCCAGGTACAAGTACAGCTATCGTTGGTGAAACTGGTGTAGGTAAAAGTACTCTGATTCGACTGATACTTTCTTTATTGAAAGCTGGACAGGGTGAGATGAAGATATATAATGAAAGCCGAAGCGAAGTTATTTCGCCTTCAACCCGTTGCAATTTCATGTATGTGCCACAAGGCAATTCTTTGTTGAGCGGTACAGTGCGAGATAATCTGTTGCTTGCTAATCCTGATGCTACAGAAGCAGAGATGAAAGAGGCATTGGATATTGCTATGGCGCAGTTCCTTGATAAGAAGCAAGGACTTGATACTCTTTGTAGCGAAAAGGGTGGGGGGCTGAGTGAAGGACAGGCCCAACGTATAGCCATAGCTCGTGCAATACTTCATCCTGGAAGTATTATAATACTTGATGAAGCAAGTTCGGCTTTGGATGTAGAAACAGAGAAGAAGATATTGATAGCTTTGGGTGAGCGTATGAAAAATAAAACTCTTATTTGGATTACTCACCATAAGGCTGTTACAAAATATATGACCAATGTGTTAAACATTGGTGCTTGTGAAACAACTAAAGTATGAAGAATATGATGAAGAAGTTGATTTCAATACTCGTGTTTGTGCTTTGCATGCTGTGTAGTGGAAATCTTATGGCAGCAGAGATTCAAGTGGCTGTTCCTCTTAATGGTTCTTCCACAGTGGATATGTATTTTTCAATCTTATCTGTAGATGAATCCACGCATACAGGAACTGTTAGTGTAGGACGTTCTGATAGAAGAGCAGTGATGATGGGACAAGCTGTGATTAATAAGTCAACAGCAGGCTCTATCGAGATTCCTGCTGAGATTTCAGACAATGGTTATGTATATACTGTTGTTGAGATAGGACAGAATGCTTTTATTGGTTGTGCAGGTATTACTTCAATATCTATTCCAGAAGGTGTTACACAGACAGGAAAATCTGCATTTAATCAATGTAGTGGTCTTCATACTATTTCTATTCCTGCTTCATTGAAGGTGCTCGGTGCTTCAACATTCTCTGAGTGTTCAAATCTCACATCTGTAACTTTTGCTACAGGTTCTGTACTTGAATCTATTGGCTCTGGTTGTTTTTATAAGTGTGAGAAGATGACAGAAATTTCATTGCCTGCAAGTGTAACGAATATAGATGGTGCTTTCTCTTATTGCACAGGACTCACATCAATAGAGGTTCCTGTTGGAGTGACAACAGTGGGTGGAGCAACATTTGCAGAATGTATTAACTTGGAAACGATTCATTTCCAAGGGAATATAACAAGTATAGGTACTACAGCTTTCTATAATTGTGTGAAGCTAAGCTCGGTAAATCTTCCTAATCAAGTTACAGAGATAGGTAGATATGCTTTCTATAATTGTTCAAGTATTGCTAATTTGAAAGTTCCAGAAGGAATGACTGATATTGGTGATTATGCTTTTGCTGGTTGCTCTGGTTTGACAAGAATTTATATAGGTCCTACAGTTACGAGCATTGGTGAAGGTGCTTTCTCTGATTGTACTGCTACCATGAAGGTAATTTTTGATAATTGTATGCCAAAAATTGCTTTTAATTCTTTTGAGAATTGCTCAAAAGATGATAAGTTATATTTCCCAACTCGTTATTATGAGGTTATCAGTGGTCATGCTTTGTTGTCAGAGATGAATCTTTATCCATACATGACAATAGCTAACGAGTATAATACATTTGCTATGGATGCAAAGCTTGATATTACTAATGTTAAGGTTTTAGATACTGAATATGAGGAGACTGATGCAACGGATTTTCATACTTATGTGTGCAAGAATTTCGATAAAGAAACTCGAAATGTGTCTGTTGATGAAATAACTGGTGTGCTTCCTGCGCGTGAAGGTATGCTTGTAAAAGGAACACAAGGGACTAAATACCTGTTGAAGATTTCCAAAGACGAGGCTACTGCTGATGTAGCTGGTAACTTGCTTAGAGGTGTTATCACTAATACTAAGATTGGTGGTCCAAGTAGCTTGGATTATGTGCTTGTTGATGGCATTTTCTATAGAGCCAGCGCAGGAATGCTTGGTGCAGGAAAATGTTACTTGCATTTGCCTTCAAACACATCAGCTGGAGCAAGACTGAATCCATTTAATTTGGATATTTTAACAACAGGTATCGAAGATACTTTTGAGTCTGCAGTTTCTTCAAAAGGACTGATTTATGATCTGAATGGTAAGGTTGTTGGTTCTGGTTTGGAAATGCTGAAACAGTTACCTCAGGGTATCTATATTTATAATAATCGAAAATACATGAATAAATAAAAGCTGATATGAAAAAGAAATATATAACCCCTTCTATTAAATTGCTGGAGATTGGTAATTTGATGGATTCAATCCCGGTACAGTCAGGACCTGAAAATGAACATGATCCATCAGATTCTAATGCAAGAGAAATGATGGAATTCTTTGATGATCTCAATGAGTCCATTGTTTGGGAATAACAATGGAGGATGCTATGTACTCTAAGACTATCCACAAAAATGTGGAGCTATTGATTTGGGATAATTTGTATGCGAATTAAGATACTTACTTTATGTAGTGTTGCTATTATATTTGTTAGCTCTTGCAACGAAAATAGTGACACTACTGATAAGTGTACTGGGGGAATAGTCCCTTTGCAATTCACTGCTACAGTTGGCGAAATGCAAATGAGTCGTGTTGGTATGCAGGATGACAAGATTGCTATAGGACAGCGTGTGTGGATGTGGATAGACAATGCAGATGATGGCACTAAGCATATTGGTGCATGGCAGCATGCAAGCGATGGGGGCTACAAGTTGAATCCTATTCCTTATATAACAAAATATTTCCCTGCTGGCAATCGACCTGTTGACATCTATGGTGTGCATGGTAACTTTTTTGTCACACCAGACACTAACAAGCCCGATACTATAGCTCACAGTGTTTACACTAATCAGATTTCATCTTCTAATTATCTTGTTAGCGATTTACTGTGGGTTGCTGAACTTAACCATCGGGCGCAGGATTCAATAAAATTGAAATTCCGCCACATGCTCTCAAAGATAGAAATCTGTTTCCAACCAGTAGGAAGTGTTACAGATGCGATGATTGCTGGTGCTACAGCCGAAGTTGTAAATGTGCCTAAAAATGTAAAGCTGGCATTAGCTGATGGTGGAGGTTTGAGTTACGGCTCTCTTTCAAATATTGAATTCCCCTTGCATACTATTCCTGCCAGTGCTACCAGTTTTTCAGGTGCTACTTATGCGGAGATAGTTGTTCCTCCTCATCAGGTTAAGACTTCACAGAATTTAATTCGACTCACTTGTACTAATGGAGATACCTATTATTATAGACCCGACAGTACTTTTATTATGGAGCCTGGAAAAGTTTATCGTTTTAATATGCAGGTGAAACAGACAATAAAGATAGACCCTGGCTCATTGAATCCATGGACACCAGAGAGTAAAAACATAGAATATGATATTGTTCCACTTACGGTTATGCCAGAAGTGGATGAATGGGGATTTAGAGATGTAAATATCAAATGGGACTATATGATAGTTCCTCCTGAAGTTGATGACTGGGAAGGCAAGGATGGAGGTTCTTTTGCGTGGATGAGAGTTAATCCGATACCCGAAGTTGATACCTGGGGTGATAAGGATGGCTTTAGTTTCTCTTGGGATACTCCAGATGTTGCAAGTGGTGTAACACAAAATCCTCTTCCATAAAATTATGCGAGAATAAATTATTGAAAATAATGAAATTTAATTTGAATCATACTATATTAAGTATTTTTGTTGTATCTTCCATGGTGTTCACTTCATGTGCAGAAGATGTTTTTGAATCAGAAACTAATAGAATGGCAAAAATATCTACTGGGATAGAAGTAGAACAGCCTAAGGCTACAGGTGTGAATAATCTTTCTCGCTCAGAGAGTAAAGCGCCTGAGTTTAAAACATATAGAGTCGAAGGCGCTAAGGGCGATATGTATTTAAGATATACTGCAGCTGCAGGTATTGTAGGTAATAATTCTGCTGATTCTGTTATAGATAGTCGAGGTAGACTCATAACAACAAGCGATTTTTATGATGACTATGGTCTTTTTATTTATGAATATCCAAGTTCTTCGACATGGGCAACCGAACATACCTCCGCTACACCAAATATCGTTAATGAGCGTGTACTAAGAGGGCGTAACTGGAATACCAACGAGTTTTGGCCTGGTGGTGGTGTTAAGATGGCTTTCTTTGCTTATGCTCCTTATAATGCTGCTGGAGTTTCACTTCTCCCGAGTGCGACAACAACAGACTATCCGACATTTCATTATGTAACCCCTGCTGATGGTGCGATGCAAAATGATCTGTTGGTGAGTTATCCTTCCGTTTTTGCAGATCCTGCAAATACTCGAGGTGGAGTAGATGTTCCTGGTGATTATAATCAAATTAAATATCTACGTTTTAAACATGCCTGCACAGGTGTTCGACTTGCTGTGGGTGACCAAATGGCTCCTTGCACACTTAAAAAGATAGTTATTAAGGGTGTTTATGGTGTTGGTGATTTCGATTACAGCACTATGACATGGAATGTTGATAATTCCACAACCTACAATTATACGCTTAATGCTGACCTTGTTGTTCGAGCAACAGATCAAAATAAGGTTATTAACGATGGTAAGTACGTTTTCATGTTGTTGCCACAAACCGTGCCATCCAATGCTGTAATCGAGATGACTGTTGATGACGGCGAAGAGCACGTGCTAACAGCTAATATTGGAGGAAGCGACTGGCCCATGGGATATACTGTTACTTACTATCTTTCTACTTCTTATGTAAATAGTAATTACATCCTTTCGGTATCTACAGGCGCTTCATCTATTTCTGGTAATGGTGGTTCTTCCACTTATAATGTTCAGAGCTATAAGCAAACTTTCTATGGCTCTCAGGTTGCTGTTCCTTGGGAGGCAACATATAGTGTAGGTAGTGATGCAACCGAATACAGTAGTCCTGGTTCCACAGTAACAGCCTTTACCAATGCAGGCAGTGGAAGCATCACAGGAGCAAACTATAGTATCACGTTAGGTGGTGCAGTTCCAGTTAGTGATCCAACAACCAATCCTCACACCGCCGATTTGCGTTCCCGTGCAGCTGTGAGTAATGTGAATCTTGCTGCAGGTGGTGAAACTGCCAACTGCTATGTTGTAACAGCACCTGGCACATATAAGTTCCCATTGGTTTGGGGTAATGCCATTAAGAATAATGCTGCAAACACATCGGCTTACAATTCAGATGTTTTTGTTGATTATAAAGGAGCAAAAATATCAACTGTAGGTCCTTATATTTATAATACCTATCAGCCTTTTGATGCAGTACTTGTTTGGCAGGATGCACCAGATTTGGTTACTCCTTCATCTGTAAAATTGTCGTCAGACAAACATTTTCTTGAATTTGAAGTAAAGAAAGATAATATTTGTCAAGGAAATTGTATATTGGCAGTTCGAGATAAAAACCTTGATATTATGTGGAGTTGGCATATTTGGGTTACCGATTACGATATTTCTGCAGTAATTCCAATCAAGTCAACTAACATCACTTTGCAATGGATGCCTGTTGTTTTGGGATTCTGTGATGCCGAAACTCGCACAAGTTCGGCCACATCTACAATATATCTTCATGTGAAGCAGACGGAAGGCACAGAAACTGCCAACGTTTCCTTTGATTTAGGAGCTGCAACTATGAACTATGGGAATAACGCTCCTTATTTCCAATGGGGACGCAAAGATCCAATGGTCGCACATACAGGAGTGGCAGCAACAAATAAGCCAATATATGGCACTTACACAGCCCTTAATAACATGAGCACTGCTGATATTGCCGTTACTATAAGGACTCCATACTATTTTAATACTTGGTATAATCAATCATTAGAACTTTGGAATGTGGGGAATACTATTACTAATGCCAGTGTTGAACCTGTTGTGAAGTCTATCTATGATCCATCACCTAGCGGCTTTCATTTACCATGTTCTGGCTCATTTCAAGGGTGGGAAGAAGGTGGACGCACATATTGGCAAGGCATAAGTGGAAAATGGGGACGTTACTTATTTCAACTAGGGCCAAATACAGGAAATACATACTTCTTACCAGTGTTAGGATTAAAAGATTCCTACTATAGTTATTCGTACTTCGCAGGAGAAGGTGACTATTGGACGTCTGGTCCTTCGTCCTCCTCTAATGGTTTTTGCATGTACTTCAATTCTGGAACTGTAAGTACAGCGTATTTATCATACATTCGTAGTTATGCTTTGACAGTTATTCCTGTAGCAGATAATTAGAATTTATACTAATTTTCTGCTACAGGATGTATATTAAAAGCATTGAAACGACTATAAATATATTGAGGGGTACATCTTGCTCCTTGCATATAGTAACCATAGCCCCTATCAGTAGCATAGGGACCAGAATACCAATAGTAAGATACGCTACCTATCGATGATGTTCCACTATAACTATCACGATAACCTAATGCAGGGAAGAATACAACGTTTCCTGTAGCAGGGCCAAGTTGGTATATATAAGTTCCCCATAAACCTGAAATATTTTGATGGTAACCACGTCCTGCAACATCCCATCCTTCGCAAGCACCAGGACATGGTACGTGATATCCTGCAGGGCTTGGGTCGTAAATGGACTTGATTACGGGATTAACATTATATGTCGTAACCTCATTCCCCACATTCCAAAGTTCTAATGATGGATTGCCATTGCTTGAATTGAATTTGTATGGAGTCCTTATAGTAACGGCAATATCAGCAGTGCTCATGTTATTAAGGATTGTGTAAGTTCCATAAATTGCTTTATTTGCATTTGCCATTCCTGTTGATGGCGGTAGTGGATCCTTGCGCCCCCACTGGAAGTGAGGTGCATTCTGTCCATATTCCATAGTTGCTGCCCCTAAGTCAAAGGAAACGTTGGCAGTTTCTGTGCCTTCCGTCTGCTTCACATGAAGATATATTGTAGATGTGGCGGATAAGACGCGCACATTTTTATTGTTATGTTGTTATGTAACGCCAAATTTCAGGCTAAACTTGATATAGACAGATTATAGAGGAAATATAGAGACATACAACATGAAGATGTAGTGTTGTAACGATAACAGTAGTTATTCTCTATTTTACGTGACTGATTCTTTGCATTTCCCCTATTATTATAGGATTTTATACGTTTTTTATCATAAAATCAAAAAAATGATTAAAATCATTAGGTGTATTATATTTTTTACTATATTTGTCCTTTGTTGGCATAGCAATCATAGTATGTAAACCTTTGTAACACAATACAATAAGCTTACAACATCCTTGCTGCCACTATTTTTTTATAACCTAAAAAATCTTATAGTAATGAAGAAACTTATTTCATTCGTGCTATTAGCCTTAGCATTTTCCTCATGTGACAAACTTGAGGAAGACCTTCACGAAGCTCAGTTTGTTGACTTTTCTGTAAACGCCTTTACTATTGAAGAAGAGACTTTACAAAGTAAATCACGTGTGTCGGCGTCGGAATCAGAAGCAACACAAATTTCCATTGCCATATTTGATTCTGCCGACGAGAAAGTGTATTCTGCCACACAATCGGCATCTGATACGAATACTACCTTCGGAAGTTTTACAAACATAAAACTTTATAAAGGTAACTACAAGATTGTTATCGTTGCACATAAAGCCGCAGAAAACGGAACTGCAGCAACCATTACATCACCTACAGTTGCAACAATAAATCAAACTCAAATTAACGAAATATACACCAATGTAAAAAGCATATCCGTTGACCCTGATAATGGATCTGAACAAAATGTGCAAATGTCGTTGCCACTGTGTGTCACCAAACTTATATTTCACGTTAAGGACAAGATTCCAAGTAATGTTGCCAGCGCAGCTATAACCATAAACGAAGGACAGTTGCCGGCAGCTGCAATCACATTTAATCCAACAACAGGTCTTCTTTCAAGCAATAGTTCCTTCACCCGAGTTGTTGATTTAACACCATATATAGGCACTGCTCCTACTATTTCAGTATGGGCATGTCTTAATCAATATCCCAAAACATGCAATATAAAAGTTACGTTCAAAGATACAATTGACAATGTTATATACTCACATACATATTACAACCTTGAATTTAATGGTGGTCACGTTCTTCGCGTAGGAGCCTACGTCTTCACTCAAAAAAGCAGTCTAGCCCTTGATTTTGGAGAATGGGTAGATAATCATAGTGAAATACAGTTGTAGCAACACAAATGTCGTATAAATTATAAAACGCAAACTTCACGGTTTGCGTTTTATTATTGTTCTATATCCTCTTTACCTTCAAACAAGGCATTAAGGAAACTAATGAGTAGATCCTTATTAAACTTCCGTTCCAAATATGCGCTTGAAACCAAAGTCAGTAAGTGGATTAATGTATTTCTCGACAATCTGCTCCATAAATTTATTCTCCTTATGTTGCAAAGATAATACTTGTAGTGCATATCTCAAAATTAATGCTATCTTTTTGTGAATATCACCCATCTTATTCATGCGTATGTTTCTATATTTCCTCTATAATCAGTCTATATCAAGTTCGGATGATATTGGCGTTACATAACAAACATAACAATAAAATGTACACACTTAT
>Ga0256404_1009779_pt1 | contig 13575 bp, 11 predicted proteins | sample RumenRJG_01DNA_FD_185990 | JGI IMG/M metagenome (GOLD analysis project Ga0256404, IMG submission 185990) | Bovine rumen microbial communities from Lethbridge, Alberta, Canada - RJG_01 | ecosystem: Host-associated > Mammals > Digestive system > Stomach > Rumen | place: Canada: Alberta | collected...
TTCAGCTCACCGCCCAGACGCAGCCGCTGCGTCTTGCCGAAGTCGTTCTGCCAGATGTAGTGGTTCGACACAAAGTTCTGGAGCAGGTAGGGGGCCGACTGGTTCTTGAAGTAGCCGTAGCCACGCAGGCTGGCAGTGTCGCCGCGCACCTTGAGGCGAGTCTCGATGTCGCCGCTGATGTCCAGGTCGCCCGCAACGCTGCCCACCACGCCCAGCTGTGCCGTGGCGCTGTAGCGCAGGTGCGAACCCTGACGCTTGGTCAGCTGGCCGCCCACCCACACCACATTCTCGGTGTGGCTCGGAGCAACCTTGGCCGGAGACTTGTCCAGGCCATCGGGCAGGTCGGCTGTGCCACTGACACTGTCCACCACTTGGGTGAACCGGCGCACCTCGTGCGTGCCATAGAGCGCCAGCCCAAACTTGGCCCAGCGGTTGAAACCCTCAAGCATCGACACACCCACCGTGTTGCGCAGGCGCCACCAGCTGGTGCGCTCGTCGGTGCCGCCCAGGTGCAGATAGGTGTTGCTGAAGAAGAGGGTGTCCTCGACACCGCTGTCGTTCAAGAAACGGTGACGGTTGTCCTTATAGTCCATCGTCCAGATGAAACTGGTCACCGGCACGTATGTCTTGCCGATGATTGTGTCGGTGATCGAGTCGCGGCGATTGCGGTAAAACCCCACCTTGTAGCGGTGGTTCATATAGAACTGACTGCCCTTGATGCTGCTCTGGGCATCGGTCAGCTCGGTGGTGATGCTCTTGTTGTCCACGCGGGTCTCGCCGCCCTGCACCTCCGCCGGGTCGGTGATATAGCGGTCGTCGGTGATGCCGCCGTTCTCGCGAGTGGTGTACTCATAGTGCGTGAAGAACGACTGCATCTCATACCGGTCGCCCATATAGGAGCCGAACACCTGCCAGGTGAAGTCCTTGTCGGCCTGGTTGTCATACGAGCCCTTCGAGTAGATGTAGTCCAAGCCCGCGCCCAGCTGCAGGCGACGGTTGATGTTGCCGCTGAACAGCGCCTTGGTGCGGTCCTGGTTGCTCTGCTTGTCGCCGCCGGTGCTGTAGCCCAGCAGCGTCATCGGGATGCGGGTGTTGTAGTAGCGCATCGTCGACGTGTTGTGGAGCCACGGCTGGAGCGCGTCTTCCATAAAGAAGTCGCTCGTCAGCCCGCGGCCGAAGAACAGCTGGTTCTGACCCGGCGCGCCATAGTTGCCCGTCGTGGCCCATACATGGCTCGGATGCCACGGCAGCGCGTAGCGGTGATAGTCCTCAAACAGTGTGTCGATGGTCGCTTCGGTGCGCTGCCCCAGAGGCTCGGTCAGCCCCCAGGCAAACGACGGCTCAATCTTAACCTTCTTCTTGGCGCCGGCACTCACCGCCACCAACAACGCCATCAGCAAGTATAGTGCAATCCTTCTTTCCATAATATCCTGCAAAGTTACTACTTTTTGCCGACATAACTGGAATCAGGTGCACAGAATTTATGTTTCAGTGGCTCATTACTCTGCAAGCCCGTCTGTCGCGATTTGCATTAGTTCCTCCGAACAGTTTATCACGAATTGTCGAATTGTCGATTTTTTTCGCGTAATTCGCTCTCAAAAGTTTCGGTCCGGCATGCTTGGATGACAAAATGGCTGCGTGTGGCGGTGCTCAGCGGCCGATGCGTTTGAACGATTGCAGCAGCATGTTGCCGTCGTCGAGAATGCGCACATAGTCGGTGGCACCATTGCGCCCGACATCGGCAACCAATCGGCCAAAGTTCTCGTTGGGATATTCGGGAGCTAGGATATAGTCGTTGGCCGAGACCGAGATGCAGTTCAGCGCAAACGCTTGAGCGGGCTCATCAACAGGGGTGAACACATAGCGGTAGGCGTCAGACTGTGTCACACGGTAGTTGCGATGACCATCGGTCCACAGACCGGGGTGAAGCCGAGGCTTCTGCACGCTGATTGTCGCCGGGGCGGCGTCGGGCAGCTCGGTGCAGTAGGCTAGGATGGCAAAGCCTTGAGGACCAAACTCGCTGTCGATGGGATCCATCTGGCACTTCCTGAAACTGCAGCTGTAGAAATTCACATAGTCGTCAAGGGCAAACAGGGGGCCCTGCAGATTGTCGAAAAGGCAACCCGTAAAGGTGACATCGGTGCTGGCATTGATGCACAGCTGGGCATACTCGCGGTTGTCGCGGAAGATGCAGTCGTTGAACCGCACCTGATTGGACCTGGCCACGTGCATCGTGTAGTAGGTGCAGTCATGCACCGTGGTGCGGTTGATGCTCACATCGTTGCAGCAGTCAATCACAAACCCCTCGGTGCCGCAACCAAACAGGTCGCAGTCGTCGATAGTCACATCGGTGCAGCGGTCCAGTTCCAGCACGCCCTTGTCGCAATAGCCGTCCTCGGTGTGGCCCATGACCAGGCCCTCAAGCTTCAGGCCCGTGCAGTCGATAAATTCCAGCACGTTGGCATAGCGGGGTGTGGCAAGCAGCGTGGCGCGGCCGCGGGCCGAGCGGATGGTCAGATTATCGCAGCCACGCACCTGCAGCGTGTTGCCGTCGGAGGTTGATGCATAGGTGACCTGGGGCGTGGTCGCTCGCTCGTTCTCGGGCATGAAGTAGGTCTCGCCTTCAGGCAGCGTGCCGTTGGCAGCCATCTGGTCGATAGCTTCGGTGATGTTCAGCGATTGGCTTGAGGCGATCACAATTGTGCGGTCTGGCCCCAGAGCATTCACCAGTTCGGCGGCGGTAGTCACCGTGATGGTGCCCGCGGCCTGGGCCCCGATTGCAAGGCAAAGTGCCGTCAGGGCAGTAATGTAAGTTTTCAGTGTCATGATTAGTATGAGTTTAGTGGTTATGTGTCTGTATACTAATTGTTTGGTGTCTTTTCGGGGCGGCTTTTTGGCATCGTCGGGTCGCCCTCGGTCTCGACAGCCCCATTTAATGATGGCAAATATACGGAATTTATTTCGTTTAGCCAATGATTTTAGAGCAAAAAACGCAAAATCCCATCAAACAGCAATCAGGAGCCCTGACGCAGGAGCTCCTGATTGTTGTTTGATGGGATGCTTGCGTCCCTACATCATTCCATAATCAATCATGCATGATGAATCACGAATTCACCTTGCCGAGCATGATGTTGACCACGGCGTTGACATCGCTCACGTCGATGCCCTCCTGGCCGTCGACATTGGCGTTGCCGGGATACTTGCTGGCCTCGTCCTTGCCCAGCATGATGTTGACGATGATGTTGACATCCATCACGTCGACCTCGCCGTCACCGTTGATGTCGCCCGTTTTCAGGCTGGACGGACGCACCCAGCCTTCGGGAGGCTCGATGCCGATGATCATGTCATGACCGTTGTTGAAGTGCAGCACGTCGCCGTCGCGGTGAGTCATGTTCAGCGCTGTCGAGGCATACCACCCGTCGCATGTGCCATACCACCCCATGTTGAAGTGGAACAGGCCATCGCTGTTGTAGCCGTCGCAGATAAAGGCGTGACCGCCTCCACCGTTGGTGTCGCTGGCCGAGTAGAGGATGGGGCGACCGGCATTAATCTCAGTCTTGATCATCGTCTCCCACTCTGAGTCGCTGTAGTTGTCATCCCACCAGCCACTGCGCTGCACCAGCTTGGCCGACGAGCGGAAACCGAAACGCTTCATGGCATCCAGCTGGTCCCAAGTGTAGGCACCGCTACCCTCGGGGCTATAGCCCATCTCGACAGCCTGGCCGCAATAGCGCGACAGCTTGGCCACCTCCTGCGCCTGCGCGTCGGTGTACTCGTCCTGCACCAGCGTGCTGGTCGTCCAGTCCCAGTGGCAGTAGCTGTCCAGAATCAGACTGTAGTCAAAGGTGGTCTCGGGCAGGGCAGCCACGGTGCTGCTGATCGACGAGCAATAAAACGACTGGATGGCACCGCTCGTCTGCGGATACTCCCAGAAGTTCATCACCTGAGCCATCGCGGTGGCCACGCAGCCCACCACACAATATTCGCCGCGATAGACCGGGCACTGCCAGTCGTAGGGCGCTTCCTGCCCCCAAGTCGAACTGATGAGCGGCCCCACGGTGATTGTCCTGATGCCGGCGGGAGCCGATAGGCGCATGCGGGGCGCGGCAGCCTTGGCCGGGGCGGGCTGCTTCTGCAGGAACTCAATCTCGCGCTTGTAGCTGTCCAGCAGCGAACGCATCGTGCACGGCAGGCGGTCAAAGTCCAGATGGCCGCGGTCGTTGTAGCCCAGCACGGTGGTGGCGCGGTCATCGCCCGATACAATCACCCAGCCGCCGGTCGGCACGTTGAACGCGTAGTAGTCGTTGGCGCCGGCAACAGCCTGCGAGGCTTCGGCGTGCGCCAGAGTCAGGTCGGCGGCACTGGTGCCACGGGCGGCAAGGAACGTGCCGCGCACCTTGCTTTGCAGATAGATGAATTCACTGGCGGCACGGCGAGCGTCGGCCACATTCACGTTGCCCGCCAGGGCCGGTGAAAACGCCGACACTGCCAGAATGGGCAATACATACTTGAGCAGGTTATTTTTGTTCATGTTTGGTTTGTTTTGATTCGAGTGCCAAAATTAGCACTTTTTTTCGAAACACAAGCAATCATCCATCATTTTTCTACCAGATTGCACAAATAATATTCCTTTGTATCACAAAATCGCCCTTGCTCTCCCGACAACCTTTAGCCCGCAACCGAGCCATTCAGTGCAATTTTTTTTGCTGCAACAATTGCGCTAAATTGCAAAAATTATTGCGCTGCGCTTGTCACAACCGGGTCCCGTCCGGTCGTGTGCACTTCGTGGTTGTTGAGCGGCCAAGAGCCAACCGCGAAGTAATTTGCACGAATTGTTGCGTCGGAAGGCACGTTTTTGGGCGAAAACTTGCCGATTTGCATGATTTTTGCTACCTTTGTGGGTGAAAAACCATAACAGTGATAATTATGAACGAGAACAACATCCCCCAGCCGCCTGTTTACCCTCAACAGCCCGCGGCGCAACAACAGCAGTATCAGCAGCCTGGTTATCAGCAAACGCCTTACGGCATTCCGCGGGTCAAGCCGCAGATGCAGTTTGTCGATGCAGTCAAAACCGTACTCATCCAGAAGTATTGCTGCTTCACCGGCCGTGCCCGACGCAGCGAATACTGGAACTGGGTGCTGGCCTATCTGATCGCGAGCATGGTCTTGGGAGTCTTGGCCACTTTCCTCACGTTTGGGTTCTACGAGAGCATTGAAGAGCCGATGAATCCATTGAAGTCGCCCAGCAACATCATCTCGTCAATTCTGGGGCTGGCGGTATTCCTGCCCAATCTGGGCGTGACATTCCGTCGCCTGCATGACACGGGTCGTTCGGGCTGGTGGGCCGTGGCACCCATGTTTTTGTATGTCCCTCTGTTGGGGGGTATGGCTGCCATGGTCACTGGCGGCAGCGGCATGTTCATGGGCATGTTGGCTGTGCTCGGACTAGTTGCTCTGGTGGCCATTGCCTACTGCATCATCATGATTGTCTGGCTTGCGCAAGACAGTGACCCAAATCCTAACAAGTACGGGCCATCACCAAAATACAATTAGTCTTTTAGACGTTAACTCGAATGCTCGAATAGTCGATTGCTCGAATGCTCGAATGTTCGAATGCTCGAAAACTCGAGAACTCGAAAACTCGCAACTTTTATGCCCCGGTCCAAGCTTTTGACAATCAGCCACTGGCTGCTCGCGGTCACCGCCCTGGTGCTGATGCTGGCGGCGTGCAGCCACGACCGTGGTGTGCGCCAGCCGGTGCCCAGTGTCTACTACTGGCGCACCACGCTGTCGCTCGACTCGGCCGAGCGCGCTTTCCTCGTTCGGCATGGGGTGGGGCGGATGTATGTCCGCTACTTTGACGTGGTGGTGCGCGACGGGCGGCCCATGCCTAATGCCACCCTCCAGTTTCAGGACACTGTGCCCCGAGGCATCGAGGTGGTGCCCACCGTGTTCATCGTCGAGAACTGTCTGCGACATGGCCTGGACAGCGTGGCCAGCCTGCTGGTCGACCGTGTCGTGCAGATGAACGAGACCAACGGCCTGCCTGCGCCACGTGAGCTGCAGATTGACTGCGACTGGACGCGCAACTCGCAAGATGCCTATTTTGCCTTTTTGCGTCGCTTGCGCCAGCTGCTGGACGAACGAGGCATGCGCCTGTCGGCCACCATCAGGCTGCATCAGCTGGCCATGGACCCGCCTCCCGTCGACGAGGGGGCGCTCATGGTCTACAACACCGGCGATGCCGCGCGGAGCGGCGACCACAACCCCATCCTCGACTACCGTGATGTCGAACCCTATTTGCGCTATGTCGCCGACTACGACCTGCCCCTGTGCGCGGCCTATCCCGTGTTTGGGTGGCAACTGCTGTTCAGTGGGCAGGAGTTCAAGGCCATCTTGCGCGGCGAGAATTTGCAAGACACCACCTTGTACAGGCCCCTGCAGGGCAATGAATACCTGGTGGTGCAGAGCAGGGACAACCCCGTGCTGAGCGATGCCGGCGACCAGTCGGCATGGATGAGTGCCGGCGACCATGTGCGGCAGTGGCAACCCTCGGCGCAAGAGGTCGAGCGTGTCGCTCGCGCCCTGGGCCAACGCCGTCCCGGCATCAACGGCCAAGTCATCATTTATCACCTAGACACCAAATACTTGAACCAATATGAAGACCAATTCTATGAGACGATTTATCATCTTTAGCGCACTGGTGGTCACAGGTGTGGCCGCTGCGCTGGCGTGCGGGCCGTGGATGCGCCCCAGCTACTACATGTTCAGTGTCTACAACCGTAACCAGATAGGCGAGACCTACACCAAAGGCATGCTCGACTACTGGCAGGAATACTGCACAGAAGCCTCAATTTCGCCCTACGACATCTCGCAACTGGCATGGGTGTCGCCACAAATCGACGACTTCGAGCAGAGCGACAACGAGCTGATCAAGGCCGCCATCGCCAAGGGCGACACCGAGATGCAGCAATACCTGCAACTGCTGTGCAGCTATCTGCAGGTGTCAGAGCAGGTCAAGGGCGACACGTGGTCCTATCCCACCAAGGACGACCTGCAGAACCGCAACAACATAATGAACTATATCTACAACCGCGCACGCAGCTACAACGGCAACCGCCTGAAGGCGCAATACGACCTGCTGGCCATGCGCGCGCTGATGATCAAGAAGGACTATGCAGGCATCATCCAGTGGTGGCAAACGCGTGTGAGCAAGGCCAAAGCCAGCGTGTTCCGTGACATGGCTCAGGGCATCTATGCCCACGCGCTGCTCAAGACCGGCAAGCAGCGTGAGGCGTGCGAGATCTATGCCGAGCTGGGCGACATGCGCTCAATCAAGTGGATGATGCAAGACAAGCGCAACCTGAAGGGCATCAAGGACGAGTATCGCGCCAACCCCAACTCGCCCACACTCGTGTTCCTGGTGCAGGACTATGTCAACAATGCGCAGAGCACCCTCGAGGGCCTGCGCAGTGGCGAGGCTTCGCTGGCCTCCGGTTTCACCTACGACGGCTTTGAGGCCGAGGTCAGACAGATGCGGCAGGCAGCGGCCGGACTGCGCGACTTCATCCCCTTTGCGCAGCAGGTGGTCAAGGAAAAGAAGACCCAGGTGCCGGCACTGTGGATGAGTGCGGCTGGACACCTCGAGGCACTGCTGGGCAACAGTCAGCAGGGCATCAAACTCCTGGACCAGGCCATGAATCTCAAGGGCACCGAGCGCATGCTGGACAACGCGCGTGTGTGCCGCATTATGGCCACCGTGCCCGGCGCGCAGCCCACACAACAATATCTGGACTACCTGAAGGGCGAGCTGGAGTGGCTCACCTACGCCGAGGGCAACGAGTATGACAACCAGGCATGGCAATATGGGCTCAACGGCGAGAACCACTACAGCGAAATGATTGTCAATCTCTGCTACGACTATCTGGGTCCGCAATTCATCAAGCAGGGCAACGCCAATCTGGGGCTGGCCTTGATGAGCTGGTGCGACAGCCACGAACGCGACTTCTTTGCCGACCGCGAGGCAGGTACCTACACCATGAGCCGCGACTGCTACTGGGCCATCGACAATCTCACCGCCGACCAGATGATCAGCTTCCAGCGCTATATGGCCGGCAAACCGGCCAGCAAGCTGGAGCAGTATCTGAGGGAGCAGAGCGGACCGAACATGTTCGGCGACAACTACTTCAACGACAAGATTGGCACCAAGCTGCTGCGCGAGGGACGATTTGACGAGGCCATACCCTGGCTCGAGAAGGTCGACACACGCTACCTGAGCTCGCTCAAGATCAGCGCCTACATGGCTTGGCGCGACTATAAGAAACCACGCTGGTTCTTCAACGAGAATCTGTTCACCATCAACGAGGAGCCCACGCAGGTCAAGACCAACCAGAAGCTGGACTTTGCCCGCGACATGGTCGAGGCCATCGCACTGGTCCAGCGCACCACCGGCAACGATGGAGCACGTGCCAAGTATGACCTGGCCACGATGTACTTCCAGGCCAGCTGCAAGGGCAACTGCTGGTATCTGACCCGCTATGCCAACAGTGTCAACGACGAGCCGCTGGACTATCCCGGCGAGAAGGATTTTGTCGGCGAGGCGGTGCGGCTGCTCGAGCAGGCCGCCGGCGAGGCCACGACATTCGACCTGCGCCAGCGGTGCGTCTATGCCAGCGCCTACATCCCTTGGGGCGAGCCCTTCATCACCTACACCTATGACAAGGACTACAACCAGGTCAAGCACTTCAACACCGACACACATGAGTACCGCGCCATGTCGGCGCTGGCCGACTTCTATCGCGCCAACCGCGGCAAGTGTGACAACTACGTCAGCCGCTGCGACATCCTCCAGAAGTTTATGGACTGAGGCACTGCGCACATCGGGGACGGTTCTTTTTGTGTCATTTTTCAATTTTGGCACAGCAAGAACCGCCCCCATTGTCTCATTGTCGAGCGGCCCGGAACCACAAGGCGCTGCAATTGCCGCCTCATCGGCTTTGGGCTACCGGCTCTCGAACGTCTCGGCAACGACTCTCAGCTGCTCGATGATGTCGATGCCTTGCGGGCAGTGCGCCTCGCATTGTCCGCAAGCGATGCACTCGTTGGCGCGCCCGTGACTCTTGGCGTGCAGGTTGTAGTACATCTGCGAGTTGCCCTTGTAGGCCTCGCCCAGCATGTGCAGCGAGTTGTAGACGTTGAAGTACTCGGGGATGCAGATGTTCTGTGGGCAGCCATCGGTGCAATAGTGGCATGCCGTGCAGGGGATGGCGATTGCCTCGCGCATCAGTTGCGATGCCTGCGACACAATGGCCTGCTCCTGCGCGTCAAGCGCCTGGAAGTCTTGCATATAGCTCGTGTTGTCGGCCACCTGCTCGAGGTCGCTCATGCCGCTCAGCACCATCATCACATTGGGCAGCGACGCGACATAGCGGATGGCCCACGATGCAGCGCTGGCCGTGGGATGATGAGCGGTGAACAAGTCGCTCACTGCCTGCGGAACACGAGCCAGAGCGCCTCCACGCACTGGCTCCATCACAATCACGGGTTTGCTGTGGCGGGTGCAGATGTCATAGCAGGTGTGGGCCTCAATGGCCGGACTGTCCCAGTCCAGATAGTTGATCTGCAGCTGCACATACTCCACCTCGGGGTGCGCGGTGAGCAGCTGCTCGAGCAGTTGCGAGTCGCCGTGAAACGAAAAGCCGATGTGGCGAATGCGGCCCTCCTGTTTCTTGCGGGCGATGAAGCCCCAGCCGTCGTGCTCGTCCATGATGCGCGTGTAGTCGGGGTTGAGCGCATGCAGCCAGTAGTAGTCGAAGTAGTCGATGCCGCAGCGCGTCAGCTGCTCGTTGAAGATGCGTTCCATGTCGTCCTGGCTGTTGATGAGCCAGCACGGCAGCTTGCTCGTGACGGTGAAGCGCTCGCGTGGATAACGCTCGACAACGGCCTGGCGCAGCGCGCTCTCGCTCGCCCCACCATGATAGGGATAAGCCGTGTCAAAGTAGGTGAATCCGCGTTGCATGAACAGGTCCACCATCTCCTTGGTGCGCTCAATGTCGATGCTCGTGGGGTCGTTGGCATCGGTCTGTGGCAGACGCATCAATCCAAATCCCAGTTTCTTCATATCCTTCATTTTCTAGTGTCTCAGTCGGTTGTTATAGCTCCCTCGTTTGCCTTCTAGTCTCTCTACAATTCCTGCAATTAAGTGCAATTGCTGCCTCGCTGCTTTTAGTCTCAACAATTTTTGCAATTAAGTGCAATTGCTGCCTCGCTGCTTTTAGTCTCTCAACAATTTTTGCAATTAAGTGCAATTGCTGCCTCGCTGCTTTTTTTGCCTCTCAACAATTTTTGCAATTCAGTGCAATTACTGCCTCGCTGCTTTTTGCCTCTCAACAATTTTTGCAATTCAGTGCAATTACTGCCTCGCTGCTTTTTGCCTCTCAACAATTTTTGCAATTCAGTGCAATTGCTGCCTCGCTGCTTTTTGCCTCTCAACAATTTTTGCAATTCAGTGCAATTACTGCCTCGCTGGCTTTTTAGCCTCTCTACAATTCCTGCAATTCAGTGCAATTGCCGCCACATTGCACAAAATTGCATAAAATGTTGAGCGGCTAAGAGTCGTCCACAAAGTAAACTTCACTGAATTGTTGAGCAGCTAAAGGGCAAGAGGGATGATACCATTGTCTTTAATTAAATCCTCAACGCCAAAATTGATAATCATCCCATATTTCGTTTGCGTTAGTCTCATGTAACTCAACGTCTGCCTATAGTATTTGTTAGGCTCAGGATGAGAATTTGCTTTCAGCTCAATGAGAATCTCATTGTTGACAATGATGTCCGCTTTCAGAGTTAAGTCCAGCTTCCTGTCTTTGTAATATGTTGGAATCTCTACTTGCCTCTTGGCTTCAATTCCATTGTCTGACAATTCTATCATCAGGGCATGCTCATAGAATTTCTCAACATAATAGGGTCCCAAGGCATTGTAGACATTGAAAACGCAGCCACGGATTTTATATATTAGCTCACTTATTCTCTTGTCTTTAATAACCATTGTTTCGTTTATTAGTTCTTTTGAATACAATCTCGCTGCTTCTAGTCTCTCTACAATTCCTGCAATTCAGTGCAATTACTGCCTCGCTGGCTTTTAGCCTCTCAACAATTTTTGCAATTCAGTGCAATTGCCGCCTCGCTGCTTTTTTTAGCCTCTCAACAATTTTTGCAATTCAGTGCAATTGCCGCCACATTGCACTGAATTGCATAAATTGTTGAGCGGTCAAGAGTCATCCACAAAATAAATTGCACTAAATTGCATAAATTGTTGAGCGGTTAAGAGTCATCCACAAAATAAATTGCATGAATTGTTGAGCGGCCAAGTCCCCGGCAACGCAAAAATTGTTGGGCGGTCGCCGAAACCGGTCACGAGGCCAGTGACTTGATGACAAAGTAGCCGCCGAAAACCTGCAGCACCATGCCCGGCAGACCCAGGCGGAAGTCCTGCAACCCAGCATAGAGCGACCCATGCATCACGGCCTCGATGCCACAACCCAGCAACTGGTAGCCCAGCACTACACCCAGCAGCAACAGCACGCTCACACGACCTGTGCGGCGAGCCACAAAGGCAGCGATGACCGCCAGCAGCGTCGACTTAACCAGGATGGCGGGCAGCATGGCGGCAGGGGGCATGCCGAAAAGCACATGGTTGACCAGTGGCGAAACCACGGCCGTGAGAAGTCCCACCTTCCAGCCATATTTGTAGGCCGCCACAAGGGTGAAGAAATAGATGGGCAGCAGCATCAGCCCGCCCTGCGGAATCAGATGGCATAGTTGCGGCAGCACCACATTGCCCAAAACAAACAGCGCAGCCCACAGATAGGTGCGCATTTCACTGTAGTCCAGCGAGTAAAGTTTTACACTTGTTTGCATCATAGTTTTAATTAAAAATTGAGAGTTAAGACCGCTGCCACAGCTTGCGGACCTGTCACACATTATTTGTTATACATTATTCTTTGCGTTGAGTTTTGCTTTGAAGTGCTCGCGCAGCAGTTGCTCGGCTTCGGCGGCGGTGAGTGCCGGAGCCACAATCTGTTCCAGCGGGCAGCGTGTGTTGCCCTGAGGGATGACGATGCGGTCCACAAGTTCGCCATAGTCGTAGGCGATGCCGGCCTGGTCGAGTAGGGGAGTGGCCAGCCGGCTCATCACTTGCGCATAGACCTCGCACACGCCTCCCTGCACCAGCAGCGCCGCCGAGGCCTTGCCCACCACCTTGTCGGCTACATGCGCCCCGTGCAGTCGCCAGGGCTCATGGTCAAGCAGCCAGACGAGGTCGCGCACCCCTTTTTTATTGTAGGTGCTCACCTCGCCGCGGCTTTCCACCACCAGCGAGCACCCCGTGGCAGTCAGTGTATCAATCAGTCGTTTCATTATCCTACAAAAATAGACATTCTTTGCGGTCTGCACAAATTTATGTCCTTAAAAATGCGACAAACCACACTTTTATGTCCTTAAAAGTGTCGTGACGGGTCAAAAAAAACACCGTTGCTCCACTTTGGAGCAGCGGTGTTGATGGTCGGATGGCTGCGGCGGGTCAGATGCAGCGTTCGACAGGCAGCACCCAGGCGCGCATGCCCAGCTTGGGACGCTCGACATCGAGCTGGTGCAGACGGTTGAGCACGCGGTCCACATAGTCGTCTTCGGTCATCACCATCATCGATGCGGCCAGCGACGGCCATGCGTGAGTGCCATAGTGCGGGTCGCCGGTCTTGCTGCCTCGGCCCTGCACCTCCTGCCAGGCTGTGAAGCCACGGCAACCCAGTTGTGGCAGCTCCTCAATCAGCTGCTCATAGTATGCTTGATCAAATGCTATAAATATTGCTTTCATCTTTCTGTCTTTTTTGGTCGAATGCTCGAGTGGTCGAATGTTCGAATGTTCGACCACTCGAATGGATGAGTGAATTATGCTTTTTTCTGAGCCTCAAGCTTCTGGTGATGCTTCTTGCGCGTGCGCTTGATGCCGTTGAAGGCAAAGATGGTGTACATCGTGGGCACGAACAGCAGTGTCAGGATGGTCGAGAATGTCAGACCACCGATGACGGCGACACCCATCGGGCGCCACATCTCGCTACCCTCGCCACCGCCGATGGCCATAGGCACCATGCCCAGGATGGTGGTCAACGATGTCATCAACACAGGACGCATGCGCGAGTGGCCGGCATCGAGCACGGCACGGCGCACACTCATGCCACGCTCGCGGTTGAGCGTGATGTAGTCGATGAGCACGATACCGTTCTTCACCACAATACCAATCAGCATGATGGCACCGATCATCGACATCATGTTTAGGTTGGTGCCCGTCAGCAGCAGTATCAGCACGATGCCCGAGAACGCAAACATGATCGAGGTCATGATGATGCCGGGATAGGTGAACGACTCAAACTGCGACGCCATGACGATATAGACCAGGATGATAATGAGCACAGCCAGCATGCTCAGGTCACGGAACGAGTCCTGCTGGTCCTCATAGCTACCGCTCAGCTGCACCGTCACACCCGGTGGCATGTCCAGCTTGTCAATCAGCGG
>Ga0256404_1009782_pt1 | contig 13572 bp, 13 predicted proteins | sample RumenRJG_01DNA_FD_185990 | JGI IMG/M metagenome (GOLD analysis project Ga0256404, IMG submission 185990) | Bovine rumen microbial communities from Lethbridge, Alberta, Canada - RJG_01 | ecosystem: Host-associated > Mammals > Digestive system > Stomach > Rumen | place: Canada: Alberta | collected...
GCGAATAGTTATGATACCGACAACTAAGCAGGTCGTCAAGTATCTTATATCGAGTCATCGCATTCTTATTAGCTGGCATTACTTTACTATTTTAATGATGCAAAGATGCATAGATATAACGAACTCTATATTCGCATTATTGTGATAATGTATAACATTTTCTACATATTTCTTTTCTCAACAGCGCATTATCATACGCCAAGAAGATTGTCAGAAATACAGATACGGCAAGAGCACACGCCATGCAGATAACCAGGAACTGACGAAAGTGTTTACTTCGATACATTCTCTTTATCCAATACCAGGGATATGTCATGAATATAAATCGGGGCAAGGCTTTTATGGTTTGCGGTATGGGTGGTTGCTCTATTGTATTGGATTTCTTTGTTTGCATAAGTTCCAACATTGCTGCATACTCTTCCTGTGTCATTTTTGCTAACTTTTATGCTCTTATAAACTGAGCGGGTTGTACTTTATTGTGTTAGCCTCCCTTGACACAGTTTATATGACATCCTCTCCTTTGCTATTTCCATTTCAATCCATGCAAACATATGTGGCAAGGGTTCCTGTTTTTTGAATGGTCTATTTCGTTTGCATATTCTCATCCTTTCGTGTGTTTTGTATAAAAGTCAGCCGTCGTCGAAGAAAGACAGTCCTCATACCTCAGACTAACTTCCTCCGACTATGGCACGGCAAGAAAAATCCTTGGCGGTATGCCTTGAAATGCTTCAAGACTATACTGCCAAGGACTTTTCATACTTTGCCGTGCTGACAACGGCTGACTTTTATAGCCACAATTTGCAGTTCCATTTTTATTGCACAATTCAAACGGCATGAAAGTAGTGTATCTCCAATATGTTTCTCTATAAAATTTCTCATCCCTGTTATTATCGTAGTCATAATAATATCGCTCATCACATATTAGTGAACAACAGTATTATGACTATACGAATAAGTGGCAACGCCCTTATTTTGTCAATATTTTTTCCTTCCATTCTCCCAAATCTGCAGGCCGCAATATTTTTTTGTGCAAAACACCATTTTGTGAAGTTTCTAATATATACACCATTTTGCCATTATCAACCTTCTCCTTCAAAGTTGAAATAGCACGAAACTCCCCATTTTGAAATTTATATTTCACATTAACGTAAGTAGAAGCATTTTCTCTGGAGAAAGAATATATACATTTCCGTCTATTATCTATTGAGGGATTCAATATATAAGAAAACGAAGGGGCAATTTTAAATTGATGTTTGTTGTCATTCCATAGGAAGCAATCATAAATATCGGCCCCTTGATTTCCAAAACCTCCTTTGTAGATTAAAAGGTCTTTGTTTCCATCAAAATCAACATCCACAAAATCAATTTTGCCTATTGAATCTCGTCCTATGGTAGGAGAGCCACATTCTTCCCAATTATATTTATATATGATAGTCTGAATTTTTTTTCCATCTCTAAAAACGAAGATTTTATTGGTGTCAGGCAAATGAGTTATACTGTCTATTGTCACAGTATTATCTATATGGAATATTTTTCCCTCCAATGATGTATCGCTATGAATCAATGATGTATCGTTAGGAATCTTGGCATGAATACTGTCATTATGCTTACTTATTGGTACAACACGCTTATTTTGTTGGCATGATATACACGATATTGGTCATTTTGTCTATTTAAATATCGTCTTTGATTTTGCATATGCATCCTTTCTTGCAAGCCATTTGTCCCACCATTAATCTCTTGTGTAACCTTTGTAACAGTTGCGTCTGCTGATAAAGAAGCCCATTGAGATATTTTGGTATTAATATCTTTGAACACATCCCAATACCAACCTGCACTCTCAAAGGTATAATTCTTAGCAACATGCTGAGTGGCATATTCCGCTGGAGATTTTATCTCCTCATCAGTAACCTTCAGCGTATCTTTCATGTAATACCTTAATTCCGCAACGAAGCGTGTAAATTGTTATTAATGTTTTTTATAAGTCTCTGAGGAACTTATTGTTCCTCAGAGACTTGTCATTTGCAGAATTTTTACTAGCTTTATGTGCAAAACAAAAGAAGTTCAATTCTACATGACATGGCAAAGATAGCAACAAGACACGATAATATTGTTCCCTACGGTGGAATCTTTTTATGCTATGAACGAATTTAAGCGCACTGGGCTGGACAAACTGGTAGACGGTCGCCTTAATGTCCGCTGAGCGAACTATGGCTACCAGTACAGCGATATCATGCTTGCTCTGTTCAGTATTTATCTCTGTGGGGGTGACCATATAGAGGATATTACTACGATTCTGAACAAGTACCTGAGTACAGCACCCGGTGCAAGAATACCCAGCTCTGACCCCATTGCCCGTGGGCTGAAGGAGCTGCGTGCCCTGAACATAGCCTATACGAGTAAGACCGGCAGTGTCTATGTGCATGACCCAGCCATTAAACTCAACTCCCTGCTGCTTGACATGGCCTTGCTGCTTGGTATTCTAAAGAGAGGCCAGCTACGGATAAACTAAAAGTTTTGGAGGGCTTACAATGTAATATCCCTGATGGGGGTAAGGGGGCATTATACGCACATGTCAGCCCGTACATGGCAAAAAGTCTGTCTGAACAAGGAAAAGCACATTTCTGATGATTTGGGCTGCAATGAACTGAGACTTTTAATAGGGTTGCGGAATTGAGGGATTTGTCTTTTGTGTTTTTTATGTATCGGTTGGGCTGCATCTGCGCAGACGAGTATCCGACTTCCAGATCCTCAGCCTCAGAAATCTTCGCAAATGACGCTGATGCAGGCTCTTCAACAGCGGAAAAGCGAGCGAGCTTATGCCAAGAAGACGATAGATAAGCAGACATTGAGCACTTTACTCTGGGCTGCGTGTGGTTACAATCGTCCTGCAGAGCGTCGCATCACGGCTCCCAGTGCAATCAATGCCCAAGATATCTGTGTCTATGTCTGCCTGCCCGACGGGGCGTACCGATATGATCCTGATCAGCAGGCTCTCGAGCTCGTGGTCAAGGAGGATTTGTGTCCCCGGGTGGCCGGTCGTCAAGATTTCGCCAAGTCTGCACCCGTTTGTCTGGTACTTGTCAGCCGTCTTGGCAAGTTTCGCAAGCCACGCCGTGAGTATGGGGCGATGGACGCCGGCTATGTCAGCGAGAACATCTGTCTGGCTTGCACAGCTCTTGGCCTCGCCACGGTGCCGCGTGCCACCATGGATATAGATGCTCTCAGGCAGCAGCTGCGCCTGGGAGATCAGGATGTCCTTCTCCTCAATCATCCGGTCGGCTATCCCGCCAAGTAGTGGCATATCGCCGATCCACCTTGCCCATAAGGCTTCAGTCGCTCTCTGCAGGGCGCCCGACGGCTTGCGGCGTGGATGTTGCATACACTTTTTGGCAAAGCGGAATACTAAAAGCGGTTTTTGCGCGTTAGATAAGATGATGAAAACTATTGTATCAGCTCTCCTTGCCTCTGTCTGTGGCCTGCTCCTATTGTGTTTGCCTCTCGGTGCTACCGCTCAGCATACCGTCACCATCAAGGGCAAAGTGACCGACGAGTACGACAAGCCTGTCTCGTTTGCCCTCATCCACGTGGATGGGCAGCCGGCTTATGGTATGAGCGATACCAAGGGCCTCTACCATGTCTCCTGTCAGTCACGTGACTCGCTCACCCTCATCTGTTCTCTTGTCGGCTACAGGACGCGCAAGTTTAAGATTGTCGCGCCTCAGGATAGTACCGTGCTCAATATGAAAATCGTCTCCTCTGCCACGAGTCTCGGCGAGGTGAAAGTGAGCGCCATACGGCGCCAGACAGACCAGATGCAGCGTATCGACAGTAAGCATACGCGACTGATGCCCTCTACGACCGGCAATGCCGTAGAGGAACTTGTCTCTACTCAGATGGGCGTCAGTACCCACAGTGAGATTTCCAGTCAATACAATGTACGCGGCGGGAGCTACGATGAGAACTGTGTCTATCTCAATGGCGTCGAGGTCTATCGTCCCTTGCTTATCCGTTCTGGCCAGCAGGAGGGCCTCTCTGTCATCAATCCCAACATGGTGCAGGACATCAACTTCTCGGCCGGCGGATTTCCCGCCCGCTATGGCGACCGCATGAGTTCGGTCCTGGATATCCAGTACAAGCGGCCCGAACATTTTGAGGCCAGCGTGGGTGCGTCTCTCCTTGGTGCTGACGCCTATCTCGGCGTGGGAAACAAAAAATTCTCTATGATGAACGGCTTGCGCTACAAGACGACCCGCTACCTGCTGGGCTCCATGGACACCCATGGCGAGTACAAGCCCAACTTTGTCGACTATCAGAATTTCACCTCATGGCGTCCCACAGACCGACTGAGTATCGAGTTTATCGGTAATATCAGCGAGAATCACTACAACTTCCGCCCCGAGGACCGTGAAACCAAATTCGGCACCCAGGAAGATGCCCGCACCTTCCGTGTCTATTTTGATGGCAAGGAGCGTGACCTCTTCCGTACGCTCTTTGGCTCGCTCAATCTCAGCTACCGTTTTGGTAAGCGTACGACGCTCAGCTGGATTTCCTCGGCCTATACGACCAAGGAGCAGGAGACTTATGATATCAGCGGACAGTATTGGCTCAATGAGACCGCTTCTCAGTCGCAGCTCGGCGTCGGCACCTACATGGAGCACGCCCGCAATTTCCTCCACGCCAATGTGCTCCATACCGGACTGGCCCTCCGTACGCAGGTCGGCAGTCACCAGATACAGAGTGGCATCGGATTTACGGCACAGACGGTCAAGGAAAATTCGGTTGAGTGGGAGAAGCGTGACAGCTCTGGGTACAATATTCCACATTTCCAGGATCGCTTCCAGATGGTCTATCAGCTCCGCGCCAAGACCGACATTGATACCAAGCGCTGGGAGATGTATCTCCAGGACACTTATAAGTGGACGACCAAGTCGGGGCGCTATACGCTCAACTACGGCCTGCGCGCCAGCCACTGGGACTGGAATGACGAATGGCTCGTCTCCCCGCGTGTCAGCCTTGCGATGATACCTTCGTGGAACGAAGACTTTACCTTTCGCATCGCTGGTGGTCTGTACTATCAAGCCCCCTTCTACAAGGAACTCCGAGACACGACTACCGTCGGCGGCAATACCAGCGTCAGTCTCAACCATGATATCAAGTCGCAGCAGTCTGTACAGATCATCATCGGAGGTGATTATCAGTTCCGCATGCTCAACCGTCCCTTCCGCTTTTCCTCTGAAATCTACTACAAGAATCTGCGCCACCTTATCCCTTACAATATAGACAATATGCGGATCGTCTACTATGGCGGCAATATTGGCACTGGCTACACGGCAGGTATTGACTTCAAGCTCTTCGGTGAGTTCGTTCCCGGCACCGACTCATGGATTACCCTTGGCTTTATGACGGCCAAGCAGCGGCTTCACGGTCAGACAATATCTTTGCCTACGGACCAGCGGTACAATATCAATCTCTACTTTACCGACTATTTCCCTGGTACCGACCGCTGGACGCTTACGCTCAAGGGCAGCCTTGCTGACGGACTTCCCTTCGGACCGCCTCACAGTGGTCTGGCGCAGACGCAGTTTCGTGCCCCCGCATACCGACGCGTTGACATCGGCCTCAGCTACTGCCTCTATCGGCGTCCTGTTTCCGGCCGACACAAGGCCAGCCCCTACGGTCTCAAAAATGCCTGGCTCGGACTTGACTGCTTCAATGTGCTGGGTATCAACAATGTCAATTCCTATTACTGGGTCACTGACGTCAACAATTATCAGTATGCCGTTCCCAACTACCTCACGGGCCGCATGCTCAATTTGCGATTCCTCCTTGAGTTTTAACCTCTCCGGTAGCATCTCTCTTGTCACGGGCTGGAGTATCAATCTGGCCGGTATGACGATGCTGTGTCGTGAGACAAGGCAGACTGGCGTGAGAAGGGACAAGTAAAGGAGGTCTGAGGCAGACAAGACCGCGACTGGACTGACGCAAGGCGCTGTGTTATGATGATACGTCGGAAGTCGCAGATAGAGAGTTTCCTCTGTGGAAACAAACGGCCCTATTTGTCAGAAGAATAGCAAGTTTTCACCACTATAGGCTTCGGAAACGTCGGATATTTGTTATCTTTGCAAATCAGATATACCCAGACTATGGCAAATACGGATCAGGAATTTAAGCAAGTGATGCAGATGTGCCGTGCGCTCTTTGAGAAGAAATTGCACGACTATGGCCCTGCGTGGCGCATACTGCGCATCCCAAGTCTCACAGACCAGCTATATATCAAGGCTAAACGCATCCGGTCAATCAATGAAAAAGGTGCAGCAGAGATTCACGAGGGATCTGCGGCAGAGTTTATGGGTATCGTCAACTATGGACTCATCGGTCTTATTCAGTTAGAACTTAAGCCGGACGTAGACTTCAATACTACAGAGGAAGAGGCACTGAAACTCTATGACAAATATGCGGAGGCGACCTATCAGCTTATGGTCAAAAAAAATCATGACTACGATGAAGCTTGGCGTGGCATGAGAATTAGTTCGTATACAGACCTTATCCTGATGAAGATATACCGCACCAAGCAGATAGAAGAGCTGGGCGGTAATACACTGGTATCAGAGGGTATCGATGCCAACTACCAGGATATGATCAACTACGCCGTATTTGCCCTCATCAAGCTGGTTATCGAAAAGTCCTAAGCCCTGTTCGCGCTGATGCCGAGGTCCAGGTCTAAGTCCAATCTATACTATCAAGGCGGCGCATGGGCGGCCCGCATGATTCTGTCTCTGACGCTGCTGCTGAGCGGTGTGACCAAGGCTATCGATCCCAAGGGTACGGTGTACAAGCTGCAGGACTACCTGATCTACTTTGACGTCCCGTCTCTGTTGTCACAAGACATGCTCACGGCAATAGCCGTGATGCTCTGCAGCGTGGAGTTCTTGCTGGGTATTTATCTCTTCTTTGGTATCCGTCGGCGCTTCACAAGTTATCTAACCCTGATCTTTATAGGGCTGATGACGCTTGTCACGCTCTTTATTCTCATCTGGCATCCCGTAAGTGACTGCGGTTGTTTTGGCGACGCCATACATCTGACCAACGGACAGACCTTTGTCAAAAATCTTGTGCTCCTGGGCTGTGCCATCGTCTACCGTTATACCTATGCGACTACTCACAAGCTGATAGGGGTCTCCTTGCACTGGTTGGTCAGCATGTATAGCATCCTCTTCATCCTCTTTTTCAGTCTCTATAATAACTACTATCTGCCGTTGGCGGACTTCCGTCCCTACAAGGTGGGAGTCAATATCTCCAAGGCAATGTTAATTCCGGAAGGAGCGGCTGAGCCTGAGTACGAGACGACTTTCTGGTTGGAGAAAAACGGACGGAGACAGCGCTTCACCATAGACAATTATCCCGACAGCACGTGGACCTATATCTCAACGGAGAAAAAACTGGTCAAGGAGGGCTACGTCCCTCCGATAACTGACTTCTCTGTGTGTGACACTCTGGGCAATGATCTTACGGACTCACTGCTAGCTGATACCGGATATACGATGATGCTCATCAGCCCGACTTTTGACCAGGCCAATAGGGTACCGGTAGACGAGATTAATGCACTTAATGACTACTGTCTGGATCATAAATACCGCTTTTATGCCTTGACTGCGAGCAGTATGCCGTCGGTAGACAAGTGGATCTACTATACAGGTGCAGAGTATCCGATATACTTCTGTGACGCTACGGTGCTCAAGACAATGGTACGCAGCAATCCAGGTCTCATCCTTCTTCATGGTGGTACTATATTGGGCAAGTGGAGCGGCCATGACTTGCCGACGCTCTCAGATGGGCAATCTGTCAAATCCATTATACAGGATGGGGACAATAACCTCAGAATACTATTAAAAATCATATTGTACTATCTCATCCCGCTTCTTTTTATTACCTTTGCAAACAAATTTTGGATGAACCATAAACATCACTTAAATCATAAAACAATGAGACAAAAAATTGTAGCAGGCAACTGGAAGATGAACATGAACCTGCAAGACGGTATCAATCTGGCTAAGGAAATCAATGAGACCCTGAAGGCTGACAAGCCCAATTGCGGTGTTGTCATCTGCACACCTTTCATCCACCTCGCCAGCGTAGCCCCGCTGCTCGACAAGAGCCTCGTAAAGCTTGGAGCTGAGAACTGTGCTGACAAGGCCAAAGGCGCTTACACCGGTGAGGTTTCAGCTGAGATGGTCAAGAGTACGGGTGCTGATTATGTCATCCTCGGTCACTCCGAGCGTCGTCAGTACTATCACGAGACTCCCGAAATACTCAAGGAAAAGGTTCAGCTAGCTCTGCAAAACGGTCTGAAGATCATCTTCTGCATCGGCGAGACACTCGAGGAGCGTGAAGCCAATAAGCAAAACGAAGTTGTCAAGGCTGAGCTCGACGGTTCTGTATACGGTCTGTCTGCTGAGGAATGGAAGAATATCGTACTGGCATACGAGCCCATCTGGGCTATCGGCACAGGTAAGACGGCTACGGCTGATCAGGCTGAGGAAATGCTGGCTTACATCCGCTCTACTGTAGCAGAGAAGTATGGCAAGGCAGTTGCTGAGGAAACCACGATCCTCTACGGCGGTTCTTGCAAGCCCTCCAACGCTAAGGAACTCTTTGCTAAGCCTGACATCGACGGAGGCCTGATAGGCGGCGCCTCTCTTAAGGCTGCTGACTTCAAGGGCATCATTGATGCTTGGAAGTAATCAGTAATTTGACCAATATAATATGACATGCGGTATGGTGTAAGCCGTGCCGCATGCCTTTTTTGCCAAGCCATCTATCTCCCATGCGACTGACCGGTATACTGATAAGTCTGCTTATCTTGCCTTGTGTAGCAGAGGCCCAGACCTTTACTGAGCATTTGCAGCAAAAACGTACAGGATATGGCAGCGTCATCGTCTACCAAGATAGTACCTTGCGGCTCCTGCTCGATGGCCGCAGGCCGGATCGGCCTGTCATGAAGCCTCAGCCTCAGCCGCAGCCGTCCCACGGTCATGGGGCGACAGCTAAAACCTCGGCCAAAGTGCCGGCAAGGCCGCATCACAATGCTCCACACGAGTCGCAGAAGAGCAAGCCGGAGCCTGCAACTGGAGAAAAGATTGACAGAGTGGACACTTCTTTCAGCAACAAGACTTATCGTCAGCGCAGGCGCCAGGCTGGATACCGTATACAGATATATAGCGGAGACAATAGCCGACAGGCCCGACAGAAAGCCTATCAGCTAGGGTACCTCTTCAAGTCCTATTTTCCAGACATACCAGTCTATACCCACTTCTATAGCCCTCATTGGGTATGCAGAGCGGGTGACTTCAGAACGATAGGAGAGGCTAGAAGCGTGCTGGGCAAGATGAGGTATATCAAGGGACTGAGTGGGGCGGCCATCATAAGATCAACTATTCAAGTCGAAATATACGAATGAGTGATAAGGAGTTTATCAATCACCCCAGCTTCGCAGAACTTGAGGATATCTTCAGGCGTGAACTGACTTTGCTGGGGGAGGATCCACAGCGAGAGGGGTTGCTCAAGACTCCTGCGCGTGTAGCCAAGTCTATGCTGTGGCTTACGCAGGGATATCGGCAGGATCCGCTGGCAGTATTGCAGTCTGCCAAGTTTAAGGAGGACTACAGCCAGATGGTCATCGTCAAGGATATTGACTTCTACTCTCTCTGTGAACACCACATGCTGCCTTTTTATGGCAAGGCCCACGTGGCCTATATTCCCAACGGCTACATCACGGGACTGAGCAAGATTGTAAGGGTTGTCAATATCTTTGCACGCCGCCTGCAAGTGCAGGAGCGCATGACAACGCAGATTAAGGAGTGTATCCAAGAGGCTTTGCACCCCCTGGGTGTGATGGTCGTCATCGAAGCCAGTCACATGTGCATGCAGATGCGCGGAGTGGAGAAACAAAACAGCATCACGACGACAAGTGACTTCACGGGCGCTTTTGAGAGCAGCAAGACGAGAAGTGAGTTCCTGCAGCTGATTAATCGCCACTAAGTGATGAGGATAATCAGCACGTTTGTTTGCTAATTGCCTCTGAAGGCCAGCGGGGAATAGAGTCAGTCTATCGTCTTATCAATCAAATATTGCAGCATCGGACTCGGCTTATACAAGCTGAGTCCGATGCTTTTGTCTGTCTGTTGTGTCCTCCCGTCATGCTGTCTCGCATGGGCGTTGACAAGGCATCAGAGGCTGATATTGGTTTCTCCGGCTTCTTTAGCCAGCGCTTGCCTGATGGTATTATACTGCTGGTAGTCCTCCATGAGCTGGCGGGTCTTTGCCTCGTCGGCTATTATTTCTGGTGAACTCAGTTGCTGCTTGATGGCGTTGATATTGCCACTGACGATGATGAGCTTGAGTTGCGCCATCTGCTGGGGCAGTATCTGGCGCAGTTTGTCTTCGGTAGGCTTGATATTTTGCTTGTTGGCGAAGCTCTTACTCAGTTCGTAGTTGTCTTGAAGCATTGCGGCGGCAAAGTTGGAGACAATGGGATCAGGGTAGGTGAGGAGGTATTTTGACACTGTAAATCCAGGCTCATCGCAATGCTCGATACACTTTTGCCAGATGAGACGGTAGAGGTCGGGGGTAAAGGAAATCTCATTTTCGTCAAATTCGGCTTTGATGTACTTGAGGACACTGATATAGACGGTGCTGCCGTCGTCTGCCTGATATTCCTCGAGCGGCAACTCTCCGTAGCGTATGATATTGCGCATCAGGGCTTGTTCCATCTTCTCGCGTCGTGTCCGGGGGACATCCGTAGCAGCCAGTCGTAAGGCTGTAGGGGAAGTCGTGGAGGCTACCTGTTGGGAAGCATTGGAGGTGACAACTTGTGCAGTAGGCGGCGCGGAGGAGTCCGTCAGGCCGGATGTCGCGTTGATGGCTGTGGCCGACTGTGCAAAGGCAGCCCCTGATGTTCCACCTTGCCCGTTCTGGCTATGAAAAGCACTGGACGCTGCGTCTGGCATTTGCTGTCTGAGACGCTCCTCACGCTCCTTACGTTGTTGCTCTTCCTTATATTTTTCCTGATAGTGCTTACGGCGTGCCTTGTCGGTGGCGCAGATGAGGATGTCCTCGCGCACATTGAGGACCTGGGAGCACTCCTGTATGTACATGGAGCGGAGGATCTCGTTGGGAATGAGCGCAATGCTGTTGACAATCTCCTGCGTGACTTCGCCGCGCTTGAGGGGGTCGCCTCCCGTGTCGGCCAGAAGAATACTGGTCTTGAAGCGGATAAAGTCTTGCTGGTGATCCTCGAGGTACTGCTGGAACTCTGGCCCCGGGTGCTTCTGAGAGAAACTGTCTGGGTCGTCTCCGTCGGGCAGTACGAGGACCTTGATCTTCAGGCCTTCCTCGAGGAGCATGTCGACGGCTCTTAGGCCAGCGTGAATGCCGGCGCTGTCGCCATCATAAAGCACAGTGATATTTTGGGTGAAGCGCTTGATGCCGCGTATCTGCCCGTAGGTGAGTGATGTGCCGCTTGATGCGACGACATTCTCGACACCGTTCTGATGCATGGAGATGACGTCCATATAGCCTTCGACGAGATAGCAGCGGTCGGCTTTGGAGATGGCCGACTTGGCTTGGTAGAGGCCGTAGAGCTCGTTGCTCTTGTTGTAAATCTCGCTTTCCGGCGAATTGATGTATTTGCCTACGTTCTTGTTTTGTCCCAGTATGCGCCCGCCAAAGGCGACAATCTTACCACTGACGGTCATGACGGGGTACATCACGCGTCCGTGGTACTTGTCAAGCAGTTTGCCGTCCTGACTCTTGAAGCATAGACCTGTCTTGAGGAGATACTCCTCGCGGTAGCCCTGCTTGAGCGCCTCTGTCGCGAGGGCATTGCGTTGCTCGGGCGAGTAGCCGAGTTGAAACTTGCGTATGATATCGTCTCTCAAACCGCGTTGGCGGAAGTAGGCGAGTCCTATTGACTGGCCTTCCTGAGTATCGTGGAGCTCCTGCTGAAAGAAGTGGTTGGCCCATTCGTTGACGATAAACAAGCTCTCGCGCTCGCCGCGGGCCTTGATCTCCTCGGGCGTCAGTTCGGTCTCTTGTATATCAATATTGTATTTGTGAGCGAGCCAGCGCAGGGCCTCCGGATAAGTCATCTGCTCATGCTCCATCAGAAAGGTGACCACGGTGCCGCCCTTGCCGCATCCGAAGCAGTGGAATATGCCCTTGGAGGGGGTGACTACGAAGCTGGGCGTCTTTTCATTGTGGAAGGGGCAAAGGCCCTTGTAGCTGGAGCCCGCCTTGCGCAGGGTGACAAAGTCGGAGATGACCTCGACGATGTCCGCACGGCTCATAATCTCATCAACAGTCTTGTGGTCAATCATAGTATCTGCAAATTTAGTTCAAAAAGCCGAATACAGGAGGCGCTGCTTAAACAAAAAATGACGAACTTTGCATCTTGTAATGTTAAAGTCTGTCTGCAATCTGATCTCCCGCTACATGGGAGTGCTTGTAGTGCTTGTTGCACTGGTAGCTTTTTTGTGGCCGCAATCCTTCAGCGGCATCCGTCCCGTGTGGATCAGCCCTTTGCTGGGCTTGGTCATGTTTGGTATGGGGTTGACGCTCAATCCACAAGATTTCAAAGTCGTATTTATGCGACCTAAAGACGTACTGGTCGGCTGCTTGGCCCAGTTTACCGTCATGCCCGGTCTGGCATGGGTGCTCTGCCGGCTTTTTGACTTGCCTCAGGAACTTGCGCTGGGCGTCATATTGGTAGGTTGTTGTCCCGGGGGTACGGCGAGCAATGTCATCACCTATCTGGCGAAGGGCGATCTAGCGCTTTCTGTCGGTATGACGGCGACGAGTACGGTGCTGGCCCCGCTGCTGACACCTCTGCTTACTTGGTTGCTTGCAGGCAAGATGGTGGATGTCAATGTGGTGAGCATGTTTGTCTCTATCGTGCAGGTTGTGATACTACCCATCATTGCGGGATTTATTGTCAGACGTGTGATGCCGAGCTTCACCTCTGCGGCTGTAGGCTATCTGCCAGCGCTGAGTTCGATCACGATAGCTCTGATTGTCGGTATCATTGTGGCTGCCAACAGTGATAAACTCATGCAAGGCGGCGCAATCATCATTCTGGTCGTTATACTTCACAATGTCTGTGGCCTTTTGCTGGGCTTCTCGATTGCACGCGTGATGGGACTGGGATGGAAGCAACGTGTAGCCGTGTCTATCGAGGTCGGTATGCAAAACAGCGGCCTCGCCTCCTCATTGGCCACGCTCCACTTTGCCTATGCTCCCTTGGCCACGATACCAGGGGCCATCTTCAGTGTATGGCACAATATCAGCGGTGCGCTTATGGCCCATCTATACGGTCGTCACGCGGAGCAGGAGCAATAGAAATAGAAATGCCCGTGCCTACTAGACAACCGTCGATAAGGCAGATGGCTCTTCGGACGTAGTACGTCTCAGGAGCTTTGTCGTAGGCTCTTTCAACGCAACAGATCATCTCGTATAGTAACTGTGACCGCGCCAGCGACGTCTGTTTGGTCAGGCAATCTGCTTATTGTAAATTCC
>Ga0256404_1009783_pt1 | contig 13571 bp, 16 predicted proteins | sample RumenRJG_01DNA_FD_185990 | JGI IMG/M metagenome (GOLD analysis project Ga0256404, IMG submission 185990) | Bovine rumen microbial communities from Lethbridge, Alberta, Canada - RJG_01 | ecosystem: Host-associated > Mammals > Digestive system > Stomach > Rumen | place: Canada: Alberta | collected...
GAACTCTGATGTTGAAGGAAATGGCAATGGTATGACCAGCATGGACGCTTTGCAGATACAGAAATTCCTGCTCAGTCTTGTGAATGAACTGGTGATAGGAGGATAACCATTTTATAATATGTAAAAGAAGGCAGGTCCCTTTTATAGGACCTGCCTTATGTTTTATATTCAGTTCCTTATCTGCTTTGCAACAAGGCTCTCTCCACAGTACTTCTCACGGAGCTTGGGTTTCTCAATCTTTCCGGTGGGATTTCTTGGTACATCTGCGAATATGATCTTATGCGGTCTCTTATATCTTGGGAGCTTCTGACAGAATTTGTCTATGTCCTCCTCGGTACATGTGCACCCTTCCTTAATGGAGATGATGGCAGCGGCTATCTCGCCCAGTCTCTTGTCAGGAAGTCCGATGACTGCCACGTCCTTGATAGCCGGATGAGATCTGAGGAAGTCCTCTATCTGAACAGGATACAGGTTCTCTCCGCCGCTGATAATAACATCCTTCTTTCGGTCTACCAGGTAAATGAATCCGTCCTCATCCTCCTGAGCCATATCACCTGTAAGAAGCCAGCCGTCCTTCAGAGTCTCGGCTGTAGCCTTTTCGTCTCTGTAATAGCAGGTCATGACTCCGGGCCCCTTTACATAGAGCTCGCCAACCTGGCCACGCTCTACAGTGTTACCGTTTTCGTCAGCTATCTTGACTTCCCAGCCAAAACCTGCCTTTCCGATAGCACCTACCTTATGGATGTTTTCTACGCCAAGATGTACGCAGCCAGGGCCTATAGACTCGCTGAGGCCGTAATTTGTATCATACTGGTGGTTCGGGAATACTTTCTTCCAGCGTGAAATAAGCGACGGAGGTACAGGCTGTGCGCCTATATGCATAAGTCTCCAGCGGTGAAGGTCATAGGCTGAAAGGTCTATGTCTCCCCTGTCTATTGCGTCAAGTATATCCTGTGCCCATGGTACAAGGAGCCATACTATTGTACAGCCCTCATTGTTGACAGTATCAAGAATAGCCTTAGGCTTTATGCCCTTTAACAGGACCGCCTTGCTGCCGGAATAAAGACTTCCGAACCAATGCATCTTTGCTCCTGTATGATAGAGCGGAGGTATGCAGAGGAATATATCATCACGTGTCTGGCCATGGTGATTCTGCTCGACCTTTGCTGAATGCATAAGGCTCTCATGATTATGAAGGATAGCCTTGGGGAATCCTGTTGTTCCTGATGAGAAGTAGATAGCGGCATCGTCTGCGTCTGTGAGCTTTATTCCGGGAGCTGCACTTGCACAGTTTGCCACAAGGCTGTCGTAATGCTCAGCAAATGAAGGACATCCCTCTCCTACATAGAAAAGCAGTCTGTTCTTGCTGATCTCATCTGCTATCTCTTCTATTCGTCCTATAAACTCAGGTCCGAACATAAGTACATCGACCTCTGCAAGGTCAAGACAGTACTTTATCTCGTCGGGGGTGTATCTGAAATTCAGCGGTACTGCAAGAGCACCGACCTTGAGTGCTCCGAAATAAATCGGAAGCCATTCAAGACAGTTCATCAGGAGTATACCTACCTTATCTCCCTTCTTAACTCCTCTTTCAAGGAGCAGGTTTGCAAAGCGGTTAGCCTTTTCATCAAAGACCTTCCATGTTATCTCTCGTCTGTAAAAGCTGATAGGGTCAGGCTCGATGAGGTCATAGTCTCTCCAGGTCTTACGTCTTATCTCAGTAAGCTCCGGGTTTACTTCGACCAGTGCCACGTCATTTCCATATAACTCCGCATTTCTTTCAAGTAACTCTGTAATAGGCATTATGATTTTCCTTTCTGTATATATACAATGAACTGCGGAGACTGTTGCATTAAAGCTCCACAACTTCACAGTGATAAACTATATATAATTTTAACACAAAAAAGCCAAAAAGTAAAGTCTTTTCCGATGTTATTTCCTACAAAATAACCGGGATTTTTATAGCATATCTTACAAAAAATCACACCGGACTGCTCCGGTGTGACCTGTTAGCCTTATAATTTTGTACCGCACTTATCACAGAATTTCTGGAACGGCTCCAGTGAACTTCCACAGTTTGGGCATATTACAGGTGCCTGCTCTGCCTGAACATCCTGCGGCTGGGGGTTCTGGAAATTATTCTGGGGCACATCATTGAATCCTTCGATTATTGGCGGCTCAACAAATACGACCTTGGTACCGCACTTGTCACAGAACTTCTGTCCCTTTATAACCTCAGCTCCGCAGTTGGTGCAGGGCTGCTTGTCCTCATAGGATGCGAGCAGGAGCTTGAATTTCTCTATCCTGTCAGTTTTTGAGATGATGTCCTTCACCGGTGCCTCATAGTCAGCTCCCGGCTCCTCAGAATTCTTCTCAAAATATTTTTTACCGATTATATAGTACGCATTATTTATTTCGTTTTCAAGCCTGTTTATTTCATTTCTGACCTTAGTCTTTTCGCTCATTTTCTTTGTGCTGTCAGTAACAGACTTGACTCCGCTCTCAAAGGTATCTCCTACCTTGCCGGCAAAGCCTTTAACCGAATCCATAAATCCCATAATATCAACCTCCAAGTTGTATGATTTTTTATTATTGTATCACAAAAATTTCTTTAAGTCAAGGGCTTATGACAATTGACCGACTCAAAATCTATGGCATTCAATGCCCTTACAGCAGCATCAGAGAAGTCGCTGCAAAGTGTAGAATAGAGAGTCATAAGGGTATCTCCAGTCGAAACGCTGTCGCCTAGTCCGACGTGCATTATTATTCCTGCTGTCATGTCGATAGGGTCACCCTTGCATAGCCGTCCGGCACCGAGCAGAAGCGATGTCATACCTATCTCTTCACAGTTTATCCGGATTATCTTCATGTCCTGCACCGCTCTGACCTCATAGCTGCATCTTGCAACCGGAAGAAGTGATACATCGTCACACACTGACGGGTCTCCGCCCTGAAGCTTTATAGTCTCACGGAGAACATCAAGTGCCCTGCCGGAATCCACTGCTTCAACTGCCATTTTTACGCACTCTTCATAGCTTCCCTTGCCTGCAAGCTGAAGCATATCAGCAGCAAGCTGTATGCTTGTATCGTACAGTTTTCCCTTTACCTTGCCCTGAAGCACTTCTATTGCCTCAGCAACCTCAAGCGCATTGCCTATATTAAGTCCAAGAGGACTGTCCATATCAGTGACCTCAGCTTTACAGCGCTTTTCAGCGCCCTTACCTATCTTCTCCATAAGGTCAGCAAGCTGCTGAGCAGATTCACGGGTCTTCATAAAAGCTCCGGAGCCGTATTTTACATCAAGTACAAGACAGTCAGCGTTGACCGCCAGCTTTTTGCTCATTATACTTGCAGCGATAAGCGGTATACTGTCAACCGTGCCGGTTGCATTTCTCAGGTCATACATTTTCTTATCCGCAGGGCAAAGCTCACCGCTCTGTGAGATAACTGCAAATCCGGTCTTACGAAGTATTCTCTCAAATTCATCCACAGGAAGTTCGGTACGGAATCCGCTGATACTTTCGAGCTTGTCTATGGTACCGCCTGTATGTCCAAGGCCTCTTCCCGACATTTTGGCTACACAAATTCCGCAGGCTGCAGCTATGGGACCGATTATCAGAGTAGTTTTGTCACCTACTCCGCCGGTACTGTGTTTGTCTGCTGTGATGCCTTCTGCTTTCAGACGAATTATTTCTCCGCTGTCACGCATAGCGTATGTCAGTGACTTAGTCTCTTCTTCTGTAAGTCCGTTCAGTCTCACTGCCATCAGCCAGGCTGACATCTGGTAGTCTGGTATCTCACCGTTTGTATAATTTTCTACCAGCCAGCGTATCTCGTCGTCTGTAAGTGTAATAGCCTTTTTTGTTTTGTTGATTATATCAATGGCGTTCATACTCCACCTCCTATATATGATATTTTTATTTTACCATAATTGTAACAAAATTTCAAGAGTTTTTATGAAATTTTATCTGATTTTTCACAAAATTTTCAATATGACCTGACATATCACAAACGGAACTCCTAAAACTGCGCTCCCGCTAAGATTAAAAGCGTTCAGCGGAAGAAAAAGTCCGAATCTGTTGCCGTAATGTGCGAGAACTATGAGTGCTGCAAGTCCTGTAACAGAACCATACAGCAGGCTTCTAAGCCTGCGGCAGCGTGTTATGTAATATACCGCCATCGTCAGAGCTGCCGCCCCACAGATGCCCATAAATAATGTATTTACCATAGTATGTCCCTCATAAAAGTATGTATCCGAGAGCAAGTATCAGCTTGATGTCTGCACCCTCTCTTATAAGCAGCAAAAGCAGTGCTGCAATAAGAAGTTTGTCCCCGTCTAAGCTGCCGCCAAAGAGTTCATCAATCAGTCCGCTGAGCTTATCCTTTGCCGGTCCGGGGAGCTGCGGGCTCTGTGACAGGTTCTCCTCAGTCTTCGGTGTATTTAGTCCCGCTCTGCTGTACATCTCCTTTGACCTGCGTATCGCTTCCTGACGCATCCGGTTGACCTGCCGCCTGTCAAATCCCGCCATATTTCCCCCTTTCCGGCTGCTGTCATATCAGTTCGTTCAGCAGTCCGCTTTCTTTCGCCATGTTCCACACTGCTATCAGTTTGAGCAGCTTTATAGCTTTGTCCACCCTTTTCTGCTTATCCTCCTTCAGATGCGGTTTAAGAGCAAGCAGCAGCTCTGAGTTTTTGTCACTCTGAGATGCTGCGCCCATTAGACCTGTGAGTTTCATTAAAGCACTGATGTCCGGACCGTCCACCGTGCTTTTTACGTTTCCATTTTCCGGTTCTCCCTCAGTGCCTTCATCACCGGAGGTAAGCATCTGCGCCAGTTCGGAGAGCTGCCTGACACTTTCTTCGTCAGACAAGAGCTCTCCGAGTTTCCCCATTACATCATCCAAGAACTATCCCGCCTCTCATTTTTCCCCGGATAACTTCTTGTATAAGGCCTGCGCCTGGGGTGTGCTCATCATACGCTCTACCAGCTTTGGATTGTTCAGCGCCTGCTGAAACTTTGAGGCATCCTTCTGATTCATTGCAGATAGTGTACTGTCAAACTTCCCTGACTCAAGTTCACTTTTCAGTTTTTCCGGAGGAACTCCTATTTTCTTGCTTATAGCATTTATGAGTCCGCTTGCTTTTTTCGGGTCAATAGAATTTCTGTTCATAATTACCTCCAAAAAAATTTATTTTTCTTTAAAATATATATTGCATTTTCCAGTGCTTTATGATATAATTTTCATATCAGATAAAAAGGGGGATAATATGCGGATCATTGTTTTATCAGATTCACACGGAGATTACGCCGCTTTAGAAAGCATTATAATGAGAAATACAGACGCTGACTGGATAATCCACCTCGGTGACGGTGAACGTGAACTGGACCGTTTCGTCATCTCACATCCTGTCATTGCTCCTAAAATTATACACGTCGCCGGAAACTGCGATACCGGCTCACTTTCACACGATGTTTTTATTCTGCCCGCCATGAACCATAAGATACTTGCAACACACGGCCACCGTTACGGTGTCAAGTGCTCAGTCGAGAGACTTAAAATGCTCGCCGCTGACCATAACTGCGATATAATCCTTTACGGCCACACCCACGCAAGATTCAATCACTTCGATGACGGTTTCTATATAATGAATCCCGGAAGCTGCTCATGTCCAAGAGACGGTAATCCGCCTTCATTCGGACATATAGATATCTCCGATGCAGGCGTCGTTGTCAATATAACCGACGTCTGATATAATTATATTCTCTGAAAATGTTTTTTGTGCCATTTTATAATTAAAAGCCGGTCTGAATGACCGGCTTTTTCCGTTAGCTGTACATATTTTCTGCTGTGAATGGGGCTTCAGCTCTACGGACGAAATACCCCTGCTGCGCTCCGCATACCGGACAGTCCCTCAGCGGCTCACTTCCTGCGTGGATGTGTCCGCAGTTGAGACAAAGCCACACTTCCTCTGTGCGCTCAGAACGCTGGAGCATCCCCTGTTCCCAGAGCTTTGAATAGTAGTCGAAACGCTTATGGTGTGAGTCCTCTATCTTTGCTATCATGTCAAACTTTGCCGCTATATCCGTAAATCCTTCTTCCCTTGCGGCTCCGGCAAAGTCAGGATATACAACGCTGAACTCATGGTACTCCTCCTCTGCTGAGGCTTTTAATAAGTCACCAAGTTCCGCATAGACCGAGGCCGGAAAACTTCCGGCTATTTCAATGGTTTCACCAGAACAGTCCTTCAGAAGCTCAAAAAACTGCTTTGCATGGCGCTCCTCCTGATCTGCGGTGAAACGGAACATCCGCTCCAGCCCAACATAATTCTGCTGCTGAGCAATAAGTGCCGCCTGATAGTACCTCTGCCTGGACTGACACTCTCCGGCAAATGCTCTCATCAGGTTCGATTTGGTTTCACTTTCACAAAATTTCTTCTGCATAAAAATACCTCCTTTTGGAGGTATTTTGTGCTTTATTATGAGTTTTATTCGTCTTTGTTCCTGAATAATATCTCCTTTATAAGGTACGGCAAGCCGATAAGTCCACTCCATGTGCCTATATCAACAATAAAACCTACCCAGAAAAAAACTCTGAACTGAGTAAAGGCAACGCTCAGCGCTGTAAAAATGCCGCCTAAAAATGGAATACACGAAAATGAACTCTCCGTCCTCCTGGCACGGATGACTCCTTTCCAATTGCCGATAATTATGCTCATCCCAAGTATCCCGGTTATCAAAACCACTACTAACCGTCCTGTATTCATAAACTCATTCCAATGACGCCAACAGGCCACGTATGTTCTCAGGTCTTGGAGTTATGACGTTAATATCCGCCACTCCGCTTTTAGCATACGCTTCCAGCAATTCTTTCAGGCTCTCTGCCGACTTCATATAATCTGCGATTATATAGTCCTCACTGTATCCAAGGCGATGCAGTAATATTGCTGAAACTACACCGGTCCTGTCTTTTCCGGCACTGCAAAAAAACAGCACATTTGACTCCGCAGACAGTATGGTCTCAACAATTTTATCCATCTGCTGGTCGGCCATGTCTATGTATGACTGCACTACATCATCAATTGTCTTTGGAACAGAATTTCCTCCTGTGACCGGCATGATACGATAGTCAAATCCCTCTGCTGAAGCAAATGCACTTGGGCACATCTTTGCCTCCTCATCGGAACGAAGGTCTATAACTGTTGTGATATTGCTGCGTTTAAGCCACTTCAACTCTTCATCTGTCAGCTTATAAGGTGCATCACTGCGTATGAACCGCAGGCTGTCCGGCAGCAGTGCTCTTGTATTCAATGTGCTCTCAAAATACATACGTACCTCCTCACTTTATAAAACGAGCGGACCCGAAGGTCCGCTCTATTTTCGGAAACGAAATTATATCTCGTTTACCTTTCTCTTTACATAGCTTGTGTGGAGAACCTCATGTGCCTTGTGGCTGCCTGGCTTCTCGAAGAATTCCTCGTAAACCTTCTTGATAGCAGGGTTCTCATGTGACTGACGGAAAGGCATTGACTTATCAAGGTTGTAGAGGACCTTAGCTCTCTCAGCTCTGATGTCAACGAAGTTTCTGATTCCCATAGGAACCTGAGGCTGACCGCCGCCGTTTACACAACCGCCGGGACAAGCCATGATCTCGATGAACTGTGCGTCACACTTGCCAGCTCTGATATCATCAAGGATCTGTCTTGCATTTGAAAGTCCGCTTGCAACCTTGACCTTGACCTTGAGATCACCAACAGGATACTCTGCTTCCTTGATTCCTTCTGTACCACGAACCTGGGGGAAGTCAATAGGATTCTCACCAGTAAGGGTATGAACTGCTGTTCTGAGAGCAGCCTCCATAACACCGCCTGTAGCACCGAAGATAACACCGGCACCTGTAGAAAGTCCGAGAGGATCATCAAACTTCTCATCTTCAAGTCCGAGGAAGTTGATTCCTGCACGCTCGATCATTCTGCCAAGCTCACGGGTAGTGAGTGCAAAATCAACATCAGGTACACCTGCTGCGCTCTCGTCGTCACGGCCTATCTCAAACTTCTTAGCTGTACAAGGCATGATAGATACCATAACAATGTTCTTTGGATCAATACCCATCTTCTCAGCCCAGTATGTCTTTGCTGTTGCACCGAACATCTGCTGAGGTGACTTACAGCTTGAAAGGTGATCAAGAAGATCAGGATAGTAGTGCTCGCAGAACTTGACCCATCCGGGTGAACATGATGTGATGAGCGGGAGTGTTCCGCCGTTCTGTACACGCTCAAGGAACTCGTTAGCCTCTTCCATGATAGTAAGGTCAGCAGCGAAATCAGTATCAAATACCTTATCAAAGCCGAGTCTTCTGAGTGCTGCGACCATTTTGCCTTCTACGTTTGTTCCGATAGGAAGACCAAATGCTTCACCGAGACCTGCACGTACAGCAGGAGCTGTCTGTACAAGAACTGTCTTCTCAGGATCTGCAATAGCAGCCATAACATCCTTTGTGTAATCCTTTTCAGAAATTGCACCTACAGGACATACTGCGATACACTGTCCACAGGATACACAGCTTGTCTCGCCAAGTCCCATGTCAAATGCAGAACCGATGTATGTCTTGAATCCTCTTTCGTTTGCGCCGATAACACCGATGCCCTGTGTCTTGGAACATACTGCTACGCAGCGGCGGCAGAGGATGCACTTGTTGTTGTCACGATACATATGTGCTGCTGTATCGTCTATTTCATATACGTTCTTTTCGCCGTCATAGAGAGATGCATCCTCAACGCCGTAATCCTTTGCCAGCTTCTGGAGCTCACAGTTGCCGCTTCTTACGCAGGAGAGGCACTTTCTGTCGTGTGTGGAAAGGATGAGCTCAAGAGTTCTCTTTCTTGATGCGATGACCTTGGGAGAATTTGTGAGAACTTCCATATTGTTTGAGCAAGGATATACACAGCCTGCAACAAGACGGAATCCTCTTCCCTCGTTTACTTCAGTAACGCAGATACGGCAGGCGCCGATCTCGTTGATCTCTTTCATATAGCAAAGTGTAGGAATTTCAAAGCCAGCCATGTGAGCAGCCTCAAGAACAGTGGTGCCCTTAGGTACTTCTAATTCAACACCGTTGATTTTAACAGTTATATTTTCCATTACTATTCCTCCGCTTACTTCTTGATGATTGCCTTGAACTTACAAGTTGCGATACAAGCGCCGCACTTTACGCACTTATTCTTGTCGATCTCCATTGCGGCGAGTTTCTTGCCGGGAGCAATGTAATCAGTTCTTGTGATAGCGGATGCGGGACACTGCTTAGCACACATACCGCAGCCGATACACTTATCCTTTTCGATCTCAAAGCTGAGGAGATCCTTACATACGCCGGCAGGACACTTCTTGTCAACAACGTGAGCAATGTACTCGTCCTTGAAGCATCTGAGTGTGGAAAGAACAGGGTTAGGAGCTGTCTGACCAAGTCCGCAGAGGGAGTTAGCCTTGATGTGATATGCAAGCTCTTCGAGCTTATCGAGATCCTCAAGGGTTCCCTTGCCCTTTGTGATCTTGTCAAGTATCTCAAGCATTCTCTTTGTACCGATACGGCAGGGTGTACACTTACCGCAGGACTCATCAACTGTGAATTCCAGGAAGAACTTGGCGATATCGACCATACAGTTGTCCTCATCCATAACGATAAGTCCGCCTGAACCCATCATTGAGCCGATACCGATAAGGTTATCGTAGTCGATCGGGATATCGAAGTTGGATGCGTCGATACATCCGCCGGAAGGTCCGCCTGTCTGAGCAGCCTTGAACTTCTTGCCGTTGGGGATGCCTCCGCCGATCTCCTCGATTACTTCACGGAGAGTTGTTCCCATAGGTACTTCAACGAGTCCGGTGTTCTTGATCTTTCCGCCGAGAGCGAATACCTTTGTACCCTTTGACTTCTCTGTACCCATTGATGCGAACCACTCTGCACCATTAAGGATTATCTGAGGAATATTTGCATATGTCTCAACATTGTTGAGGATCGTAGGCTTCTGGAAAAGTCCTTTCTCAGCAGGGAAAGGAGGTCTCGGACGAGGCTCGCCTCTATTGCCCTCGATAGATGTCATAAGAGCTGTCTCCTCGCCGCATACGAAAGCGCCTGCGCCGAGTCGGAGGTCAATGTCAAAGCTGAAGTCTGTGCCGAAGATGTTCTGACCCAGCATACCTGTCTCACGAGCCTGCTTGATAGCGATGTTAAGACGCTCAACAGCGATAGGATACTCGGCACGAACGTAGATATATCCCTGTGTTGCACCGATCGCATAACCAGCGATAGCCATTGCCTCAAGTACTACATGAGGATCACCCTCGAGTACTGAACGATCCATGAATGCACCCGGATCTCCCTCGTCAGCGTTACAGCATACATATTTCTGGTCAGCGTTGGGAACGATATTTCTTGCGAGCTTCCACTTCATACCTGTGGGGAATCCGCCGCCGCCGCGTCCACGGAGACCGGAGTCGAGGATAGTCTGGATAACGTCCTCAGGAGTCATTGTTGTGAGGACCTTTCCGAGAGCCTCATAACCATGACGGCCTATGTACTCGTTTATATTTTCAGGATTTATAACACCGCAGTTTCTGAGAGCTACACGGTGCTGCTTTTTATAGAATGAGGTATCATCAAGTGATTTTATATCATCACCGGCAACTGTCTCCTCATAGAGGAATTCCTTTACAGGATTGCCGCCGATAAGGTGCTCATCTACTATACGGGGGATCTCCTCGAGCTTAACACGTGAGTAGAATGAACCCTCAGGGTAAACGATCATGATAGGTCCTCTTTCGCAGAGACCAAAGCATCCGGTCTTAACGATCTGAACCTTATCTGTAAGTCCCTTTTCTGCAAACTCCTTTTCGAGCTCCTCTATGAGCTTTGGTGAGCCGGAAGAAGTACATCCTGTACCTCCGCAGACAAGGACGTGTCTTTCATATTTTGAAGAAGCATTGCCATGGGTTCTGAGAGCTACTTCGCCCTCCATGCTGTCTCTGACAACCTTGAGTTCTTCAAGAGTCTTCATAAGTTAACCTCCTAAATGTTATTATATGGAATCAAGCGTATTTTGCAAGGATCTTGTCTACATCGTCAACAGTGAGTCGGCCGTAAACGTCCTCATTTACTGTAAGAACGGGAGCAAGTCCGCAGGCACCGATGCAGCGGCAGGCGTCAAGTGAGAACTTACCGTCTGCTGTACACTCACCGCCGCCGATTCCGAGCTTTTCCTGGAGCTTGTTGTAAATATCTCCGGAGCCCTTAACATAGCAGGCTGTACCAAGACAGACTGAAATAGTGTATTCACCCTTGGGATAGAGTGAGAACTGTGCGTAGAATGTTACAACACCGTAGATCTTCTCAAGCGGGATACCTGTGTTGTCAGAAATGATAGCCTGGACCTCGATAGGAAGGTAACCGTAGATCTCCTGAGCTTTCTGAAGGATAGGCATAAGCGCACCCTTATCGCTCTTCTTCTCTTCGATGACTTTGAGAAGCTGTGCCTCCTGTTCAGGAGTACCCTTGAAGGGAACAGTTGATTTAGCTGAATTCATTAGATGAACCTCCTTGATTTTAAATGTGAAAAATGTAACAAAGAAGCCTGTAGAGACATCTTCAAGATACAGTGAGCACCATATTACATCCCACATATCTTAATGTATTATAACATATATTATAAAAAAATTCTATTTCTAATTTAACCTAAATCGGCAGTAGTTTTTTGTTGGTTTTATACAATTTTAACATTGCAAGTTTTACTATACTAACAAATATTGGCTAACTGCGGTTAACAACCAGTCCGCCTGTAAAAAAATACGATATTATTTATATCCTTGTTTTTCTATATGATTAGTTATATTACAATTATGTAATATGCAAAATAATGTATTGACTTTTAATAGTTTTACTGATATACTTAAATTTAAGGGAGGGATCACCATGAAAGAAATATTAGAATATGATTATGCCCGAAACCGGGCTTTGCTTATGAAATGCAACAGAATATACGGCGTGCTTTTTTTCTACTTCATACTCTCATCTATACTTCTGCTTCTTTATAGTTTTCTTAACCTTATATGCATTGGAGTCGATGCTAACCTGATCATGAAAGCAGGTGCCGAACCTCTGGCGCCAAACTATCTCCTGCTGCTGATTGATGCCGCTGTCATTGCTCCGATGATGATAGTTTTTGGCTTGATGATAACCCAACGTCATCATGATCTTTCAGCATTTTTCGCCGCTTTCTTCACGACCGCAAATCTTGTTCTCTTTATTGTAAAACGCAATTGGGCCTTCTTCGACAGAGTTCCTATTTCCTTCTGGGTATTCGTTCTGTACAGCTTTCTGGGCCTCACCGCCGCTGTCATCGGATTCCATACCAATATCATTTTCCATAAAATTGAACTGCTCCCTGGCTATCCTCAGTTCAACGAAAGACTCGATGAACAAAACATCAAGATAGACCAGTTCCAGTGTGAATACAACCGCCTGAAGCGTACCTCCAGCGATAAAATGGAAGAACTCCCCACGCCGCAGCTCAATGAGCATAATAATGAATAATATCTATTCAAATCCTCCCGATGATATATCCGGGAGGATTTGTTATCTGTATATACTTATTTACAAAAAATTACATTTTCGGATTTCTCTCAAATTATTGACAAAACTTATTTAATATTGTATATTTATTTTGTAACATAACGTGGTAACAGGTCATTTAGCACTTGACCTGTTTGCAGCCGGAATGTCCTGCACTGCATTCCGATGCCCTACCTTTCTTTCAGACATTTTTCAGGAGGTAAACATGAATATCCCAAATGACCCCGCTATACTTTTAAGTTACGTCAACACCAAGCTCAGGGACGATTTCCCCTCTCTTGATGAGATGTGCAAAAGTCTCTGCATACCGCAGGAACAGATAGAAAGCAAGCTCGCTGCTATCGGTTATGTATACGACCAATCGAAAAATCGTTTCATTTAGAGCCGGTGCAATGCATCGGGATGGGAGGGAATATGAAACACTATATCAACCGTTTTGCAGCCACAGCCGTTTCTGCTGTTATGACCGCTATTTCTCTGGGGGCATTCCCCGCTTATGCCGAGTCTGATACCTCAGCTCCGGAAACTGTAACTATCCACTTCGACCTCAGCGGTGAAGGTGTGACTGTTGCAGAGGATGCCGACGGAAATCCTCAGACTATCGAGGATATTGTCAGCAAGCCTAATTCATCAAACCGCCTTCCTTCGCCTAAACTCGAAAAAGACGGCTTGATCTTCAGCGGATGGACCAACGACGGTATCCACGGCTACACTCCGAATTCCGTTTTCTGGGCCTATGAAGAGGATATCACTCTCGTACCTGTATGGTCCGATCCGGAGGATTCAAACTATCACACAGTTTCCTATGAAGCAACTCTTGGAGACCTGGTATTCGACACTTCAAAGGACCTCAAGCCTGTTCAGTACAGAAAAGGCGAGTTCGTCAACGTTTCGCTTATAAAGTATGTTGACCCCCAAATGAAGTACGCTCAGGTCGGCTGGACCTA
>Ga0256404_1009784_pt1 | contig 13570 bp, 10 predicted proteins | sample RumenRJG_01DNA_FD_185990 | JGI IMG/M metagenome (GOLD analysis project Ga0256404, IMG submission 185990) | Bovine rumen microbial communities from Lethbridge, Alberta, Canada - RJG_01 | ecosystem: Host-associated > Mammals > Digestive system > Stomach > Rumen | place: Canada: Alberta | collected...
CAAGGAGCTCAAGTTTAACTTCACCGCACTTGAGAAAAGCGGTCTTCACCTTCTGGTCTTCCACTTCTTCTACGGCATAACACTTCAGTCCAAGAACGTTCTCGAAGTAGGGAAGTGCCTCTTCAATGCTTTGAACTGCGATTCCTAAATGTTCAATGTGTGAAATTTTCATTTGATATAAGTTTTTTGAAATTGATTTAAATACTCGTGCAAAGGTACTAATTATATTTGAAAAGCGAAAATATTTAAGGGTTTTTAATAGCGAAAATCATTCACGTTGTTATCTTAACGGCATCTGCACTCACCATCAGAACTTCTCACACCCGTTTTTCAGTCTTTCGAAAGCACCAGCCTTTCCGTTTAAATATAGTTGAAAAACAAAAGAAAGTACACTAAAAAAATAACTTTTTATCCAACCTTCCTTTCTTCCAAGCCTACGCATTTTTTGTGTGGAACTCCGTATGGGATTAAATAACAAAAGTTCTATTGCAGGTAATAAAAGGGGAGGAACGGAGACGGGAAATTTTAAAAATCTCACTCCCTATATGTCAGAATATCAGAAATATTTAATATCTTTGCGGTGTTAATGCAACCATTTTTGTATGGTGACATTCTGACAACATAAAGGAAAAGCGACACTCAACGCTTTGTTTTTGGTCTCTTGAACCTAGGAAATTCAGAAGCATGCCAAAGACATTGTAGGGGGTGCTTACGGGTGTATAGTATGTATGCAGCCGGGGTGTGCCGAGGGTATTCGTACCCTCATGCACACTTTTCGGAAATACATTAGTATATATAACGTGGGTATCGGCTCTGCTTGTTTGCATGCAACAGTTTCCTAGGACTGAAGAGACGAACGGGCAGGTGTGGATACCCCGTTTTTCATTATGTCGTTATGGGAAAAGGGAAATAACCATTCTGGCGTAAGGGTATCAGTCAGAAATAAAAGTGACTGATGGTGGATAAATTACAGAAAGTGCTTGACCTTTGTAACAGGAATCAATTTGATGAAGCTCTTCTCATTTTAGAAGAGATTATTAAGGATGAACCACAAAACTCCGAGGCTTGGCGGACGTTGGCACAGATTCATTGGCTTCATTTGCATGACCCAAAGAGCGCATATGACGAATTGATAGAAGCTTTGCGGTGTAACCCTAAAAATATTTGGGCACTTGTGCTGATGGGTAATCTTATAACAAAAGAGAAAAAAGACGTGGAGCATGCAAAACAATATTATAATAAAGTGTTGGAGTATTATCCGGATAATGTTATTGCACTTAATAATATTGGTGCTACATATATGGAATGTGAAGACTATGAGGGAGCGCTTTCATATATGGAGAGGGCTTTGGATATTGACGATACATATGCTAATTCATATTATGGTCTTGCTTTGTGTTATTACAAACTTGGACGGACAAAAGAGGCTTTTGATATATGCCACAAGGGTGCGGTAAAATCATCCGATCGCCCTGAAAATCCTTCTGTTCGAGAAGAGTTGCTCAAACTTTACTTGATAGTGGCAAAAGATTTGGTAGATAAAACCAACTATCTGAATGTATGGATGGGTATAAAGGAGGAAATTGAGGCGGTTGACCATATTAATATACGTATTGCAGAGGACAAGGCTTTGAGCGTTCATGCCAAGTTGGAATATGCTCCTTTGCATGCAGCCAAAGAGCATGTGATAAGGTATAATCCAGAGAAAGATTTTGTTGAGCATCTTTTTGTTCACGAATTGATGCATCTGAAAATGAATCAGCAGGCGACATTGGTTCATAGGGGAAAGGCTGTTATCAGTTCAGAGATGACGCGGTCTGCATTTAGACGTCGCTATATGAAGTTTATGCAGAAACAGCATGGGCAAATCTCCCCGAATGAACTAAAAAAAGTGGTAGACGGACTTGCCGACGGTTTGGGACTTCAGTTGATGAACTGTCCGTTGGATTTGATGGTAGAACATGTGATTTATGCTGACTATAAAGTCATGCGCCCCATTCAGATGCTTTCACTATTCCATATGGAGCAAGACAATATTAATGCCGTTCGACAGACAACTTTCGACAATTCTTTTCCTAAAGAGATTGTTTATGCGAATAAAGTAATGAACCTCGTCACAAGCATGCACTTCAAAGAAATATACGGCATAAATCTGATAGGGCAATATAGTCCAACGAAGCAAGAATATGCGCATGCTAAAGATCTCTATGATGAATTCAAGGCGTATTTGAACACCTATAAAGCAGGTGATGAATATGAGATGATGGAATATTTCGTCCAATCGTTTAACATGGAGGACATAGTTGAAATTGTTGACGAAACTCAAGTTACAGCGGGTATGAAGGCAGATCTTTCTATGAAGAGCGATATGATAGATTTGGAAAGAGATGCTTTGTCGAAAGAAGATGTTGATGTAGCTAATGCTCACTTCGCACAAAGTCATCAAGATGGTGCTGACCCTACAGAGACAATGATGATGTCAATGTACATGCTTGAAGCTATGGAATACTTTGACAAGTTAGAGCCACGGGAAGTTCATCGTATTGCCCTCGAAATAGCAATGGTTGGCGTAACAGGCATTAATCCCAATGAAAAGTATAATATCAAGTCTGTGCCCGATAAGGAATTTGGTGGTTACCAGTTCTTAGCATGGTATTATGTAAGTTGGGCACGAGCAATTCCTGAGAAGTTGGAACACTTAGGTTTACCTTTTTCGAAAGCTTATTCGGATGCAGTCCAGCTGTATAATGCTAAATATGGAAAGAAATGAACGACTTTGAAGAACTCCGCAAAGAGATTGTACGCTTTTCACAGGAGCGTGATTGGAACCAATTCCATAATGGCAAAGATTTGGCTCTTGCTTTATCAATAGAAGCTGCGGAACTAAATGAAGCATTCTTATGGAAAAAGGCGGAAGAAGTTGATATCAGAAAAGTGAAGGAGGAACTGGCTGATGTTGTGAATTATGCCATTCTTATTGCTGATAAATACAATCTTGACATTAAACGTATTGTTATGGATAAGATTAGAAAAAATGCTGAAAAATATCCTGTGGAAAAAGCATATGGAAATGCAAAAAAATATGATGAATTATGATTATCTATAAAGCAACCAAACGACAATTTGTTGACGATGTGTTCAATAATACAATAGCTGACAATATAGATAGTGCTTTTGTTGAGCATTTGGGACGGCACACGTCTCCCAACGAAGTGCGCTCATGGGCTAATTCCATGCAGTTTATGTACAAAGTAGTTAATGTTTCCGAATTGTCAGATGAGGTTGGAATAGCCATAGAATATCAGATACCGCTGACAGCCAAGCGAGTAGATTTTATCGTATCAGGGTTGAACACAAAGAAACAGGAACAACTAGTTATTATAGAACTGAAACAATGGGAAGAGGCTGAGCCTACAGAGAAACCAGGCATTGTGGTGACTCGTTTCCAACACGGAAAGGGAGAAGTTGCTCACCCTTCATATCAGGCATGGTCGTATGCTTATATGCTTGAAAACTACAATCTCAGCATTCAAGAGCGAGGCGTAGAGATAAGTCCGTGTGCCTATCTTCACAATTACACACCTGACGGAATAATTAATGGTCAACTCTATCAAGAATATGTAGCTAAGGCACCAGTGTTTTTGAAAAATGATGCAGGGCGTTTACAAGACTATATACTTAGACATATTCGCTATAGCTCCCCCGAAGATATCATTTGGAAAATAGACAATGGCCGTTTGCGCCCTTCTAAGCAGTTGGCAGATTCCTTAACATCAATGCTTAAAGGAAATAATGAGTTCGTGATGCTTGATGATCAGAAAGTCGTATATGAGACGGCGTTACACTTGGCAAAGAAAGCCCAGCATGGCAAGAAACAGGTACTGATTGTCGAAGGAGGTCCCGGGACGGGCAAAAGTGTTTTGGCTGTAAACCTATTGGTGAACTTGACAGCGGATGGTATTGCAACGCAGTATGTCACCAAGAATAGTGCCCCACGTCAAGTATATAGTGTAAAATTGTCAGGCAGTTTCAAAAAGACTTATATTGACAACCTATTTGTTGGCAGTGGTTGTTTCACAGAAACTCAATCTGATACGATGGGGGCATTGATTGTGGATGAAGCTCACCGCTTGAACATGAAAAGTGGCATGTTTCAAAATAAGGGCGAGAATCAGGTAAAGGAAATCATTAATACGGCACATTTTTCCGTCTTCTTTGTCGATGACTGTCAGCGTATCCATATGAAAGATATAGGTAGTGTGCAGTCTATTCGTCAATATGCAGAGGAAATGGGAGCTGATGTAAACTTAGAGCATCTCAGTTCACAGTTTCGTTGTAACGGCTCTGATGGTTATCTCAGTTGGCTTGATAATGCTCTGCAGATAAGAGAGACGGCCAATTTTCGACTAACGGAAGAAGATTATGATTTTCGTGTTTATGACTCTCCGACGGAAATGTTTGATGAGATACGAAAACATAATGAGGCAAACAATAAGAGTCGTGTAGTGGCTGGCTATTGTTGGGATTGGAATAGTAAAAGCGACCATAAAGCCTACGATATTGTGATACCTGAGCATTTCTTTCGTAAGCAATGGAATTTTAATAATAACGAACCTTGGCTGATAGGTGAACACTCGATAGATCAGATAGGTTGTATCCATACATGTCAAGGTTTGGAATTGGATTATGTGGGTGTTATCATAGGTCCAGACATGTCTTTTACAGACAATCATATCGTTACAAATGGATTCAAGCGTTCATCGAATGATCAGTCATTAAAAGGCTTCAGGGGGATGGCAAGAGAACATCCGGCAGAAGCCCAACAGGCTGCAGATACAATCATAAAAAATACCTACCGCACACTAATGACTCGCGGCATGAAAGGGTGTTATGTGTATTGTTGTGATCAATCTTTAGCTACGCATTTTCGTGAATTGATGGCTGAGAAACCAAAAGTGACAATGGAGGCTCGCATCGAACCAGTGGTGAACAATGAAGTGAAGTATATCGACTTCTTGCCTGTCTACTCTATAAAGGCAGCTTGCGGTTATTTCGGTGAAGGAGAAGATGTAAATGAACTTGGTTGGATGCAGGTTGAAGGTGTGGGGCGGCTGAATCACAATATGTTTGTTGTGCAAGCATCAGGAAACTCTATGGAGCCACGAATCCATAATGGTGATTACTGTGTCTTTCGTGCTAATCCTGCTGGTAGCAGACAGGGAAAAATAGTGCTTGTGCAGCATCTCAATTATTATGATGCTGATTATGCAGGAGCCTACTCAATCAAAGAATACCAAAGTAATAAAGCATATGATGAATATGGTAATTGGCAGCATGAAAGTATTGAACTTCACCCATTAAATAAGGATTATCATCCAATAATACTTAGCTCTGAAGACATAGATGAATTCAGGGTTGTTGGAGAGTTTGTGGGAATCGTTAAAGTTTAAAGAAGACGCAATAAAGAGTTCATTCAGCGGCTTTCGTCACCAATCCAATCAGAATTCAAACAGTATGCGTCCGTTGATTTGGCGTCCTGTCAGATAGTTGGGGACGGCATATTGCTGGTTGGTGATGTCTGTAATCCAATAGTATGAATTGACGTTGTTGATGCCGAACAGGTTCAGGCAGTCCACACCTAACCAGATATTCTTAAAAATACTTTTCTTTGATCTATTTTCGTTTTCTAATAATCGATAGCTCATTCCGATATCGGCACGCTTATAGGATGTTGAGCGGAAAGAGCTCCGTTCGAGTTCTCTGTGTGGGGCGGAGAAGGGGAGTCCGTCGGCGAAGATAAGTTTGAGCGACATCTTCCATCTTTCCGTTCCCGGGAAATAGTCTGTAAAGAAGAGGTTGACGGCATAGCGCTGGTCGGTAGGCAGCGGGATGGTCCTGCCGTTGAGTTTCATCTGGGTCTTCATGAGCGACAGGCTAAGCCAAGAGTCTGTACCAGGAACAAATTCTCCATAGAGTTTCATGTCGAGTCCCATGGCATATCCGCTTGCTGAGTTGTTGCCCGAATAGGTGACTTTCAGGTTGTTCACAGAGTAGGGGACGAGGTTGGACATCGCCTTGTAGTAAGCCTCTGCAGAGAACCGGTATTGGCGTTGCTTCATTTTGAAGCGATAGTCGAAAGCTGCAATGGCATGGATAGAGCGTTGGCTCTTGATTTTCTCGTTCAGTGTGGCGTATGTCATGCCGTCCACCGTTGCGGTGTCACGCAGTTCTTTGAAGAATGGTGCCTGATAGTAGAGTCCGGTAGCAAAGCGGAAGGTGATGTCGTGGTTGAATGCCGGAACGATGCTGAGCGACACTCTTGGGCTCACGATGGACTCCTTGTTGAAGTCCCAATAGCTGAAGCGGACGCCGTAGTTGAGCGTGAAGAACGTATGCTCTCCCGGACTTGTGAAGCGCCACGTGTCTTGCAGGTAAGCTTCTATGCGGTTGGCTTTCAGTTGGTTTCGTGCGCTAAGCGAATAAATCATCTTCAGGTCTTTTCCTGTGTGCGGAATGCTGTAGCCTGCAGAGTCGCGCATTTCATATTCACGGCTATTCTCCTTGATGTTTTCCATCCGGTAGGACGCACCGGCGAGTATCTCATGTTTCTTTGTCTTGTGACTGAATCGGAGTTTGAACGTCTCCACGTTGGCTGTCAGATAGTTGCGGGCATGTTCCATGTAGGTCCCGACACCGAGGTTCTCGCTCGTTTCCGTCTGTGTCAGCCAATACTGTCCTTGTATGTCGTAGCGCTCTTGCTCTTTGGTGTAGAATGCAGAGAAGAGGAGTGCGAGTGAGGTCTTTTCCGTGAAGTGGCGGGTGATGCTGAATGTTCCGAAATAGGTGCGGAAAAGGTCTTTTTCCTGTCCGTCGAAATACACTTTGAATGCCTTTACGTTCTCGAGCGTACCGAATTTTGTCTCTCTGTCTTCCGGTTCAAAGTTATAGCGGTTTTCGGAAATGTTTCCTATGAGGTCTATTGTCCACCGCTTGTTGGGAGAGTAGCTCAGGTAGGTCTGATAGTCAAGGAAGCTGGGGCTGTATTCTCCTTTCGTCTCGAGCGTTCCAAGCAGGTAGCGGTTGGTTTTGTAGCGTACGCCGTTCGTCCATGTGAACTTTTTGCTGCCAAGTCCGATGTATGCGCTGGCGCCGAGCAGGCTTGCACTTACTGATGCTTCAAATTTCTTGGGACGCTTGTATGTGATGTCGAGTGCCGACGACATCTTGTCGCCGTATTTGGCTTCGAATCCTCCTGTCGAGAACTCCACCTTTTCCACCATGTCGGAGTTGATGATAGACAGTCCTTCCTGTTGTCCGCTGCGCACTAGGAACGGGCGATAGACTTCCACATTATTTATATATACGCTGTTCTCGTCGAACGAACCGCCTCTGACGTTGTATTGTGAAGACAGTTCGTCACGCGACGACACGCCGGCTTGCAGCTTGATGGCATCTTCGACGGCATTGCCGCTTGCCGAGGGCATGGTCTTGATGTCCTTGGTGTCAATGGTTTGCGTCTGTCCTGTTTGTCTCCGCCTTTGAACGACGGTCACCTCTTCCAGTTCGTTGTCGCTGAAGAGCTGTATCTGCAGTGTCTGTTTGCCTTTCGGGCGGCGCAGCACACGGGTCTTGGTCTTATATCCGACCATGGAAAACCTGACCACGACGCTATCGTCAGAAGAAAGTGTCATGTTGAACTCTCCCTTCAGATTGGTCATTGCAACCTTTCCCTGCTTTACTACCGCTACCGTCGCTAACTCAATGGGGTTCATGTCTTCGTCAGACACTTTTCCTTGCAAAGTGAACGACTGTGCATGGAGTTGACTGATGCTGCAAAGAAAAGTCAAGAAGAATATGGTCAGATATGTTATTTTCCGTTTCATTAGCAATATAACGAGAAAAAACGTCTAATATTGTATGCGTGGGCGTGATATGTCTGCAAAAGTCCGGAGCATGTACCATTATTCTATTCCCTATGTGAATTTGATGAAAAAAAACGCCCCAAATGCACCTGCATAAACATACGGAAAAGGGCGCATAAATATACGGTTGAACTTTCGCTTTCCAAAAGTTCAACTTTTAGCTTGCAAAAGTTCCCCTTTCAGCTCCTGAAAGTGCCACTTTTGGAGTGCGAAAGTGGCACTTTTGGAAAGCTATTCCTAATACGTTGAAATTCAGGAGTTTACAAAGCGCCTTTAAATCGTCTTACTGTTGTATAAATATACAAAAGCAGCAAGCCGCCGTTTACTCTTTTTGTTGTTATGTCGTTATTTCGTGATACCGTTATCACGTTATTCCCTGTAAATCCATTTGAGCAACTTGTTAATCCATCCGATGGAAGCGTGGAACCACCGATATGAACTGGCTGGCTTTCCACCGAATTTGAGGATGAAGTCGCGATAGATATTTTTACGGAAGGGGAGTCCTACGTTCATGAAATGGAGATGTTGGGCTTGGTTCTCGTAAGTGGCTTGTAGGGCGTTCCATACGGTCACGATGTTGGGATGGACCAACGCGTGCGACTTTCGCTGTGCGGCGATATACCATAGGAAGGCGTCGCCCTTGGTATAGACGATGGCGCAGCCACCGATGATTTTTTTTTTATATCGGGTGATATAGATTTCTCCGTCGGGTGAATTGCTGATTCCTTGAAAGAACTGCTTCTTGGGAATAAACCGCTGCGGCTTCAACCGATAGTAGTTGCGCAGCATTTTGTAAAAACCGTCAATCTCCGCTTCGGTCGATGCGAGCAATGTCTCTACGCCGTTCTTATATGCGTTTCTGATTCGCTGCATCATCTTTTCGCTGATTCTTTCTTCCGGTGCTTTGCTGTGATGAGAGTTGTGTATCTGCATCCATCTGACGGGGAAGTATTCCTGTTTCCGGAAGTATTTGTAGCCGAACATCTTTGAGCTCAGGTTGCTGAACTCGATATATAAACATAGTTTGCGCACGAACTTTTTAGTGACGGCGTTCAGCATGAGCTCAAACAGCTCTTCCTTGTTGGTGTCGGGAAGGTATTCGCCCTCTCCGTAGATTCTGCCCTGTGTGTAGAGAAACGGGAAGATGAAAGTTCCTCTGCGCCTGATAGTTGCAAGCAGGTGTGCCACCACGCGATTGTCCTCATCGGTCACGATCACCATATAAGGTGTGTTGCCCGAAGTAGCAGCCAGAATCTGAAACAGTTCCGTGCTGTGGAAGAAGTCGTTGCAAGTCATTTCTGGCAACTTCTCTGCTCGGCTGATGATACTTACCCGCATGTTTTTCATACTGCAAAAATAATAAATGTTTTGAAAAAAAGCACTATAAATAAGTGGAATATTCCAAAAATAGCGTAACTTTGTAGAAAATTGGAGCGATATGGATTATCAAGAGATATTGTCAAAGCGCCGGAGTTGTCGTGTGTTTACCGATGAAGACGTGAGTGGTGACGACGTGCGGCTGTTGCTTCGTGCGGCACTGATGTCGCCCACCTCGCGGAACATGCGTTCGTGGCAGTTTGTCGTCGTGGATGACAAGCAGACGCTTGAGAAGCTCTCGGATGCAAAGGAGAATGGCTCGGCATTCCTCCGTCAGGTTGCACTGGCAGTGGTCGTCTTAGGAAACAACCTGCATAACGATTGCTGGGTAGAAGATGGTGCCATTGCCGCCGTCTCTATGCAGTATCAAGCGGAGGAACTGGGACTCGGTTCGTGTTGGGTACAGATTCGGGGCAGGCGTCTGAGCGACGGGACGGAGAGTGAGCGCGTCGTACGCGGAATCCTAAACATACCAGAAGACATGCAGGTGTTGTGCATCGTCGGATTTGGACATAAAACAGAAAGTCTTCCGCCACACAACGAGGAGGAACTGAAATGGGAAAACATTCATATAGCCGAATATTGATATGAGGATAGTTTTGATTGGCGCCGGAAATCTGGCAACAAATTTGGGAAAGGCACTCTCCAGAAACGGTCACGAGATTGTGCAAGTGTTCAGTACGTCAAAAACAGCAAAACAACTTGCAAAACAGATTGGCGGGAAGCCTATACGCAACCTGAAATTGCTGTGCGATGATGCAGATATATATATCATTGCGTTGAAAGACAGCGTGGTGGAAGGACTGCTCCCGCAGATTTGCCATGGACGTGAGAGCCGCCTCTTCGTCCATACCTCAGGCAGTCTTCCCATGAATATATTTAGGGGACATGCAAAGAACTACGGCGTATTCTATCCGCTGCAGACATTCTCAAAATCCCAGGAAGTCGATTTTCAACAGATACCTTGCCTGATTGAAGGTGCCAACGCACAAGTCGTAACCGTCCTGAAGGATTTGGCGTTGTCCATAAGTAACCGGGTGAAGAAGGTTTCTACCGAGAAGCGCAAACAGATACATCTCGCAGCAGTCTTTGCCTGTAATTTCACCAATTATTGCTATACTGTTGCGGGAAATATCCTGAAGCAACAAAAGCTGCCTTTTGATTTGCTGCTCCCACTGATAGACGAAACGGCGCGGAAGGTGCACAATATGTCACCAAGAAAGGCGCAGACAGGACCGGCAGTGCGGAATGACGAAAACATTATGGAGCAGCACATGGAGATGCTTTATGGCAATAATCGTGACTTGTACGAAAGGATGAGCCAAAGTATTCTTGATGAATTTTTTTATGAAGACAATGAACTTCCGTTTTAATACTTAAAGCAAGATAGAAAATATGATTAACTACGATTTGAACAAGATAAAAGCAGTCATCCTCGACGTGGATGGCGTGTTGAGCTCGGAAACCGTCGGCATGGATTCTGACGGCGAACCGCTGAGAACGGTGAATATAAAAGACGGTTACGTGATACAGCTGGCACAGAAGATGGGACTCCGCATCGTGATTTTGACAGGCGGATATGCTCCCAACATCAAGAAACGCTATGAATATCTCGGCGTGACCGATATTTATATGAAATGTGCCGTGAAGGTCAATGTGTACGACGAGTTCCTGAAGAAATACGGCTTGTCTGACGAGGAGATTATCTACATGGGTGACGACATACCGGATTATGAAGTCATGAAAAGGTGTGGCTGTCCATGCTGCCCGGCTGATGCCTGTCCGGAAATCAAGGCAGTCAGTATCTATGTCAGTGAGAAGGAAGGTGGCAAGGGCTGTTGTCGTGACGTGATAGAACAGGTCCTGCGGGTGCAGGGCAAGTGGCTGAGCGACGAGAGAGCTTTCGGATGGTAATGGTATCATCACTTAAAACGCAGTTTACACGATGAAATACAAGCTGATTTTAGCCAGTAATTCTCCAAGAAGAAAACAACTTCTTGCAGGACTGGACCTCGACTTCGAAATAAGAGTCATTCCCGGGATTTGTGAAACCTATCCCGAAACGTTGCCCGTACCGGAGATTCCCGTATTTATTGCAAAAGAGAAGGCTTCCGTCTATGAAGGAAAGATAGCATCTGACGAATTGGTCATTACGGCAGATACGGTAGTTGTGTTGAATGACGAAGTGCTGGGCAAGCCAGCGGACGCGTCGGATGCTTTCCGGATGTTAAGGCTCCTTAGTGGGAAAACCCATCAGGTGATTACGGGCGTTTGCCTTACAACTGTAGAGAAGCAGCATTCATTTTCCGTGACAACCGATGTGACGTTCAAGGAACTTTCCGACGAGGATATTCATTATTATATAAATAAGTATAAGCCATTTGACAAAGCTGGTGCCTATGGAATTCAGGAATGGATAGGCTATATCGGGGTGACAGCCATATCCGGAAGTTATTTTAATGTCGTAGGCTTGCCAGTGCAACGCATCTATCAGGAGTTGCATAAAATGTAGCGTCATGGTATAAAAATACATAAAAAGATGTCAGTTTTGGCTATTTATACACAAGAATATCGAAAAAAATGCATATTTTTTTATAAAAATACACAGATAGTTTTGATATTTATGAATATTATATTATATTTGTGGGCGAAATATAAACCTATTAGTGCTAAATTCTATAATTTTGCTCAAATGACAAAATATAATATTCGAGAAAAAAGGGAAAAAGATGCGGCATACCGCCATTTGCTCTCTCCAGCGTTAGCAAACGACTTGAAGGAGAGAATCATTGACATCATAGTCAAGCAGAAGAAGTATAAAGACAAAGACTATTCTGCAAGGCAGCTTGCAGCGGACTTGAGTACCAACACTCGCTATATCTCGGCAGTCGTGAATCTGAAATTCCAGATGAACTACTCCTCGTATGTGAATAAATATCGAATCAAAGAGGCAATGACTATGTTGAAAAATCCTCGCTATAAAAGCTATAGCATGGAAGAAATAAGCAGCATGGTGGGCTTTTCCAACAGACAGTCTTTCTATGCCGCTTTCTATAAAATCAATCAAATGTCGCCAAGGGATTACAAAATCACTGAGTTGGAGTTGCTGAAAGAGTCCACTCCGCCTTTAGGAGATGAGCCTGTCCCTGGGGATGGAAGTGTGTCATAACCAAGAATGGAGGAAGATAGATTTGTATATACAGATGAGCGTTTTGCCGATATTCAAATGTTGCGTTATCGGCTGAATGGTTTCGATGAGTTAACCTTACGGCAGAAAATATACATTTACTATCTTTCGGAAGCCACCCTCTATGGGCGTGATATCGTTTTTGACCAATTTGGTAAATATAATCTCCGCATCAGAAAAATGCTGGAGGCGGTGTTTCGTGCGCAAACATTCTCCGGCAGCCGCGATGAGTCAAAGGCATTTGAGACATATCTGAAACAAGTATGGTTTTCCAGTGGCATCTACCATCATTATGGATATGAGAAAATACTGCCGGCATTCACACCTGAGTTTCTCGAAAAAGCGCTGAATGCAACAGATGTCAATTCCTTGCCGCTGGCTGAGGGGCAAACCCTTCAGGAATTTTGTGAGGAGATATTTCCCGTTATTTTCGATCACTCGCTTTTTCCGAAGCGTATCAATCAGGCTGATGGCGAAGATTTGGTGCTGACGTCAGCATGCAACTATTATGAAAACGTCACTCAGAAAGAGGTTGAACAATATTATTCTGAGAAGAAAAAAGACGGTGCAGAAGGGATGCCCTCATGGGGATTAAACTCGAAACTGATAAAGCAGGATAATGTTCTCAGGGAAGTGGTTTGGAAGGCAGATGGTCTGTACGGCGCTGCCATTCGAAAAATCATTTCATGTCTTGAGAAAGCATCCGATTTTGCAGAGAACGACCAGCAGAAAAAATTGATACGGTTGCTTATTGACTATTACGAAACCGGCGATTTGCGCCTGTTCGACAAGTTCTCTATCGAATGGGTGCATGAGAATCGTGGTGAAATAGATTTCATCAACGGGTTCATTGAAGTCTATGGAGACCCGCTGGGGCTGAAAGCCTCATGGGAAGGCATCGTGGAGTATCGGGATGCCATCGCTTCTAAGCGGACACAGGCAATCAGTCAAAACGCACAATGGTTTGAAGACCATTCCCCGGTTGATGCACGCTTTAAGAAAAAAACAGTGCGGGGCGTTACTGCCAGCGCTGTATGTGCTGCCATGCTCGGAGGCGACGAATATCCTTCTACAGCCATCGGCA
>Ga0256404_1009786_pt1 | contig 13568 bp, 12 predicted proteins | sample RumenRJG_01DNA_FD_185990 | JGI IMG/M metagenome (GOLD analysis project Ga0256404, IMG submission 185990) | Bovine rumen microbial communities from Lethbridge, Alberta, Canada - RJG_01 | ecosystem: Host-associated > Mammals > Digestive system > Stomach > Rumen | place: Canada: Alberta | collected...
TGTTACTTCTTCAAAATTTAGAAGAAATAACTAATAACATTATAGCAAAAATGGATGAACTTGCAAGGCGACTACCTGAATTTGAAACTGTAAGTAATATGAGTGGTGTTGGAAATAAAATCAGAGCTAGATTAATTGCTGAAATTGGTGATGTAAGAAGATTTAAGAATTCTAACTGTTTAATAGCTTATGCTGGTATAGATGTTCCACCTTTTCAGTCTGGTCAATTTGTAGCTACTAATAGAAGAATAACTAAACGCGGAAATAAACATTTAAGAAAAGTTGGTTATGAAGCTATGAAGTCTTTAAAAACTGTTAAACCAACAAGAGATAATGCAGTATATTTATTTATATTAAAAAAAGAAGATGAAGGTAAAGGATCTATTACTGCAAAAATTGCTGGGTTAAATAAATTTTTAAGAATTTATTATGCACGTGTAATGGAAGTATATAAGAATCTAGAAAATACATAATTATTAAATAATTATTTTGGGGGTAAGGGGGAATTTTGCCCTTTTTTACATATTTTTAATAAATTTAATTTTTTATCAAAAAATACTTGATTTATGTTAGCAAGTTTCATTACTTCGCAACAAAACGTGTTATCGGACATGTCCGATAACACGTTTTATCAGACAAAAATTATTATCAGACATTTTAAGTAAGAGGTATTGATTATTCAATAATCTATTCACTTTTTTGTCTGATAATATTTTTATTATATAATACCTAATCAGAAATGTTTTGGCTGCATTTCTAGTTAGGAGGTGGTGCTAATGCACCTAATAATAAATAGTCAAAAGCAAATAATACGAAAGGAGGAAAGAGTTCAAAAAATTTCAAATGATAATCTAAATATTCTTAACAATTATTTAATTTATTATAAAGATAATCAAAACTCTGATAGAACGTTGGAAGTAATAGATTTATATTTAAGAATCTTTATTTTATTCATTGAAAAACAAAATAAAAATATTACTGATATTGATTCTATATTAATTAAGAATTACATAGTTGAATTAGAAAAACAAAAATCTTTATTTAATAAACAACGAGATTTATGGTTATTAAGAACGTTTTTGAAATATTTAAATTTATTTAATTATTTAGATACTGATTATAGTTATTTAGTTCCTACAATGAAAAGAATACCAAAAAGTATGCCAACTATATGGTCAGAAGATAAATTAAATCAATTTTTAAATACTGCTAAACAACTATCAACTAAATCAGATATTAATAATAGAGATTATGTTATGTATCTTATTGCTATAAGACTTGGTTTAAGACTTAGTGATATTAGAAATCTAAAATTTGATGATATAGATTGGATTAAAAAAGAAATAAATATTGTTCAAGTAAAAACTAAAGTATCGTTGAACTTGCCTTTACTTGATGATGTGGGCTGGGCTTTAATTAATTATATTAAAAAATCAAGACCTATTTCAGATTCAAGATTTATATTTGTTAATCATAATGATTTATCGTTACCAGTTAAACACCCTAATCTCACAATAAAAGAAATATGTGAAATCGGTAATATTGATATTAGTAATAAGCAAAAAAAAGGAATTCATTCATTTAGGTTTTCGTTGGCTACGCAAATGCTAAATAAACAAATTCCATTAGATATTATATCATCATCTTTGGGTCATTCAACAATAAACAGTTCAAATCACTATTTAAGTTTAGATGCTAAAAATTTAGTTAAATGCTGTATGGAGGCTTTTGCTTATGAATTATAATGGAATTTTTAAAGAACAAATTGAAGCATTTATATTAGAAAAAAGAAATCTTGGATATAAATATATTCGAGAAGAAGAAATAATGGAAGAATTTGATAAATATACAATAAAAGAAAACATTACTTCAAATATACTATCAAAAAAATTAATTATAAATTGGATTGATACTCATGATGTTAAATTAATAACTAAAAAACATTATGGAGATATAATGAGAGAATTTGGAAAATATTTATTTAAGTTTGATAATTCATCATATATATTACCTAATAAATATTATCCAATAAAAAGCGATTTTAAAGCTTATATTTATTCAAATGATGAATTAAATAGATTCTTTAAATCAATTAAAACTAGCTTTATGTTGAATAATCTTCAAAAACAAAGTTTATATTATTTAATTTTCCAATTACTATATGCAACTGGTATGCGTGTTACTGAAGTTTTAAACATAAAAATTAATAACATTGATTTTAATAATCAATCTATTTTGTTAGAAGATTGTAAAAATGGAAATGAAAGAATTATTTATCTTAAAGAAAGCATTTTTAATCTAATAGACGATTACCATAATAAATATAATAATCAGAAAAATACTGATAATTATTTCTTTACTATCAAAGATAATAAGCAATTAAATAGAAATTTAGTTTATTCAAATTTCAGAAAAATATTAATTTTATCTAATATTGTTCACAATGAATTTGGCCCTAGAGTTCACGATTTTAGGCATACCATGGCTGTTTATAGTTTTAAGAATGCTGTTGATAATAACTATGATTTACTCACTTTTCTACCAATTTTAAGCGCATATTTAGGTCATAAAGATATTTATGCAACAGAGAAATATCTGCATTTAGTAAGTGATATGTACCCTGATATTAGAAATAAAATTGAATGTTATGACAATTTTAAGGTAAAGGAGTTTTCTAATGAATAATAGTTTTTCTTCTTTATTAAATCTATATCTAACTAATTATTTAGTTGTTCAAAGAAATATGAGTTCTAATACTATTAGATCTTATAAATGCACTTTTAAATTACTTATTAAATATGTTACTGATGTAAAAAATATACAAATTAAAAATATTAATTATGATGTTATTAATAGAGACACAATTATTGAATTTCTAGATTATATTGAAAATGAAACTAATGCTTCAATTAAGACAAGAAATCAAAGACTTGCAGTAATAAAATCATTTTTTTCTTATGTCAAAGATACTAATCCAGAACAACTTGTTAATATTCAACAAATATTAACTATTAAATGTAAAAAAGAGATAAAAAAAGAATTTGATTATCTAACTAAAAAGGAAGTAGATGAATTTCTAAATAGTATTTCAACTGATTCTAATAAAGGTATAAGAGATTATACTTTACTTATGCTTTTATATGATTCTGGTGCGAGGGCACAAGAAATAATAAATCTTAAGGTTGAAGATTTAAGATTAGATTCAAATCCAGTCGTCAGATTACTTGGGAAAGGCAATAAGTATAGAACTATTCCTATCACTAATAATACAAAAGATATTTTAATTAAGTATATTGATATTAATGAGCTAAGTAATAATTCAATTTTATTTTCAAATCCAAAAGGCAGTTATGCGACTACCAAAATGATTACTCACATAATAGATAAATATTCCAGTATTTTAAATAAAAATATTCATCCACATACTTTTAGACATAGTCGTGCTATGCATCTATTAGAGGCAGGAGTTAATCTAATTTATATCAGAGATTTTTTAGGTCATAATTCTATTGAAACTACTGAGATATATGCGAAAGCAAATGAAAATATCAAAAGACAAGCAATAACAAATGCTTATGACTTTGATATAAGTAAAGATTTAAATGATTGGACTACTGATGAGAACTTACTAAAAGAATTACTAAATATATAAAAATATTATCAGACAAAAAAGTGAATAGATTATTGAATAATCAATACCTCTTACTTAAAATGTCTGATAATAATTATTGTCTGATAAAACGTGTTATCGGACATGTCCGATAACACGTTTTGTCAGCTATGCTGATGAAAGCGGGGATAGTTTTTTCACTTTTTTATGAAGTCGTAAGACAAATAAAAAAGGCACCTTTACTACTTACGATAGTTTGTAGTATTGGTGCTTAAATGGGTTCCCGAAGGCTCTCCTTTGGCACACTATTCCTAGTTGGCTTTTGCCAACTTGGTAGTGTGTTACTTATTTGGCTTACAAATAAGTCTATCGCGAAAATTCATTAGTTATGAAATTTCTTTTGAATTTTCGCTTTAATAGGTGTGGGATTTATATAAAAAATGACAGAATGGCAGGAGTTTATGGGTACCTATTTTTATCTGTCATTCCATCATATAATATAAAATTTGATATTATTTTTTAGTTTTACCACATAACTCGTTAATTGATATTTTAAATTCTTTAGCGAATTTATATAAGTTTTCAGTAGAAATATAAACTCTACCTTTTTCATATTTAACTATACAACTTTGAGTTACCTTAAGAATATCTGCTATATTTTCTTGTGAAAGATTATTTTTCTTTCTAATTTCTTTCATATTGTTTGCTAGTATTTGTAAGTTCAATCCTTTAATTAAATTCTTGCTATTTCTGTTATTTGTTAAGCCTAAAGCATAATCTAAAGTAATATTAAAATAATCTGCAAAATCACATAAAGGTTTTAAAGGAATAACACTTATACCTAGTTCCCACATTGAATAAGTAGAACGTGGAACACCTAATATTTTAGACATTGTTTCTTGATTTATATCATTATCTTCTCTTATATCTTTTAATCTTTGAAAATCTATCATAGCTACCACCTATAATAATTTTCCCATTTAAAACAAAAATATTGACATTTTGCTTATTTCAAGACTATTTTTTGCTGATTTGTGTTATAATTTAATTGCAGTAAAAATAAAACTATTGAAAGGAAAATTTAAATGCAAAGAGATTACTTGAAGAAAGACACAATACAAATAAGGCGAATGAAGAAACACTCGCTATTGTGGATTTATAGTTGCAGTGGTGAAATATATAAATTATTAAGCTTAGAAGTATTACATAAACTTGTTAAAAAAATAAAAAAAGGTACTATAAAATTAAATTTTAAATTACTTTATGAAAAAAATGAAATTACTTCAGAAGAAAATTTTGTATCTATATTAGATAAGTATATTGGTTATGTTAGGGAGACTTATACAATAAATCACAATGAGCTTCTAATTATATTAGAACAAACTTTAAAAAATAAATATAATAAAGTACTATTTGTTGTTACTGATTTTCATGAATGTCCAGAAATATTTTTAAATGGTTTTAAGAAAATGTTTTTAGCAAATTTAGTTTATAATACTCGCTATTATGCTAAACAAGACATAAATAATATTCATCATTCATTACAAAAAGCAAATTTATTTTTAGAATCAAAAAGTTTAAGCAATTCTAAAGATATTATAGAAATAGAAAAATTTTATATTAAGGTAATAAGTAATCGCAAAAGTAATTTATATAATATATTTTTGCCTCATAGTGAAATTGATAAAAAACAGTTGTCTTTTTATTTTCATCAAGTAGATTGGATCTATGCTGATTATTATAAAAAAAATGATTCTATTTTTAAAGGTTGAAATAATTATTTATAGAAATATATGATAAAATATTATTATGCAGATTTATTGGTGGTGATGTATGTGAAAGAATTATATCAAAAATATAAGGAAATTATTAATTATTTAATCTTTGGGGGTTTAACTACATTAATTAGTTTAATTGTTTATTATATGTTGAGTTTGACTATATTAAATCCTAATGTTAGTGTAGAGTTACAGATAGCAAATCTTTTTTCATGGATAGCTGGAGTTTTATTTGCGTATTTTACAAATAGAGAGTTTGTATTTAATAGTAAAAATGAAAATAAATTTAAAGAATTTATTACTTTTACTGGTGCAAGAGTATCAACACTTTTACTTGATATGGTAATAATGTTTTTGTTTGTAACTATATTAAAAGGTAATGATAAAATATTTAAACTGGTAAGTCAGATATTAGTAATTGTAGGAAACTATTTATTAAGTAAATTAATAGTTTTTAAGAAGGATAGTTATGAAAAATCTAGTAAATAAAATGTTTAATTTTGTTAATAAATTCTTGTTAATTTTTACCATAATATGTTTTTCTATTTCTTTAATAGGAGCGATATTTTTCTATATTAATCGTAGTTATGATTATTTAAATCCATTAGTATTAATTGTTGGTTCAATTGTATATTTGTTTTTATTAATTAAATTATATAAGGTTATTATCAAACTTGATGATAAGAAAAAGAAAATAATAGTAGGTATTTTATTAGGATTGCAATTTATCTTATTACTTATAAGTACTTTTGTAATTAGTAGTATTCCTCAAGTTGATTTAATACATATTTTAACAGAAATAAATAGTTTAAATGATACAGGCTCAATATTAAATAATGTTTACTATTCTGTTTATCCTAATAATAGATTTTTATTGATTATTTTATATGGGTTACAAAAGATTATTCCTATTAGCAATCAAATTTTATTTTCTTTATTAAGTACAATATGTATTTTTGTTATGTCATTATTTACTTATAAAACTGTTAATAAAGTTTGGGATATCAATAAAGGCTTATTAAGTTTATTTATATGTGTATTATCTCCAATCTTTTATTTATATGTATCATATTACTATACAGATGTATTAATGTTACCATTTGCCAGTATTTTAATTTATTTAATAGTTAAAACAAAAGACGAAAAAAATTTAAAATCTAACGTTCTATATGGCTTATTGATCGGTATCATCGCAATAATTGGTTATAGGATAAGGGCTGTTGCAATATTTATACTAGTAGCATATTTTGTATATTTAATATTTACTAAAAAGATATTAATAGTGTTAAAGAAGTTTGCACCAATAATAATTGGGGCAATATTAACAATAACTTGTATTGGTACTATTGAGAATAATTTTTTCACAAATGTTAATGTTGATAAAGAATTTCCAATGACACATTGGATTATGATGGGAGTTAATGAAAAAAGTTATGGATATTATTCCCAAGATGATTATAACCTAAGTAGTAGTGCCTTAAACGTTTCAGAAAGAACAGATTTAAATATTAAAGAAATAAAAAACAGATTGAGTGATTTAGGTCCATTTGGAACAGTGAAATTATTAGTAGTTAAATTAGTTTCTGTTTGGGGTAAAGGAGATTATAGTTATCAAAAATATTTAGAATTAGTTAATGACTTTAATCCGTCTTATTCTTATTTATTGGAAGATAAAAATATTGTTATAAATTATTTATTACAGTTCTCTAAAATAGTAGTTATGTTTATGGCAATAATATCTCTTATTAATATTTATAAAAGTGGTAAGAAATCAATTATAGCAATTAGCTTGTTTGGAGCAGTATTTTTCTATCTCGTTTGGGAAGTATGTCCACGATATGGTTTATCATTCTTACCGTGGTTAATACTAATAGGTACATGTTCTTATGATACTTTATATACCAATTATGAGAAATTCAAATTTTATAAATATTTTAAATGTATTATACTAGTCTTAACTTTAGCATTATTCGCTTTTAGTTTTAATAAATATACAGGTATTAGTTATAAAGAAAATATAGTAGCAAAAGACAGTGTAACCAAGGTTAAGTATACTTCTTTAAATAAAGAAACGGTTATCACCCAAACATTAGATTTATATGATAGTTTTAATAAAATAAGATTAAAATTTAAAGTTAATGAAATAGAGGATGCAACTTATAAGTTGGAGTTAATAACTAAAAATGAAGTTGTGTATGAAAAAGACTTTAAAAAAAATGATTTGAAAGATAAAAAATATACAGATTTTTATTTAGATAAAACTTATGAAGGTGGTAGTTATACCGTAAGATTAAGTTCGGACAGTGCAAGTGATTTAGAAGTTTATATCGCATATAAAGAAAAATTTGATTATTATCCGAATGGTATTTTAGAAGTGAATGGAAAAGAAGAAGCTGGCGATTTGATGTTTGAAGTAGTAAATAATGAAGAAAGAGGAATTTATACTTATCTAGAATATATGACAATAATGATATTAACATTAGGCATAGAAGTTATAGTGTTATTTAGAAAGAAGGAAGAAGTAAATGAAGAAAAATAATTTAGTATTAAATTTAGTTATACCTTGTTATAACGAAGAAGAAGCACTACCACTAACAAAAAAAGAACTTGATAAAAAAATGAGTAGTTTAATGGAAGAAGGTTTAATTAGTAAAAACAGTAAAGTGGTTTTAGTTAATGACGGTTCTAAGGATAAAACGTGGGAATTTATAACTAAGGTACATAAAGAAAATGATATGTACGTAGGAATTAATTTAACTAGAAACAGAGGTCATCAAAATGCCTTGCTTGCAGGTTTAATGTATGCAAAAAATCACGCAGATATCTGTATTAGTATGGATGCTGATTTACAAGATGATATTAATGTAATGGATGATATGATAAAAAAGTATAATGCCGGTGCTGATGTTGTTTATGGTGTTCGAAGTTCAAGAAAAAAAGATACATTCTTTAAAAAGTTTACTGCAGAATTTTTTTATAAATTAATGAATGTTATGGGTGTAGAAGTTGTATTTAATCATGCAGACTGTCGTTTAATGAGTAAAAGAGCTTTAGAAGGCTTAAGTGAGTTTAAAGAAGTTAATTTATTCTTAAGAGGTATAGTTCCTCAAATTGGATATAAAACTGATATTGCTTATTATGAAAGAAACGAAAGAGTAGCGGGAGATTCTAAATATCCATTAAAGAAAATGTTAGCGTTTGCTATTGATGGAATAACTTCATTTAGTATAAAACCTTTAAGAATAATTACTTCAATTGGATTTATTATTTTACTACTTAGTTTTGTAGTTTTGGTTTATTCTGTTATTATGAAATTAATTGGTAATACTGTATCTGGTTGGACGTTTATTGTTTGTTCAATTTGGTTAATAGGTGGTATTCAAACTCTATGTCTTGGTGTGATAGGAGAATATATTGGTAAAATATATAAGGAAACTAAAGCGAGACCTAGATATATCATTGAGTGTGTACTTGATTAATGAGTATATAGGTTTAATTCAAAAACAAATCCCTAATAATACCTATTAGGGATTTGTTTTACTCATTATTCAGCAGAGAATAACAATAATCATATACTAATAAATGTTTATTTATTTCATCATTAATAACTTTATCTTTAAAATCATTTTCATATATATTAAATATCATTTCAATAGAGAAATGTTTTTTTTCTTTTTCAGTAAGTTCTAAATACTTAGCTGAAAAGAATAATAAATACTTATATTTACTAAAATTAGTTATTACTTTTCTATAATTTGGATCTAATACACTCAATACTTGTTTTAATAAAATAATCATATCTCCTATATTAAAATCTACACTAAATTTTTTATTTTCTAGTAAATAAATTGCTAATCTAATTTTATCAATATCTTTAAAATTATCAAATATTTCAATTAAATCTATAACTCTTTTTGTATTATCACTTAACAACATATTTATTCTCCTTTCGTTTTAGCCATTTTAAGCGACTTTATTTAAAAGACCAGATAGGAGATTAAACTTTACTATAATGCCTTGCTATTGACAAATTATATACATTTAATCCCGTTTCCCGTCTTAATATTTATCACTCTAACAAATTAAAAAATCAAGAGTTTTTTAATAATTTTACATACTTAATTCAAAATCGTCTTTATCATATTCTTCTTCATAATTTCTAACTCTTTCTTTATAATAGTCAGGTGCATCTACATAATCATATAATTCATCTTGTTTAGTAGTTCCTCTTGATATACCAATAACATCATGCATATCAAATACTTCGTTATCATAGTAGCCCTTAATGGCATTGGCAGTTTCATCTTTGGTATATTCATTACCTCGTTGCAATAGTTTTCTTAAAAATTTCTTTAATAATTGAAATATATAATTTAATCTAGCTATTAAACTTTTATTTTCTTGGTCTAAATATTTATTATCTTTTTCAAGTTTAGTAATCTCTTTTTCATACTTTTTATTTTCTTTTTCTAATGATTTATAGCTATTAGCATAATTATCTACTTCATTAAATATTGTTTGTAGTTTTGGCTGCATTTCCATAACTTTTTTAGATTCCTTAATAACATTATTCATACTATCAAAAGTTTCTTTTTTAACTTTCACATATTTTTTATCAAAAAGAATATTTTTAGTTGATTTCATTTTATCTTCAAAGTCATTAATAGCCTTATCAAGTCTATCATTTTTAACATTTAATTCTTGATTTAATTTTTTAGTTACTCGTTTATATTCTTTAATTTTAATGTGCTTATTATCACTACCTTTAATACCACGTTCTAAATCATATCCTTTTTCAGTTAGTCTTTTGTGATATAAGTCTTGTAATTGTGATAAGTGTATTTTATCTTTAATATATTGTTTTTTAGATATTGTATATCTCTCAGTATTTGTTCTATTATCTATTTTTTTAACAAGAGGAACAACAACACAATGAACATGTGGTGTTTTTTCATCAAGATGAACCGTTGCATGTAATACTTGTTCTTTTGTATAGCCTAAATCATTATAAACAAATTCCATGCAAGTATTAGCCCATTCATTAATATCTTCTCTTGTCATATTTTTAAAAAATTCAGAAGTTGCAGTAAACATTAATTCATCAGCAACACAATTTCTTGAACTATTTAACATATCGTGATATTTCTTTTTTCTTGATTTCCTTTCGGTTTTCATTCTTTCTTCGTGTTCTTTTTTATATTCTTTTGTTAGTATATCAAATCCCTTTAAATACTTTTCAGCAAGTGGTACAAGTTCTATATTATCTTTGCTTAGTTCTAATTTAATATCAGGATTAGAATTATAAGCCTGTTTTTCTCTTTTATTATGTGATCCTATTTGTGATAAATCTTGTGTAGTCATAATAGGTTCACTTCTAAATATTGCGTAATTTAAATTCATATATCATTCTCCTTTCGTTTTTACACAACAAAAAAAGATATGTCGTTAAACATACCTTTCATAATTCTAGCTATTTGTAAATTTTAAATAATTTATTTAATTAATTATTCCATTTGTATTTTGTATATCTTCCACCAGAGATTTTAACAATTTTATCTTCTTTAAGTAATTTATTTAAAGTTCTTTCAATTGTAGTTTCACTTAAATCAGGACATTTATTTGTTATAAATGCTTTATCTATTGGAATAATATTATCTTTAAATATATCTATAATTCTATCATAAGCAGTTATTTTCTTGTTTTCAACAATATTTATTCTAGAATCAAATTCTTTATAAGCATTTAATATTATTCCTAAATAATATTCTACAAAATATGAATAGTCATTTTCGTTATTATGCCAATTTGTAGAACTTTTTTCTAATGTGTCATAATAACTTTCTTTTGTTTCTTCTATAATTTTTTCAATACTAATATATTTTCCTACCATATAGTTTGCTTTATATAATAATAGTAAAGTAAGTAATCTACTCATTCTACCATTACCATCATTAAATGGATGAATTGATACAAAATCTAATATAAATATAGGAATTAATACTAGTAAATCACATGATTCATTATTAACTAATTCATTATAATTTTTACACAGTTCTTCAATTGCAATTGGTGTCTCAACAGGAGATAGTGGTGTAAATCTAATTTTCTTTTCTCCTTTTTCATTTTCTTCTTCAATAAAGTTTTGAGAATTCTTAAATTTACCACCATAACTATAACCAGTATATTTATATAAATCTCTGTGTAATTGTAAGATTGTATTTTGGTTAATATCAATATAATTATAATTTTCGTGTATTAAAGTTAATACATCTCTATAACCAGCAATTTCTTCTTCGTTTCTATTTTTAGGTTCTAATTTTTGATTTACTATTTCATTAATTCTTTTATCAGTTGTATAAATACCTTCAATTTTATTTGATGAAGAAGTACTTTGAATTTTAGCAACTTTTAATAAAGTTTCTAATGTGTCTTTTTTAGTATCTAATAAATATGATTGTTTTCCTTTATACTCATGAATTTTACTTATCAAGTTAATAATATTACTATTAGATATAATACTACTATATTCTTCCATTAAATTAAATCTTCTCAAATTGCATCATCCTCCTTCCATTTGCACCATTATATCATAAAGTGATGCAATTAACAATATATTTGATGCAAATAAATTCACATTATTAATATGCGTAATATCATAGTTTTTTAAACAATATATTATTCAGTATGTAAGTTTTCCTTGCATACTGAATTTAAATTGTTTTTATTATAATTACAATACTTTCTTATCTTGCATTTTTCACATTTAGGATATTCTCCACATATATTTGCAGACCTTAATAAACAAAATTGTTGAATTATTGATTCTACTATTATTTCATCACAATCATTTAATATTGCTATCTTTTTAATTATATTCAATACTTGTTGCTCTGTTGCATTAGCATTTTCTACAATTCCTAGTCTATGACTACCAAATAATCTTTCTAACTGAGAACTCTTTTTACAAGTATTAACACCAACACGTTTTAAATAATCATAAGCAAAAGCTCGTCCAACTTGTGTTAGTTTATATTTACCAGAATTAAACATATTAGCAATGTCATTAGGAGTTTCAATACTCACAAAATTGTCTAAACTTCCATAATCTTTCTCAATTTTTTCTAATACTATTATATTTCTTGATAATGCTTTCATTTGATTATTAATCATTGGATTAGTGCAATGAATATTCCTTAATTTCTTTACTAAAATATTTGGATCTACTATCTTTAAATAGTTCTTATTATAATTATGAAATATTTTATCAATCGTATCCATATTTTCTCTTATATTATTATCTCCCCATCTATGATTAGAAAGTAGAGCAAGAATTAATGCTTTTAAATGTTCTTCAAAAGAATACTTTTTACCTTTCTTTCTAGATTTAACACTATTAATTAAATCTTTAATATCTCTCATATAATCATAATTTATATAATCCATACTTTCCTTAATGAGAGGATATATTTCTTTTAGGTCTTTATCTTCTAATAAAGTAATATTCTTTACCATTTCATAATTAGGATTATATATTATTTGATTATCAATACAATCCTTTAAAATCTCTATAACTTCTTCATTAGATAAATACTTAACTCTCTCAATAGGAAATACTACCTTATTTACCTTTACATATTTTATCAGCAAAGGTATTAAATTGGGATTTTTAAAAATTTTCTCATTTTTCATAAAAAAATATCTCACTTTCTATAAATTAGTCTTTAACTAATAAAGTGAAATATTGCCTTAAACCCTTATTTTATGGGCATTTATTTATTTTTTATTTGGGGTATCACTTATTCAACGACACCCAAGGGGTTCTAACCATTCTTGGACCATTTTCATCAACTGCTCCAATTGCATTGTTAATCATATATCCTACACAATCAATTAATTTTATATTGCAATTTACTTCTTCAATTTTTATTTTTGCTGTGTTATTTGGTACAAATTTTGGTTCTGTTGTCATTATTGTTTTCCCTGCAGCACTTTGAGGTATTTCATCTAAAGCTCTTTTTTTCTCATATTCATCTTCTATATTTGGAATAATTAATGTTTCTACCATTTTTTTTATAAATGTTGATTTTCCTGTTCGTACTGCACCAACTATTCCTAAATAAATATCTCCTCCACTTCTTTTAGCAATATTTTTGATAATTTCATATTTTTCCATAAATTTC
>Ga0256404_1009789_pt1 | contig 13564 bp, 14 predicted proteins | sample RumenRJG_01DNA_FD_185990 | JGI IMG/M metagenome (GOLD analysis project Ga0256404, IMG submission 185990) | Bovine rumen microbial communities from Lethbridge, Alberta, Canada - RJG_01 | ecosystem: Host-associated > Mammals > Digestive system > Stomach > Rumen | place: Canada: Alberta | collected...
CACATAACGCTATAAAATGCAACAAAAAAATGGCAAAAAAGTGCCATTTTTCAAGGACTTTAAGGTGTTTTTGTAAAATAGAATATGGTTACGAGTAAGGCTTTCTGGCTAGGGGCTGAACAGTAACCATTATTATCACTAACGCCATAACCTGTGTAGTATCACCAGTCTTTGGAGCTTTTGCATTTGACGGTTTTGTGTCTGTTGCTTTCTCATCTGAATTATTATCGTTCTTACCGGTAGCATCATTACCATTATTATCAATATTATCATTATTATCAGAATCATTTCTGCTATTATCATCTGTGCTGTATACAAGTGCATATGTTGAAAACTTATCTGTGTCAAATGAAATTGTACCGTTTTCCTTATCATAGATAACCGGTATCTTAGCAAATGATTTGCTTCCGTCAGCCTCCATATGCTCGCGAATTATATAAAAGCTGCCATCTTTGCCCTTTAAATCATCAGCAAGATTAAGTGTAACTGTCAGATTATCGGTAAGTTCTGTTAACTGATTCTCCCATACGTCAGTCTTGTTACCTTTATTAACAACACTGAATAAATTCATATCAAGATATGCACTTACCACGTCATTTCCCACATTTTCTTTTATATCATCCTCTAAAACAGCTACCTCATTTTCTGATAAATCTTTAACTTCTAGTCGGATATTGCCTGAGTTCACAACATTTTCGCCATTAGAAATGCTTCCTGACTTCACATCTGAACAATCTGTATTAATAATATCATCTGTCTTAGTAAATAAAGCACTCAGATGAAGATTTGTACGAGGCATTATAAATGTAAATGTGCTGACTTCATATCCCGCTGTTATCGTATTGCCATTTAATGAACCTGCCACAAACTGATAGCCATAATCAGGCTTAATTTCCACAGTAACCATACTATCAGGTTTAATTGCCACCAGACCGCCTTTATCATTCTGGTCATTTACATTTTCAATACCATTACTTCCATCAGGCATTATTGCTGAGATTATCCTGACGCTTCCATTTGAGACCTTACCATCTTCACCAAATGTATCATCATAAGCCCAGGTAACCGTATAAATACTGCTACCCTCCTTGCTTACCTCGATATCATATATATCAGCTTCTGCAACTGTATAGACCTGCCAGCCCTCTTCTTCCACACCATCTACTATATTTCCATTAATTTTAGCCTCAATAGAATATCCAAACTGTGGAAGAATTGATATCTTATGTATATCAGCTTTTTCCACATTAACCATATTATCTGTTACCACATAATTATCAACTTTAATGTATGGTCCAAAAGTATCTAATAATTCCAATCCCGACCTAACGTTCACTGTTATCGTCTTAGGATTAACTAATCTTACATCTGCACCTTGCACATTTTCACCTGATAACATTGTTCCAAACACACATATCATAACTAAGCCTAGTATCCACGCCATTTTCTTCTTGAATTCTAATGACTTTTTCTTCTTTGTCTTAACCATATTTCACACCTGCTTTCTCATATTTTATGTATTCTTTCTCCAATTATAATAAAACTGTATAAGACCAATACGTGATTTCGTATCAGTTTTATTATTCAGATTGGTTATATGTCTGTATAACACTGCTCTCGACATTGAGATTTTAACTGCTATATCCTGTACATTTTCATCGGAAATTAACAGAGTTTTCAACACTTCACTTTCCCTTGGTGTAAGTGAGAATTGCTCACAGAATGCCTGAAATTTTTCTTCCTCATCTGCCTCATAAGTCACTTTGTCCTCTTCATCTGTATCTATTTTTCTTTCAAACTGATTTGAATAAATATACAGAACAATACTTATCAATACAAACAGGCATAAGGCTGTGATTATAATTACCATTCCGCTGTTCTTAAGCAGGGCAACCGACAACGCTCCCGTAAGAATGGCACACAGATTGTTAGTAGCACGCCCAAGTCCCGCAAAAAGTTTCGGAACTTTCGTATTACCCGATAACTCTATAAATGCCGCCGAAAAGAATACAACGAAGAACCCCGCCGAAATGCAGAAAAGTATTAACCCAACTAAGAAAGGTCCTCCAAGTTCAGTAACTACAACGCATATTGTAGACAACAGCGTTACACAATACATTGTAATATTCATATATTTTCGTTCACAAATATCATATATAAAGCCTGCCATCAGACCGCTTAGCGCAAGAATAAGTCGTGGCCATTGTCCAATATCGACACTTCCACCTGCGTGTACTAAAGTTACGGAAATATTTAATGTAGAGAAAATACAACTCATAAGCACAACTGCAAGTGTCAAGGCTACGCCTGCAATTAAAGGACTCTTCATATTTCCCATTCCATTTATGTACAATACATTTTCATTTTCCCTTGGTATGTAATCTTCTAATTTCATAATCAGTACCACAAATACTGCTAGTGTCACTGCTATAAATACGGATTCTCCAAGTTCACTAAATACCAGATTATTATTAATAAACTGCATAAATATACCAAGTGCATACGCAATACCAATATTTCCTGCTAAATGTTTACGCTCGCTTATGACAACGCTGAATATATAATGAATCTCACCTCCTAATATTCCTAATACAGCAAACAACAGACACCCCGGCAGCAATACTGACATATACGAACTGTGCCTGCATATCGTAAAAATGCATATTATACCGGCCAATGCACTTGCAAATGCCATAATGTATTTACTGCTGCCACTTATGATTTTGTCCAGTACCGGATATAAGAAAAACCCAATACAGCTTGCTCCAAGAATATAGCTTTCTGCCAACACCACACCCTCTGAATCGGTAACATATGTCATCATATTGTCAAACATATATTCTGCGCCCAGAAATACAAAGTTGAAAAATGCCAACGCAACTATAGACAAAATTCTTTTTCTGTTTTCTAAATCTATCTTCATTCGTGTAGTGTTCCTCTCTTCTTAAATCTAAAAATTAAAACTCAGATTTGAAATTTTAAACTTCAACTTTCAAATCTCAAATCTCAAATCTCAAATCTCAAATCTCAAATCTCAAATCTCAAATCAATATTATACATATTGCAAAATTTATGTCTATATTATAAACAAATGTCACCCATATTCAAGGTGACATTTGTCTCTAACTGTAGTTTTTATAACATTTGTGTTGCTTTTGCACGATATTTGTGGTTCTGTCTTACATAAACAATAATATTAATATTTTATTTAGTTTCTTCATATGCCGCTCCTAAGAATTTAGAAACTTATCTGCTTAATCTAGTAAATCAATTTTTTCTAGCAGATATGAAAGGACATTTTTTTCATCTACTATTATTTTCGCCTGACATGCCATTCCATTAACAAGTGAAGCTTCTTCTCCGTTCTTGCCTTTTAGTGTTATGTTATTGCACTTAACTCTTACAATATAGTAGGCATAACCTGTATTCTGATCAACCGAAATATCTTTGGATATATTTTCTACAGTTCCCTCAAAATATCCATATTCACTAGAGGGATAAGCAGCAATTTCAAATTTTACTTTCTGTCCTTCAGCTATTTTAGCAATATCTGAATTTTCAACATATATTTCAGCATAATACTTTGATTCTGTTTCCGGATAAATTGCGCCTATTGATGCACCTTCCTGAATAATACTTCCATTTTTTATATCTGTTGAAGCATAAAAATATCCAGAAACATTTGCCTTTATTACACATTTATCATTCTGAATACTATAACTCTTTAAATAATTTTCACATTCATTCAGTTTATCCTTATAACTTAAAATCTCTGCTGCTATATTTCCTTTTTCAGTAAGAATTGCAACTGATTTCTCAGTTTTGGTATCTGTATCGTTTACTGTATCTAACTGTAACTTTGCAGACGTAAGATTTGTATTCAATGACAAAATAGTATCATTATATCCTGAAATTTGCTGGTCTATTGTAGTTATCTGTTGTAATTCCAAATTCATTAACGCCTGAGTCTTTTCAGTTTTTACAGATTCACAAGTACTTATTAATGTCTCTCTTTGTTTCTTTAGTGTTTCTAATTCTGTTGTGTTGGCTTCATTTATTATATCACTGTTGTTTGCACTTTCTTTATACTTTGATAATTCGATTTCCAAAGTTTTTATTTTCTCATCATATTCATCTATCTGTCTCTGATATTCATTTATCTTATTATCATATTGTAAAGATGTGAAATTATATGATGCAATATAACTATTTACCATACTATAATAGTCACTTTCATTTACTGAAAATATATTATTTCTTTCTGTTACACATTGCTTTACTGCACCAAGTTTATCAATTTTCTCAGTATACTTTTCAATCGCATTCGATATTGATTCTACGCTGCCTTGATATATAGAAATCTGACTGGAAGAATCGTTAGTGTTCATACTTACATTCGCAAATAAAAGTTCTCTTCTGTTAATAAACTCATTATAATATGGATTTTTCGAATAACCATCCAATTCACTCTTATCTCCATCAATACTTTTTTCATATGCTGACAAGATTTCAATCCTATCTTTTGCAGCCTCCAATTCGTCTTGATATCTGATAATCGTATCCGACAACTCTTCAATATTCAGAAGATATAAAACATCTCCCTCATTTACATATTGTCCATTTACAATATATGTTTCTTCTACATTACCTGTAATACCACAGCTTACTTCATATACTGCAGAATCTCCTTTAAATATCCCGATGCTTTTCACAACGATATCCATTTTTGACAACCCCATCCACGCTATAGCTACAACTATAATAAGTAGAATAAGATATATTGTATATATAAGAAATCTATTAGGTTTTGATTCATAGACTTCTGTACTGTCACTCATATCGTTCATATTTAAAATAATTGGTTTCATACAGTATCTCCGCCTTTCATAACTACGTTTTCTTCTAAAGATTGCTGCTTTACAAGATATGCATATTTACCTCCAAGAGCAATGAGTTCCCTATGTGTTCCCTGCTCAATAATTTTTCCTTTATCCATAACATATATCTTGTCACAATTTTTTATAGTACTTAAGCGGTGTGCAATAAATATAGTGGTCATTTCCTTTGCAAATTCGTGAATGGTTCTGTCAAGTGCACGTTCTGTAATAGCATCAAGATTACTCGTTGCTTCATCTAATATTAAAATATCCGGTTTTTTGAGCATAGCTCTGGCTATCGCTAACCTCTGCCTCTGTCCTCCTGAAAGATTAGCTCCATTTTCTTCAAGCCTTGTCTCATAACGTAATGGCAACTCATTAATAAACTCATGTGCCTGAGCCATTTTAGAAGCCTCGATAATATCGTCCATAGTCGCATTATCTAATCCTAATGTTAAATTTTCGAAAATTGAGCCACTAAATAAAAATGTTTCCTGCGGAATATAAGCAATCTTCTCTCTTAGAGTCTCAATCTGAATATCTTCAATATTATTACCATTGATAATTATGCTGCCATTTTCAGCACTATACAAATGCAGCAATAGTTTTGATAAAGTTGTTTTACCAGAACCACTTTCGCCTACGAATGCAACTTTCTGTCCCTTTTCTATTTCAAGGTTAATATCTTCTAACACTAATTTTCTAGTTCCATATCTAAAATTTAATTTTTCTATTTTTATATTTCCTGCTAAACTTGCAGGCGCTAATTTTCGATACTCTTTTTCAGTTTTTTCGGCTTCCAGATCTAATATTTCTCCTAATCTTTCTGCTGCAACAACCGCAGTCTGCATCTGTGGCTGCAAATTAATTAAGTTCTTTACAGGATCAAGAAAGTACGCAAGTAACGAATTAAATGTAATTAATTCACCAATTGTCATTTCTCCCTTTATTACACTTACACCGCCTACCCAGAGAATGATTACACCACCTACAAGTTCCACAAATATTTTCAATGAAGCCTGAAGATTACTAACCCATGTCAAATCAAATATACTTCTAAGAAGCTTTACAAATCTAATCTCTGTTTCACGATTTGCTTTTCTCTCTGCATTATATGCTTTTACCGTTTGAATTCCATTCAAGGACTCTACCATATAAGAAGTGAGTTCAGCATTATTTTCCATCTGATTTCTGTTCAGTTTTTCATACCACTTATGAAAACATACAACTATAATTCCATACAAAACAACTATAATTACTGTAATTCCAAATAATTTTGCATTTTGCATATACAAAATAATTGCTCCTGCGAATGCCATTATCGTATCTATCATAATAGTAAGCGTGGCACCTGATATTGCATCACGTACTTTTCCGGCATCATTGAATCTGGAAATTATTTCACCAACTTTTCTTGTCCCAAAAAAGTTCATAGGCAATTCTATTACATGTCGATAATATCCAAAAAGTAATGAAATATCTAATTTTTGACTTAGATATAATAATAAATGTGTTCTAAATGCATTAAGAAGCACCTTAAATATATTCAATAAAATTACTCCTATTGATAATGTCATTAAAGTCTTTCTTAAACCATCGGGCAAAACACTATCAATAAGTTCCTTGAAATAAAATGCTCCTATAATTCCTAGAATGGTATACACAAGCGATGCTACAAATATATGTAACAACAATTTCCTTTGTGGCAATAGCAAATAAAAAAAGCGACTAAATAACCCTTTGGTTTCATCGCCTTTCTTAAATGCTTCATTCTTAACTAATAAAATAAGAACACCGCTCCATTGATATTTAGGTGGTTTTCCCTCCTCATATACTTCTCCAAAGAATTCTTCCGGAGTCAACTTAACAATTCCAACTCCCGGGTCTGCTATAATAACCTGTTTTTTCGTGATTTTATGTATGACAACATAATGTAATAAATTGCCATCCACAATAACATGTGCAATACAAGGTAATGGAAACTCTGAAAAAAATGCCTCTTTATTTCCTTTCACTCCTTTTGCACTAAAACCTAATTGCTCTGCCGCTTTAATGACTCCTGCAACATTTGTTCCTTGCTTATCAGTTCCTGCAACTTCACGTATCTTAGTGATGCCTATTTTGTAGCCATTCTGCTTACATATGGTTGCAAGACAAGCCGCACCACAATCAGTGATGTCGTGTTGTTTTATACAATAGTATTTCATTTTTTACCCTTTTCTATCATCAATTAATGTTTAAACTAGCAGCAACATATGAATTTCAATATTTGTTGTTTATTTCATAACAAGTTCTTCATTTTCTTATATTTTATTTTGGTATATTTTTAATCTTAATTTATGGTATTCATCAGTAAAGATTTTATCATAACCTATCTCCTTACTTCCACAATAAACCGAACATAATACCATCGTTCCATGTGTTGTGTTTTTTTCACAAATCATTTTAATATCATCAACACTAGAATAGTCTATTAAATATTCACCACTTGCATATTTTTCATTACCAAAAGCTGTTAGACCGCTTAAATACACACTATCACTATACATCATCGGTAAAACACTCGCATACCATATCCATATATGCATATTTCCATCATTAAACAATTGATACACGCAAATTGTAATAATTAAAATTGTTGCAACTGTATATAATGAAAGTATAAATTTATGAATTTTTAAAATTTTTTCAGAATAACTCGTTAATATTAGTTCATTTTTTGTTATATTGCTATGTATATATCTAGTCCTATTTAAAAAATACAACAAAGAAACACTACAAATTCCAACATAACCAACAAGATACCACTTATTTTTTGTATTAAAGCTCATCCATATAATAAGCATAATTAACATAATCATACAACAAATTTTGAAAACAAAAATATCACTCTTATTTTTATAACTTGATTTATTCCATTTCATATTCACTTTATATTAGTGCGAAGAAAAAATGAATATCTCATTTTTCTTCGCACATCTTCCTTTATATATTAATCAGATTTATGATAGTACTGCTACAGCAATTGTTGCCGGAACACCAATTGCAGGTGCACAAAAGCAAAAGCATATTGAACTTCCTAATAGCATCCAATCACTTAAAGACTTTAATCTACCACCATCAATATTTAATGCTTCATCTTCTAATAATAATTCCATATCATTTCCTCCTCAATTTAATATTTACCTGTTGCTTTACCAATAATTCCAAGTCCTCCCAAAGCCATTCCTCCTGCAGCCGGTGGGCATACAAACGCAACAACTGGTGACCATGCTACAGCGACTGTTCCTACAAACACTCCTGCTGCTTTCCAAAATCCACCACCGTCAATAAGTTCAACTTCATCCGCAGTTAACTCACAAAATCCATTGTTTAAAGTCATTTCCATTGTTTTAAATCTCCTTTTTCGTTGTATATTTTATTTACACATATTCGAAAAAGTGATATACTTTACCTAGGTACTTTTTCGAAAGTGCTTGTGTTTTGGGACTCTGATGGTTTTCGCGAATTTTATCAGAGTCCTCTTTTTATATAAAACAGTCTGCCTAAGACAAACTTGATTTATATCTTATGTTATAAAATATTCGGGCTAATGCCCACATACACATCAATCTCTGTATTTTCAGGATTTGACATATCTATTTTATTTGTGACATTATAACCTGCCGTAATAGGTTGTAGCTTATGTTCCATTATGTATTGATTCAGTTGATTGCACACATCTTGTAATCCCATTGGATGTCCTTTATAAGATGCAACCACAGCATTTACAATTTTAATCTTATTTTTAAAGACAAATTTTTCTGTAGAAGATATACTTCTATCTATAGGTATAATTAATTCAACATCAATTATGTCACCATCGACAGCATAAGTGGCATTAATAGGATTGCCCACTCGCTTTGCACCTGCATTTTGAATATATGCTTCCATTTCTTTTCCAATATTCTCAATTTCTCTCTGTCTTACTTTTCCTCTATAACTAATAAGATTATTTACATTTAATTCTTGATTTTCCTTAATTTCTAACATATTACTCCTTTAACAGGACACAAAAAAGGTTGCAATAAAACTTTACGTATTATTGCAACCGAACTATCTATGTAATATCTACCGTAGACTTCTAGTTTTGCGTCCTTACATTTCTATAAGTTTGCCCTTTATCTCTTATCACTTCACTACATTAATATATTATACTATTATTAATACATTGTCAACATTTTTTGTTTATATTTGTAAAAAATTGTAAAACTTTGTAATAACATACTATATTAAAAAATTTATTTACATTGTTTAAAAATTATATTTAACTTTAAACTAGTATATCACAATCTTCATAATATTTGCCCTCGTACTGCAGCAATAATCATTGCCATAACACCAATGACTACCCGACCATTTCTAATCACACATTTTATACGCATAAAATTTATTTCCAATAAAATACATTTTACCATTATATAAACATACAAATGCCTTTTGATACCCTAAAGCAGATATAATATCTTTGTATATAAATTTTGTGTTACCCAAATCTATTATTTTATTTCTATTATTTTCACACATTTTCTCATGATAATTATTTATTTCATATATCCTGAACCTGCCAAGTAAATGTAATATTAAAGCTATTATCAAAGCAGTAAAAAAACTAAACATTAAACTGACATTTGTTATTTCATCGCCAACCATTAAATCAGTTAATAAGCAAACTACAATATCTAAAATAAAACAAAACGAAAATACTATACCGAAAGTTACCATATTAACAATTTTTGTCATTTTAACAAGCATTTTAATCACCTCATACAATTATAAATTTTAATTTCATAAGTTATATTTTTCACCATTATTTTTCTATTTTTATATTCTTCACTCCAATTTTATAAAATGGAATTGATAAAATAATCATTGGACTCGTTACCATAATGATAGCTGAGCTAATTTCCATCGGTTCCGCTAGAAAAACTACTATAGATAATATTAACCCAACAATCGAAGTAACAACTGCTATTATATCCAATATTACAGCTTGTCTTTTTACCTTAATTATAATCTCTATTACCAATAGAATACATATTAAACCATAAGCTATTTGTACCCATATATAACCAAATACTTCACTATTTATTATATATGCAATAATACTACTACACGTATATAGTCCTATAACTGTATGTAAAAAAGAAAGTTTCTTTCCAATGTCACTCCATTTCACATATGGCAAAATAGCAATCCAAATTCCAGCCATAATAATCATATAATTCATAATTACCTCCTCTAGATTTTAAAAATACCATCTTACAATTTTTACTACTTACTTTTTTCTCTTACTATAACAACAGCCTGGATTATAATTGAGATAAATATAATTATACACAGAACTATATCAAGACAAGTATTCCATTTGTCTATTAAACTGCCTATTCCAACAATAATAAAACATAAAATGCTCAACACTAATGATATAATATTCCTTTTCATAATTTCCCTCTTTCTAAATAATCAAATAAACAAACCTCAACATTTAATATTTTAATCTTATTCTTAAAGGCAAATTTTCTATAGAAATATACTATTATTCCAAGACACAAAAAAAGCTGCAATAAAACTTTTCGTATTATTGCAACCGAACTATCTATGTAATATACCTTAGACTTCTAGCTTTGCGTCCTTATATTTCTACAAGTTTGCCCTTTATTTCTTATCACTTTATTGGCATATTATACTATTACTAATACATTGTCAATCTTTTTGTTTTTATTTGTAGAAAAATGTAATCTGATTGCAAATCCAGCTAGACATTAAACTCCCCCTGCCATTCAAGCAAAGTCTCCTTCCATACATTCCTCAATAATTCTCGTAACTTTTTCCTTATCAAGTGGCTTTAAGATACAACCCGCAGGTTTTAATCTGAAAATTGATGCAATATTTCTCTTTTCTGCCATCTTCGTTAAGAACACAACCGGAAGTTTCCTTAATTTCTCATCACTTCTTATCATATCTAGCATTATCCTCCCCTCACACAGAGGCATTTCATAGCTTAGGAACATCATATCCGGTCTGTCCTTTTCTAACATACGCATTGCCTGTAATTCAGTATCCGCTACTGATATTCTATATCTGTCTCCTATAATTGATTTCATATTGTTATAGATTTCATCATCATTATCTACCAACAAAATATGTTTTCGTTTGTCAACATCAGCTTCATCTTCATTATCCAATTCAATGTCATTCCATATATCCATTTTATTTTTAATTTTATCCTTATTTCCTATTTTAAAATTATCTGACATTCTATTTGCATTTTCAGTTTTGATCTTATTCTCTATTTCAGAATCACTTCTTATTTTAACTTTATTTTCTATATAGTTACTTATATCTGATATGTCTTTATATTCTGTATTTTCATCTTCAGGTATATGCAATCTGTCCGCAATACATTTCATAATATCTCTATTCTTAATAGGTCTATATAAATGTATATACTGCGTTTTAGAATACAACATCTCATACTGCATCGTATCCTCTTTCTTACCTATGGTAATTACAGGAATATCTGCATGTACAATTGTCAGGATATAGAACAGCTTTGAACTTATATTCTGATAACAACTTATAAATACCACCACCATATCCGGTCTGAACATTCTAATCATATGCGATACATCTTCCGCATTCTTCATAGAACACAACTGAACCTGATACTGGCTTAACATAGCTTCTTGTATACAATGTACTGTATCATTAAAATCTGCTACAAATAAAATTCTTTTCATAATTTTCCCTCCTGACATTCAGCGGTAGTGTCAAATGATACCACCATTTTTCTATATATTTTCTTTATTTCAAAGGGATTTGCACAAAAAAAGTGACTACCCCCTAAATAACCAGTATAATTGAATCTGCGAAAAAACAATATCCGGATAGAAAGGTAATCACTATGGACATTATAATGTATTTGATTCAATTAATTCAATACCAATATAAAATAATTGGTCAACTTTTAAATTTTATCTGTAAATATATCCCACTCAAACAGTGGTCTTTTGATGATTCTCACTCACCAAAGTATCAAAAGTTTAAGATTGATCAGCTCCCAAAAATCATCTCCTATAAACAAGAATGGGATTGGAAGGATCTTATCTCTTACTATCAGAAACGTTATCACAAAACTATCAGACCTGTTTTTCGTCATGGCGAATGTAATGTTTCTGAGGACTATCGTTGTTTTTCTTGCAATGCTCCATTCCAATATCTTATGTGGAATGACGGCAAGAAGCAGTCTCAGCTCTTGTGCAAAGTTTGCCAATCAAGATTTCAACCATCTTCTGAAAGCAGATTCAACAAAACTCATGTCCTTAAGTGTCCTCATTGCAATCACACCCTTGTTCATAAAAAAGACCGTAAACACTTTATTATTCATAAGTGCGTTAATAAAAAATGTCCTTATTACTTACACAACTTAAGGAAGGTTGATAAAACTGATCTTACATCTGATAAGTATAAATATAAACTCCATTACATCTATCGTGAATTCCAGATAGATTTCTTTAAGATGGATATTAACAGTCTGCCTAAAAACGCTTCTTCTCTCAGTTTCTCCAAGTTCGACCAGAATGTAATGGGACTTTGTCTTTCTTACAAGGTAAACCTTGGATTATCACTCAGAAAAACTTCTCAGGCTCTTAACGATATCCACGGAATAAAGATATCTCATCAACAGGTAGCTAATTATCTAAAGACAGCGGCCGTCTGTGTAAAACCTTTTGTTGACAACTATAATTACGAAATCGGCAACGTATTCACTGCTGATGAAACCTACATAAAGATTCGCGGAATCAAAGGGTATATCTGGTTCATCATGGATGCCGCCAAACGCTCCATTATCGGCTATCAAATCTCTGATAATCGCGGTGTTGGTCCCTGCATCATGTCAATGCGTATGGCCTTTAAACATCTAAAAGAACTCCCTGAAAAATTTAAATTTATTGCAGATGGCTACAGCGCATATCCGCTTGCCGCCCAACAATTCTTTATTAAATCCAAAGGCAAAATGAAGTTCGATATAACTCAGGTTATTGGACTTACCAACGACGACGAAGTTTCCAAAGAATATCGCCCCTATAAGCAGATGATTGAACGATTAAATCGTACATACAAAGCTTCTTACAGGCCAACAAATGGATTCCATAACATCGACGGAGCCAACTATGATCTTGCCCTCTGGGTTGCTTACTACAACTTTTTAAGACCACATAAACACAATAAATATCATGTTCTAAATGAGGTTGATGCTTTAAAAAACATATCTAATATGCCAGGAAAATGGCAACTTCTGATTTATCTCGGTCAGCAATCAATAAAAAAAATACAAGCCGAAAGATTTAACTGTTCTTAGATTCTGAACCAGAGGCATAATAAACAGCCACCGCGTAAGCGGCATTCCCTTGATGGCTCATAATAAAACTGCTACACTGCTGTACTCGACGGAAAAAAACTAACTGTTCTCTTCATCTTCACCGTCGACACAATGCCTACAGCAGTTTTTGTTGTGCTGTCAAGGGTGGCGTTAGTCTGCCACAACATAAACTATTTACAGATTTTCGACGTTTTAAAGTATCAGTTTTTATGTTTCTTTTTTTCATACATCACTTGACACTATCATTTGATTTTCAGTTATA
>Ga0256404_1009790_pt1 | contig 13563 bp, 8 predicted proteins | sample RumenRJG_01DNA_FD_185990 | JGI IMG/M metagenome (GOLD analysis project Ga0256404, IMG submission 185990) | Bovine rumen microbial communities from Lethbridge, Alberta, Canada - RJG_01 | ecosystem: Host-associated > Mammals > Digestive system > Stomach > Rumen | place: Canada: Alberta | collected...
TTCCAAGAGCCGAACGGTTGCTTTCATCGACGCATTAAACTCTTGTTCGTTGGAGTTATTGAAAACCATCAAAGAATAAGGATCGCCTTCGATTTTTAAGTTCCAGGGGATTTCGAAGTTCTGCGTTTTTACCCAGGCATCGAAGTTCTTGAGCTTAAAGACATCACGAGGAGAGTTCCGTTCAATCATCCGTTGATGCACGGTTTCAATATCGCAGGTGACCCAGACGATGACCAAGTGAGCGTTATAGTCCCGCTCGAGCTTCTCCCGTAAGGACGTGATATAAGAAGGGGTATGGATTTCTTTGGTAAACGGAGCGTTAATCAAGACAAGGTCGTCATACTTTAACGCTTGGAACGCCATGTCAAGAATGACGTTATATTCCACATCTCGTAAGTAATGTTGAAAGAATTCCCCTTCGCGGGCAGCTGGTAAACCAGCCACTTGATAAGCAACGTTACTTAACGGAACCAGACTATCTTTATCGAGATAGACAACGTGTTTTAACGTTTCAGCCAGTTTCATGGAGACGTAAGTTTTGCCACTGGCGGGCGGTGCACTGACGATAATTAACTTCTTTTGCATGATCTCTCAGATTTCAACGTCTATATGATAGAAGGATTGACGGCAAAGTAAAAGAAAAAACCAGGCTATTCAGTAATTTTTTCCTAACCCAAAAGCGTTTCGTGCAATCGGGGAAGAATTCCTTCTATAATGAGAAGGAAGAGAGAAGAACGACTTATGAATTACGAAGAACGATTGATGACGTTACGAAAGGCCATGAAGCAAGCAGGGCTTCGGGCTTATTTGATTTTGACGGGCGATCCGCATCATAGTGAAGAACCTGCTGCCTATTACGCGGCGGAGCGACGCTATTTTTGCCCATTTACGGGAGATAACGCCTATGTATTAATCACAGAACATGAAGCGCTACTTTGGTCCGATGGCCGTTTTGCTGTCTCAGCACCTGAAGAATTAAAGGGTACCTCTTATCGTTTTATTGAACTGTATCGTCCTGGAAACTTAGATCCTTACGCCTATATCAAGGAGCATCAGCTTTATCCGTTAGGAACGGATTTCTCAATTCTTTCCCCGGAAGACTTGGAAATCTTAGAAAAGGCAGGAGAAGTACGCGATACGTCTTTCGCGTCTTTATTGCCCACTAGACCCGCATTATCCAAAGATCCTTTGTGGGATTTTAGCGATGCTCGTTATCAAGACCATACGGCGCGTGAGAAAATCGAACGCGTACGGCAAGCGATGCAAGTCTTAGGAGCAGGCGCCCATCTCTTAACAAGCTTAGACGACATCGCCTATTTAACGAATGTTCGTGGCAATGACATCGTGGATACCCCGGTGTTCTATGCCTATCTTTATATCGATTTAACGGGCGCATTCTTGTTTGTGGATCCCACCCGTCTTTCTTTTGAAATCCCTGGCGTTCAAGTCGAACCTTACGAAGACATCGTGCCTTTCTTGTCGGATCGGGCTTCGATTCCTACGCTAGTCGATCCGAAAGAATGCAATGCCAAACTCTATCGAATTTTAAGGCATCCCATCCCTGGCGCAGCGCCATCCCGCCTTATGAAAGCGGTAAAGAGCCCGAAAGAAATCGAGAACATCAAAGCCGCCCAAGCCGAAGACGGCGTTGCCTTATTAAAATTCATGGACTATCTCGATACGCATCAAGGGAACTTACAAGACGAATGGAACCTCGTCGAACGTCTTCATGCGTTCCGTGCGGAAGGAAAACACTTTATTGGCGAATCGTTTACCACGATTGCTGCCGTAGGACCGAATGCCGCGATGATGCATTACGCCCCGAGCAAAGACACCTATTCTTCCATTGATGGCAACACGTTAGAACTCTTACTCGATAGCGGTGGCCAATACTTAGCGGGCACGACGGATACTACCCGTACGTTCCTACTTGGAAAGCCAACCTCTGAGTTCATCCACGATTACACCTTAACGATGAAATCCTTAATTGATTTGTCTTCCTGCGTGTTCTTAGAAGGTTCTACTGGCGTCACGATTGATATGATGGCAAGACAAGTCATGTGGAAAGAACACATGGACTATAAATGTGGAACAGGGCATGGTATCGGATACGTTAACGTGGTTCACGAAGGCCCGAATGGCTTCCGTTATCGCTTGGTCAAAGGAAAGAATGAAGGCTGTGTCTATGCGCCTGGCATGATTACTTCGATTGAACCCGGTGTTTATAAAGCCGGGAAATATGGCATCCGGTTGGAGAACAATATTTTATGTGTTCCCGATGTCTCGAATGCGGACGGGAATTTCTATCGGTTTGAGACCATTACCTACGTTCCGTTTGAAACCAAGGCACTAGATTTATCGTTACTGACCGATGAAGAGATCGCTTGGTTAAATACGTATCACCAATTGGTCTATGAAAAGCTATCCCCATGGGTAGACGGAGAGATGCTTGCGTTCTTATCCGAGAAAACCAAGCCGATTGCGCGTTAGACAGAGGGATTTATCCCTCTTTTTCTTATCATTGTAAAAAATTAGCACTCAACACTTGCGAGTGCTAAAACTTAGACTATAATGTTCGTAGTTCCGAAAAACGGAACGTGAGAGAAAAAGGAGGGAACCATTATGGAAATGATGCCTGGTATGGAAGATTATTCTCAAGACGAACATGTCTTGGATAAGTTTGGAAGAAATGTCAACCAAGAAGTCAAAGCCGGAAAGATTGATCCGGTGATTGGCCGCGATGATGAAATTCGGAAAGTCATCCAAATTCTGGCTCGCAAGACCAAAAACAACGTCATTTTAATTGGGGAACCCGGCGTCGGCAAAACTGCCATTGTGGAAGGGCTGGCCGAACGTATCGTGAAAAACGATGTGCCGAACACGTTAAAAGACAAAGAAATCTATGAACTGGATATGGGTGCCTTGCTCGCCGGGGCAAAATACCGCGGCGAATTTGAGGAACGTCTCAAAGCCGTTTTGAACAAGATCAAAGCCTCCGAAGGCAAGATTATTTTGTTCATCGATGAAATTCATTTGATTGTCGGTGCTGGTCGTACGGAAGGCGCCATGGACGCGTCCAACATGTTAAAACCAATGCTGGCCCGTGGCGAAATCGATTGCATTGGCGCAACGACATTAAATGAATATCGTGAGTTCATTGAAAAGGACCGCGCGTTGGAACGTCGTTTCCAGACGGTGCTTGTCTCTGAACCGACGGTCGAAGACACCATTACGATTCTTCGTGGCCTAAAGGAACGTTTTGAAACGTATCATGGCGTTCGGATCACCGATGATGCGTTAATTGCCGCGGCCACGTTGTCCAACCGTTACATCACGAATCGTTTCTTACCTGATAAAGCCATTGATTTAATCGATGAAGCCTGTGCTGGTATTAAGGTTGAAATTGAATCGATGCCCGCTGAACTCGATGAAGTGAATCGAAAGATTCGCTCGCTCGAAGTAGAACGGGTTGCCTTGTCGAAAGAAAGCGACGAGTCATCGCAGAAACGGTTGCAGGATTTGCAAGGTGAACTACAAAGCTATAAGGCAAAATCCGATACCCTAACGAAGGAATGGCAAAAAGAGAAAGCTCAGATCAGCGAAGCCAAGGAGTTGAAACACACCTTGGAAGAAGATCGGAACCAACTTGCGACCTATTTCCAAGAAGGGGATTACGAGAAAGCCTCACGGCTACAATACCAAACGATTCCTGAACTTGAAAAGCGGATTAAAGCCATTACGGATCAATCGCAAAACGGAGAGAAATTAGTCGACGAAATCGTTGATGCCGATACCATCGCAAAGATTGTTGCTAAGATGACGGGTATCCCGGTGGCCAGAATTCAAAAAGGTGACCGAGAAAAGGTTTTGGATTTGCCACAAACGTTGGCGCGGCGTGTCATTGGGCAAGATGAAGCGATTCGTCTCGTCTCTAACGCCATCCTGAGGCAACGTGCTGGCATTCAAAGCCCAAATCGCCCCATTGGCTCATTCTTGTTCTTGGGCCCAACGGGCGTTGGCAAAACTGAGGTGGCAAAAGCCTTGGCGGAAGCGCTCTTTGACAACGAGAACAACATCATCCGCATCGATATGTCGGAATACATGGAGAAATACTCTGTGTCGCGTTTGATTGGTGCTGCTCCAGGCTATGTCGGCTATGAAGAAGGTGGCCAATTAACTGAGAAGGTAAGACGAAATCCTTATTCCATTGTGCTCTTTGATGAAATCGAAAAAGCAGATCCTGAAATCTTCAATTTGTTGTTACAGATTCTCGATGAAGGACGGCTCACGGATTCGCAAGGACATTTGGTGGACTTTAAGAACACGATTATCATCATGACCTCAAATTTAGGAAGCGAATACATCCTGAACGGTCAACGTGATAAAGTGGAAATGTTGCTCCATCAGACCTTCAAACCGGAATTCCTGAACCGGATTGATGAGATTGTTTACTTCAATCCATTGTCGAAAGACGTGCAATACAAGATTGTGGAAAAGATGCTTGGCGAATTGGCCGAGCGTTTGAAACAACAATATTACGCCGTCACGTTTACCGACGCCTTGAAGCATTACATCATTGATTCGAGTTACAGCCCTGCCTTTGGTGCAAGACCGATTAAACGGTTCATTGAAGACAAGGTAGAGACCGCGATTGCAACCGCCATCATCAAAGGGGATATCAACACGAAAGACAAATTCATCTGCGATGTCGACGACAAGCAAAACGTGGTAATTCGGAAAGATCTGTCAGTCCAAGCTTAATCTTCCATGAAAACGCATCAGGTTCGTCCTGGTGCGTTTTTTTCTTTTACTTTAAAATTGTAAAGATAAGTATAACTTTTTTCGTTGACTAATTTTTGATTGGATAAATAAGCGAAAGAAAAAGCCGAGTCAAACGCTCGGCAAGAACAACATGTGATTAAGCTTTAGACTGAGAATCCAATCGGAAGTAGAAGACAAGGACGACCCCAATCGTGGAAGGAATCGGTGTGAGTAACAAGAACCAAAGTCGCCAACCTAGAGTTCCGAGATCCATCCCTACTTCAAGATAAGCAGCAATCGCCGCAGTCCAGAAGAAGGAAATTAAGAAAGCTAGACCCCAAGTACGGAAACCCCATCGATGGTTGAAGAAGAGAATCGTTAAGAACGAAGCAGGCACAGCCCAAACAAAGCAAAGCCAGGGATGCCAATTCTGAACGCCACATAAAATCAACGCGGAGTAAGCAACGGCCGCAACCGTCCATACGAATACCACGCCAAGAATCGCAATGATGAATTTGTTCCGAATCGCGCTTTCAGGATCTTGCTTGCCCGTTTCTTGCAAAACAGACTCGGGGTGTTCGTTCGTGAGATAATCTAGCGTCACGCCATAAAACGAAGCGAGTTTATCTAATGTCTCTAAATCTGGCAGACCACCGCCTGTTTCCCATTTCGAAATGGATTTTCCGGAATAAGAAAGCATTTCTGCTAGTTGGCCTTGGGTCAATCCTCTGGCTTTTCTTAAGGCGGAGAGATTTTCTGCGACAATCTTTGTCAAATCTTTCATGCCATCATTTTATTACAAGTGAAGGCAAAAAAGAAAACCACCCGAAGGTGGTTTCCAAGGTGTAGGTTTGTACAGGCTTAGTCGTTATAGGCTTTGTCCGCATCATCAACGATGACAGAATCATCGTCTTCTGGGACAGCGTGGAAAATCGGATCTTCGTTGGCGATTTGGTCTAATACTTCGCCATAACGGATTTCATCTTGATCCATTTCCTTTTCGACCTTTTTCTTTCCAAATAACATCATTTTCGTTTCCTCCTAGAGTGTTCACGAGCATCCAAGTGGATTCTTTCCCCCCTTGGATCGCTACTACTTTATGCCCTTTTACAAGCAAGAAAATATGTAAGGCTTTTCAGAAAGGGGTTTCAGAAAACGCTTTCATAAGAACATAAGATTTTATCGCATGTTTTTTGCACAAAAATGACATTTTAAAAAGAGTGAAAACATGAATTTACTTTCGTTTTCACTCTATTTTCATCATGTTAGAAGAAGTTATTCGTGATCGTAGTTTCGAACAAAGTCTTTCATGATTTGAACACAGTTCTTGGCAAAGATGGCATCCTCACTTTCAGCATAGAAACGGAGAACGGGTTGAGTGCCACTTAATCTTGCTAAAGCCCAGGAATCGTCTTCAAAGGTATACCGCACGTTCGCCCCAATGAACTCTCGTTTGACGAATGCTTTCGGGAAAACTGGATCGTGTTCTAGGAATGCCTTTTGCACGGCATCATGATGGTGGCAAGGCCCTTCTTCATCATAGAAGGTCATGTCATAGTCGGCAAAATCCTTGATGTCTTGGATGATTTGACTTACCGGTTTCTGTAAGTTCGCCATCATCTCTAAGAATAAGGCGCTGCTGAAGGTTGAATCTTTGCCATAAAGATAGCCACGGATGGTTAATCCGCCTGAACTTTCCCCACCGAGCAAAGCGTCATAATCCTTCATTCCTTGGGTGATGTTTTTGAATCCTACATCCACAGTGTGGCATTGATAGCCAAGCTTCTCGGCAACGCGGTCTAACAGCAAACTGGTGGTTACGTTTTTCACCACATCGCCTTTTTCGTGTCGATAACGGATTAAGTAGTAGTAGATAGCTGCCATGATTTCATTCGCGTCGACATAATGCCCTTTCTCATCTAAGATGGCTAAACGGTCGCAATCACTATCAGTGCCAATCGCGATTTTGTCGCCTTCTGCTAAAAGTAACTTGGCATCGGCGTCCATATTTTCGGGAAGTGGATTTGGTTGTAGCCCTCCGAAATTTGTGTCATGAACGTTATGAATCTCGTGAACGTTGGCAACGCCAATCTTTTGATAGGTCTTCTTTAACGTCAACATTCCTGTGCCGTAAATGGGATCTAGCAAAATAGGAAAAGTAGCAAGAGCATCAAGATGGATGAAGCTTGCGACATAGTCACAATAATCATCTAAAAACGAAAGATATTGAATTTGTTTGTTTGCTAGCGCTTCTTGCAAAGGAAGGGAGTTCACTTTTTGGATAGCGGCAATCTCTTGCTCAATTTCGTCGGTCACTTCTTTGGAAGCGTCTCTTCCTTCATAGGTAACTAACTTCACCCCATTATTGTTCGCGGGGTTATGAGAAGAGGTGACCATGAAGCCCAGGTCGGCGCCAGAACGTTTGACGACATACATCAAAGCAGGGGTGGTTGTAGGGCCGCTTGATAGATAAACCGAAAGGCCGTTGCCTGCTAGGACTTCACTAATCCAAACACCAGCTTCTGGAGAAAGAAGTCGTAAATCATAGCTGACATAGATTGGTTTTCGTAAACCATGCTTCTTGGCATAGTTGGCTACGCCTTGCGCGATGAGTCGCACGTTATGTTCATTGAATTCCGGACCGATATCGCCACGAAACCCGCCCGTTCCAAAGGAAATCTTCATACCATCCCTCCGATTGTGAGATTACGTTATCCATTGTAAACGCGTTCTAACCCTTCGGGAACGGATTTTGAATATCAGGCGAGGATTCAATTGCCTAGTTGTTTCAAACGGGATGCAATGTTTTTCTTAGACTCCCGAGAAGCGGGGAAGAAGGAAACCAATAACGAAACCAAAAGAACAATAGCCAGAGAAACGAGCGCGCCGAAGCCGTTAATGGCAAAGATGGCGAGAGATAGCCCGCTTGCGGATACAATTGCACCGTTTAGGAAATGCACCAAAAGGCCACTGACAAGTAACGACAGCAAGTAGCTCACTACGCCAAGGAATAGAATTTCTAAGAAAAGATAGAGGAAAACACTTCGCTGGCTACTCCCCAAAGCGCGCCGCATGATCATTTCATAAGATCGCTCATTGGTGAAGAAAGAGCCAAGCAACGAAAGCAAAGTAAGAGAAAAGAGAAGAAGCACAGCCATCGTAATATAGGAAATAAGCAAGAATTGTTCCTCGTTATATTCAGCAAAGTACTGGTAACCCCAAACTAATGTGTTTTGAATGGTGTAATAACCGCTTGACTGGTCAATGCCGTCAAGGGCGGATTTGATGGCCGCTTGATTCGGCTTTTTGGTTAATAAAAACCGAATATTCCCTTGATTTCCGTAATGAAGTTTTAGGCGATCAAAGGTTTTGTCTCCAAAATAAACGCCCTCTTGAACGCCAGTAAGATTCAGAGAAAGGCCGCGAATCTCGGAAGTAAAAGTTTCTTCCTTACTCTCGCTTCCCACCGGTTTTGCTCGGAAAGAAACGCTTTTTGTGCTAGGCGTATTTGACGCAAAGATGTTCGTCACTAAGTCGCGAGTTAAAGAAATACCGCTTGGACCGCCAAATTCGTTATCGTAGTAGCCGCCGTTTTGATCGGAGTTATAAGATCCGTTTGTCATCTCCAGCTGATAAGAGGCTAGATAGGCGGTGTACAAGCTTTTTAAATACCCTGTTTTAGTTTCATCAAGAGTGCTGAAATCGGGAATAGAGGTAGAAGAATCATCGGAAAGTTCTTTGTATATGTTGGTTGCAAAAGAGATGAAATTTTGAAGGTAATCACCAGAAGGAATCCCATTTTTGGAAACGTAATTCCCTGCCGCCAACAAAGAGAGGTTAGAAACATTGTTTTTGGTAGGCGACGCAAATAAATAATCAGATGTAAGGTAGCGAGGATCATCATCTAATTCATTAAAGTTGCAATAAAGAGAAAGGCAGTCAGCATATTTTTTTGCTGTGGTGTTGGAGGGCAGTGTAATGCTGGCGCTATTCCAAAAAGTAGAAAACCCATCTAAAGGCAAAATCACACCGTCATCGTTTTCCGAGGAAAAAGTGACCACCGTTTCTGGATAAACGCCAAAGCGGTAAAAACGAGGAACAGAGATCCATCCAAAAGCGGTTTCAAAAGCGAATTTGTCGCCCATTCCTGGATTATTTGCTAATGAAACATAGTCGCTTTCGGGAGATAAAACATTTTGCTCATATGTTGGTGAGACATATATCAAATGATGTGGGCCAAAGTCTACGTCACAATTCATCACATAGCCTTGCATTCCTTGCTGCAATGCGCTCTTGGACGATATCGAATCATAGGAAGCACGATTGAATTTTGTATCCAGTATGCCGGTGATAATCGTTTCCTGCTTTGCATCATTCCACATCAAAGTAACTGATGGCTTGCTGTTCAAAAAAGAATCGGTATCCTTTAGCGAATCTTTGGTCCACTCTTGTCCGTTCGGTTCGCGGAAACCATATTGCTGAAATGCCTCCCATTCTGCTTGCGTGATCATGCATTCGTTGATAGCGGTTGGCGCACGACCGGCAGCTATTTCCCATCCATAAGCGGAAGGAAAAGAATCGTTCCATGCAGCAAGACCAGAAACATCATCGAGGAGAAGCTGATTCAGTGAGTTGTCTAATGTGCCAGTGACGGGAAGGTAGGCGCACAAATTACAAGCGACTTTGTCCAGCATCAATATTCCATTGGATTGCTTATAAACAGGAAAAGCATCGGTGTCTTGAATGGACAGCGCGGCAATATCATCTGCATACATCTTTCGCTGATGTTGCTGTAATCTTGCATCCATGCACTTTGTATAGGTTAGATAGTTGCACGAAGAAGATGAGATAGAGGAGGCAAGCATGCTGTTGCCGTTTCTAGTAGTGAAGGACAAAGCGGGCGTAAGAATCCCCAAGCTGCATCCTAATAGCAACACGGCTGCAATAGAACGAACAGGATGCCGAAATACAGAACGTATCATTAACTTAGTATCGAGCCAAGAAGCTTTCTGCGTTTCGTCTTTGTTGATTATTGGAGATGATTCGGATTCTGCTGACGTTCCGTTTAAGACGCGGTCTTCTGTGATGTGACCATCGCTAATGCGAATCAATCGATCTCCGAAACGAAGCGCAGAGGCTTCATCGTGTGTGACCACCACAATGAGGCGTGTCCGTGAAACTTGCTGAAGACAAGAAAACACATCTTTAGCAGTAGTGGAATCTAACGCTCCAGTTGGTTCGTCACACAAAAGTATGGGCGTATCGCGATAAAGAGCTCTTGCGATGGCAACGCGCTGTTGCTGCCCACCAGACAATTGTGAAGCTTTCCGATGCTCTAGGTCGCCTAAAGAAAGCGTCACGCAAATATCGTGAATCCGCTTTGAGGAGAATCTCTTTTCGTTGAAACGGATGTTTTCTTCAACGGTTAAATCGGGAAATATGTTGGTGCTTTGGAAACAAAAAGAAACGGCTGTTTTTCGATAATGGTCGAGCTCTTTTTGACTTGCTTTGGCTAAATCTTTCCCTCGGAAAAGGAATTCACCCTCGGAAATCTTTTCTGTTCCGCCTAGAATGTGTAACAACGTCGACTTGCCTGAACCAGATCGGCCCACAACAAAAATCATGCCCGTTTCAGGTAACGTTAGATTGATGTGGTCCAGAGCAAGGACATTGTTAGCGGCATCTTGATAAGATTTTGAAACTTGGTTGAGGGAGATCATATAAAATTAAACTAAGCAATCAAGAGTATCGCTGTACTGATAAAGGTCACCAAGACGCCATTCATGGACGAACAGCGAATTTTTATACCAATAATCCCGTGTGGTCGCATCTAAACTTAACTGGAATGCGTTCGCGCCACAGTTTCGGTGATTAGTCTTCATCTCGAATAAGAGAAACGCATCCAAATAATAAGTCACAGAACCAGTCATATTTGGATTTAAAATTTGATATGTGAAAATAACCTTGTTACTTGAATCCGGAGCAAATTGCACTGAAAGCAAAGGATCAGAAGTAACAGTGGATGAAGATTGGCTCCAGCTTAGTGTTGCGCTGGCTTCTTCTGATGCAGAAGCGGTAATTGTAGCACCATTACCTGAACTATAAGATGCGCCCGTTTTGCTTTGCCAGGCGGTAGAAACCGATCCGCCATATGTCGAAGAAACGGTATAAGTAAAATTATTACTTTGCGGCCAAAATGTTTTTAATGCTACTTCACCGCCATAGCAATAAGTATCGCTAATGTAGCGAATTATACCTAATGTAACGGTACCTTTTCCTAATTTTGTTCCACTAGTATATTGGGAATATCCAGCGTCAGCCGGAACACATCCAGGCGTAAACCAAAATTCGGTTTCCACTAAATAAAGATTGCTACGACTTGTAAAAGGCGCCTTGTAAATCGATAAGCAATAATAAGTATAGCCGTCGGAGTTATCGATTATTTTCACGGGAGAAGAGGTCTGAAGCACCGTATAGACATTTCTGTCGATTTTGCTCGAACCAGTAGAGGTAGGAACAGACATGTCATAAGCGACAGTCTGAGCGGGAGAAATGCCTGCAATAGCAGCCATAAAAAGAATATTTATTATGTTGCTCATTAACACATTATAGTCGTTCCTATTTAGAGCGGTTCATATTTTTCGAAAAAAATCTCAAACGCATTCCTCTTTAGCGCTCCCTTCTTTTCCATTACAATAAACATACAGGAGGTATTGAAAACACTTACTTTATGTATCAAGAGGAAATGAAATCCTCGGAACTAGCAAAATTCTTGTCGAATTTCGACTATGTCTTCGTGGATACATGTTCCTTGATGGAAGACTCGTTCCCTGCCTTTATGGACGTTTTAGCCCGTTCGAAGGAATATTGGAAAGAAGGATTAAGAGTCGTTATCCTCGGCGAATGCATTCAAGAATTGAAGAGACACGCGCAGAATAAAAAAGATTCTGGTGTAAGAATCGCAGCACGTCGTGCCTTAAAAATCATTCGTCATGACAAATGGCATAACAAAACATTTGAAATCACGAAACCGTTGAAGAAAACCTCGGATTTCGCGGATAACGCCATCTTCACTACGGTGTCTGGACTTCGTATCGAAAACAAAATCCTAATCCTAACCCAAGACAAAACCTTAACCACCGACTTGCTAAAACTCAATCGCTTGGATTCCCAACACGGCCGTTACTTAGAGGTGTATCGCTTAACACAGACGGCAACCTTAGAAAAGAATCCTGGGATTAACGGAACCCATCCCTTTGTCAAGAAACATGAGACGACTTACCCATCGGGTATCGTCAAAGATTATCGTTCGGGAGAGAATTACTCCCGCGAAACACCAAAAACACTGGCTTTTTCCGAGGCAGAAAAAGTCATTAAAGCAGAAGACAATCGCTTGTCTGCGAACTTATCGAACAAAACCTATGCCGATAAGAACAAAGTACAAGACATCGACGCTCAATTACGTCGTCTCTCATCTTTATCCGCCAATCGGATTGCTGAACTCAAATTGAATTTCAGTGAAAAAGATCTGCGCGAAAAGCGATTGCTCTTGGCAAAAACCAATCCGGTATTAACACAAAAAGCCGAAGAAAAGAAGTCTGAAGCGAAAGCGGCCATAGAACCAAAGAAGGCACCCGTACCCACCAAAAAAGAAGTACCGGCCCCCCATATTTGGCTGGCGTATGGCCCAACTCCATCAGACGCTCTCCGAAAATTAGCGGATCACTATCTTTCGTTAGTCCGTGATCCAGCGGTTCCTTACTTTGCTTCTGTGCATGGTCCGCTCGACTTAACCGAAGATGACTGTCATACGGTAGATTTACTCGGCGCCAAGAACGCAGCCGACTTCACTTATGAGAAAGCCAACTATCGCTTTGCCTTCCATAAAGAGAAGGACTATGCCGTCTCTTGGGCAAACAATCCTGCGTTTGTCGCGAAGGAAATAAAACCGGTTGTGGCTACGCCGAAACAGGAAGAAACGCCTGTCCTGACTCCAAAACCAGCGGTGGTTCCAGAAGCAAAGCCAGCGGAAAAAACCGTTGAAAAGCCAACGGAAACACTAGATAGCAAACTATTACCAAAGAAAACGGCTACGCACAAAAAATCCGTGGCAAAACCCCTCTCTTTGGGCCAAAAGCCCCAGGAAAAGCCTGCTGCTTCTAAATCTGAGGAGACACCGACTACCACGAGTAAGAAGAAAGTTCGGATTATTCGGAGAGTCGTCACGAAAGTGGAAGGTGGTACTTCCTCTGCCGTGCCTGAAGGCGTGGTCTTAATTGTCGGAAAACCGAAGAAAACGACGCGTCGCCCTCGTATCGCGCAAGAACCTGTTCCGATTGCAAAACCGGATACTGTCCCTACAAAAACAACGACGAAAGCGAAGACCACTAAAAAAGCAACTTCTAAAAAAGCGGCTGCCCCGGTCAAAGAAAAACCAGCAAAGACGGTTTCAAAGGCAAGGCCAGACGATAAACCAGCAGCCAAGAAAACCGCCAAGAAGCCGGCAGTTAAACAAACCGTTGTTAAAACGGCGGCGAAACAAACTGCAGTCAAGCCAGAGGCTAAAAAGCCTGCTACGAAGAAGTCTGCTTCAAACGAAGCCACCCTTCGTGAAGCGCAAAACGCTGACCGTATCTTAAATGCGAACCTGCATAATCCCAATTATGGGAAAGATCGTGCGCTGAAAGATATTACGGAACAGCTAAAACGAATCCGTGGATTGTCTTCCGCGGATCAAGCAAAACTTTTGCTCTCTTCCAAAGACTTGGAAGGATGGAAAAACAAATACAGTGAGAAGTGATG
>Ga0256404_1009791_pt1 | contig 13563 bp, 6 predicted proteins | sample RumenRJG_01DNA_FD_185990 | JGI IMG/M metagenome (GOLD analysis project Ga0256404, IMG submission 185990) | Bovine rumen microbial communities from Lethbridge, Alberta, Canada - RJG_01 | ecosystem: Host-associated > Mammals > Digestive system > Stomach > Rumen | place: Canada: Alberta | collected...
CGAGGATTCTCTTTGAGTGCAGAATATGTTTTGAGTGCAATTTCTGGCACATTTACAGTGCATTTACAGGGCAATTCATCACTTTCGAGTGCACTTTCTCGGCTCTTTTCAACTGTGCTTGTCTCTGCCTTATATGTAGGCCGAAAAAGATTAACCCGCAGCAAATCGCCTATTTCCAGAAATTCCGGTTCGCGAATATTCATTTCATGGCACATATCAATGATGCGCTTTAAGCCCGTTCCCCAACCTTCAACAATTCCAAGTTTTTCACAAACACCGGCAATAACCTTGTTGCGAATTGAAGAACGACCGCTTAGAGCTTCTTGCAAAGTAAGCGTACCAAACAACGAACCTGGACTGGAAATTTCCACCCTGTCATCATAAACTGCAACTTGAACGCAAGACGACATCATATAATTTCGATGAATAACCGCATTCAAAATCAGTTCACGGATTATTGCTTCTGGAAGCTCGTACTGTTCTTTGCGGTACAAGCCTTTTATTTCAACCCCAAGATTGATATGCTCCAGAACAAAATTATATGCTCCTTCAACTTGCGAAAGCAATGTACCGTCAAAATCCTTTTTGTCGATAAAATGAACTCGTTCTACTCCCTTGAAACGTGCACATTGGATTTTTGAAAAATTATCATGCTTCCCCAAAAAGATTGCATAGGCTTTTGTAGCAACAAGAATATTTTCCCTCTTTTGGAGCACATGCATATTCACAAGAGTTTCTGTCGTAATCTCATGTTTCGCACGTTTTGAAAATTCATTACAGAGTATTGCAATATCATTTTCAGTAACATCCAGTTCTGTAAAAGGGAGTTCATCGTAATATCGTCTTTTACCACGAAGTTCCAATTCATCAATAGTCGTAATGTCTGCATTCCGTGTAGTTGCATCCAAACGGATGAATGTTCCGTTTTCCTTTCCAAATGATTTTATAAAATACGGCGTATCATTTCCAGGAAACACTTCAACCACGATAAGGACTTTATTTTTAATGCTCTCCTGATAAATATCATACATAAGCTGCGGAGTGCACATCTGTGAAATCGTATCGGAGATTTTATCTTTGAGTTCAAAAATATCTGTTTCTCTTGAAATACCGATTATCTCACGCTGATTGCTTACACCAATGACAAGGCGCCCGCCAGCACCATTCGCAAAAGCGGCGATTGTTTTTATCCATTTTAAGGATTCTGCGGGGAGTTCTTTTTTGAATTCTAGGGTACGGGATTCTCCAAGCTGGATTTCTTGATATAAGTTCGATGTCATAGAGCTGGCTCCTTTTTACTTGATTTATTGTATTCGATTGAATGGAATTCGGACATATTAGACAGATCCTTACAAACAGTCTCTTTCTTTTACTTTTTGTTCAATTAAGCTAATAGCACTAATTCTGTTTATGTCTATATTTATTGTATTTGTTCGGTTAATAGTGGTTGATAGATTTTTTGAATAAATGCTATATGAGAAATCTATTTTTTCATTTTTTAATTTATCTTCTTCAATTTGAAAATAACAATCAAAAATGAATTTTTCCTTCTGATGTTGCATCTCATTACATTGAATTATTAATTTTCCACTTTCAAAAAAGGGATAAAAGTCAAATTTGTTTCTCTCTTCTTTTTGAGAAATTTCTGGTAAAGACCTATTTCTAAATGTAGGAGGAAAAAAGCTATAACCTTCAATCGTATTATACATATCCATTGAAAAGAGACTTTTGAAAGTACCCTTTGGAGTTTCAGGAACATGCCAAAAACATTTTGTAATATTTTTTTTATATTTATTCAAATCATCAGTTTCAAAAAAGAAGCCTGTTTTTGACAAGAATGAAATTTCAAAATTTTCAGCAGGTGAAGTTCCTTTGTTTTCTAATTCAATATGAATCGGCAATATCAATTGTGATTCATTGTGGTTCTTTGTGAAATCCTTCAAAACCAATTCTTGATGCTTGATCCATTCATCATATTTTTTATTATATTCATCCATTTCCTTTTGAGAAGGTGGATAATATTTTAAGCCTGCACTTGCTTGAATTCTTTTTTCGAGCACAGAAGGTTCAATAGAAAGAATTTTAGGAGAATGATGCTGAATTTCATTCATATAATTCGCTATTTGACTTTCAGAAAGATGCTCGTAAAGCGTAAATTCAAAATGTTCTTTTGATTCGTTCTGGATTCGAGTGTCATTAACCATAAATGCACATTCTATTTTTGGTTCACGTTCTTGAAATTCTTTTAGCTGTTGCTTTAGTTTTTCATTTTCTTTTTCAACTTCGTCTTTTTCTAAAGAAAGCCAATCATCTGGAATAAATTGGACATTACAAAATGATTCTGCTTTCAGTTGCATACCATAATCATGAGTTAGAAGGATAGCATTTTCATTATGTTGTTTATTAAAGATTACAATATTTCCTATGATTTCATCATCTTTGAATTCTAATTCTAAACCTTCGATAGTTCGCAATTCATTTGAACAATATCTATCCTCAATCTTTATAATCATTTGCATTCCGTTTTTTAATACAAATTCTTTCTGTTTATTATTCTTTAATAAATCCGTGAGCAATGCCTGAGTTTTTTGAGTTTTTCTTCTTTTCTGTGGATTATTTTTATGTTTGTCTATTTCCTGAATGACAGGATAACATATATATAGATAGATTTCCTTATCGTTTGTTATATCTTGCCAATTAAGATTTTGAGGTAGTTTGCATTCTAAGAAAAAATTAGTATCGGCAAAGAAAATCATTTTTTGAACTCCGTTTCTTAAGATTCATAAGTAGCATTAAATACCATATCCAAAAGCCATTTCTGAAATGACTTTCCATTCTTATTTTTCATATCGCCATAAAAAGCTTTGTATAGTTCAAGCCCTGTGGAAAGAGATTTTTGTATTTGTTCTTTAACAATTCTTTCACAGACATCTCGTGCATTCTGTGCGTCAGAATGTTTCATTGCATTTTGATACTCTTCGTTTTCTTTTATTGTTGCAGGGAGTTCTTGAATCTGTTTCTTTACTTTATCTTCATCAGTCCAATCACAATTGCCCCAGATATCATGAAAGGTTGCTATGATATGCGAAAGATAATCCAAGTCTTCTACCCCCTTACCTCCAACAGGAGTTCCAACTGGAACAGGTTCAAGTTCTGCGTTTTCATCTTTTAGGCTAATTGACATTGTTGTCTGAGCCTCAAGTCTGTATCCTTCCAAACTTACGTCCTTGTAGATTTCGTCAGTATCATCATCAGTTTTGAGTTTTGGAAGTTTTCCTATTAAAAGATTCAAAAAAATTGAAAGTTTTTCCCATTCAGGCGAACCGTACGGTAGAATAGAAGATAAGAAATTATATGTGCGAACAAATGATTTTGCACTGCCTTTGAATTGAATCTGGTCATCCATTTCAAGCTTCTTAAAATTTTCAACGCAAACATCAAGAATCGGGTCAAGTTTTTCTCTAGAAGCATTTCCTAAATACAAATCAACAAACTTCGTGATTTGTTCTTCTGAATAAACTTCCATTGGTTCCATTACATCAACCAAATCGTTGAGTTTATTCACATCGGTTTCGCCTGAAAGGATTGTTGTTTTGTAATATCTGTCAAAAGCTTCTTTTATATCTTTTGGGTCGTTTACAAAGTCCAATACAAAAGTATCAAACTTTTGACTATGACAACGATTCAAACGTGATAATGTTTGAACTGCCTTAATATCATACAACTGTTTATCAACATACATGGTATGAAGAAGCGGCTCATCAAATCCTGTTTGAAATTTATCAGCTACAACAAGAATTCTATACGGATCATTCTTGAATGTCTTTTCAATTTTACTTGATGGGAATCCATTTAACTTTGCTTCATCATATTCAACACCGTTGTATGTTGCTTTTCCAGAAAAAGCTACGATTGGCTTATAAAGACTTTTTCGGGCGGCAAGGGCTTCTTTGATTGCAAAATAGAACTCAATAGCGCGTTCAATTCTGCTTGTGATTACCATTGCCCTGCCTTGACCACCTATTTTTTTATATGTTTCAGTACAGAAATGCTCTACAATAACATCAGCTTTTTCTTTAATAGCGTATTCTTGTCCCTCAACAAAAGCTCTAAGACGTTTTTGTGCTTTTGTCTTATCAAACATGGGGTCATCTTCAATAGTTTTTGCAATTTTATAGTAACTCTGATATGGAGTGTAATACTTTAATACATCAAGAATGAAGCCTTCTTCTATCGCCTGCTTCATTGTGTAGACATAATGCGGCTTAAACTTTTTCGTTCCATCATCATTAAGAACAGGATTGCCATGTTCATCAATAACAGGCTTCCCGAACATTTCCAAAGTCTTGTTTTTAGGAGTCGCTGTGAAAGCGTAATAACTGGCGTTTTTTGCCATCTTTTTGCCTTCTATCAACTTATTGATTTTATCTTCAAGCTCATCATCGTCTTCATACTGATTACCGGACAAAGCGATGTTCATTTGTGTCGCAAGGCTTCCATTTTGGCTGGAATGGGCTTCATCAATTACAATCGCAAAGTTTTTGTTCTTGTAATCGTCAGTAATATCTTTAAGAATAAACTGGAACTTATGAACGATTGTAATAATGATTTTCTTTCCGTCATCAAGGAGTGTTTTTAGTGTTCCTGAATCAGTTGCCCATCCAACTGTCGAACCTACCTGCATGAACTGTCTGATTGTATTTTTAATCTGCTTATCAAGGTTTATACGGTCAGTTACGACAATTACGGAATCAAAGATGTTCTTGTCGTTTTCATCCTTAAGACCAACAAGTTGATGTGAAAGCCAGGCAATTGAGTTTGATTTTCCAGAGCCCGCACTATGCTGAATAAGATATCTTGCTCCAGTCTTATTTATTTTGCTTTCTGCAAGAAGAGACTTTACGACCTGCAGCTGATGGTACCGTGGAAATATCTGTTTATAAGAAACTTTTCCTGTGTCGGGATCTTTTTCTTCCACAACCTGTGCAAAGTTTTCTATGATATTTGAAAGTTCTTTTTTGTTAAGAATATCTTTCCAGAAATAATCAGTTTTTATACCGTTAGGATTAGGTGGATTCCCTTTTCCGTCGTTGTAGCCTTTATTGAATGGCAAAAAATATGACTTCTCTCCTTTGAGTTCCGTACACATCTCAATTTCATTGTCATCAAGAGCAAAATGAACCATACAACGCTTGAAACTGAACAAAAGACCGTCGTCCTCAGGTTTTCTGTCCTTCTTGTACTGGGCGACGGCATCTTGGGTATCCTGTTTTGTCAGATTGTTCTTCAATTCACAAGTAATCAGAGGTAGTCCGTTCAAGAAAATCGCCAAGTCAAGAGCAAGTTTGTCATTTTTGTATGAATAACGAAGCTGTCTTGTTACCGAAAAAATATTTTTTTTATAAAGAGCTTCTGCTGTTTTGTTTCCCTTTGTAGGAGTAACTTGGAACAAATCAAGAGTTAGATGCTTATATTTTATGCCTTTACGAAGAAGTTCAACAACGCCTTTTTCTGAAAGCTGTTTGTTAAGCCGTTCAAGAAACTTTGTCCTGTCCGTTCCAGAAAGAATTCCGAGAGCTGATGCCTTTTCTTTCTGTGTATCTTCCAGATACCTGAACAATCGGGTTTCGTCAATCGTATATTTGATGTTGTAGTCATCATTCGTTCCCTGCTCAAAGCCGTTATGCTCCACAAGGTAGTTCACAATCAATGTTTCAAAGCCGTTTTCTTTTGTGTTTGAAGGCATAATTAAGCTTCCTCCGTAGTTTTCACATTAAAAATCTTGATTAATTTTTGTTTAATAGTTTCATCTGACAAGCCGTTAATTGGATTTTTTAATGTTTCAGAATAACGCTTATCTGGTGTAAATTTTCTTTTTGAAGTTTCAATTATAGAAATAATGAAATTCAATTTCACTAAATTTTTCTGTAAAATATAACCTTTTATTTTTTCAGAAAAATCATTTTTCTTATCTGCAAAAAGGATTTCTGAAGAAAGATTCTTTTTAAGGAAATCTATATGCGATTTTTCAACTTCAAAGTCCAATTCAAATAATCTATTTGTTATATCAACAGAGAAATCCTCCCTAAATGATTTCTTCATGATTTTGTATAACACTTCATGTTTTGATAAAAGAGGATCTGATGTTTTTATTTTACTCAAATAGTAATCTTTGAATGAATCACAATAATCATTTGATAAATTAAGTTCAAATCCTGACTTTTCCAACCAACAGAGAATATTTAAAATATCATCGTTGTTATTAAAGTAATTTGTCCACTGTGCCTTAGAGACTCTTTCTAATTCAGCCGCCAATTTCGAATAAAACTTCTTATCTTTTGTCTGTTGTAATATTGCTAGAGTCGTTTTTTTATTATCCAAAAGTAATAATTCTTCATCTGAATTTGAATCTTCTATCAAATCGTCATATTCAATAAATGTTTTTACCAAATCAGCTTTTTTGTTCTCGTCAACGAGTTCTAAACCGTCTGATAATAAACTATATGGATTAGTAAATCTGAAAAAATATTTATTATTATCTATTATTGCCTCTTCTATAACATTTCCTATAGATTTGTAACTATGATTTTTTGCTAATCTCCAAATAAGTTCATAGTCTTCAAGGGTTTTACATAATGCATAAAAATATTTACCTATGTCTTCATTTCTATTCAATATTGTATTTCTAACTTCGTTTAAGCCGGCTTGAGAATTACCTGTTTCCCCTCTAGGTGCAAAATTTGTTATAGAATCTGAATATTTTGCCAACAAATAAGCTGCAATTTTATAAGATCCCTCATTCTTAGATTGATAAATATAATGCCAAAATATTGAAGCCTTTAACATTGACTTTATTAAATCATCGTTAATTGACTCAACTTTCTGAATTGCTTCTAAGCATTTCAAGCAAGTTGAAATATTTTGAACTTTTAGATTATTCCCAGATGTTAATGTTACTTTTATTTTGTCAAGGGTTTTGTCTAACGAGTTCACTTTGTTACTGATCACTTTTATAACATCTGGAAGTGTATCAAGAATAATATTATTTCCATCAATTTTAGAAGCAATATCTTCGTCAATAGTAGTCATGTTTTTTACATATCTTGAAACATCTACAGATTTCTCTTTTCCGTACCTGACAAGTTTTTCCAATCCATCAAATTGCAAATCACTATAATTCAAATCTAATACGCATTTATCACCTAATTCATTGATAATGGAATTAAGTTTTGTGAATATAGACTCTTTCTCTTCTTTTTCCTGTAATATTTCGGTCGGTAGTTTTTCAGAAGCATTTATATTGAAAGTATTAATAAAATCATTATCATCCCTTTTAATGGAAAGAGTTATTCTTAATGCTTTTGCAGATAATGTTTGAAAATTTGTTAATATATTATTTTTGACAGTCGGAATATTTATATAAGATTTTAAAATTTCAACTCCTTTCTCATCTGCCTGATAAAATGCATCATAAAGTGTTTCTATAGTTATATATATAGAAGGTTCTTTCATGTTTTTTAAGACATATTCCAAAACCGTATAAAAAGCTTCTTTATGATTATCTCTCAATACCTTTAAATCTGCAGAATTATTATTTAAGGCATTCTGAATCGGTGTTTGCAACAATAATTGCATAGCCTTTTGTTGGTCAACATTAAATATGATGGCGCTTAATTCTTGAGGAAGGTTATCCCTGTCGGGATATAAATCCATAGAATTATTTGGAATTTTCTTTTCCAATAATTCTTTCGTAATATCATCCGTAGATTTACATTCAATATATTTTATTGAAACATAATAGCACAATGCCGTAAGTGAAGTATTTTGTTTACACAGAGGATACATAAATGCAATTTGGTTTATATAAGTTTTTATTACCCTTGGACTAGGAACATCTGAAAGATCTTTTCTTGTCCACCTCAAAACATTTAAAACTGTATTTTTACTTATCTGGTCAAAATTCTTTAATGCAATATCAATTTCTGACTTTGCATAGTTTTCCCAACTAGAAAGAACCTGTTGAGGCACATCAATTCTAAGTTGAAAACTTTTATTTAAGAAATTTTTGGCTATGGAATCTGTTTTTTCAGAATTTTTATCCCAAAGTTTCTTTAATCCACTTTCATCATAAGGTACTAAAATCCAAAGTTTCTGTTTGTTTTCCTGCTTTGGAAGAATAGGATTCTTTTCTTGAATGAATATCTGGAGCGTTGACCATATTTTTAAAGCATCATCTTCATTTATTCTGTCAAGATTATCTATTACACATATTATATTTTTGAAACCTTTGTTTTCTAGGAAAAACAATAGTTTTTTGAAGAATTTATCAAATTCAACAGAAGATTTTTCTGATTCTTGAGTTGTTTCATCAGTTGTATTGTCTGTACTTTCTGTAGTCCAGAATATTGGGTTATCCTTTTTTCTAATCTTTTGAACAAGCCAAGCAACTCCCCCAACAATTACCGATAAAAGGCTTAAACCGATTCCTATAATAAATAGCCAATTTGGCTTACTACCAGGCAAAGTGACATCTGCACAAGAATTATCTATAAAAGCAATTCCAATAGGTAAGCCAATTATTGTTAATATTGTTAGAATAGTACCTAATATATTAATTTTTGCTGTATTCGTTATAGTCTTTGTTATTGTTCGGTTGCAGACGGAGTTTTCAATTTTATCAAGTTCTTCCGCCTCATCTTGTCCAATTTTATTTTTTATTGCTTCAATGAATTTTTCAAGAAAAACTCGTCTAAGATGGTCTCCTTCATGTGCCCATGTATCTATATAAAAAACAAACGTATCGGAAAGAGTTTTTAGTTTTTCGTTTAAGATTCCAATTATCGTTGATTTTCCAGCTCCCCATTTTCCTTCTATGCCAATTGTTAAACCAGGAGTCTCTTCATCTGTAATTAATTCATACAAATGCTTTACGATTTTTTGATGAGTCTTATCTTCCAATAAATCTACAGTTTTTGCATCATCTGTAAGAATCTTATAATCCAATCCCATTTTATACAGCCTCTCTTACATCAATTTTTCCTGTAACTGCATCCGCAATGAGTTTTGTACGCAATTCCTTTACCAGAGTGATTTGCTTTTGAATAGAAGAAATAAGCGTATCTATTTCGAATGTTTTCTTGTCGAGATAGTCTGCAATTGCTTTTTGCTCTTCAATAGGAACTTTTATAAGTCGAACTTTTACAAAATTAGCATATCTTAAAGCTTGTCCATCTCGAACCAAATCACTTGTTCCCTGCAACGCAGTTATATAAAGATTTGACTTAAAAAGCCATTTAAAATACTTTGGATAAACGAATTTCAGATTTGGTTTAAGCATAACATAAGCAGAACTTATAGACCCGCTGTTTTCACTATATTCAATTCCACCTTGAAAACTTCTCATGCTAATAACAAAATCACCTGCTTCTACATGTTTCAGAATATCAAAATCTTTCATAACAACTACAACTCTATTTCCTGTAATTGCCATATAATCTTCTTGAAAAATTACTCCATGATGCTGACTAGCAGTCAACTGCTTGTCTGTTTTCAAAGCTTTCTGCTTTCTCAATGCAAACAACCCTTTCGGATTTATTGACTCCCATTTTTCTGGTATAACAGGAAGCCAATCCATTCCACTCGGTTTAAAATTCTTATTATCAATACCTCTTGAAACAGCTGTATTTATCAATGTGCATCGCAATTCTTCCAATTTCGCAATCTCTTTTTCTTTTGCGGAGACAAATTCGTCTATCTGCTTGGTTTTGCAATCGAGATACCTGACGATTGCGTTCTGCTCAGCGATGGGTGGAATGGGGAGAAATATATTCTGCATTTCATCATATCTTGTAGTCCATAAATCTGCTACAAGACCGTGGCCATTTCTATAATATTCTTCCGTAAAAGGAACACTTCTCAATAAATAGTGCATAAAGAATTGATTTTCGTTTGTTATCGGTTTTAGAGTAATACAAATTAAAGAAACCGAACCATCATACTGAGAAACTCCACTGGAACCTTTCCTGTCAGAACGACTATTTATTACAAAATCACCTTTTTTTACTAGTCGTCGATTATCACCGTTGTCCGTTTTTACAGCATCTTCCAATTGCGGAACAATACCAGCTTTACAAACGGAAAGAGGCTCATAATCTTTATCAGAGACTTTTTCTCTTCTTTCTGTGTATAATTCACGAACCTTTTTAGACTTCCATGAAGATGGAATTTTATCAATCCATATAGCAGGTGTCTCTTTATATTCTGGATATTCCTTAAGCATCAGAGCCTCCAATTATAGAATCCAAAAGACCTGCCGTGTTTTTTTCAATCTCATTTATTTCCGCTACAATATCTTTCACCTCACGAAGAACAATTGGCTTGTAAAAATATTTTGTAAAGCTGAGTTCATAGCCAATCTTAATTGATTTTTCATCAATCCAAGCATCTGCCACATACGGCTTTACTTCGTTTTCATAAAATGCTTTGATTCCGCCTTCATAAAGCAAGGGAACTTTTTCTGTGTCAGTAAGATTTTTGTCTGCTTCGAATCCTTCTTTTGTTTTTACAGGTTCTGCATTCTCGTCAACAGTCGCAAAGTAATTTCGGAATAGCTTGATGCGTTTGTCTGTTAATTTAGTCTTTGCTTTTTCTGCAAGCTCGACAATTCGGCCCTGAATTTTGTTATAGTCCATAACTGGAGAAGACCCGAACTCGGAAATCAAAGACTTTATTATGCTTTCAAGAGCCTCGTCTTTTTCGTTCAGCTTGAAGTCAGAGAAATTTTCATCAGTAAGCTCAACTCTGAGCCTTAAAGGACGAAGCATATCAACAGACCAATATCCAAACTCCCTATTGTCGAATACTTTTGAATATTTGGAGTCAGCCTTTTCAAAGCTCATATACAAATCCAGAATCTTTTTTCTGTCAGATTCTGAAAGTTCGGCATTCTTTTCACCAAGATTTTTCCTGACAGGAGACTTGATTTCTGTCGCGTCAATCAGCTGAACTTTTCCTTTGCGTTTTGAATCTTTTTTATTCGAAAGAATCCAAAGATACGTTCCGATTCCTGTGTTGTAGAACATCTTTTCTGGAAGAGCAACAATCGCCTCTACCAAATCATCTTCAAACATATATTGACGCAGATTGCTTGAGCCGCTACCAGCATCGCCTGTAAACAAAGATGAACCGTTGTGAACTTCAACAATGCGGCTTCCAAGTTCAGTGTTCTTTTTCATTTTGCTGATATTGTTTGCCAAGAAAAGCATTTGAGGATCGCCGATATCTGGAACAAGAGAGAACTCTTCCATTTCGCCTTTTTCATTTTCTCGCATTATGATAAAACGGCCGTCAGAAATATCTTCCTTCTTGATGTCTCCCCAAGCTTTAAGTTCATTTTTCCAGCTTGTTCCAAATGGTGGATTACTCAGTTCAAAGTCGAACTCTTCCCCTGCAAACTGGTCGTTGGAAATTGTAGAACCATAACGGATATTGTTGGCTTGAGTGCCTTCTCCTTTTACAAGCATATCAGAACGGGCAATTGCAAAAGTTTCATCAGCAAGTTCCTGTCCAAAAAGAGTAATGGAAACTTTCTTGTTGTTGGCCTCGGCAAGTTCGTTTATGCGCTGTTCTCCAACGGTAAGCATACCGCCAGTTCCACAAGCACCATCATAGATACGATATGCTGTGGACTGGATTTTATCCTGAACAGGAACAAAAGCAAGGTCTGACATGAGGCTTACAATATCGCGTGGCGTAAAGTGCCGTCCTGCATCAGTAACATTCGTTGATTCGTTGAACTGTCTAATAACATCTTCAAACAGAGTTCCCATTGAATGATTATCAAGAGCTTCTATTTTTACAGAGCCATCTTCATTTAATACAGGCTGATTACTCAAATTGATTTTTGGGTCAACAAGTTTTTCAATTAAAAGGCCAAGTCGGTCATTTTCACTTAAGCGGTCAATTTCAAAACGAATATGGAACTTGTCGATAATGTCCTGTACATTTCTTGAAAAACCATCAAGATAGTTGATAAAGTCTGCCTTAAGCTGCTGTCGGCTTGTGCGTGATTTCAAATCCTTAAGAGTAAAATCAGAGGAGTTTACAAATGCCTGTCCTGCAACAGAGCAGAGAGCAGGTTCAATATCAACACTTTTGTCGTCGAGTTTTTCTAACTGTTTACGCATTTCAACAACTTTGTCGTGAACAGGTTCCAAAACCGCATCAAAACGGCGAATTACAAACATTGGAAGAATAATTTTTCTGTAATCACCAACATCGTAAACATCAACCAAACAATCTGTTGCAATATTCCAAATATGTGCTCGTAAAGAATTATAAGTAGACTGATTCAATTTATATAACCTCATGAATAGTATTGTATATTTTAATAGTGTCAAAGAATGACACTTCATCCATTTTCTGCGGAAGATGTTTCATTCATCACACAAATATCCCCCACATCACACCCCAAAGCCCGGCAAATCTTATGTATGCTTTCCATGGAAACGTATTCGCCTTTATTCAATTTGGCCAATACATTAGAGGAAATCCCGGCTACAGTAATCAAGTCCGTTTTCTTCATGTCCTTATCTATCAACAGCTTCCACAGCTTCTTATAATCTACGTTCGCATTACCTTTTGCCATAGCTCTATTATAGCACATTTTTGGCTTTTGTGGTGAATAAACATCACGAAAGGCAAATATTTTTTGCAAAAATCAGCTTTTTCACCCCATTTTTTCTATTTTTATGATATAATGCCTTATATGCAGGAAAGTTTATCTAATGCCGAATACTACACGCCTCAGCAACAGGAATTCGATTTTGAAGGCTACAACTCAGAGCCAAATCCAGAGGATTCCTTTGAAAAAGCCGAAACCCTTACATTGCAGGCAATAAGTTCTGCCCCTGCCTTTACAGATTTTTTTGAAGATGCAAAATGTCTGACCCGCTTATATGACAACACAAGCGATGATGAGAGCAAAGGATTTTTCTACCTTTTCCGCGCCCACGATGCCGTTACAGGCCGGAACATTGCAGTAAAAACCACAAATCCCGCATTTTGCGAAGAACATCCGCAGCTAAACGACTATCTTAAATGGGAAAGCGCAGTTCTAAGCCGTCTTAAAGGAAAAAACAGAATCCAGCAGATTTGCACTCCTCTTAAGTCTATACAAGTTCCAGTCAGCTGCGACGGCAAATCTTTTTTGGTTGCAGTTTCATTTTTTTCTTCTATGTATTTGCCGGTGGATATAAGAAAAAGTTTTTTTGATGAGGCAAATGACAAATTAAAAACCTGTGCAAACCGGCTTCGTCTCTTCTGTTCCATAATTTCTGCCGTCCAGAGCCTGCACCGCGAAGGTCTCTGCCACCGTGATTTAAAGCCTTCAAACATAATGGGAACCAGTCACGAAGGAAAGTGTACGGCAGTTCTCATAGACCTGGGGCTTTCACTTGCAAAACCAGAGATTGAAAAAGATTTGAGGCTTTTCTCTCCTAAGGCGGAAGTTCCGGTAATGTATGCCGCTCCGGAAATATATTCAGGCTTTGATAGTGAATGGGA
>Ga0256404_1009792_pt1 | contig 13560 bp, 13 predicted proteins | sample RumenRJG_01DNA_FD_185990 | JGI IMG/M metagenome (GOLD analysis project Ga0256404, IMG submission 185990) | Bovine rumen microbial communities from Lethbridge, Alberta, Canada - RJG_01 | ecosystem: Host-associated > Mammals > Digestive system > Stomach > Rumen | place: Canada: Alberta | collected...
TATAAGACATTATACCTATACACGGCAAAAAAATCAAGGGTTACGGGGCATCTTGTATAATGTCCATAACCCTTGATTTCATAAGCTTTGTGTGTATTCTATTATTTGACTCATGAAACAACCCTGGGGAGCGCCCTGCCGCGCCGGTCCTCACTGTCCGAAGCATCCGCCTCCGACAAATTCTCTCAGAAGAGAATTGGTGGGAACGGCCGCCGTATCTACGCCGACAAAATATTCAAGGAATTTCAGAAGTCTCTTCGCCTCATAATAAGCAGGCTCATTCTGCCTTACGTTAAAGAGCAGAGGTTCCGCGAACTGTTTGATCACGGCCAGCTCATAGATCAGCACGGAGTTAAAGACGGCGTCCGCATCGTCCTGGTAGGGGAATATATTCATATCCTCTCCCATCCTGACCTTGGGCCAGAGTTCGAAAGTATGCTGCGCGGAGTTTCCTCTGGTCCTTGCGTCCCTGACCATTCTCCGCAGGAGCCTTGCGTCCGTGGACGGGATCCTGTTGTGCTCGTCTATATTGAGGCTGGTCATGCAGCTGATATAGATCTTGAACTTGTTCTTTTCGGGCAGTTCCTCGGAGGCCTTGGGATTGAGCCCGTGAATGCCCTCGATGATCAGAATGTCGTCTTTTTCGAGCTTTAAGTATCTACCTTTGTAAACTCTCTTGCCGGCCTTGAAATCAAACTGCGGCATTTCCACCGTATTGCCCTCGAGAAGGTCGAGCATGTCGTCCATGAACAGATCGATGTCCACGGCCTCGAGCACCTCGTAGTTGTAGTTTCCGTCGATGTCGATGGGCGTCTGCTCGCGGTTGACAAAATAGTCATCCATGCTGATGATATGCGGCCGCAGGCCGAAGGACCGCAGCTGGACCGCCAGCCTGTGGGCAAAAGTCGTCTTGCCGGAGGAACTGGGTCCCGCCACCATTACGAATTTGGTGTCCTTCTTGCGGAAGATCTGCGCCGCGATCTCACCGATCCTGCGCTCCTGAAGCGCCTCCTGGACCAGGATCATATCGCTGATGCTTCCGCCGCAGATCGCGTCGTTGAGGTCGCCGACCGTGCTGATATTGACCAGGTCGCCCCATTTGGTCGACAGGTAGAGCTGTTCGAAAAGGCTCTCCTGGTCCTCGAACTCCTCGAGTTCGAAAGGATTCTCCTGCCTGGGCAGGATCAGGAGAAGACCGCCGTTGTAAGCCGCGATCTTGAAGAGATTGACGTAACCGGCAGAGGGAAGCATATAGCCGTAGAAGTAGTCATAGTATCCTTCCATGCTGTACACATTGATGGTGGAGCCGCGGCGATAGTGGAACAGCCTCTCCTTGTCGTGCATACCCTGCCTCTTGAAGAGCTCAATCGCGTCGTCGATCGGATAGGTCTTCTTGATGATCGGCACATTTTTGTCCCGCAGTCTCTTCATCTCGTTCTCGACCCTCTGGGCAAATTCGTCCGTCACATTTACTCCGTTGTGTACCGAGCAATAGATGGCGTTGCCCAGGGCGAACTCTATTTTGACATGAACGGCATTGCCCTGTTCCTTGAGGATGTCCCGGACCGCTTTGACGAGCAGCATCTGGGCTGTTCTGACATAAGCGTTGTGGCCGGCGCTGTCTTTCGTGGTGATAAAAGAAATGACGCCGTCTCTCTCAAGCCGCTTGTTCAGCTCCCTCATCTTGCCGTTAAAGTAGATGAGCGCAATGGAATTATTGTATTCTTCCTGATATTTCCTGACTATGCTCTCGAAAGTAACTCCCTTATCATACTGCTGGATCGCTCCTTTGATCATTACGGTAGGCATGAAAATCCTCCTCTCTTTGGTGTGAGGCTCGCTCAGGCGAGCGCCGATAGCTGCGATGTTTCGTGTACTTTCTGTTATGTTTCCATAAAAGGAGCTCCTGTGTCGCAGGAGATGATCCTGATCGCAGGCATCTCTCGCTCCAGATACTCTTTCATATAAGGAATAAAGATCTTCTCAATGCCGTAGTGTCCGGCGTCTATGACCGCGATCCCTTTCTCAACGGCGTCTATGCCGTCGTGGTGCGAAATATCTCCGGTAATATATACGTCGGCTCCGGATCTCACCGCCAGGTCGATCTCTCCTTTCCCCGAGCCGGGAAGGATCGCGCAGGTGACCAGCATCTGCTCCGGATCGCCGTAATACCTGACGTGTTCGATCTCGAAGGCCTTTGCGACTAAAGCGGCGCACTCGGAGAGCTTCATGGGCTCCTTGAGAGACCCGACCCTTCCGATGCCCTCCACCGACAGATCGTCCTCGTAAGTGACTTCGAGGACCTCTCTGTCCTGCAGCTGCAGCAGGTCCGCAGCCGCGTCGGCCATACCGAGCACGTCAAAGTTCGTGTGCATAGCGTAGCAGCAGATATCGTGCCGGACCAGGCTCAGAACCCTGCTCCCTACGTAGTCGCTGTCCGTGATCTTCTTCACGCCGCTAAAAAGGAGCGGGTGGTGCGTCAGGATCAGGTCGGCTTTCTGCGCGGCCGCCTCTTCGATCACTTCAGAGGTCGCGTCTACCGCCAGGGCGATCGTAGTCACTTCCTTGTCCGCGTACCCGACCTGCAGGCCCACATTGTCCCAGGATAAGGCAAAGCTTCGCGGACAAAACTCCTCCAGCTGCTGCATGATCTCTTTCAGTTTCATATACGGCTCCTTTTGTTATTTGCGTTCAAAATATCGCAGTGCGGTCATGATCAGTTTCTCTCTTAAGAGGACCTGCTCTTTCTTTTCTTTTATGGCGCCGCTCTCAGCGTCGCTTGCTCTCCCAAGAGAATACAGGATCCTGTCGTTAACGCCCTTCTGCCACAGCAGATAGCTCCTGAGCATATCGTCCCGGTCCCTGATCAGGACCGGCCCGAACAGGTCCTCCGCCTGCTCGCAGAGTTCCCTTCCCTCTTCACTGCCCGGCTCCCCGAGCAGTGACCAGTACGGTCCCTCCGTCTCTTCGTGCACCACGTGCATCACGGGATAGTACTTATTATCTTCGAGGACGACCGCTTCCCGGTCTATGAAGAGCCCCAGTTCCCTGACCGCCCTTCTTACATATTCCGGGTCCGCCTGCGGCTGCAGGATGATCTCCGAAAAATCCAGCGTCTTGTCCGGTTCCCGCAGAAGGATCCTGCTCATGATCCTCCCGCCCATGCCAGCGATCACAAGTCCCCGGGCTTCCCCTTTTCTATACGAGTCCAGTCCGTCGGAGAGGCGCAGCTCGATCTTGTCCGATACGCCGTATAAGGCGATATTCTCGCGTGCCTTCTCCAGCGGTCCTTCGATGACGTCCATGGCTATGGAGCGGTCGATCACGCCGTCCAACAGAAGTCGGATCGGAATATGCGCGTGATCTGTCCCCACATCGCACAGACAATACCCGTTTTGTTTTTTATTATCCTGCGGACCTGCGGCCGTCACCATCCCGGCGATCGCCGTCAGACGCTTTGATAGTCTTAACTGCGCTGCCATGGCTCAGTCGAGATAATCCTTGAGCTTGCGGCTTCTGCTGGGATGACGGAGCTTGCGCAGCGCCTTGGCCTCGATCTGTCTGATACGCTCACGTGTTACGTTGAACTCCTTGCCGACTTCTTCCAGGGTTCTGGCCCTTCCGTCATCGAGGCCGAAGCGGAGCCTGAGCACTTTCTGCTCCCTCTCGGTAAGTGTTCCCAGTACTTCCACCAGCTGTTCCTTGAGCAGGGTGAAAGCGGCTGCGTCGGCAGGTACGGGCACATTGTCATCCTGGATGAAGTCGCCCAGATGGCTGTCTTCCTCTTCGCCAATGGGCGTCTCGAGGGAAACGGGCTCCTGGGAGATCTTGAGGATCTCACGGACTCTCTCCACGGGGATCTCCATGCGCTCTGCGATCTCCTCGGGGGTAGGTTCTCTGCCAAGCTCCTGAAGGAGCTGTCTGCTCACTCTGACCAGTTTGTTGATCGTCTCGACCATGTGGACGGGAATGCGGATTGTTCTGGCCTGATCCGCGATCGCTCTCGTGATCGCCTGGCGAATCCACCAGGTCGCATAGGTGGAGAACTTGAATCCCTTGTTGTAATCGAACTTCTCAACCGCTTTGATCAGGCCCAGGTTCCCCTCCTGGATCAGGTCGAGGAACAGCATGCCGCGGCCGACATAGCGCTTAGCGATACTTACCACGAGACGAAGGTTGGCTTCGGCCAGCCTCTTCTTGGCGTCTTCGTCGCCGTTCTCCATCCTCTTGGCCAGTTCGATCTCCTCCTCCGCGGTCAGAAGTGGCACTTTGCCGATCTCCTTGAGGTACATGCGGACGGGATCCTCAATGTTGATGCTGTCCGGGATGCTCAGGTCGAGCAGGTCCGGTTCATCTTCACTGTTCTCATCGATCATATCAATATCATCGTCGTGCAATTCCGTGTCGTCATCCTCAACGACCTGAAGCACATCGATATCGTTCTTTTCAAGGACACGCACGATCAGTTCGTACTGGTCGTCGGTCAACTTCAGATTTCTGAACTCAGCGCGTATTTCCGACTCTTCAAGGACTCCTTTCTTCTGCTTTCCGGCGGCGATCAGATCCCCGATTTTCCTCATGAACTCTTCCTGACTCATGGTTTCATGATTCTTGTTATCCGCTTTGCTCATTTTTCTGTTCCTCCGTTTTTCAATATCTTTCAGGCAGTGGTCTGCCTAAGGGTGAAGTTGATTTTACCGAGCGCCTGAAGTTCTTTTTTTGTGCTGAGCATTTTGCTGAGCATCTGGGCGGACGGCTCCTGCATCCCTTCTTCGAACTGCTTTTTCTCCCTTTCCGCAGCGGCTTTTCGGATCGAGATCACGATATCCTTAAGCGCCTTTTCTCTTTCTCTTGTGTCCGTGAGTCCCTTCAGTCTTGTGTTGAACATGGCCGCCGCCATCTCCTGCTCCTGCTGTGACTCGAACATGCCGATCACGGAAGCCGGGTTGCCGCCGCCCTGCTCTTCAAGGATCTTCCAATACCCCTGGGCCGCCTGCCTGGCGACGCCCTCGTGAAAGTGTTCCGGGCGCAGATAGGGAGAGATCTGCGGGAAGATCTCGGGCTCGTCCGCGAGCCATGTCATGAGGAGCTTTTCATTCTGCTCGATCCGGTCCTCCTTGGTCAGCCGGCTCTGGCGCTTTTTGGCCGGTTCCGGTGCCGCCGCGGAAGGCTCCGCGCCGTTATTCCAGACAGTCTGCGCCGAGCCGGATCTCCCGTAGGAGGCCACCAGCCTTCTCAGGCTCCCCTCGTCCACATAGTAGCGCCTCGCCGCTTCCGCCAGATAATTATTTCTCTCGATCTCATCTTCGATCGCGCACAATTTGGCGGCGATGGCGTGATGGAACTGTGTCCGCTGCGCCGGGTCGTCCATGGAATACTCTCTCTGCATCATGCGAAGCTCGAAGAAAAAGCTGTTCTCCGCATTTTTGATCCGCTCCAGGAAGGCCTCCTTGCCGTTTTCCTTTATAAACTCATCAGGATCCTTCTGGGGCCGCAGGTCGATCACTTTTCCTTCAATTCCCGCCTTTTTCAGGATGCCGATCGATCGCAGGGCCGCCCTTACGCCGGCTCCGTCGCTGTCATAGGCCAGCAGCACCTGCCCGGTGTATCTCTTGAGGAGCGCCGCCTGCCCTTCCGTAAAGGAAGTGCCCAGCGAGGCGACCGCTTCGTGAAAGCCGGCCTGATGCATGGAGATGACGTCCATGTACCCCTCGCACAGGATCTTGTAAGGCGCCTTCGATCTTTTGGCAATATGCAGTCCGTACAGGTTCCGGCTCTTGTCGAAGATCTCCGTCTCGGGAGAGTTGAGGTACTTGGGCTTGGCGTCTCCCATGACGCGCCCGCCGAAACCGATCACCTGCCCCCGCACGTCCATGATGGGGAAGATGACGCGGTTCCAGAATTTGTCGTGCATTCCCCTCTTCTCGTCGAAGGCGGCGACGCCCGCCTCGAGGATCACGTCGTCGGAAAAGCCCTTGCTGCGCAGGTGGGCGCACAGATCGTTTCCTGAGCCGTCGGCGTACCCCAGGCCGAAATCGCGCATCGTGGCCGCATCCAGCTTTCTCTGCGCCAGGTACCTGAGTCCTTTTATTCCTTTTTGCGACCGCAGCAGCTTATAGTAGTAAACGGCCGCCTCTTTGTTGACCGCTCTTAAGAGCTGTCTCTTCTCCTCTCTTTTTTTGGCCTCTTCGCTGTAATTGACTTCGGGGAGCTTGATGCCCGCCCTGTCCGCCAGCGTCTGCAGGGCTTCCTGGAAACTGTAGTTCTCATATTTCATAAGAAAAGTCGCCGCGTTTCCGCCCGCGCCGCATCCGAAGCAGTAAAACATCTGCTTGGGTTCCGAGACAGAGAAAGAGGGAGATTTTTCATTGTGAAAAGGGCACAGGCCAAAATAGTTGGCGCCCTTTTTCTGTAAATGGACATAGGTCCCGACGACATCTACGATGTTATTGGCGCGCAGGACCTCCTCCACTTTTTCATCCGGATAGTACATATTCTGATTTTCCTGTCAGATCACATCCCAGTTTTTGGGGATGTAGATCGATTCAAACATTTTGATCGCATATCTGTCTGTCATCGAAGCGATATAGTCACAGACAGCCCTGTAGAGAGGAGTGCCGGCGTCGATCATCTTCTTCTGAAGATCCGGAAGTTCCTCCGGGTGCTTCATATAGTGATCATACAGAACTTCGATCATGCTGCAGGCCTTGGACTCCTCCGACTTGGCGAGCGGGTTGGTGTAAACGCTCTCGAACATGAAAGCCCTGAGATCGCGAAAAGCCTCTTCAATCTCCTCCGACATGGTGATCACAGGCCTCCCCTGACTCGTCGTGATGATGTCATGGATAAAGCGGTCAAGGCGCTGCCCCAGTGTTCTGCCCACAACAGAGGCAATTCGCTCCGGGACGTCCTCTTCCTTCAGTATTCCGCCTCTTATGGCGTCGTCCATATCGTGATGGATATAGGCGATCTTATCGGACAGCCGCACGATCTGTCCCTCCAGCGTGAAGGGGAGCGTATTCATCTGATGGTTCAGTATTCCGTCTCTCACTTCCTGCGTGAGATTGAGTCCGGCGCCGTTTTTCTCAAGCAGATCCACCGTTCGAAGGCTCTGCTCATAGTGCCGGAATCCTTCCGGGCAGATCTTATTCAGCGCCCGCTCTCCCGCATGTCCGAAGGGCGTGTGCCCGAGGTCGTGCCCCAGCGCGATCGCTTCGACCAGATCTTCGTTGAGGCGCAGCGCCTTGGCGATCGTTCTGGCGTTCTGAGATACTTCCAGAGTGTGCGTCATGCGCGTCCTGTAATGATCTCCGTCGGGAGAAAGAAAGACCTGCGTCTTATCTTTGAGTCTTCTGAATGACTTGCTGTGTAGGATCCTGTCCCTGTCCCTTTGAAAGACAGGCCGGATGTCACACTGCTCTTCGGGCACAGTCCTGCCCTTTGATTGGGTTGAGAAAGCAGCCCAGGGGGCCAGGATCTCTTTTTCTCTTAATTCCAGTTCTTCTCTGATCGTCAATGGAAGGCCTCTTCTTAACTTGTGAATACCGAAATGAAAACAGAATTGCGGGACCGATCTGCAAACCGGCGGCAAAATCGGGTCTAATTTTAATATTCTTCGTCGATTTTGATTTTCCTTTTTTACAAAAAAATAAATTTCAAATATATGTTGACATTTGAATATATTACTAATAAAATAACATTTGTTCGCAGGAGTGGCGGAATGGCAGACGCGCAGGCTTCAGGTGCCTGTTATGGCAACATAGTGTGGGTTCAAGTCCCATCTCCTGCATCCCAAATTAATATCGGGAGTGCGCGGAAGTGTCGGAACTGGCAGACGAGCAAGACTAAGGATCTTGTGGTGGGTACACCGTGTGGGTTCAAGTCCCATCTTCCGCAGTCAGGTTGGAAAGATCGGAAACAGAAATGTTTCCGATCTTTCTATTTGCGCGCTAGCAATGAGCCATGCGTGGACAGGACTGCTCCCAGACGATGGGAGCTTGTTCATAATCGGCTGGGAGCAGTTCTGGACACATACGGCGAATGCCGCGACAGTCACAAGCCGCGCAGCGGCGTAGGGACGGTCGGCATGGCTCATTGCGTCCTGTTCTTCGCAATTCTTTATCGCCATGCGTGGACAGGATGTCGAACGAACAGCGAGAGCTTGCTCTCAGATGGGCGTTCGGCAGACTGGACACATACGGCGAATGCCGCGACAGTCACAAGCCGCAGAGCGGCGCAGGGACGGTCGGCATGGCTCATTGCGTCCTGTTCTCAGCAACATTTTCCAGCCGTGCGCAGGTAATCCTCTTTGCATAGATTATTCGAGCATGGCTCATTGCTGGCGCGTAAAAAAAGAACGTGTAAGAAATACTTACACGTTCATTCCAGTGGAACCGACGGGGCTCGAACCCATGACCTCCCGCACGTCAAGCGGACGCTCATCCCAGCTGAGCTACGGTTCCATATTTAATTGATCGCCTCCGTCGAGACAGTGGAACCGACGGGGCTCGAACCCGTGACCTCTCGCGTGTGAGGCGAACGCTCATCCCAGCTGAGCTACGGTTCCATGACCCTGTGCGATTCTCTCTGACCTCGCCTTCAGAGTACTTTAGTATATTATTACATTGCCTCTGAATTGTCAAATGGTTTTTTTAATAATTCAGCCCCCGAAAAAGATCATAATAAAATCCGGCGAGCAAGCTCCGGCAGCGTTTCCTCAAAAGCAACTCCGTACCTCGGACCCTCCCCTCTCTCCATAGTCGCCAGGATCGTCTTCGCCGTGTAGTCAGACGCTGTTCTGAAGGCGTCCTCCATGGGCAGCCCTTTTACGATTGCTCCCACGGCGGTACCTGCAAACAAATCGCCCGTCCCGTGGTAGGAGGCGCCGATCTTCTCATTCTGATAATAGAAAGTGCTGCCGTCTTTGCCGCGCATCCCATATACGCCGGTCTTTCCCTCCGACAGAGAGGCGCCCGTGATCACCGCGGTGCCGGCGCCAAGATCACAGAGCTTTTGGCACAGCTCTCTCAAGTCATCTTCCTTCGGTGTTTCTGTATATTTTGACCCGGTCAGCAGGCAAGCCTCCGTAATATTGGGCACGATGAGATCGGCGCGGGCGCACAGCTCCCTGCATCGGTCCACGCACTCTTCTTCCACCCCTCTGTACAGCTTCCCGTGATCGCCCATAGCCGGATCGCTGAAGATGAGGGTATCCTCCTTCTTTAACAGGTCGATCACTTCGAGAGCCAGTTCGATCTCCCGCGCCGATCCCAGGTATCCTGTGTAGATCGCGTCAAATTGAATGTTCTCTTCCTTCCACTGCTTCGCGAAGGAGAGCATGTGACTGCTAAGGTCGATCTTTTGGTAATCCGGAAACATCGTGTGCGCGGAAAACACGGCCGTAGGAAGCGGTACGCATTCGATCCCCATGGTCGAAAGGACAGGCATCACTATGGTGATCGAACATTTTCCAAAGCAGGTCATATCCTGGATCGTCAGTATTCTTTTCATGAAATCTCACCTCTCACTGCCGCAAAATATCGGGAATATCACTGCGCTTTAAAGCCCATTCCCTCTGTACTGATCTCTTCTCCGCCCGTCGTGATGATGAAGCCCTCTATGCCGTCCATTTCTTTCACGGCCGCGAGCGCTCTCTCCTCCCCCATGATCAGAAAGATCGTGGCGAGCGCGTCGCAGTCCGCGGACCTGCCGTCCGCCGCCTTCAGCGTCACGCCCTCTATATCGGACTTTGCCGGGTACCCGGTCGTGGCGTCAAGAATATGGTGGTACCTTACTCCGTCCGCCTCAAAATATCTCTGGTAGACACCGGACGTGACCACCGTCTGGTCGACGGCGTCCACGGATCCCAGGATCTGCGCCTGTTGCGAATAAGGCTTCTCGATCCCGATGCGGAAGGGCTCCCCGCTGCCTCCCGACCTCTTGTCCCCGATGCAGACAATATTTCCGCCGAGACTGATGATCGCCGAAGTGACGCCGCTCTTTCTGAGTTTCTCGCTCACTTTGTCCGCGATGTATCCCTTGGCGATGCCGCCCAGGTCGATGTGTGTCTCCGGATTTGCCAGCGTCACGGTATTGCCTTCAACAGAAACGCCGCGCCAGTCGACCGTAGCGGCCGCCTCCCGAAGGGCCTCCTCCGAGGGCACCACAGGCTCTTCCGCATGAAAGTCCCACAAGTCGCTGATCCTGCCTATGGTGATGTCAAAGGTTCCCCCCGACAGCTCACTGTAATACAGTCCTTTTCGGATCACCTCCACCGTCTCCGGGTCACACTCCACAGGCTCTCCCTTCGCGTGATTGATTCTGTAGACATCCGTTCCTTCTTTGGTCCGGCTCAGCAGAGATTCATAGCGGCTGCACAGGGAAAAGGCGTCGTCTATGGCCTTCTGCGCATTTTCCTCGCTCATCTGTTCCATATCGTAGACGGAGATCATGCATACCGTGTCAAAATAGAAACTCTGCTTTACTACAGGCTCTTCCGTTTTACCGCTGCAGCCCTGCTGTGTTATAATCATAATTACTGCCAGTGCGGTCAGAACTGCGCACTTGAATTGTTTCATCGGGATCTTGCTCCTGGTCTGAATTTTGTTAAATCGGGGCCGAAATCCGCCCCTGTCTGCAAGGAGAATTGTATCATGTTAAGAGTAATCAGAAAAGCGGACATCCTTCTCTTTTGTGTCCTGCTTCTGTCCGCCGGTCTCTCGGCGGGGCTGTTCGCCATGCGGACCGCCGCTTCCGGCGCCACGGTGGTCGTCACGCTCGACGGCGGAACATACGGTTCCTACAGCCTGGAGGAAGACAGAGAGATCGAGGTCGTGACCGAGACCGGAACAAACACAGTATGCATAGAAAACAAGAGCGTATATATGAAATATTCCGACTGCCACAACCAGGTCTGCGTGGAACACGCTCCCATCTCCCGCTCCGGCGAGAGCATAATCTGCCTTCCCCACAGGGTAGTTGTTCAGATTGAAGGCGGAAAGGAGGCGGACGTCGATGCCGTTGCCAAATAAACCGGATGAAAGCATCCACGGCGGGAACTCAGGCAGGGCCCGCCGCGTCGCGATCAGCGCCCTCTTTGCATCTCTGGCTTTGATCTTTTCTTATATTGAGGCGATTTTGCCGGTCGCCCCGGGCATCCCCGGGATCAAACTGGGGATCGCGAATCTGGTCGTGATCATCGCCATGTACCGCCTTGACCTGCGATACGCCCTGGTCATCAACCTGATCCGCATTTTCCTGGCAGGATTTATGTTTAACGGGCTCTACGGAGCCATTTACTCGCTCTGCGGATGTCTGGTCAGTTATGCTGTGATGTGCATCATGTACAAAAGCGGCCTCTTCTCCGTGATCGGCGTGAGTATGGGAGGAGGCGTCGCCCACAATATCGGGCAGCTGTGTATAGCGGCTTTTCTTGTATCCAGCTATCAGATTTTCTATTATCTTCCGGTCCTCATTATTTCCGGCACGATCTCCGGCATCCTGATCGGGTGGCTCGGCTGGATCCTGCTCGAACACATTCCGAAGAGATTATTTTATTGATTTTTTTATCAGACATAAAAAAGGAGCTGAGCATTTACAATGCTTCAGCTCCTCTTGTTTTTTGATCACCGGTTCATTTTCTGAACCGCCTCAGATTGATTCTGACTTGATCAGGCTTTCGGGACTCACTCTGCGGGCTTAGCCTCAGCTGCTTTCGCCTCGGCCGCTGCCTTTGCAGCTGCTTCCTTCTCCGCCTTAGCCTTCAGGGCCGCCTCTTTACGCTTCTCAGCTTCCTTGGCTTCCTTCATCTGAAGACCCTTCTTGATCTTTTCCTTCTGCTCTGCCGTGTGAAGAACATCCTGGATCGCGCCGGTCGGGCACTTGGCCGCGCACAGACCGCACTTGATGCACTTCTCGGGATCGATCACGCTGAGATTGTTCTCAATGGTGATCGCGCCCTTAGGGCATACTCTCGAACACTGAGCACATCCGATGCAGGCTGCGGTGCAGGCTTTTCTCGCGTCTGCGCCCTTCTGCTCGTTGTGGCAGCGGACCTGAACCTTTGCAGATTCGGGGATGATCTTGATCAGCTTCTGCGGGCAGGCCTTCGCGCAGGCGCCGCAGCTCGTGCAGTAGTCGCGTCCTACGACCGCTACGCCGTCGATGATGCGGATCGCGTCAAATTCGCAGGCCTGTACACAGTCGCCCAGACCGATACAGCCGTAGGGACACTGCTTGCTGCCGCCGAACAGCTGCTTTGCCGCCTTACAGGAATTGATATCTTCGTACTCATAGAGCTTAGCCGCGTTTTCTGTTGTGCCGTTGCACATTACGAAAGCGACTTTCTTTTCCATGCTTCCCGCATCCTGTCCCAGAAGGGAAGCGAGTTTTGCCGCTACGGCAGGTCCGCCGACAGAACACTTGGTGCAGGGAGTTTCTCCGCCGCCCTCTGCCATGGCGTGTGCGTAGTCATCACATCCTGCGTATCCGCAGCCGCCGCAGTTAGCTCCGGGGAGCTCTGCGCGCAGGTCGAGGAAAAGCTGGTCTTCCTGAACCGCGAACACTTTGGACGCATAGCTGAGCATGACGGAAGCGAGGAGACCGACGATGACAACGAGTGCTACAGGTATTACTATACTCATCCTCTTTCTCCTTTCTTATGAGAACATTCCGTTGAAGCCCATAAAGCTCAGGGAAAGGATCGCCGCTGTGATCAGGACGATCGGAACGCCTCTGAAGGACTCCGGAATACGGCTCTGGTCAACAAGCTTTGTGCGGACGCCGGCCATGATGACCATGGCGAACAGGAATCCGATTCCGGCTCCGAAAGCGTTTACCAGAGATTCGATGTAGTTGTAATTGGAATCGATGTTGGTAATGCAGACACCGAGAACTGCGCAGTTGGTGGTAATCAGGGGAAGGAAGATACCCAGCGACTTGTAGAGGGCGGGCATGCTCTTCTTCATGAACATCTCAACCAGCTGTACCAGAGCTGCGATTACAAGGATGAAGACAACCGTCTGCAGGTATCCGATCCCGAACTTATTGAGAAGCTGCTGGATCGGCCATGTGACTGCTGTCGCAAGTACCATGACGAACGTAACGGCGATACCCATACCCGTGGAGCTGTCCAGATCTTTGGAAACTCCCAGGAAGGGGCAGATCCCCAGGAACTGAGCCAGAGGATAGTTGTTTACCAGAACCATGCTGATAATGATGATAATAAATTTCATGATTTATCCTCCTCTCCTTCTTATTTCTGTGCGGCGCAATCGCCGTCCGCGCAGTTGCCTGCATTTGCGCATCCGTCGCATCCGAACTCGTTGCGGATCTTGCTCTTATCCTTGGTGAAATAATGAACAGCCGCCATAACGATCGCGTATACGAAGAAACCGCCGGGAACCATGGTCATGATGCTCATGCCGGGAATGAAGTTGGAGAGCAGCGGAATTCCCTTGAATCCCTTAGCAAGTCCGAACCAGTCGCCCGCAAGCCATGTGCCGCTTCCGAGAACTTCGCGGATCGTGCCCATGATGACCAGTGTCAGTGTAAAGCCGAGGC
>Ga0256404_1009794_pt1 | contig 13552 bp, 13 predicted proteins | sample RumenRJG_01DNA_FD_185990 | JGI IMG/M metagenome (GOLD analysis project Ga0256404, IMG submission 185990) | Bovine rumen microbial communities from Lethbridge, Alberta, Canada - RJG_01 | ecosystem: Host-associated > Mammals > Digestive system > Stomach > Rumen | place: Canada: Alberta | collected...
TCCCCTGCCGGGTAATGTGCTCTGGCAAGAATCGCCTCCGCTTTCTGGCTGGCAAGATCTCTCTCCAGCCGTTTCGGCCGGTACATATAGATCAAAGCGTGCCCGCTCTGCTGCCTCAGCGGCAAAATGAGAACCTTCTGTACATCCTGCCATGTGCCGGCTATCTTATGAATCAGAAGATCGTTTCTTTGCCAAGCAGGAAATCCAGTACATTGATATGACGAATGCCGTCTTCATCCGTAAATGATGCCGGAATATCCCGACGCATGATGATTTTCTCAAAGAAGTCATTCGTCAGTCGCAGAGAGTCCAGTTCACTGGTTGTCTTTTCTGTGTGAGACATTTCGTAAGCGGATTGGATATATACCTTCTTGTCTCCTTGATTGACAACAAAAACACCCGGGCGATCAAAGCTGACAGGTATTGAACGTTCGTTTATCTTAAAATCAATGGCCGGTCCGGTTGTGCTGAAATTGCTGGCTATGTTGGCCTTAATGCTCTTGTAAGGGCTCTATCAAAAAATCGGCATCAAATCCATTTCTGAACTCTTTGCCGATCCTCTGCTTTTCTTTCTTTCGATTGTAAGTCTTTCCACTCGGTACGCTCCTTGTCACGGGATTAAGTTCACCCCAGGTGCGTCTCTGCTTTGCGTGATACTCGCACTGATCCTTCTTACTCATTTTTGCCCCACAGACCACTGTTCCTCAGCCGGCGCGTGTGCGCAGTCGCTTGCCGGCATTCTTCCGCCTGCTGCCTGTGCAGATGACCGGTCTTCCGGCACACAAGGCCGGCAGGTACACAATTGCCTGCCGGCGTTCTTCCGCCTGCTGCCTGTGCAGATGGCCGGTCTGCCGGCACACAAGCCGGCAGGTGCACAATTGCCTGCCGGCGTTCTTCCGCCTGCTGCCTGTACGTCAGCCGTACAGTTCTTTCTGAATCTCCGGAAGAGTATAATCCATGTCCGGATTCAGGATCTCCTGCATGCTCTGGTAATGATCGTCAAACGGGACGCGGGACTCTCTGACCTCATACTTCAGAAAAGTCGGCGCGGCAGCCGTCAGCGTCAGCACCTCCGAGACAGAGATATCATGGTGTATCAATGGCAGCACCGTTGTCGCGAATGAATTCATATCGCCAAGCGAAAGGTCTTTCATCTTTGAGATCATCTGCTCCATGACAATCCGCTGACGCTCAGTCCGCTGAAAGTCCGCATTGCCGACATAGCGGATTCTCCCGAATGCAACCGCCTGGATCCCGTCACAGTGCAGATCGCCGCCGCCCTGAAGATACTCCGACTGCGGATCCGCGCCTGTGATGCTGCAAAGCTCCGTAATATAGTCATTTGCGACCTTTACTTCTGCATCCGTTATTGTAAGATCGACCCCACCCAGCGCATCGATGACGTCCGCCATCGACTGAAAGTCTACCCAGGCGTAATTGTCGATATGAACCTTATAGTTCTCCTCCAGGGTCTTCACCAGCAGGCTGCATCCGCCATACGCGCAGGCCGCATTCAGCTTATGCACACCATATCCCGGGATATCCGCGTACAGATCGCGCATAAACGACATCAGTGTGATCCGTTTCTTCGTCTTGTTGATGGATGCCAGAATCATCGAATCCGCGTTGCCGTTCCAGCTGTCATCCCTCCGGTCGACCCCGACCAGCAGCAGATTGTAGACATCCGGCTGATCCACAACACTCACATTCGCTGCCTTGATGGCCTTGTCATTCTCTGTCTTGATCTGCTCCACCTCGGAGTCCGAAAGGTTCAGCTTCCCGACATGCGCCTCCGCCGCCTTCTTTGCTGCCGCCATATCCTCGGAGCTGAGCTGCGTCTGCGCAGCCTTGCCCTCATAATTCGACAGTCCGTAATAATGGTAGAACATTCCGACTGCGAGCAGAACCAGCGCAGCCAGCACCCCCAGAACAATCAATACAATCGGAAGCCATCTCGCTTTCCGGCGTTTGCGGTCATATCCAGATCTCATTACATCCCCCTCTTTGAAAAACCTTATTCCCCATCTCTGTCCGGGCAAAGACCTCCCTGTGTCCCCCGCATGTTGAGGCAGTTCTGTCCGGATCCCCAGGCAAGCCGAAGCGGTCCCGACTGCATCTGTACTCCAGGACAGCCCCATCATCTTTCCAAACATGTACCCAAAATTCCTCCTTGCATTTATCTCAGCCGGGCAAACTTCAGGCAGACTGCAGCTCACACCCAGCAGCCGTCCTCTCATTTCTGAACGGCGCGGCAGGACTGCCACCCGGCGCCTTCACAAGGATAACTTTGTAAATGGAATAATTCAAGGGTCAATTGCCCGAAATGGCCTCAATAAATTCAGATTGGCGGTTCAGTGGAATGCAGAGATATCTGTCCCAAAGCTGCCGGGCTATCAGCATGCGCATGATCTGTTTGGAGCGTTCGTCAAACTTCCTCACGAACTTCATATCAATCTTGATCACATTGATTATTCCGGGGCGGCGGAAACAACGGACAGTGAAGCAGCTGAGCAGAGGATACAAAGCCGAAGGAGGATACAAAGCCGAAGGACGATTCCGGAAAAACACCGAACACCGGGGATGAAAACAATCTGTCAATGTGATTCAGCCTTCTGATCGCGACAGCTGCTGCAGCAGTCTGGCTTGCAGCGATCCGAAAACAGAAGATGAATGATCGCTGAAAGCGGCAGCTGAGAAAAAGCTAGAACAAACTGAAAAAAGAATGCAGAAGGAGACCGGGATATATACCCCGGCCTCCTTCCGCATCTATGAGTGCTCCTGACACTCTGCACCTGCGAGAGATTAACTTGCTACCCCTAAAGTCGTCTAATCTGTGCTCAAAACGACTTAGACCTTGAAAATGAATACTCAAGAATTATTCCCGATAATTTAATATGCTTTCGTTTTACCCATATACCGGTCCGTAATACTCACAAGCCCTTATATCCGCGCCAACGCTTCCTTTGTCGCCGAAAGCTCCCCATACATGAGGTCTGAAAATTCTGTCCTCGCTCACATTATGCATGGTCACTGGAATCCGGAGCATTGCGCAAAGTGTGATCAGATCCGCCCCAATATGCCCGTACGTCCATGCCCCATGGTTTGCACCCCATTCCGACATCATCGTATACGTATCACTGAAAGCACCTTTTCCAGTCAGACGCGGTGCGAAAAATGTGCTTGGCCATGTCCTGTCTGTTCTCTTGTTTATCTTGTCAAAAACATCAGACGGCATAACAACTGTGTTACCCTCAGCAATTTGAAGAGTTGGTCCTATGCCATCTACCAGGTTCAGCCTTGCCATCGTGACAGGCATCTCTACATTTGTGAGAAAATGTGACGAAAAACCTCCTCCCCGGAACTCTGTAAGGCTTGCCGGGCACCAGTCTGTCATCTTCAGGCAGTTTTTCTCATCCTCCTCCGTGACCTTCCACCATTTCTTCATGGCTGGCTTTCCCTCTTCATCGATGCTTGCACCGCAGCCATCGAGACAGGTAGATCCTGAATTGATTAAATGAATAAACCCATTTTCAGCCTTGCCCATTGGGTCCCATCCGGTTACACGCTTCAAAGCCGAGGGACTCCAGTAGCACCTGACATCGGAGAATCCTGTTGCCTGGCCTGTCAGAAGGTTTTCAAAAAGCATGGCTATTCCATTATTGTTATCCCCTTCTGTGGCAAAAACAGCAGGCTGTTTGATCCCATTCCAGTCAAAAGTGGAATTCAGAATCGCCTCTGTGAAATCTGCATTTGGTTTCCAGTCTGTCCATGCACGCTGCCCCTGAAATCCAGCAAATACTGCGTTCTTCCCAAGGGCCTCTTCTTTCCACTTTCCGTCATCCAGCTGTGCAAGCTTCGGATTGCCAAACATGATGTCTCTTATAACGAGCGTCATTCTGGCAATAAATTTCCATTCTTCTTCCTTCTGCTCGTCTGTATGTTTCAGTTGAGGCAAATTTTTATCAAATCCCTCTGGGCAGTTTGCCTTGATCCAGGAAAGAGCCTTCTCATATTCCTTGTGATCGTAAATCCCATACTCGATTCGCCTCAGAATTTCCGTCATATCAACCCATTCCGGCCGGATCCCCAGATAGTGAATCAGGAACTTTGGGTCTATAAACGATCCCATGATTCCCATAGACACGCCGCCAAAGCCGACATATGATTTGTTTCTCATCTCACCGACAGCGATGGAGCACTGCGCAAAGCGAAGAATCTTTTCGGCAACATCTTCAGGAATAGAATCATCTCCCATGTCCTGAACATCCCTGCCATAAATTGAAAATACCGGAATTCCAACTTCATTGTGGGCAGATAATGCCGATGCAAGGTATACAGCTCCCGGGCGCTCCGTTCCGTTAAATCCCCATATGGCCTTGATGGTAAGCGGGTCGATATCGATGGTTTCCATAGGATAGCACCAGCTCGGTGTCACAGAAAGCGTGGCGACGACATTCGCCCTGCGAAATTTCTCCTGACATTTGGCTGCTTCTTCACTTCCGGATATACTTGTGTCAGCAATCACGCACTTTGCCCGTGTTCCATCCGAATAAAAAGCATGTTCTGAGATCAACTTCATGGCCGCCTGTGCCATTGAGGCAGTTTTTCCCTCGAGTTCATCCCGTATCCCAAGTCTTCTGGCATCAATAATCGGCCTGATTCCAATTACTGGATATGATTTCATCCCCTGTCACCTCGCTTTCCAGTCAAGCCTTATATGATCTGCTGTAGTCTGAATAAGGTCCACTAAACACATAGCGAAGGTACGCGACAGAATTCTTCGCATCTGTATCCAGTCTGTTTTCATCGGCATGATGACTCAAATCTCGCCAGATCTTAATATCTGAACCGACAGTCCCTCCCATCTGAACAAAGGGCTCCATCACCACCGTTTTGTCGTAGCCAATATCCCTGAGTGCTTCACCAATCCGATACCAGTCCAGTCCACCTTTTCCTGGAAGCCTGCGGTTATTTTCCCCTACATGAAAATGCCCGAGCTGCTTTCCTGCGAGGCGTATTGCGCCGCACATATCGTCTTCTTCAATATTCATGTGGAAAGTGTCCAGCATGATCTTAACAGAGGGTATATCTACTTGATCTACAAACCTTTTGCACTCCTCACATGTATTCAGCAGGTATCCCTCGAATCGATTCAGCACTTCAAGGCAGAAATCGATTCCCCTGTCAAAGGCTTCTTTTCCGACAATCCGGACATTTCGCACACTCGCTGCCCAGTCCCCTTCTTTGTCAATTTGTTTTGAATAATCAACCGGCCAGTAAGAATAGATTCCTCCTCCGATCGTATGAATATTCAATATTTCAAGTTTTCGAAGAAGATCAGAATAAAATGCAATGGCATGTTTCTGTATATTAGGATCCTGACTTCCGAGGTTTTCAGAAGCCCCTGGCCCATATCCAGCAGTCAGCACCACCCCTTCATCTTCAGCCATACGTCTGAATTCGCGCAGTTGTTCATCTGACATCCGTTTCAGAATGGCGCAGGATATTTCAAGCGTATCAAATCCGAGCTTCTTTACCTTTTTCACATACTTCGTCTGGTCGCAGTTCCATTCCTTCTCCCAATAAGCAAAATATATCCCGTATCTCATGTGCTCCCCTTCCGAACAAGTTTAATTCTGAAGTCTAATCATTTTTACAATTTCAAGATGAGGTATGGTAATCGTCATCTTTCCGTCCGATGCCTCACACGGAAGTTCCTCTCCTTCCGGCAGACTCACAGCTTTTACGCATACAGTCGGTATGGTGATATGAATATGATCAACAGGAACAACCGGTGGCTCCTCCTGTTCATTGATCACTGCCAGATAGTCCTTTCCTTCTTTCATCCAGTGAAGCGTTTCCACATATTTCGGAGCGTCCGATTCCAGTGACAGACTTCCGGCAAGTTTTTTAACCATCCTCAAGAAAACCAGCCTGCTCATATAGGGTTTCGAAAGTTCGATCGGAGCCGCCGTCCATATGATACAGCCATGTCCGAGTTTCTTCTCGATGGCGGCAGGGTGATCCGTATAAATTCCGGGCGGGTTTGAATGAATCGCCGCAAACTGATCAGTCCCAGTCATTGTATATGGCAGCGTTAGCGTTGCCAGTATGGTCTGATCTGTCGGGTCCTCAATCTCAACTGTTGTCTGCCTCATTGGAACTGTCAACGGAGCTAGATGACTGAATCCTTCAAAGTACTGCATTCCTGCTTCCGTCGGACTCATATAGGTAAAAGTATGCTCCGTACGCCCAGTTACGCTGACTCCGAGAAGCTTCTGCAGACGTTTGCATCCGATCGGCCCACTGATCAGAAGATTTCCACCTCTCAGAATATACCTTTCAATTGCATCCATCTCTTCCGCACGGATATGGGAAACATGAGAAAGGATCAGTACTTTTGATGGATCGTCTGCAATATTCCTAGATCCAATAACAGAAAACGGAATGTTTTCTGCCCTCAGTATGGACGCTGCAGATACCGGCGCATCCAGATACACGCCAGGTTCGCGCAGATGTTCACTTATCTTTTTCCCTGTCTCATCCGGTGAGTATTTAGCATGAGATGCCAACCAGATGGAGACATCATGTATCATCTTCCCGCCGACATACGGCTCATACTGTGAAGTTTTCTGGTATACTTCCTTCATTGTCCTGTGATAGACATCAGGAACAATAGAGCCATCCGGATTGATGGCATCTACCAGCAGGAATGCCCCATTATGAACCAGTGCCGTGATTACATGAAGAAACAGCTCATCCCTAGTTTTTGTTGTCGTATGATAAGTCAATTCGGGGTCGCACCGCGAAGTATGGTAAACAAATGGGAGACGAGGAGAGATATTCTGATAATATTTATTTATGAATGTCTGCTGCAAAAAACCGCCATAATAATCACCGCTTGCTACATCTGACGCATCCATCAGCTCTTCAGAAACGCCATCGGACCACGGCATTGTGATCCTTGAAAACTGATGTTCCACTATTACATTCGGACGTATTTCTTTCACCGCTTGTGTAGATGCCTTGGCAAAATCTGTCATCCACTGATCTCTCCGGTATGCATATTCCAGAAAATCCGGGTTGTTCCAGTCGATCATGCGCGGCAGTTCGTTTCCTGTCTCTTTGAAATATCTTTCACGGCAGGAAGGGCAGAAACAGATATCCGGCCAGAACGGCATATCAAGAAATATTCCATCGAATTCATAATTCTGGCATAATTCCTGAAGGCTCTCACGGACATATTCCCGATACTCCGGATTGTTCGGGCAAACAATACCATATCTTCCTGTTCGGAAATTTGATAGATTTCTGTATTCCCTGAAGCATTTTCCATCCGCACAGATCATCCGCCATGACAAATGGTGCTCGTATGCCCAGTTATCAAATATCTGCGAATAATATGCAACAACCTTGATTCCTTTTTCATGGCACTTCTGAACCATGTCTCCGAAGAAATTATATCCTTTCAGATTTTTATGCATCTCTCCGATTCTGGTTGGATAATAACACAAGCCAGTATGTGGTTTTGCCTTAACCATCGCTGTCTGAATACCAGCATCTTTTAACGCATCCACATACTCTTCCGTATTTAGATGACTCAAGTAAACCGGATTGTCATCTGCTATGTGCATGTCCATCAGATTTCTTCTGTAATTTCCGTCTGTCCACATATGTCAGTTAACCTCTTTGTTGTCATGATTAAACATACTCATGTTTTCCTGTTCGATGTTTACCGTGTGTTCAATGAAATAACTTGGACTGACGCCTGAATATCTCTTGAATGCCTTACTAAATACAAATATGTTCGAATATCCCAACTTCTGTGCGACCTCTGTTATATTCTCCTTTCCATTCAAGAGAAGTTTCTGCGCTTTCTCCATTCGCATCATAATAATGTACTGATGCAGCGATACCCCCAGGCATGCACTGAAGCTCTTCGTAAGATAATTTGGTGAAACTCCAATATGAAATGCGATTTCATCGTTGCTTAACTCTTCATCCACCGGTACTGAATTCAGAAAATTGACCGTCTTTTCCACAAGTGCCCAAGCCTTTTTGTTTTTCAATTGGTCCATCTTTTCCGGCTCTGCAGAGCGCAGTGTCATGGCTAGAATCATCCGGCAATACTGCTTGAGAAAATACTCTCTCCCTTCTCTGTGTTCCATAAACTCCGCGCGCATCAGTAGATATTGATGCATAAACTCCTGTCTCAATTCCTCGCAGAAGTGAGAAATCACCGCCTCGTTCTTCATTAGAAGTTCCTTCTGCGGTACGATGTTCTCATCCTTGCTTCCGAGAATATCGTGATTCGGAATAGCAGTTCTTCGCTTATCCTCATAGAAATCAAAGTGAAAAATATACTGCGTCAGAAGCTGCTGATCCCGCTGTATGATCATATGGGTGAGCAATGGAGGAAAAAGGATGACATCCCCGGCTGTCAGAGTATGACTTACGCCTCCGATAATAAAATCAGCACTTCCTGAGACAAGATACGTGAAAACATGATCCAGGTCTCTCCACTTCCCAGTAAGACCATAGGTTTTCTTTACCCTCATCATCCGAATATAAGGATCGATGTCTCTGATTTCTTCGTAGGTCAACAATTTTCTCTCCTTATCCTTTGACTGCTCCTGCCATCATCCCATGCATAATCTGGTTATAGAAGAAAAGATAAATCACCAGTACCGGAAATGTTGCCATCGCCAGACCGGAAAGAAGCAAGGTATAACTCTTCATGTACTGGGATGTGAAATACGTCAGACCAATCTGGATGGTTTTCAGCTCCTCTTTGCTGATCAGAACCTGCGCAAACGCGAACTCATTCCATACGTGCATGAAGGTCAGAATAACAACCGTTGAAATGATTGGCTTGCAGATCGGGAAAATAACCTTCCACATGGCCTGCCAGAGGTTTGCCCCATCAATTGCCGCCGCATCTTCCAGTTCCGTGGAGAGTCCTTTCAAGTACCCATCAATCAGAAAAACAGACGTCGGCAGTTCCATCATCACATATACCGGAATCAATGAGACTCTTGTATTCAGAATTCCGAGTTTTTTCTCCTGGATGAAAATTGGCACAATCAGTGCATAGATCGGAATCATCATCGACGCAAGAAGCAATCCAAATATGATTCCTCTTCCCTTAAATCTATATCTGGAGAGAAGATACCCCATAATAAATGAAATAAAGAGAACAAGGATTAGTGACACAATGCTGTTATAAGCTGTATTGAATAAAAACGTTCCAAAATGGGCTTTTTTGAACGCCTCCACATAGTTGCTAAACATCGGATGCAGTGGAAGTGACATGGGATTGACTGCAAACTCCTGGTCTGTCTTGAGCGAAGAGTATATAAGCCAGACCACCGGGTAGATACATGACAGCGACAAAAACATAATCGGGATGTTTACAAGAAGATTCCATCCTGCATTCTTGGCTTTTTTCTTACTCATTCGTATATCTTCCTTCTCGTCATGACAAACTGCAATGTTCCGGCTATTGCGAATGCAAAAACCAGAATCGCTACGGCAATTGCAGCTCCCATTCCAAAGTTTCCATACCTGAATGTATATTCGTAACAGTACATTGCCATCGATTCAGATGATCGTCCTGGGCCTCCGTTTGTAAGAGCCACCAGATGATCGTAAATCTTCATCGTTCCGGAAGCACACAGAATGATGCAGATCTTAAACGAGTCCCAGATCATGGGCAGCGTAATATAAATCGATTTTTTAAAACCTGTGCATCCATCCAGTTCCGCACTTTCAAAAATTTCTTCAGGAATGGCCGCGACTGCACTTAGCATGATGACCATGTACAGTCCGATATATTGCCAGATTACCGGCACAGACACCGATCTCAGAACAATGGAAGGATCTCCTAGCCAGTTTTTCATCAATCTGGATTGTCCGGTCGCACGCAGGAATGCATTGAGCAATCCATTGTCCCCATTGTAGATAAATCTCCATACATAACCGACAACAATCGGAGCCATTACCACTGGGAAGAAGATAACTGCCCGGTGAAATGTTTTAAAGCGCAGCCGGCGGATCGTCATCAGAAAACAAATGACCAACGCGATTCCAACCTGCCCGAGGGTACACACCAAAGTCAAATATAAGGTATTGCCGACCACAAGCCAGAAATCTGCAGTCTTAAACAATTTGATATAATTTGCAAAACCGATAAATTTTGGTAAGCCGACTCCCTTCCACTTCGTCAGACTGTAATAAACAGAATTGGCCAACGGTCCGATCATTACAGAAACAAATGCAATAAAGGGAATCAGAACAAGTATGTATATGAAGATTTTCTGCTTCTTTGTTCTGATCTCTCTCGTGTTCATCCCAACCTCCAAGAAAGGGCACATCCATGCATGGTTCTGCATATACGTGCCCTTTTCAACCGACAATGATTACACTATCGGAATCTCTTTACATATTCTCTGTTCTTCCGTCCATCACATGTAATCAGATCTGATTTACATGTTCTTCTCATCGACTTTCATCAAGAACATTCTGGCAGTCTTCTGCCATTTGCTCTGGCGTCATGGTCCCTGCAATCAACTGCTGTGTGTCTGCATAAAGTGCACCGGATCCAATCTCTGCAGGAAGGGCACAGTCAAAGATTGTATGATTCTTCATTGTCTTTGCCAGATTATAATATTCTGCAAACAGTGGCTGCAGGCTGGACATATCAAAATCATCTGCTACCTTACCCGATGAGATAAATCCCTGATTCAATGCATCTCCCGCATAATCACCTGTTGTGACAGCCTTCAGGAATGCAAGTGCTGCAGCCAGATCGTCACCTTCGAGGTTCGAGCTGATCACATAATTCCATCCTGCTCCAGATGCGGTGTCTTCCTTGGTTCCTGGTTCACCCTCAACCGCAGGCATCAGCCCGCAGTGCGTTGCAGAAAGAACATCGGCCGGTGCATTCTGAATCATCGTACCAATCGACCACGCACCATCGAAAAACATAGCCGCCTTCTTATTGTAGTACAGGGAGAACATCTCATCCTGATTGATGGCATTCATGTCTTCATTGAAATACTGTGCAAGAGACTGGAAATCGGTCAGAGCCTTCACAAACTGATCGTCTGTAAATTTTGCTCCTTTACCCTGTGACAGCGAATCAAACCAATCTTGGTCAATGTAGCGGTATGCGAATGTGTTAAACACGGCTGACTCAGCAAGCCACTGATCTTTGTTGCCCATGGCAATCGGGATATAACCTGCATCCTTAAGTTTCTTGCAATCTTCCTCCAACTCCGTAAAAGTCTCCGGCCAACCATCAATGCCCACTTCATCAAATATGTCCTTGTTGTAAATTCCAATGCAGTTCGCCTGCATCTGGAACGGAACGCCCCATTCTGTACCATCAAATGTGCAGTCTGTAAATGCACCGTCAATATAGCTGTCACGCCACCCCTGATCCTGATCGATCAATTTATCTGCCGGTTGAATCAGTCCACCGTCTGCGAACGTAGGAAGCATATCTCCTTTCGTTAACCACACATCCCCCAGCTCGTTACCAGCCATCTTCGTTGTAAGCTTTTCCTGATAATTATCCGAGTCAGTGAATTCGAAATCTATCTTGACATTCGGATTCTCTTCCATAAACTTGTTCGCTGCGTTCCAGAAAGCCTTGGACGTTCCGCCACCATCTTCCTCCATAAAGTGGAAGAGTGAGAACTCACCCTTTAAATCACTCGTTGCCCCTCCCTCTGTTTCAGATGCAACTGCCGCAGGTGCGATCACCCCTGCGATAAGGGTTGCTGTGAGGATCCCGCTGATCATTTTCTTGTTCATATTTTTCCTCCTTTGTTTGTTTCTATTCGGCGTTAATGCCAAACACAAATGAAAGTTCTGTTTAAATATTCTATAATATAGCATTATATAGACTCATTATTTCTCTTTATTTCGTTATTTTACTCATAATATACTTATAGTGAACTCGTTTGTACATGTCATGTTCACTCTTTATTTGTCATTTTCTACTCTTTTTCTCACGCCACTTATTCCGACTTTTGACTTATCCCGAATTTTTGCGGCAAAGCACTTCCTTTTAGGAAAAACATCAAAAAGTCGGGATAACTTTCTATAATGGAGTTTATCGATTCTAAAAAAGGAGCTTCGTTATGGAGAAAGATATTTTATCTATTGTATCATCTGCTAATGAACTGCTCATTAAGATATGATGGATAGAGGATTACCTATTGACAATATACATTTTATGAAGGAGCTTGGCACATCCCCCAAAAATTATATCCTGTCCTACCAACTGAAGGTTGCAGGCCAGCTCGTCACAAACTCTGATCTTCCCATCAGGGAAATTGCATCGGCCTGTGGCTTCTCAAGCTCTGCATCATCTGCGCAGCAATTCCACCGTACGTATGGCCGCAGCCCCCGCAAGTTCCGAAATATTGATGACTCCGCCCAGACAACCTGGTCTCAGACAGAAGACTGCCACCGGCCTGTGCAGGATCCGAACCTTTAACCTGACCTGAAGTTTGCCAGGAACATAAAAAAACACTCGCAGATCCTTCCAACGCCCTACGAGCGTTTGGCTCACACATAATCAAAAATGCCCTGAATTGCATCCGTGATATCAATAATCTCTGACATATGTATGCTGCCTACTTTAGAATATCTTCTAATATTCATATCCAGCAGCGCCATTTTCTCACAATGAACATATCCCGTAACTTCTTCTGTTTCAATCCTGATGTGCAGCGCTCCTGGCTTCCCGTCTCTGCAAACAGGGCAGCCAATAATCTCCCCACTTTGATTGAAGAAATTCTTACTTACAACCACCACCGGCATATTAATTCTTTCAATCTTAAGAAGATCTCCCTGACAGATTCCTTCTTTCATTCCCAAGTCTCTCTCCCTACTGGTTTCCTCCAGTCAAATTCCCCGTCAAGATCAAGCCTTCCATCATACGCAGCAGCACGCTCTTCCAAAGTCTTATGTCTGAACGGCTTAACAAGCATGATCACTCCATTTGAGACTTTGACATCCAGTATATCATCAACAGCTACATCAGCCTCCTTAAGTACTTCTTTTGAAATTCTGATTCCCTGGCTGTTCCCCCACGCTTTTACCTGAGTCTGCATCGCATATACCTCCTCTATGTATATATAATGTATATCCGCCATGGGGATTTTTCAAGCTTCTTACTCCCGTTGGTCATCACTGATCCGTTTCACCGATTTCCGGCCAGCGGCGATCCCTCTGGAAGGAGACCTCCTGCCGGAATGGCAATGCGCAGAAAGCAGCCCCGCAAGCGGAGCTGCTTTCTGATAAATTCTTTTTCCTACTACACTGTTTTATATATTCATATAGGCGGTTCACATGAAACGGTTCAGGTCGAATTGAATAGCAGGAAAATCAGTGATACCCGACGACCTTCTCCAGCGCATTCAGGATATTCTCATATCCTGTACAGCGGCAGAGATGCCCGGATATGAGCTTGCGAAGCTCTTCCCGTGTGTACTTTCTTCCGCTGTTTACAAGTTCCACTCCGGTCAGAATCAGGCCCGGC
>Ga0256404_1009795_pt1 | contig 13550 bp, 12 predicted proteins | sample RumenRJG_01DNA_FD_185990 | JGI IMG/M metagenome (GOLD analysis project Ga0256404, IMG submission 185990) | Bovine rumen microbial communities from Lethbridge, Alberta, Canada - RJG_01 | ecosystem: Host-associated > Mammals > Digestive system > Stomach > Rumen | place: Canada: Alberta | collected...
GTAACTTTTAATGATATTAAAGATAAATTTATTAAAAAAACTGATTTTCCAACAGAAGTTGGATATATGAAAGTATCTGAGCCGAGTATTGCGGGTGCAGTTGAAAATTTAAAAAATGAAGTTGAAGATTTAAATAAGATTATAGCACTTCCTGTTTTTTTAGCTCCTGGAATTCATACCAATATTGATATTCCTATTCTTTTGGGATTGGACCCATTAGAAGAAGATCCTAGATGTCCTGATGGAAATTACCCTGATGAACATTATTTATCAATTGCTGATGATGTTGATTTTGACGGAGAAATAGAACTATTATCAGCTATTGGCCCAGATGATGATTTGCTGAAGTTTATTGATAAAAGAATTGATGAAGTATTAAAAGAATCTGAATTGGATGAGGATGCTAAAACTGGAATTTTACTAGTCTCTCATGGAAGTAGACTAAAATATAACAAAGAGTTTATTTCCTCATTATTCACTAAATTTGAAAAAACAACAGATTATCCTTGTAATTTTGGGTTCATGGAATTAGCTGAGCCTAGCATTCCAGATGCAATTGATGTTTTACTTAGTAAAAATGATGTTGATAGATTAATAGTTGTGCCTGTTTTCATAGCTCCGGGTGTTCATACAACAAATGACATTCCAACTATTTTAGGTTTAAAAGAGGGTCATTCCCATCATCACCATCACGACCATGACCATTCTCATGAACACGAGCATCATCACCATCATGACCTAACAACTATAGATTTCGATGGTGAAATATTGTATCCTGAGCCAATTAAGGCCGATGATATTTTAATAGATATTTTAATTAAAAAAGTTAATAATTCTTTATAAATTATTAACTACCACTTTTTCATTGATTAAACAAACTTTAAATATTTTTAATTATAAAATAGTAGTAATAAAAAATGAGTTGTTATTATGATTGATGAAAAAACTGGTATTTTACTTTTAAGCCATGGAAGCAGATTAGATGATGGTGAAGAAGTAATTAAAGCTTACACTGATATGTATAGAGAAGAATTCCCAAATGTAGCAGTTGAATATGGATTTATGGAAATTAGAAAACCGGGAATTCCTGAAACTATTAATAAATTAACTAAAGAAAACGATTTAGAAAGAATTATTGTAGTTCCTGTATTTGTCGCTCATGGATTACATACAAAAAGGGATATTCCAGGATTGCTTGGAATTGAAAGTGATTTTAAGGAAGAAGATGCACACGGTCATCATCATCACCATCACGGCCACGACCATGGACATGGTCACGGACATCATCATCACCATCATGATGAAGAGGAAAGTTTTGAGTTTGATGGTGAAATAATCTTAACAGACCCTCTTGGTATCGATACAAGGTTATATGATATCATAAAGGATAGAATTTCAGAACATTTATAATGTTCTCTTTTTTTTTAACTTAAATCTATATAGAAAAAAATTTAATATTTAAGAATATAATTTTAATTAAATAATTCTTTTTTTTAAGGGGATATTTAATGGGTTCTATTGGAAAAAAATTATCAAATATTAAAAGAAAATTTATTCATTCTGAGAATGAAATCAGTTTCATAGTTCCTCAAAAAGAACCTATGCTTTTCAATGCCATTAATATGGATATTAACAATAAATGCAACCAAAGATGTCGTTTTTGTTTTAGTTCATTTGAAGATGATTCTATTAATATGGATTTAAATACTTTTTCACACATGTTGGATGTTATTCCTTTTGTTAAGGATTATGCCGGTGGAGGCTATGGTTTTTATTTTTCATGTATTTACGAACCAACTATTCATCCGCAATTTCTAGAATTTTTGGAAATGTTGCCTATAGAGGCAAAGAACAAATGTTTTTTTACCACTAATCTTGTAAGACCAATGGATAAAGAGTTCATTAATTCTATGATTTCGACCAATGTAGGTCTTATTAATATTTCTATAGAGACTTTTGATGCAGATAAGTTTGAATATATAACCAACAACAAACAATTCGATTCCTTTAAAAATAATCTATTAACTTTGGAAAATGTTATTAATGAAAATGAAAATCTTCCTGAATTCAGATTCATAACGATGCTACTTAGAGAAAATAAGGATGAAATCATTGATTTGATTAAATATTGTCATAATCATTTTCCTATTGAATCACATGAAATTAGAACACCTTACATTTCTATTTATAAAAATATGGAATGGAATAAAAATCAGCTTTTATCAAAAAATGAAGCTGATGAATTAATCGACCAGATTAATGATCTTGGTTTTCCAGTTGATATAGATATTAAATCTGTTGATGATTTACAAATTCTTGATAATGAAAAAGATGATAGTTTAGCAAGTTCTCAAGAACCTGACATGTATGATAAAGCAAAAAAAAGATTTGCTGTTGTTGAAGATTTAGAATTCCTTTTTTTAAGAATTAATCCGGATGGAACTTGCATTGACAAGATAACTAATGTTCCTGAGCAAATTGATTTATCAGATTCATCCAAATATTTTAAAGATAAACTTATTAAATTATACTCTTACAAAGCACAGGTAGCAAATTGTCATTCTTATGATGAAAATAATATGATTAACTCAGATGCATTTATTTTAATCGATAAACTTGCTGAAAATGATGTTTTTATTGAATTAACTGGTTGGTGTTGTCCTGATAGAAAGGTTAACACTGATAAACTTATTATTAGACTTAAAGGTAATAATGGAGATGTTCATTATTATTATACATCAACTAAAAAAAGATTTGATGCAGATGCATTTAAAGAAAAAGAAGAAGGATGGTGCGGTGGATTTTCAACTTATATTGAAAAGGTTAATCTTAAGGATAATGAATATACTGTTGATTTATTGTATAAAACTTATTCTGAACAAACGGTTTGTTATACTTGGGAAAACGGAATTGAAGTTTAATAGTTTTTTTCAGTTATTAAAGAAAAATTTTATATATTATATTAGTATAAAACATATTACATTATAATTTAGTTAGTGATTATTATGAAATTTAAAAATATTTTTTTTATTACAATAATTTTATTAACTGTTTTATCAATTTCTGCTGTAAGTGCAGAAAATACAGTTGATAATATTGATGTAGATTTAATTGCTACAGATTTAAATTCTGTTGATGTTATTTCTACAGACAATATTAATGAAGAAAGTTTAATATGTGAAAATAGTTCTGCAACAGATACATCTGGAAATGCAACTGATGTGGCTGGAAATGCAACTGATGATTTAACTAATACTACTACTGATTCATCAATCAAATCAAATGATTTGGTAAAATATTATAAAAATGATACTCAGTACACAGCTAGTTTTTATGATTCTGAAGGTAATCCATTAGTAAACCAAATAATTCCAATCAATATTAATGGTTTAAATTATAATAGAACTACTAATTCATCAGGTTTCATCTTCTTTTCAATTAATTTAAATCCAGGAGTTTATGCTCTTAAAGTAACAAATCCTGTAACTAATGAAAGTGTTATCAATAACATCACTGTTTTATCAACTTTAAATGCTGATGATGTTGTTAAATCTTATAAAAATGGCACTCAATATTATCTCACTGTTTTAGATGGCCAAGGTAATCCTTTAGCTAATGCTGATGTTACATTTAACATTAATGGTGTAATGTATGAACGTAAATCCAATGCCTCAGGCATTGCTAAATTAAACATTAATTTAAATTCTGGTAAATATGTTATTACAGCTTTAGGTCCAAATGGTCTTCGAATTTCTAATAATATTACAGTTTTATCCACTATTTCTGGAAAAGATATTAAAAAATATTATAGAAACGGTACTCAGTATTATGCCAATTTCACAGACAAACAAGGTAATCCTTTAGCTAATACTAATGTTACTTTTAATATTAATGGTGTAATGTATACTAGATTAACCAATGAAAACGGTACTGCAAAGTTAAACATTAATTTGAATTCTGGAAAATACACATTAACAGCTATTAATCCTGTTACTACAGAACAAATGTCAAACACTGTTGAAGTTTTAAATAAAATTGAAGTTAAAAATTCAAACACCGGTGGAAATATCTCCATGGAGTATAATGCTAGTGAAAAATATACTGTAGCTCTTTATGAAGATAATGGTACTTTAGCTAAAAATAAAGAAGTTAAATTCAATATCAATGGTGTAATGTATACCAGAACCAGTGATGAAAACGGTACCGCATCATTAACTATTAATTTAAGGCCAGGTAATTATGTTATCACAGCAGAATTTGAAAACTGTAAATTATCCAACCTTATTAAAGTAAGAATTACTCCAACTGTAAAATTGGTAAGTTCTGAAGTTAAATACGGTCAACCTATTCAATTCTACTTACATGAGAAAAATTCAGGTAATCCTATAACCGGTGAGCATTATGGTATTCTTTACTTCAACGGCACTACTTATGGTGCATATCCTGATGCAAACGGTCTTGTACAAATCGGCCAGCAACTCCCAGTAGGATTTAAGGATAATTTCTTATTCGGTACTATTGATGATGAATATTATTCATCTATACTTAGTATGAATACTATTACAATTGTGGAATAGGCATTTAAGTAAATGTGATTTTTCACATTACTTTATTTTTTTTTCTTAAAATTTATTTATTTAAAAATTAATACTAATATACATGGCTTTAAAGGTCTCGGATATTGGTGAAAAAGAATTAATTAACTATATTTTATCTAAATCAGAAGATATTGTTGCTGATGATACTGCTGTTACAAGATTCAGTGATACAAATCTTATTTCTACATGTGATATGCTTATAGCATCAAAACATTTTCCCAGTAGGATGTCTTATTTTCAGATGGGTTTTAAATCAGTCACTGTTAATGTTAGTGACCTTGCAGCTATGGGTGCTGATCCTTTAGGTTTCTTGCTATCAATAGCCCTTCCAAAAGACCTGGAAGTTGAACATTTTAAAGAGATAATTGATGGAGTTATCAATGCTTGCAACTATTATAATATTCCGTTAATTGGTGGAGATACAAATGAGGCATCGGAAATAATTATTTCCGGCACGGCATTAGGTTTATGTGATAATCCTTTACTTAAAAACACGGCCAATGAAGGGGATTTTCTTTGCATCACTGGAGATATTGGCCTTGCCGCATTGGGGTTTAATTTAAATGAAGATAATATTTATACTGATAAATCATTAAAACCCTTGGCAAGATTAAAAGAAGGTAAAATTATTAAAGATGCAGGAGCTACTTCCGCAACAGATATTACTGATGGACTGGCATCAGAATTATATGAAATGAAAAGGGATTCGCTCGGTTTCATGATTCATGAAGATAAGCTTGAAATATCCGATGAATTTAAAGAAATCTCATCCAAATTAGAACTTGATTATCTTGAACTGATTTTGCATGTAGGTGAAGATTTTGAATTGGTTTTTACCGTTAGTGATGTTGATGATTTGGATATTGATTTTAAGGTTATTGGTGAAGTTAACAATTCAAATAAAATACAGATTACATTAAGCAATGGTGAAATAAAAGAAATCGACAATAGGGGATATAATCATTATGTTAGTTAGTCAAAATTTATATAAAAAAAGCTCCAAGACACAAAAGATTAGATGTGAGATTTGCGCAAATTATTGTAAAATAGCTGATGGCAGTGTTGGGATTTGCAAACAACATAAAAATGTAAATGGAGAGCTTTTTGATTTAAGTTATGGGATTGTATCTTCCTTAAGTCCGGATCCTGTTGAAAAAAAGCCTTTAAATCATTTCATGCCAGGTACTTTTACCTATTCGATTGGAGGTTTTGGGTGTAACATGACATGTTTGCACTGCCAGAACTATATAATCTCACATGAATATGAAAAGTTTGGTAATGGAATTAAAATACTTCCAGAAACCATCGTGGAAAATGCATTAAAATATAATTGTAAGTCAATTGCTTGGACATATAATGAACCTACGATACACTTACCATTTAACAAAAAAACTTCTTTACTTGCAAAGTCAAAAAATCTGAAAGTGATTTATGTAAGTAACGGTTACATGTCAACTAATTCCCTTCAAGAAATCTTAACTTTTGTGGATGCTTTTAACATAGACCTGAAATCAATGTCTGAAAAATTCTATAAAAAAGTATGTGGTGCTGATTTAGACATAGTTTTGGATAATTTAAGAAATATATATTTGGCAGGCAAACACCTGGAAATTACAAATCTATTAATTAATGATTATAATGATTCATTACAAGAAATAGAACAGTTATGTGATTTTGTTGCAGATGAATTATCTGTTGATGTTCCATTGCACTTTTCAAGAGCATTTCCATACTATAAAATGAGAGACATTGAACCTACAGATAAGAAAATTCTATATAAGGCTCGTGAAATTGCAATAAAAAAAGGAATAAAAAATGTTTATTTGGGAAATATTTAGATTCATTCCCCAAAACTTACTCTTTCGAATTTTTCTATAGTTTTTAAAGATTTTGTTGCATCAACACCGATTTTTGTTGTAGTACCATCACTTTCGGCTACAGGATCAAGTGAAGAACCACGAACATTAGGAACAATCATAATGTCTCTATCACCTTTTACACGTGTAGCTATTGCATACTCAACATCTTCAGCATCAAACACATTAACATCTGTATCTACAACAACACAATGCTTTAATGATGGATGAGCAGATAATGCGGCCATTATTGCATTTTTACCATCACCTTCTGTTTGTTTGTTAATAGAAACAGCAGCATGTAACCAACAGCATCCTCCTTCAGTTAAAACAACATTTTCCACTGTAGGAACTGCATTTTTAACGGATTTAAATATTCTAGGTTCCTGAGGAAGACCTTGCAATAATTTATGTTCAAATCCTGCTGGGATAATTGCATGATAACATGGATTATCCTTTTTAATATGCATTTTTTCCAAGTTAATCACTGGCTGGTCACGAATAATATCATAAGTATCGGTCAAATCGACAAATGGACCTTCACGAACAGTTTCTGTCACGGAAATTTTACCTTCTAAAATAATGTCTGCCTGTGGCACTTCCAAATCTCCACATTTAATTAATGTCAATTCACCATCTTTGAATGCATTGGCAACATCCATTTCATTATAATCTATAGGAATTGAAGTTGTACTTGCAAGCAATATTGCCGGATCCATTCCAATGGCTATTGCTATTTCCAAGTCCTTACCTTCTTTTTGAGCATTTTGGAAATATGTGTAAAGATTTCTTGGAACAATCCTAATTACAAGTCTTTTATTGTCCAGCACCATCATTCTGTGTATTGATGCATTTTGAATTCCGCTTACAGGGTCAAGTGCAAATACAACACCTGCGGTAATGTATTTTCCACCATCTCTTTTATAATGGGTTAATATAGGTATTTTATCCAGATCAATTTCTAAAGTGTCATATTCACTGAAATCAGTAAATTTATCAACTTTAATAGGATTATCACTAGCTTCTATAATCTTTTCAGTAATTTCAGAGACTTCACAGTTAATTGATTCAGCTATTTTTGCACGGGTATTACATATGCCTGAAATAACTGGCATGTCAAATCCTTTAACATTATTTATGATAACTGTGTCCTTTGGATAATTTCTTAAAACGCGTGACACTTCATATTCTGAAGATAATTCTTCTGTTATTTCAATTATGTTTTCATCATTGATTTTCATTTCAATCCCTATAAGTTAATTTTTTTATCTTTTAATTTTGTTAAAACTTCAATAGTATTAGTATCTTTAATTGAAAGTATTTCACCAGCTAAAACACCCGCATTACGTCCATTGTTAATACCTACAGTTGCAACAGGTACTCCAGGAGGCATATTAACTGTTGTAAGCATATGTTCTCTTCCAAGCTCATTTTCACATGGAACTCCAATTACTGGTCTGTCTGTCAGACCAACCAAGGCTCCTGTAACTTGAGATGAGTTTGAACTGATTCCAATGAATATTTTGGAGTTTTCAACAGAGGCAACATAACTTTTAAATTTTTCGTTTGACCTTATCGGACATACGACTTTCATATTATAGCTTATTTTAAGCCTATCCAATGTTGCACTTACTTTTTTAGCAACTATTAAATCGGATTGTCTTCCAGCTATTATTGCAACATCTGCATCTTCTTCAATGTTTGACTTGTTAATTTCAAGTTTTTCCTTTTTAATTTTTAAGTTTTCAACTTTTAGAAAATCTTTAACAAGGAATTTTTTATCTTCAATTTCATCTACAATTTTATTGCTGTCAAAAACCTTTTTTTTATACTCTTTTCTTAATTCAATGACTTTCTGGCGAACCTCTTCATCATGAATACCAATAAACTGAGCGGCTAAAATCGCACCGTTATCTCCCCTATCAATTCCGACGGTTGCAATAGGTGAAGGATAAGGCATTTGAACACATGAGTCAAGAGCATCAATACCGCCTGTTTTTACATCAACAGGAACACCAATAACTGGTCTTGGAGTGTATGCCGCGATTACTCCAGGTAAATGGGCTGCAAGACCGGCAATTCCTATAAAAACTTCAATTCCTGCATCAGTGCCCTGTTTTACTAATTCACGAACAAGGTTTAATGTTCTGTGGGCTGATGCTATTTTTAAACTATATGGAATTTCTAATTTTTCTAAAATATCCATACTTTTCTCAGCAATAGCAATATCAGAACCACTACCTAATATAATCATCACTTTTGGAACCATTAAATTACCTTCATAAAATTAATATTAGTTAATAATATGACTTTTATTAATATTTAAGATTATTTTTTTGTGTAATAAAATGGTGATGTTTTAAAAATAGTAAATCATAATTTTTTCCCATAAAACATTACGCGACGTGCTGAAAAGTTCCAGAATAAAACCAATATAGATGCAATGATTTTAGACCATAAATAATTAATTGACCATAAGTCTGTGAATATATAGAGAAGTATTTCTGTAAATATCCAACCAACAATACTTATAGCTAAAAAAATATTGAATTCCACGGCTCTATTCTCAATTTGGCTTTGATTAAAGACCCAAGATGTTGATAAATAGTAATTTGCAAGGACAGATATGAAAAATGCTATTGTAGCGGCAATTAAGTAGTTTACATTAACAAATTCCACCAATGCGAAATATATAAAAAAGTCAATTAAAAATGCTGTACCACCAACAAAAATGAATCTAAAGAATTGTAAGAAAACATGGTCTGTTTTATCAACAAATAATTTTTTGGCCAAATCTTTCATTAAATCACCTAAATAAGTAAATAAACATTTATAATTGTAGTTTATATTAATGTTTTTAATTTATTTTATTTATTAATTTTGATATTTAAAGTACTTAAACATCTAGTTAATATCTTTAAATCATTAATATATTATTCCGGCCATAAATGTAAACATACTACATAAGAATATCACAATGCACGTTATAATTAAAATTTCACTATTTTTAATTTTTGAATTTTTATAGTTTATAATAAATGGAATTAATACAAATACAGGTAAAAAGTATCTAGGAACAACTCCAGATTCAATTAAATCTTTAGCACCGACAGGAGCCCAGGTTAAATATTGAACCAGATATGTTCCAAAAATAATGATTAACAAGGTGAAAGCAGTTATTATACGTGTATTTCTCTTAATTTTATCTTCCAACTGATAAAATATGGAGAATACGATGAAAAATAATGCGTATATTATATTAAACAATGGAAAATTATCATAGTTTGTATAAAGTTTCGATAGTGCATTAATTTGCACTGGAATTTGATTTCCAATTTTTAAAAAAGTAATTAAACCATTTACATCTGATAATAAATATTTTATTTGATCATTGGCATTTACATTTTTTTGTGCAAATAAAGAAGCTCTCCATGAATGTGATATGCTTCCAACAGCATAAAATTTAGCCCAAATAATTAAGGTTATTAATATTATAAATATTGATAAAAATCCTAAATATTTGTCTTTAGGATTTTTAAAATTACTTTTTGGAACAATCAGTATTAATAATGCAAATCCACCTAATGTTACTTTTGAAAATCCAAGAATAATAACTAAAATCGTGAAAATCCCAATTTCTTTTTTTGTTAAACTTCCTTCTTTTGCTTTATACATGTATAAAAGATAAGCTATTACTATAAATGAAAAACTAAATATAAAAGAATCACTACTGAATGATGCGGCTTGAACTATTGCTAGTGGAAATGTTGCAACAACTGCCATTGGTACTTTTAGGATAGGAGTTTTTTTAATAGCTATAAATGTAAATGAAGCATATAGCAATAAATTAAAAAGTCTTCCAGCCCACAACATACTTATTTGATTTAAATTTAGTAATTTTGCTAGATTAATTCCTATGGCCTGTGCAAGATATACATAAAATGGATTTTGTTCAAATGCTGAGTTAACTAAATGTGGAGTCGTATTTATTGGTTGACTATTCCAGGAATCAGTTTCAAGGAATGTTTTATCCATTGGCATATGGGCTAGTGAATCAATACTCATAAATCCATTTTTATTGTTCTGTGTGATGTATTTTGGAAAGAAATCTCCATGAGATGTTATTTCAGATCTCATGAAATGTTCTCCCTCATCAGATACACTGTTAATCGGGGATAGGAATACACACAATAATCCAAATAATATAATAATTAGAAATACGGTTTGTTCTATATTTTTTGTTTTTTCATAGTAATATAATGAAATAATTCCACTTATTGTCGTGTAAATAACAGTAAAAATGAAAAATGAAGATTTAAAATTAGCTTCATTGAATATAATAATGTTTAAAATAATAATTGATATTAATAAAATTATTAATGATTTATAGTTATTTAAGTAGTCTTTATAGTCTATCATGAATATCCTGATAATATTTTAAGTTTAGGTATTTTTGATACAATTAATACTGAAATATGTGCTAAAATAATAGTAATTATACTTAAAATAGCTATTAATAATGCCATTTTTGTTCCGGATAATGGGAGTAAGTCAAAATAGTGGAAAACAATCATTACTAAATATATATGCGTTAAATACATACCATAACTTGATTTACTAATGCTTAGTATTATTTTTTTAACTACATTAATTTCAAAAAATCCTTTTATTTTTTTTCCAAATCCTTTTTTACTGTCGTCAATTGCTTTAATTAAAATAAATATGCTTGTTGATTCAAGTATACCTATTAGACTAATATCTAAAAATGAATCTAAATGAATTGTATTATTCACCATAAATAAATATAGAATTTTATATGGAATTGGCTGATAAAGTCTTATAATAAATATTGAGAGAAATACAATTAGTCCAATTATAATTAAGGCATTACTTGAAAGTTTATATTCTCTATTTGCTAAATAGTAACCTAAAATTACATATCCAATTGGTGTTATAAAGAAGCTTAAATCGAGAAAACTAGTCCAGTTAAATAAAATGCATATTTGGTATATGATTGATGATATTATAAATATTAAAGAAAAATATTTAGCCCCTTCAATTTTTTTATTTTTAATAAATTCATTTATAATAGGAATAGCTAAAAATACTCCAATTACCATCCAGAAGTACCAATTTACTCCTAAATTAAAAAAATTGTTTATATAAAAAATTAACCCATCATAATTAAAAGGAACGTGATTTAGGAATCCAATAACCATTAATGCAATTAACATCCAAAAAATGTATGGTGGAATTATTCTTAACATTTTTTTGTAAATAAATTCTTTAATCGAAGGATAATTTCTATTTAAAAGTAATGCACCAGATATCATTAAAAATAATGGGACACCAACTTTTCCGATGTGTTGAAAGTGAGTAAAAGGTATATTTAAAATTGCGGCTTGTCTTCCAATAATGCACACATGACTTATTATTATTGCAAAAATTGCGACAGTTTTTAAAATATCTATGTACATATATCTGATTTTATTGCCCATAAAAAATCCCTTATTTTATATTCTAAATTATTTTCTTAATATAATATATTTTTTTAAGTTATTTATATTATTATAGTATTTAACATAATTCCATCTTTTTTTGACTCAGTTTTGTTTGCCAAAAACTAGTCTTTCAATAATTAATGCCGATACTATGTTATTTCTAAATTTATTTCATCAATGTTTGCATGTTTCATTTGATTAGGAACAAATAAGTAAATAGAATAAATTTAGAATATATAGTAACTTAACTAACTTTTGTCATGTCTTTTATATATACTAGTTTAGACATATAATATATTATGCCTAAAAAAAGTAAAATTGACATATTTAATGTGATGAGTGAAGAGGAATTAGATGAAGCTTTAGAATCTCTTGATTATCCAATAAGATATTATCAACGCTTGATAGCAATGAAATTAATATCCACAGGACATAATCATAAAGAAACGGGTGAAATTCTTAGAGTTAGTTATAGATCAATAAATAGATGGGCTAAAGCTTGCGAAAAAAACGGTTTAGATGGTTTAATTCCTAATTTTAGTGGTGGAAAACCATCAAAATTATCAGAAGAAAATAAAGTACAATTCAAACAAATCCTGATTGAATGTGAAAATCTAACAATGACAGATGCTCAAAGGATTTTAAAAGATGATTTCGGAATCAAATTCAGCCTGCCCCATGTTTGCAATATTGTAAGACAATTAGGATTTAATTACGGCAAACCGAGACCTAAATTTAGAGAAGCGCCAGAAAATGGAGAAGAAATCTTAAAAAAAACATTAATTTTGCAAAAATAACAATACATGACATTGTCATTGCACTAGATGAATCGACAATAAAAACATGAATTGGGACTAGAAAAACTATTTATCCCGAAGGTGAAGAAAATACAGCACAAATAACGGCTAAATCATATTCCGTGAATTTTTTAGGAATATTAGGGTTTAATTGCGAATCTTTATTGTTCGATATAAAAAATTTAAATGAATTTGAATTTGGTAAATCTTTATTCAAAATAAGAAATTTCTATTCACATGAAGAACAGGATATAAAATTATTAAATTATATAATAAACAATTATGATTTGTCAAAAAAAGATATAAGAAAAATTATTGAAAATAACGATGATTTCACTGGAAAAATTTTAAGATCAATGAAAAGAAATAAACGAGATAAATCATCAATTCTTGCTAGGAAATTAGGAAAACATTGCAAAAGAGAATCAACTGAAAATCCCGATAAAATAAAGAAAACAAAAAAAGATTATATCTATCAGATGATAAAAGATTTAGAAATTTATCAAATTTTCCAAAATAAGCCACGTATTGTCATATTCTTGGACAATGCACGAGCACACCTCTCTGATTTTGCACAAGACATAGCAGAAGCATTGAATATATATCTATTATACATACCTGAAATTCTCCATGGTTTGATCCAGTCGAAAGTGTTTGGGACATCCACAAAAAATATATTATAGTTATTTACTTAATTTTTTTGATAAATGATTTTTATTGAAATTGATTTCATATTGAAAAATTGCTCTGAAAAAAACAAAATATATAAAGTAATATGATTTATATTAATCATAAAAT
>Ga0256404_1009797_pt1 | contig 13549 bp, 14 predicted proteins | sample RumenRJG_01DNA_FD_185990 | JGI IMG/M metagenome (GOLD analysis project Ga0256404, IMG submission 185990) | Bovine rumen microbial communities from Lethbridge, Alberta, Canada - RJG_01 | ecosystem: Host-associated > Mammals > Digestive system > Stomach > Rumen | place: Canada: Alberta | collected...
GAAACTGCATTCTTGTTGTAGCCCTCCATAGCTGCAAGATTACAGAGTTTACGAAAACAGGAAACCTTTTTATTGATTGTGTTCGACATATACCCTTGCTTCAGAAGATAAAGTGTAAACCTATCTGCAAAAGGTTTGTCTATATCATCAAACGGAATATCCTTCTTGCAGTATTCTTTTAGATTTTCACCGAACGCTTTCCACACAACAACTGTGCCAGGAGAATAATCCGAGTTGTTGCCATGACGAATGGATCCATCGGAAATCCCTGCATAGAAATAATCGAAGAAACCTAATACTGTTGTCCTTGACCTTGCAGTGGCAACCTTTGCTACTTGCTGGATTTCCTCTACGGTGCCATTGACAATGGCGGATAAAGCCTGCTCAATAATGGCCTTGTCTTCCTTCGTGTTTATTTTGTTCTCGGCATAAAGCGTGTCAATGGCCTTTGTTACCTTCATTTGCAGATCATGGACTTTAGCTCCTTCTTCAGTATTCTCATAACGTCGCATGGCTGCAAGGCTCCTTTGCGCCTTATTCCACTCTTGTATATCTACGCGTATGCCTGTACATATATACATCTGCATTCCATTGCGTCTTATTTTGGTATAAAGGGGAGACTCCCCTGTTTCTCTTTTAGTTCTTAGAAAAAATTGTGCCATAACTTATACGTTTAACTGGGTGCAAAGATACACATTTTCTCCGAAAGTTGCACCCAATTTGCACCCAATTTTTGAAAGAAGTCGAAATTTTAACTTTTGAAAACTATTTGATACGTTTTCATAACTAATTGTTTTTCAGTTTCTTATGATTTCTAAATATTTCTATTGATTTCATCTTCTTAAATCCAAGCCCATCCTGAAGCGCAAATCCCAGTCGAAAGGCTGGGATTTTTGTTATATAGCTAATACAACTTCAATGATTATCTGTGGTGGCGTTTGTCTTGCTGATGACCAACAGGGCGGAACAAGTTTACCGTCGCACTCATAAACATTGCGGCAGGAACGCCTATCACCAGACGCATATTAGTGGGCGAAAGTATCTTCGCCATCACAATGACGAGAAACAGCGCACTTATTATGGGTAGGACTTTGATTTTCATAATCACTTGCAAATATACGGCTTATTCGGATAATCACCAAATAATTTGTTCTGAAATTCTGAGTCGGCTTCGGTCATGGTTGCAAGGAAATAACAAAAATCGCCCATTTCATCGGGATATTCATAGTCTGGCAATTTCTGCCAAGCTAACTTTTTCCCGTTTTGAGACTCTTTTTTCCTACCATGAGACTATTGTTTCCTGAAGACATACTACTTTTGCAGACGAAATCAAATCAACAATGCGTATGGATATAACACTTGTTCTCACTGTTGCACTTGCCGCTACACTTATTGTGGTGGTGCTGGCACTTGTAGTTATTATTATATACCAGCGTTGGCGTATTGGCGACCAAAATGTCTTCATCGAACGTTTCATTCATCAGAACGAAGAGCTACGCCAGAAGATGAGGAGAGCAGGAATCGTATAATTAAAACAAGGTAATCAATAATGAATTAGCGAGAAACATTATTAATCTCTGAATTAACACAAATAATATGAAATTGAGAAAAAAAATTGCGATGGCTCTTGTAGCCTTTCTGATGGTCACAACGGCACAGGCCCAATGGAGGGTTGGTGTAACTGGCGGTGCTGACTACAATGTGTTCAACATGGATCAACAGTACATGACCGATTATAAGGTCGACGGCCGCTGGGGTATTACCCTAGGTGTAACCGGACAGTACAACGTGACCGACTGGTTGGGCGTGCGCGCCGACCTGAACTGGACACAGAAGAACTATCGCCACTCGCGCGTGGTATATAGCGATGTGGACTATAAGCTCACCAACAACTACCTGCAATTGCCCGTGATGGCTTCGTTCAGTTTTGGTGGAGAGCGTCTGCGTGGCTTCTGCAACCTGGGTGTCTATGGCGCCTACTGGCTCAACAGCCATCGCAAAGGTTCTGACTGGAACACTTTCTCTGATAGGACCTTCTCGTTCGACGAAAAGGTGGAGTTCTACGACAAGCGCGACCAGCGCTGGGACTGCGGTCTCGTAGGCGGTATCGGCTTAGAGTATCTCATTACCCCCCACTGGGCTGCCCAGGCTGAGGTGCGCTATTACTATAGCATCACCAGTACTACCAAGCAGTACATGAGAAACAAGGACTACCGCTACCATTCTACCACGGCTATTCAACTGGGTATTAACTATATTTTCTAAATGAGGAGGACACAATAATGAAAAAGCATACATTAATGATTTTGGGAGCGATGCTCCTCATGATAAGTGTTTCATCCTGCCGCGAAGAGAGCGACAAGCTGATGACCTATGACCACCCCGACGCAATGGCTTTCAGCAAGGCCGACACCTGCTTTGCAGAGAAGTTCAAGATTTTGTGGAACGGACTGAACCAGTATTATGCGCTGTGGGACTATGAGGACGAGTATGGTCTTGACTGGGATGCTGTCTACGATGAATACCTGCCACAGTTCGAGGCTCTCGACAAGCAGGAAACCGTCACCGACGAAGAGTTGAAGGCACTGCTTGCCAAGGTGTGCTCGCCACTTCACGACGGCCACATGGCTGTTGCCTTCAGTAACCACAAGACGGGCACCAAAGAAGTGATGTATCTACCCAGTCAGGATCGTGCCGTGAAGCGTGACGACTATGAGATTGCCAATAAATACAAGCCCTCGCTGAAGTACTATTCGCAGGTAGCCAATGGCGAGGTGGAGACCGACAACCAGGGTAATCCCGTCGTGATGGAACATTCCACAACCATCACAGGACTGTTGGCGCCTGTCTTCAACGAAAAGGGTAAAGGTCTCGACTGGGTGAACACACAGATTGACCAGCTCAGCAACCTGCCCAATCCCAGCGCTGCCCAGATGGCTACGCTGCAATCTCTGAAAGACTTCAAGGCGGAATTAGAAGCGTTGAGAAACACCCCTGTCTCCATGAACTTCATCACTCGTTTTAATGAGTTGGTCATGAAGTACGAATCGCTGCATGTACCTGGACTGGATTATTTCGATCCAGGATTCGTAGAAAAAGGTATTGATGTCAAGTTCGCCCTGCTGAAGGGCAACATCGCCTATTTCCAATTCAGCGGTTTCCTTCTCACTAGCTATATATGGGAAAATGTCGCCAACCTATTTTACAATACAAGTAATCCCACCACCAAGAAACACGTTGATTCCATAAAGGAAGTATGGACAGCATGGTTCAACACCGTTCAACAGTTGCACAAGGCAGGCACACTGGGTGGCGTCATTATTGACCTGCGCGGTAACGGTGGCGGCATGCAGAACGATGGCTATTATGTTACTGGTTCACTACTGCCAGAAGGCGGTTCTCCATTTAGTTACTCCCGTTTCAAGCGTGGCACCGGACGCTATGACTACTCTACCTTGACACTGAACTATCTGAGGACCATGGAGGCCGATAAGCATGAGGTTATCACCGAGCCCGTAGTCGTCATGACTAACGGTCAGTCGCTGAGCATGGCCGAGATCACCACCATCGTCATCAAGAACATGGAGAACGGTACCCATATCGGCAAACGCTCCAAAGGAGGTATCTGCGGATTAACTTCGGACAACTCAACATTCACCGACAACTATATGGGTCATATCGGAGAGCGCGAAAAGACACCCGTCTATGTCTATCTGCCGTCGGTGGCATCATTCACACTTGACAAGAAGATCATCGAGGGTGAAGGCATCACGCCCGATATCGAAGTAGATTTCGACGAGGCAACATTCACGGCTACTGGCAGAGACACCCAGCTCGACCGTGCCCTGCAGTTCCTCCGCACAGGTAATTAATCATCAATTATCCATTTATTATGAAAAAGAATCTTATGACCTATGCAGCCGGAAGAATGGTACTCGCCTTCGCCTTTTGCTGCGCAATGACAACAGCTGTAAATGCTCAGACGGCAGAGACCGAGAGCAAGATGGACAAGTATCTGCGCCTGTCGAAGGAAGCCGATGAGAACCCCACCAACTGGCAGGCTCAACTGGAAGTGGGCCACATATTGCTCGACAAGGAGAGCGGCGTCTATAACCAGTCGCGTGCCGCCAAATACTATGAGCGCATCTACCAGCAGGCCGTTGGCGTCAACAAGGAAGTGCCCGACTCCGTATTCTTAGAGTCTGTTGTCATGCTGATGACAGTAGCTACCGACAAGAAGGACGTCAATAAGGTATTGTTCTACATCGACGAGCTGATGCGCGCTGATAAGATAGGTATGAACATCAATAGGGACTATGTGACCTCTTATAATGTGATGGCTATTGTGTTCAACCTGATGAACAACAATGCTGCAAAGGCGTTGTGTAACATACAGGATGCGCGCAAGCTTCTCATTGCCGACAAGAAAGTGGGTATTGACTATTCTGATCCGATGACCGTCATGCTGTACGAGAATCTGCTGTCGGAATACCGTAAGTCGTATGGTGACAAGCTGACCGAGCTGACGCTGGACGGCAAGAAGTACGTCATCATCGCCAATGGCTCTTGGAATGTGGAAATGCCACTGATGGGCTGGCTGGGTGGCCTTGGCAACGATGGTGGCGATAAGAGTAAGGAACTGAAACTGTTCTACGGTGAAGACGGCAAGGTCTATGACGACATGCATGGCGAAATGAACTACGGTTTCAATTACACCAAGGACGGTTTCGTACCCAAGGAGGACTACAATGTCCGCATGATTACCCCCACGCCCGAGCAGCGTCAGAAGATGGTGGATGCCTACCACAGCTACATGAAGAAGCACAAGAAGGACAAAAATAAGTAAAAACAAATAAATATGAAGAAGGTCCTCATAACACTAGCAGCACTTCTCTGTTGCACCATCATCACTACTTCGGCTCAGGATGTTGATCCCGACCGAAACCGTACGTATAACATCGTACTGAACAACATACAGTATGCCCACCACAACGAGAAGATGTCGGCAGGCGATGCTGTCGGTGCTGTACTTACGGGTGTACTGACAGGTCAGACCTCTGTGGAAGCTACGAAGTATGAAGACGATGTGAAGAGTGCCATTATCAAAGGGCTCTCCAGTGCGCACCGTTTCCATTATAACGACGGACTGGTACAAGTGAGTGATGTTGCAGAAGAGGGTAATATCGCTGTCAATGCCCTCATTACCAATATCAATGCCAGTTCGAGTTCACGCACATGGAAGGACAAGGAGGGCAAGGTTCATGTAGACACCTACTACCGCGGTGAGGTAGAGGCTGTGCTGACGCTGAAGGACATCAAGACAGGAGAGGTCATTGCCAACCCCACCATCAGCGGACGTGGCTCCACCACTTCTATGTTCTCCACCTCTGACCAGGCTGTCAAGGACGCCATCGGCATGCTCTCAGGCAGCGTCAAACGCTGGTTGAACAACTACAAGCCCATCACAGCCAATTTCATTCAGGCTGGTGCAGTGAAGAAGGACAAGCAGAAGGAGGTGTTCATTGACTTGGGCAGTCGCGAGGGTGCCTACAAGGGAATGCATATGGGCATCTACCAGCTCTATACCATCAAGGGCAAGCAAGGGAAGTCACTGCTTGGCAAGTTAAGAATTGAAGAGGTGGCTGGCGAAGACATCAGCCGTTGTAAGGTAACCAGTGGCAGTAAGGACATTAAGGAGGCCATCGATGATGGTCAGACGCTGGCTGTCATGTCTCTGGATTAAGACAAACAATATAATAAGTAAATATAATATTTTCAATCAACTAATTAACAACAATTTATTATGAAAAAGAATTTTTTTAAGAGCGTTTTTGCACTGATGTGTGCATGCGTGATGACCACCAGTTTCGTAGCCTGTGGCAGTGATGATGATGACAAAAAGCAGGAGCAGCAACAGGAAGACGTTGAACCTGGCAAACTCCTTTCTGCTTCTTCAGCATTCGTTGTCACCAGCACTGGATTGGATGTCCTTAAGGCCATGTCTGCCGACGGAAAGGTGATGATTAGATACACCTATGGAAACGGTACTGTCAAAACGGAGGAGATCACCAGCAGCAAATTCGAGAAAGCTGTGGATCACGCGTTTGACAATAATGGTGATATTGTAGTATCTATGCAGGTTTACCTCAGCGACATCAATGAAGAAAAGGTAAGAGAAATCATTGGCACCCAGTATATGGAAGTTGAGTTGAAGGGTTCGGTTGTACTGAAATACGAGAATACTAACGATAATCGCACAATTAAAAATATTTTCAACTACAAGGTGTTTGAACGTACTGAAGATTTGGTGAATACAGCTGTTAGAACGCTCCAGCGCGATAAAGAGAGATATGGTGTCATTTCCCTTACCACATACGGTTTGAAAGCTAGTAATGAGAGAATCATGTCATCTACTTCTTGGTTAGGTAATTAAATCATCAAAGAAAGATCGTGTAGATACTTAACAAAAAACGCCCATTTCATCGGGATATTTATAGCCTGGCAATTGCTGCCAGGCTTACTTTTTTCTCATTTTGAGACTCTTTTTTCCTACTATGAGACTATTATTTCCTGAAAATAGACTAATTTTGCAGACGAAATCAAATCAATATTGCATATGGATATAACATTTGTCTTCACTGTTGCCGTTGCCGCTACGCTTATCGTGGTGGCACTTGTGCTTGTGGCCATCATCATATACCAGCGTTGGCGTATTGGCGACCAAAACGTCTTCATCGAGCGATTCATCCGTCAGAACGAAGAGATGCGTCAGAAGATGAGGAAAGCAGGAATCGTTTAAGTGTGTTGCACTCAAAAAAGCATGTGTGAATGAAGCAAAAGATTTACCTCACTATATTATGTGTCGTGCTGACAATGATGGCAGCTTGCACTCATAGCAGCGAGACGAAGGACGATGAGAAGGCAAAAGCAGCGTGGCAGCGGTATCACGAAGCCTACGATGCCAAGAACCTGAAACGCGCCCTGGCCGTCATCGACAGCATGGAGACGGAGAAGATTGTCAGTACGCCAAAGGCTGACCATCTGCGTGGACTTGTCTACGACCAAGGCTGGCAGATGAAGATAGCGGAGCATTTCTACAAGAAGTCATATCAAGGCTATGCCTCAGACCCCTCACAGGATTGGAGTTCCTATACCGATGCGGGCTATCGCTGGGCATGTCTGCGTCTCGGTCGAGGCGACACAGAGGGCGCGCTGAACGTCATCACCGAACTGCTGCACCAAGCAAAGGAAAACGAGGCATTCCCTAAGGGTCAAGAGTCTGGTTTGCTGATGCTTATGGCGGATATCCAACTGCAGCTGCACCAGTACGACGAGGCAAAACTCACGGGGCAGAAAGCCTACGAGGCGACACAAGAGAATGCCGATAATGCGAAACGAAAAGGTTGGGATATGGCCTGGGCCTGTATGAGCATATCCACTATTCACCACACATCAGGAGACATCGAAGGCGCTTTAGCATGGCTTGACCGTTGCGCTCAAGGGCTTGCCCTCGCCGAGCAAGAGCATGACGACTCACTGTTGATTGAGGAATGGAAAGGCCATGTTGCACTCCAGCGGGCACTGCTCTTACAAGAATCTGGTCATGCTGCCGAGGCTTCTGCTACTTATAATGCCATCCCTCATAGTCGACTGATGGAGCCTAATGGCTACAGAGAGGCGGCCGACTACCTGATGGCGGCTGGTCGCTACGACGAGGCAGTTGACTGGTATGAACGGCTTGACAGCACTTATTTGGCTACCGATGGCGCCAAGATGACTTTCGACATCATCGCAACCCGTCTCTCTCCTTGCTACATGGCCTATCGAAAGGCTGGCCGCAATGCCGACGCACTGGTACTTGCCGATAGTGTCAGCGCTGCCATCGATTCTGCCCTCGTCTGGCAGAAAGAAAACGATGCGAGCGAACTGGCTGTCATCTACCAGACTCATGAAAAAGAGCTGGCACTGAACGATGCCCGTGCCGAGACCCGTATACATCGTGTACTGCTTGCCGCTGCCGTCCTTGTCCTCCTGCTCATCGGTTATCTGTTTGTGCGTGCACGAAAATACAACAAGGTACTCCTTGAGAAGAACCGCCGACTGTTGGTTGAGATAGAGCAGCGCGAACGTGAGGAGCAGCAGAACATTGAACTGTTAAAGGCAGAGCCAGAGGAATTGCTCACTGCCGAGCAGCAGCTCTTCCGTCGTATCTGCGACCTCATGGATGGTCCAGACCATATCTACACCGATAGCGATTTGGATCGTAACCGACTGGCCCAGCTCCTCGGCACCAATGAGCACTACGTGACCGATGCCATCAGTGCTTGTACTAATGGGAAAAGCGTCAACAGCTTCCTCAATGAGTATCGTCTGCGCTATGCCGCACGTCTGCTGGCAACTACAACAGATGCTATGGTTGTCATTGCCGAGCTCTCCGGTTTCTCCCGCAGTTCGTTCTTCCGCATCTTCAGCGATGCCTATGGCATGTCACCATCGGATTACCGCAAGGTAGCAGGGAAATAACAAAGAAATACAAACATGATAAATAATATGATTCAACTTTCTGAAGTAGTTAAGAAGTTAAAGAAGTTAAGAAGTTATGCCGAATGTCTGTAGGCTGCTTTTGGTAGAAAAAAGTAATGGCTTAACTTCTGTCCGAAAGGACGAGCAAAGTGATAACTACTTAACTTCTTAACTACAAAGAAGTTGAGCGAATGCGAAACTTAAATAATATGAAAAAAAATCTCTTGACACTCGCAGCGCTTCTTTGCTGCACAATGACAACAATGGTATTCACCGCCTGTACCGACGACGATGACAACTCTGTGCAGCAACCAGAAACCAATCCTGACGACCAGACAGCTTATACTGTGAAGATGGTGCCGGTGAACCGTGACGGCAACAATAGTGGCACCGTAGCCCTCCGCTTCTACGAGGACATGCCCTCAGTACCCTACATCTCTGTGGCTGATTTCCAGAACATCGTGGTACCTGGCACGACAGTCAGCGTGACGAAGACGGGTACAGCGCTCTACCAGCTGAAGGATGCCGGTGGCACGCTGATAGTAAATACCATTGACGAGACCTGTGCCTTCGATGATTTCATGGGATTTACCAACCAGATGGGACTGGTGCAGGCTGGCATGGAGAATGCCTACTACGACGGTCTCCCCTATGTCCGCTTCAATCGTCAGACGCTCAGCGGTGGCTCACCGGCGCTGACCTTCAACTATAGCTCCTACGGCATCAACCTGCGCGGCGACGAGACGATGGTCTATTTCCCCTTTGCCACGCTGGCCGACCTCTATGCTGACCTCTATGGCCACAATACCGCCTGCAACGGCGAGAAGGTGATCTATGCCAGCAAAGACGATAATGGGGATATCGGCATCGGTGGCTTTGATAGCGACTTCCTGATGGAGAATCTGATGAAGAACAAGGAACGCAAGGCCGATATGGCCGCCTACAACTATGCTGAACTCTGCTTCACCATCGACCATTTCTATGGCATGCCCACGGGTTCTGACTTCGAGAAATCCATCCAGGAGAAAGGTCTGGACAAGACGCTCGAGGCTGATGCTGACGGACAGAAAGTGAAGCAGTTGCTGCTGTCTGCAAACATTGACGACTATGCTGATGGCATGTGTGCGCTCTATGCCTACCTCTACGACGGAGGACACACACATATGTGGTATGGCACCCCCACCACGACATTCGCCGAAAAATATCCCTCGCTCTACAGCTATTTTGATGAAAGAGTCACGATAGTTAGAAATAGGACGTCTCTGCAGGTATATGGCATGACCATTCCAGAGCGTAAGGCTTTCTTTGGCGACAAGAACACCTATCACAAGAAGGGGAATACTGCTATCTGTCATTTCGACAATTTTGCGCTTAACGATAAAGCGGCCTGGGATAACTACTATCAGGGCAAGGGACCGCGCCCCACGCAGGCTACCAGTCCTGAAGACCCGATGGCCATCTTCCTCGATGCACTGGAGCAGGCTGCTGCCGACCCTGAGGTAAAGAATTTCGTACTCGACCTGAGTGTCAACACCGGCGGCTCCTCGGATGTTGTGATGGCTATGACCTCGCTGATGTACGACCAGAGTCTCTTCCGTGTTTACAACGTGCTCACCGGCCAGAAGACGGAGTGGTACTATGATGTAGACCGCAACTTCGACGGTAAGTATGATGCTCAAGACCAGGATGTTCACTACGACCTGAACTTCTGCATCATCACTTCACTCATCTCTTTCTCCTGCGGTAACCTCTACCCATCCCTCTGCAAGGATGCGGGACTGCTCATCGCCGGACAGAAGAGTGGGGGCGGTAGCTGTGCCGTTGGTGCTCATCGCACTGCCGACGGCTTCTATTACCAGATATCAGCAGCATGTGCCCGTCTGAGTGACGCGAACTGGCAGAACATCAACGATGGCATCACCCCGCATGTGACGATAGACTATGCCAAAGATATGGTATACACATACGATGGCCACGATTATACCTTATACTACTACCAGAATTTCTGGGACTTGGACAACCTGAGTGCCATCATCGGTGAGTATTATAATCATTAAAAGAGAAATTAATAATTCAAAATCAATATTCAACAAGTAATATGAAAAAAAATCTCTTGACACTCGCAGCCGTCCTTTGCATCACGACGACAGCTATGGCACAGACAAACCCTGCTGTTTCAGGGAAGGATTCTATATCCTTAGATAGCATACAGCACGAGGACACCGACAGTTGTCAATCCATCATGCTGCGTCACAGAAAAAAAAACGCGCCAACACAATATCAATTTAAGCGCGCCAAGTATATGACGACGGGTAATGAAGATGGCTTAAAAGGCTTCCGCGACTATATTGTAAGAAAAAGGAGAATAGATGAAGGACGTCCCTTGCAGCCCCTGCCACTAGACTATTTTAGAAGATGGTAAGATATTCATGAACAATAATAATCAAACTATACGACAATGAAAAAGATTCTGATGACGCTCTATACAATAATTCCCTTTCTTCTTTATTTAATATTATATATTTCTTGTGCTCTCACGTATCTCCAGACGAGTCTTTACGACCATACGTCTCACGCGGTCGTCGCCATTTATCTGGTCTAACAGCAGACGGAATGCCTTCGACCCTATTTCCCTAGGATTTTGTTTTACATACGTTATTCGCGGTGTTGGCATGTCCGATACCCAGTCACTCATATAACCAATAATAGCAACATCGTTGGGGATGTTTAGTCCCAGCATCTTGGCCATGTCACGTTGCGATATTTTTTTCATTCTATTTTGCTTCTTTTAAAAAACCACCAACTTTCGCAAGCAGGTGGTCTAAGCATTATTATATATAAATTTTCGTGTTGGTTTGTGCAAAAGTAGAAAAATATTGTCCATTTTCCAAAAAATTCCAAGAATTTTCTACGCAACACTATACGCAACACCTTAAAATGCAATACGCAACAATGACAACCTCACAGGAACTGCTTCGACTTGTTGCCACCAGAGTCGGTAGTGCGCTCAGGAATAGACACCGATAAAAAATGGAGGTTTTCTTGCTGTTATCGAAATTAGTTTGTATTTTTCTCCTTTGGAGAAGTTTCTTTGACCTAAAGGTACAAAGTGTGGCTTCGCAATCTTTCGCTCGAAAGAACAAAGAAAAACGAGTTTTCCTTTGGTTCTTTGCTCGCTTATTCGTAACTTTGCAGCGTGAAACAAATAATCATCAAGAATTATGGCAACAGTACAACTACGTGCGGAACTGTTCCGCGAGATAAGTCCCATGCTTGACAGCGAAGTGATGCTCCGCAAGACAATTGACTTCATTAAGTCGCTCTACGCTGCAGAACAGACACAGGCTAAGCAGCAGACGCTCGACAATATAGACCACTCCTTCGGCCAGCTCCGGCAGATGCAGGAGGGCAAGCTGAAGGGCATAAAAGCGGAGGACTTGCTCAATGAACTGTAACATCGACACCACGCCCGACTTCGCCCTGGAGCTGAAGCAACTCGCCAAGCGCTACCCGTCGATAAGGGATGACTACGAGACGTTCCTCAAGGAGCTGCGTGAGAATCCGCTCATGGGCACGAAGCTCGGCAAGAAGTTGCGCAAGGTGCGCTTCGCCATCGCCTCAAAGGGCAAGGGCAAGAGTGGCGGCGCAAGGGTCATCACCCACACCGTGCTCGTGGCTACTGATGGTGCCAATATCACATTGGTGACCATCTACGACAAGTCAGACCAAGAGAGCATCTCCAACAAAGAGTTACAACAGCTGATGAAGAAAAACGGCCTCCTTTAAGCCTACTTTTATTCCCTCAGAATAGAATATCCGCCGAGACATCCATACGATGTTTCGGCGAATTGTTAAACTGACACTATATTTGCTCGAAATACTCAAATAAATTTGGTTCTTTGCTCGCTTATTCGTAACTTTCTCCTTTGGAGAAAGTGAGAAAGCAGAATCGGAATACACGAAATATAAGGAAATCGAGAAAGAGCAGATTCGTCTGGAAAGTATTAAGGAACTGGATAAGGACATCAAACAACTAAAAGGGGAGTAAAATAGTTAACAAAAAAGCAGGGAAACGACTAAGCATTTCCCCGCTTTTTGCTAATCAAAGATTACAACGCCACACTTTGACTTAGTCAAAGAATGGGCCTTGGCCCATGCATGACGTGGTCGTGAGCGCCGTAATGGCGGCGGTGGCGGCTGCTACTATTACCTTCAACAGCACTTCCCAAAAACGTGAATTCTTCATAGCCTCTTAACTCTTAACTCTTAATCGCTTTAGCGACAACTCTTAATTCTTAACTCTTAATTCTTAACTCAAAAAGTGTCGCCCCGAAGGGCGCACTTTTTAAGGCTCCTCCTTCACCACGGTGTTCAGAGGCAGCTCTTCTACGCGGGCGCCCTGCAGGAACTGCTTCACGCGGTTGCCACCGCTGTCGGTGGTGCGCTCAGGCATGAAGACCACGCGCAGGCCCTTGATGTGCTCGGCGACGCTGAACTTAGCAGCGGTCTGCGCGCCCTTCGACTGGACACCGATCTTGAACGAACCGAAGCCGTCCAGCTTCACGCGCTTGGAGTCCTGCATCTGGTCCTTCATGACCTCGACGAGTTCCTCGATGACGGCCATCACGTCGGACTTCTTGACGGTACAGTTGCGCTGCACAATCTCCGCCAGCTGACGGGTGTTAATCACGTCCGTAGGTACGGCGCGGGCATACCACTTGCCGCTGCGCTTCGTTCCGGTACTCTGGTCTTGATGCAATCTGTAAAATACACTCATAGTTTTTAAGTTTTTAGTTAATGATTAAAGTTTACTGTTCTCTCTGTGCAACGTGATGCATCTCAATTGCGAGTACAAAGTTACAACATTTTTTGCCGAATTCCAAGGTTTTCCCCCACGGCGTGCTATACTAAAAACTATTGGCGGAGGAATATAGCTGATACGTGCGCAAATCAGCTGTACCAGGATGGTAAATACAGCTAATACGCGTGCGTATTAGCTGTATAACGATACGTACTAGCTGTATTT
>Ga0256404_1009798_pt1 | contig 13548 bp, 11 predicted proteins | sample RumenRJG_01DNA_FD_185990 | JGI IMG/M metagenome (GOLD analysis project Ga0256404, IMG submission 185990) | Bovine rumen microbial communities from Lethbridge, Alberta, Canada - RJG_01 | ecosystem: Host-associated > Mammals > Digestive system > Stomach > Rumen | place: Canada: Alberta | collected...
TCATACGTCGTACCCACGCCATTTGGTCGGCTGATTTGAGTGCTTCGGTAACGCCTTCCTGTTTAGCCATAGCTTTTACAAGGCTATCCATACGCTCACTGCATTCTTCCTCAATATCAGCTAAATGCTCTGACAGCTTGCAAGAGGTCAGCAAGTTTGTGTAGAGAATCGGGCGGTGCTTTTTGAGATACCTTTGCCGCATATGTCCGTACTTGCCAATGACATATTCCTTTGTATCAGGTAAGGTGAGGTTTGGGAGCATATAATCTCCCTGTTGGCTGTATGTACCGCCAAGCTGTTCAAAAATAGTTTTCTGTTCCATAATAGGCTCCTTTCGTAGCAATGTTTTTAACAGTTCGTATTGTAGATTATACTCCTTTCCTACAACTGCTTTTCAAATTACCACAAATGAGCCGCAGTCATATGTACTAAGGTAGTAGAAACTACCCTTTACATAATAGCTCTCACAATCACTTTGTCGTCAACGCCGTGAATATGTGGGACGGCAAAAAGTTCAACTGCAACGAGGGCGCGTATTGGAAGTTCCGTGCGCTGTCGGATGAGCTGTGCGCCGAACATCGACTGACGATCATCAAGAACCCGCAGGGCAAAACGCCGCGCAGAATTTACTTTGCCGAGAAGCGCGGCGATCCGACAACCTTCAACCTCATGCGTGAGGCGATCGACTATGCGATCACCTGTTCACGCGGCTTCGATGACTTCAAGCATATCATGCGCGATCAAGGGTATTTCATCGACCTGAATCCGAACCGCAAATACTGGACGATCCGATCGGAGAACAGCAAGAAGGCGGTCAGGATGTATCGTCTCGGCGAGAACTACTCCAACGATTCGATCAAGCGGCGAATCTATGAACAGGGCTTTGACACCTGGCAGCGCAACGCCGACTATACACACAGCCGCATTACGCTGCGCGACTATCGTCCGCCGAGGCGTCGATTTCTCGGCAGCTTCAAGCAGACAAAGAAGCACACAGGTCTGGTTGCCCTGTACATGCACTACTGTTACCTGCTCGGATATTATCCGAAGAACCGTCGGCATCAACCGCTCTCGCCCGAAATGAAGGAGGCGTGGCGGCATCTGGATCGGCTGTCGGATCAAGTGCGGCTGGTATCGCACAAAGGATTGAACACGATCGAAGATGTCCATAGCTTCATCGCAGAGACCGATCAATTGATTCAAGCGATTACCGCAGATCGACAGAAGGTATACAACAAACTGCGCCGCTGTCATAACGGCGATCAGCGTGCAGAATTGTTGCACCGTCGCGACGACTGCACGGCAGTTCTGACCGATCTGCGCAAAGAGAAAAAGATCGCCCTCACGATCCTCGAGGACAATCCAACCGTCAAAGAAAACATCCGCATCGAAACACAGATGCGGAACGAAGCATATGGCTTACAGCAGAAGCAGAGGCATACTTTCAGAAGCTATGGAAGGTGAGCATCATGAGTTGTTATCCCGACGAGACTGTCGACATATTGACCTCTTGACCACATTGCAAAACCGCCGCCTTCTCAAATTGGGAAAGCGGCGGTGTGTTTTGTATTTTTATTTTATTATCATCAGTATCATGCTGATGATAGCAACAAGAAGGGAACTTCCTGCAATAGCATATGCAATATACAGCATTTTGTTCAGCGCTTTGTTTCGTGACTCAAGATTGGCAATCTTATTCTTGCAGTCATCAAATTCCTGCGCAAACGCATGGAGCTTATCCAGATCGTCACCGATGCTGTCGATGTACTGGTGATACGCATCATTCTCCTCTTTAATCTCCTTGAGCTTTTTTACCGTTGCTTGCAGTGCCTGAATGGTCTCTGCATTTTCCTTGCTGACTTTCTCGGTCGCCTTGATATTCAAAAGAATGCCATGAATGTACTCGCTGTCAAGGACGTCAAAGGTTTCATATACCTGTCCGAATTCCTTGATGATCTTTTTGGTGTAGCCATTGTTTTCAGAGATATACTGTTGCAACTTCTGAACGAACTCGTTCATTTCTTTTCCGGTAATCGCATGATCAAACCATCCGAACAAACCATCGTTCGTCTTGTATGGCTCAAACTCAGGAATAAGACTTTTTTGATTTGAGAAGGACTTTATCTGCTCTTTCTTCTGATCAAAATTGGTTTTCTCGACCTGAATACTCTCCGAATTAACAGCCTCATTTTTTACATCCGGTTCATCCGCTAATGAATCCGTATTTGCAGTTGTCTCTGGAGAAAAAGGTTTCTCTGTAACTGAAGAGGTTTGATCTTCCGATAAACTCAAAGTATCTATTTCACATTCTTCGCTGATCTCAGAAACTGGATCCTCTGCCATGTCCATTTCTTTTTTATCCATCATCAAATGTCCTTCAAAGTATCCTTAATTTGTTCAAGCCTTGCCTCATTTGTTTGATCTTTAGAAACGGATGTTTCAAGTATCGCTTCTGCCGAATCTTTCATCTCAACTGCCGCCTCTTTATGTCTGGCGGCGATGTTCTCATGAATATTCTGTTTGACCTCATCGACAGGATTGTCTTTTTCTTCGGAGAGCGAAGCATACTCGTCGTCCATTTTGTTGTCTACTTGAACTCGGGTGCTTTTATCTGCTTGCTTTTTTATGATAGTCGATACTGCATAGATAAGTCCGGCGATTGCAGCTAAGACAGCCGCTATTTTTAATACTGTTTTCATTCTTTTACACCTCGTTTTATATTATATCTCAGTCAACACTTGATTGATTCCATTGAGTCTTTGTGAATTACCGCTGTCTTCGATCTCGTCAATTATCTCGCCGATCTGTCTCGAAGATTCATCATGTCGATCCGAAATAGAGTTCGCGGAAGCATTTTTTTGCTGAACCAACCTGTCTTCGTTCAACTCGACTAATTGACCGGCAGTAGATACGATCACATTCCTTTTTTCGATCTGTTGCTCTGTAAGTTGATTGCGCGCCCGATAAGCGATCATACTATCAATCCACCTGAGCACAAGCGCACCTGCTATTCCGGCGATGACTGCACCAAGGAACATACCGATAATGCTTGCCAAACTGCCTAGCAAAGGAATAGGAAATGCAAGTACAGGAATCGTACTCAAACTTTTTTCAATAATCTCACTTAATGCCATTGCGCCGACAGCTGCAAAACCTGCTACGACAATCTTTCCGATTTCAAGAAGGATAATACTAAAGGACTTGCACTTGTTTTCGGGATTGTGGAGATAATCTACTGCCTCTTTGACAGAACGTCCTCCTTGCTTGAGCATCACCCATATCTTTTGGATGAAATCCACCAGGGGGTTGCCAATCGCTGTCAACAAGGTCGAAGCAACGGCTTCAGTCATGCTGAGAATAGTTTGTTTAAGATTCTTAATAAACTCTTTGACTGACGCCTTGACTGCTTCGATCAGCGTTTGCAGACTCTTTTTCTTGTTCCTGAGCCATGCGATCAGCTTACCAATCAGGATCCTGATCCAGTTCATAAACGCCGCCATTACAGCCGCTCTCAGCGCCTTGCCTCCGATTTTGAAAGCTTCCGCTTTTCGGGACTGTTTTCCTAGCTTTTCGTATTTTTCTTGCTTTTTCTTTAGAAGCTCCTCTTTTGCGTTCCTTGCATTATCATCTTTTTCAAGCTGATCTTCTCTGGTTACTCCTGGGAATCGCTCGTCAGGCGTTAGTCCTTGTTTATTCTCTTTATCGATCCATTCTTTTATCGGTTTATCTTTTTTGGAATGATTTGCCCCCGCATCAAGATCCTGGATATTTTTATCGCTGCTTGCAAAGGCAATTCTTTCACTCTTGCTTAAAAGCATATTAGATCTTGGATCTCGAACATCTTCGGCAACCGGAATAATATGATCCTTGTGTATGGTTTTACTCCCTGTAGGTTTTGCATCGTCATATTCTTTGCGGATAGACTTTTTGATTACAGGTTCGCCGTTGGCGCCGGGTTCAAAGCTGTCTTGCCATTTATCATATCTCTTCTGAAACAATTCTTTATTCGGATCCCTTGAAGCAAATCTTCCTTTAGAAAAATTCTCCGCAGATTGGATATGTGTATCTTTCCTCAAATCCAGTGTGAGTCCTTTATTCTCTTTGATGAAATCGTCTCCCGCAACGGAACCGACCTGCATGATGAACTGATCCCACACGACCTGCATGATAGTGTTGCCAAGATACTCAGGATTGCCGATCTTCTGTTTCTCTTTCTCAAGAAGGTCAACCTGTTCTAATCTTTCTTTCAGATCAGCTTCAAGACTTTGTTCCAAATCATCATAATCAATTACGTCAGTTTCGATTGGGATGATGAGATTTTTTTCACTCATGCTCATTCACCTCGCTTTTATACGACCATTATAGCACTTTTCCTGTCGATTAACAACGAATCAGGACTGTAAAAGAGGACAAAAAACAAGATGAAAAATTGGTAATAGTGTATAGAGAAGAACATTAAAGAAGGTATACCGCCGTTACGGATGGGTATATCATATTGACCTCTTGACCGCATTGAAACACCGCCGCCTTCTCACAGAGAAAGCGGCGGTTGTTCTATCAAGATCACCTTTTTCGGTATGCCCATGTTCTCCCGCTGCGGAAACGAACAAGCATGATATTATGCCACTTCATCTATCAAAAATCAATTCATCTATCAAATTATTGAATAAAACTGATAGATGAAGGCAAAGAAAGAATCGGTGGGGATAGATCGTCATATTCTATAAAAATCGGCACTTTGATTTGTGCAGGATAAATAAATTTGAAATAATTCAAAATTTACCCTTTAATTTTGGCCTCTCCCGTGTCCGTATATTAGAGAGGCTTTTTTAGATATCTCTTCAAAACCACCCCTACAAAATCCGGATTTTTCTGCATATAGTGAAAGAATTATATCTCGGTGGGTACCGTTTTGAGTTCTGCTGTGACCGTATTATAGAGGGTTTACTTAAGCGATTCATCTTGCACAAAAACATGACGCACTTTTGTGCAGGGTTACAAAATCAAAAAAGTTTTCTTCCACTACCCTAATTTTCGGGCTCTCCCGTGACCGTATTATAGAGAGTCTTATTATTTCTTTAAACTACCCCCACAAAACCCGAATTTTTGTCCGTATAGTGAAGGAATCTTTCAGAAGCATTGATTCAAGCCCTGACATTCTGATCTTTTGTGAGGGAACATATAGAGAGCTATAGTTTCAACAAAAAAATTTGAAAAAGATTTCGGCAGTTCCTCAAAAGAGTGTGGAAAAGGTGCACAAACCTTTCAAAAAATGGATGTACAAAACCCGATTTTATCTGCATATAGTGAAGGGCAAAAAAAGTTAGAGAACGGTTCTAAAAATCGCTTTCTCACCGGCTATGTAATAGAAGGGAAAGCTAATCGCTGATAACACCTTCGACAAATCCCCTGGCAATAACAACAAAATACGGACCGTTCATTTGTGCAAAAGAACAAAACTGAAAAAACTTTGACTCAATTCTCAAAAAAGTGTGGAATAAAGTAGTAGAGAGGGCAAAAGAATTCTTGCACAAAAACTCGAAGTATGTTTTGTGCATAGTTACAAAAGCGAGGTAAAGGTGCACAAACCTTTCAAAAAATGGGCCGCCAAAATCCGATTTTTTCTGCATATAGTGAAGGGATTGAAAAAAGATTTGAAATGTTCGAATTTAAAGCCATTCTCACCGGCTATTTAATAGAAGGGTATTTTTAATGATTGCTAAACCGCCCGATCAATCCGTTTTCTACGGTCAGGGCTGTTGATAAAAGAGCACCTTGAAAACAGAATAACAACATAACCTTCACGTTCTCTGCGGTGTGTGTAACACGAGAACCACATAAGCCACATGAGCGGACGCTCCGAAAGGAGCCTTCAGGACTCAGACGGTACGGATGCAGCCGTACCGAAGGCGACGACAGCCGCAGCAGGATAATGATACTTCCGTCCAGTCACAGTCCGAGCGGTAACCAATCCGTCGCAGGCAATGAGGGCGGCTGCGGGCGATCCTCGCGGCGGTCGACAGACCGATGGGCTGATGCACAGCCGAAGATTATGTATATGAATAAATGACATCCCGGCGCTGTGGGAAGACAAGCTCTTTTCAGAGCGGCAGGATGCCAATAATAATTATTTCATAAGGAGGTAAACCATGGAAACCAAAGGAACAAAGATCATCGAATGTCAGGAAGAGCACGAAGAATTGAAGTTCTACGGAACGAGGGACGTCGCAAAAATCCTGGGATGTTCTTTACCGACCGCCAGAGACGTAATGATGCGATATGACTTTCCGCTCATCCGAGTCGGTAAGAATATGAAGGTCAGCTCTAAGGCGCTGGAAGAATGGTCAATGAAAAGGCACACATAAAGACGATGTCTTCATACTAAGTATTTCAAAAAGAAAGGAGTTCAAAAGTATGGCAAAGAAAAAGCCGAAAGGCTACAGCATTTATTATTCGACGGAACGCGGATGTTACGTCGGACAGACAAAAGGTCTCGTCTACGGCGAGGTCAAACGCAGATCCTTTTACGGTGTGACCGAAAAGGAAGTTCTGCGAAAAATCAAGAACTTCAAAAGTCAGGAGATGGCAGGCGAGTTTATCGAAGCCAATTTCATCACACTGAACGAATTGGCGGAGCATATTCTCGAGGATCAGCACGATCTCAACGAGATCACCGAATCCACCTACACCCGCAAGCGCGAGACACTCAAGAAGCTCTCCCCCATCGGTGACAGACGCATACAGGACATCACCGAGGATATGATTAAGCGATTTCTGGTACAGCACATCCATTACTCACAGTCGATCATCAACAAGATCTATCAGATGTTGAAGGCGACATTCGACGAGGCAGTACGCAGGAAGATCATCACCGAGAGCCCGATGCTCTGTATTAAGAAGCCGAAAACGAAGCAGGAAAAGGTGAAGGTACGCGCGCTGACACTAAAAGAGCAGACGCGTCTGCTGAATCTGCTGAAAACCGAAGATGTCCTCTACGGCGATCAGATGCTGCTGTCGATGTTCACCGGTATGCGCATGGGTGAAGTCAACGCGCTGGAGGTCAAGGATATTGATTTCAAGAACGGCATCATCAGCGTAAACAAAACCGTCTCTCTCAACGAGAACAAGACAGACTGTATCCGAAAACACACGAAAACAGCAGCCGGTATGCGCCGACTGCCGGTGGGTGATGATGTTTTGGTGTTCTTGAGAAGTATTATCGGGAAGAGGCGGGAGGGCAGGATCTTTTCAACCAAGGACGGCGGTATCGTCAGCACCAACAAGGTGAGCGGTGCGTACTCGCGCCTCCTCAAACGGTATGATATCATTGATCACAGCGTCGACGGAAAGGTGGATCTCCACAGTCTGCGACATACCTACGCGACGCGCTGTATCGAGGGCGGTATGCCGCCGCAGGTGCTCCAACATATTCTCGGGCATACCGACATCAGCACCACGCTGAATACTTACTGCAACACCTTTGACAGCTACGCCGAGGAGCACGTCGCAAAAGCAGACTTCTATATGAAGAATAATGATTTGTCACTGGCCGGATAAGCTAAAAGAGATGTTCAATACAAAAAATGTGAAATTCATTCGAAATCAGTTTACAAATTTGTGAAATAAGGGTTGATATTCTTACAAAAAATGTGTAAAATAGGATTAGTCAATACATCGGAGGAATGACACATGTATCTGAAAAGAAAAGTTGACATTTTTTTGAAAGCGTGGAAAACTGAGCCTGACAGAAAACCTCTTATCATCAAGGGAAGCCGACAGGTCGGTAAAACAGAATCAATCAATCATTTCGCCAAGGAGCATTATGAAAGCGTTATCGAAATCAACTTTGTCAGAGATGAAAAATACAAAGGGATCATTTCCGACGGATATGACGTATCGTCAATTATCAAGAATATTTCACTAATTGATCCGTCAAAGAAATTTATCCCCGGTAAAACGCTGATCTTTTTTGATGAGATAACCGAATTTCCTGAGATTGCTACCTGCTTGAAATTCTTTTGTATTGACAGGAGTTTTGATGTTATATGCAGCGGATCTATGCTGGGAGTGAATTACAAAAAGATTGAAAGCAACAGCGTGGGCTATAAAAAAGACTATAATATGTATTCGCTGGACTTTGAGGAATTCCTCTGGGCGAAAGGTTATTCTGATGATACGGTCATTGATATGCTCACTCACATGAAAGAGCTGAAACCTTTCAGCGAGCTGGAGATGTCGGTGTTCCGCTCATTGTTTCTGGATTATAACATCTTGGGCGGCATGCCTGCTGTTGTGAGGGAGTATATTCAGAAAAACACTTTTGAAGGTTCTCTAGATACACAGAAGCAGCTTGTTGCGGACTATAAGGAAGACATTCGCAAATATGCCACAGGCGTCGATCAGACCAGAATCATCAATGTATTCAATCGTGTAGCCCCACAGCTTGCCAGAGAGAATAAGAAATTCCAGATATCAAAAGTTGCTTCCGGCGCCAGATTTCGTGACTACCGGGGATGTGCCGAGTGGCTTGCCGATGCAGGTATGGTCAATATCTGTTACTGTATGGAGTTTCCGGAGCTGCCGTTGGGAGGCAATTTTGATCCGGATGTATTCAAGCTCTATTTTGCCGATACGGGACTTCTTGTGTCCTTATTGGATGATGAATCCCAGGAGGATCTGCGCGCCAATAAGAACCTGGGTGTTTATAAGGGTGCGCTGTATGAGAATATGGTCAGTGAAGCGCTGATCAAGCAGGGATACAAGCTGTTTTATTACAGAAGCGATAATTCAACGATGGAAACGGATTTTTTTATCCGTTCTATATCATCATTGATTCCGATTGAGGTAAAAGCCAAAAGAGGACGAGTTAAGTCGATGAACAGGTTGATCGAATCGGATAAGTATCCCGATATTCGGTTTGGATTCAAGTTGTCTATGAACAATATCGGGCATGAAAACAGCATTTATACATTTCCGTATTTCTGTACATTTCTGCTTAAACGGTTTATGACCGATTTTCGACCGACAGAGGAAAACGCAGAATAAAAACGCCGATGTCGTTTGTATCAACTTTGATCTCTTTATTGGGGCACCGATTTTGATCGGTGCTCTTTATGTTATTCTGCGATCGGTGAAATCGCAAACTTCACAAGCCATCCGTTTTTCTGTATAACATAGTCAAAAGCAGAAGATACAGAAAGGATGAGACTTATGGCAAAGAGAAAAAGAGGCTACTCGCTGTACTTCAACAAACAGCGCAACAGGTACGTTGGACAGTTGAAATGTGAGTTCTTCGGCGAGGAGAAGCGCAAAAGCTTTTACGGCAGGACCAAGGGTGAAGTCAACGAGAAAATCAGTGACTTCAAACGCCGCCTGAAAGCGGGCGAGTTCAAGGTCGTCGAAGAGGAGGATCCGTCAGAGACGATCACCCTGCATGAGTTGGCAGAGAAAATCATTGAGGATCAGCATGATCTGAACGAGATTTCCGATTCGACCTACGACCGCAAATGCGAAACGCTGAAAAAGCTCGCGCCCATCGGCAACATAAGGATCAAGGATATCACCGAGGATACGGTCAAAAAGTTTCTGATCACCCAGATGGGCTACTCACAGTCCATCATCAACAAGGTTTATCAGATGCTGAAAGGAACGCTTGACGAGGCTGTCCGAAAGAAGTATATACCGAGCATCCGATGATCAGCATCAAGAAACCCAAGACCAAGCAGGAGAAGGTAAAGGTTCGCGCATTGACGCTTGCTGAGCAGGACGAACTGCTCGACATTCTGAAAACAAAGAAAGTCCTCTACGGCGATCAGATGCTGTTGTCAATGTTCACCGGTATGCGGATGGGCGAGGTCAACGCGTTGGATATCAGGGACATCGACTTCAAACACGGCGTGATCACCGTGAACAAGACCGTGTCGCTCAATACCTTCAAGGTGGAATACATCCGAAAACGGACAAAGACTGCCGCAGGTATGCGCCGACTGAGAGTAAACGACGAGGTGCTCGCCTTTCTTCGGAAGGTGATCGGAGATCGAACGGAGGGACGCGTGTTCTCGACCAAGCAGGGCGGGATCGTCAGCACCAACAAGGTGAATTGCAGTTTTTCACGGCTGATAAAAGGATATGATGTGATCGATCCGTATGTCGACGGAAAGGTCGACCTCCACAGTCTCAGGCATACCTACGCGACGCGCTGTATCGAGGGCGGTATGCCGCCGCAGGTGCTGAAGCGGATCCTCGGTCATACGGATATCACGGTGACGATGAACACCTACTGCGATACCTTCGACCCCTACGCGGATGAGCATATCATCAAAGCCGACTGCTATATGAAGGACAAGAATCTTTCAATAATGAATTGAAGCGGAGACAATAACCATAATTAATCTATATCACTTCACAAAAGGGAGTTACGCGTCATCAAGCGTAGCTCCCCTTTTTCGTTTCATATTACTGAAGAATAATGTGTATATAGTTCGTTCTTGCATCCCTGATACGGATAACACGGATAATATCATTGTCGATTTTATAAAACGCGATATGCTGATGGATAATCAAATACCGTATATCTGTATCTCGGTCAACTTTACCGCTCAACTCTGCGCCGAGCTTTGGATTTTCCTTTAACAGAGCACAGCTTTTCAAAATCTTCTGTGAAATGTTTTCAGCAGCCGATGGATTTTGTAAGTCATCGCGGATATACGCTTTTATCTCTCTCAGATCAGCCCTCGCCTGTGGCGAATAAATCAGCTTCATTCGCTCACACCGAATTCAGCGAGCATATCTTCTTCCGAAATCCAATCACTTTCAGATTTTGCAGAATCCTCACCGGCTTTCAACTCAGCCATCAACAGCGCAATCGCCTGTTCTCTGAGCACCTTGTCGCCGTCTTTTGTCATCAAGAACGGCAGACCGCCCACGTTAAGTGTCTGTTGTAAAAAGGCATTGAACGCTTCTGTTAAGGTCAATCCGCAATCAGCTAAAATCCCTTCAACTTCCTTTTTGACTTCGGGATTTATCCGTGCTTGAAAGGTTGATGTTTTCGGTGCGTTTGCAACATTGATCCTCATGGTATCGCCCCTTTCTGTTAATCTGATATTAGTATAACCAATCCAGCGGGGAATGTCAATACATTGTCATTACATTTTGTAGGCTATGGGATAGAATAAGTCAGTTGACGGATTCGCTGTTTTATCGCCGATTTTTATCACCGATTTTTTCTTTTATCGCCGATTTCAAAATATTTTTCAGTGCAAAAAATCGCCATCGGAGACCTTAAATGACTCCTGTCAGGGTGACCAAACTAAGTCCTTTATCCTGTACCGTTTGAACATTAGTTTGAGCATTGTTTACGTTCCGAGCCCGCGAGACCGCATGGGGACTGGGATTCGTACTTTCACTCGGACCATACTGTACAAATCCGAACCTCGTCATGATTGGCGAAGGGTTCGGATTTGTCTTTTTATTCGACTATCCTAATTTCAACGCTAAAATCAATAAACCGGTCATATAGTTCACAGCATCAGTTAAGGCAGGGAGTTTGTTTGCTCCCTGCCTTGTTTTTATGACCTATACTAATCTTTTATCCTTTATAGCCGGCTCACATTTCGCCTACGTATTGTCTTGCTGCCTTTTGTGTTCCTGCTCTTGTTTCCGCTCTTGGAACTCTTTTCGTCCTTCCTCGCTTTGAAAGAAGGCGATGATATCGGGTAGGAAGGTTCTTACGATCGCTTCCGGTTCATGCTTCGGGACGCCGCTTTTTGTTTCCGTCGAAGGGGGTACTTCATCTATTATTAGTTTCTTGTCTGTTTAGATCGTTGTCCGATGTCCCTCCATCAGAAAGAGTGATATCTTTAGCAAGAAAAAACAAAATCGAACGAGATACACAATGCTGTCATGAACACATTCAAGACAGCATTGCTTTTGCTCATAACCTCAAAAGCAAAAGTACAGACTGCACCTTAGTGATGCAGTCTGTAAACCATAGGGGGTCACGGTACGATATTTTGACAGCTTTCAGAGGAACATAACCAACCATGCTGATGAAATTTTGGGAAAGAAATTGAGCGACTCCCCTAAAGTCCTGATTATTCGTCGCCCTGCAAGGCGTCGTAGCCTTCTTCGCCGGTGCGGATCTTGACGACGTTCTCGACGTCATAGACGAAGATCTTGCCGTCTCCGATGTGACCGGTGTAGAGCGCTTTCTTTGCGGTCTCGATCACGTCACGCACAGGGATCGCGGACACGACCATCTCGACCTGGATCTTCGGCAAGAGGTTCGAGTCGATCAAAACGCCGCGGTAGTATTCCGGCTTGCCCTTCTGAGCTCCGTAGCCCATAACATGGGTAACGGTCATGCCGGTGATGCCGAGCTTCGCCATCGCTCTCTTGAGCCTTTCGAAACGTGCTTCCTTACAGATGATCTCGACCTTGGTGAACTTGCTGTCGCCCTTCTCAAAGGTGGGAACCGCTTTGACCTCGACCGCTTCGGCGATGGGGGTATCGCCAAGCACAACGGTAACATCCTCGCCGTAAGCGCTGTAATCCTCAGCGGCAGCCGCAAAGCCCGCATACGCGGACGGCAGACCGTGTTCGGTGATATCGAGACCCACGATCTCTTCCTCAGCGGAAGCGCGGAGTCCGACAGTCTTCTTGATGATTTTGAAAGTGATGATCATCATGACGGCTGCATAAGCGGCAACAGAAACAAAGCCTAAGAGCTGGATGCCGAGCTGTGTAAAGTCACCGGTATAGAACAGACCGGAAAGTCCCGCGGGAGCATCGGGATTAGCGAGCAGACCGACGGCAATGGTGCCCCAGATGCCGTTTGCCATATGTACGCCTACCGCGCCGACGGGGTCGTCAACATGGAACTTCATGTCGAGAACTTCGACGAAAACAACGACCAGGATACCGGATACGATACCGACGACTGTCGCGCCGATGGCGTCCAGCGCGTCACAGCCTGCGGTGATGCCGACCAAGCCCGCCAGAGAAGCGTTCAGGCACATAGAAACGTCAGGCTTGCCGTTCTTGACCCATGTGAAGATCATGGTGGTGCAGGTCGCGACCGCGGGAGCGATCGTGGTGGTCAGGAATATAGATGCGAGTTCACTCGGGGTGGTCGCAGCAGCGCCGTTGAAGCCGTACCAACCGAGCCACAGGATGAATACGCCCAGCGCTCCGATAACGATGTTGTGACCCGGGAACGCGTTGACCTTGACGACCTTACCGTTCTCGTCACGCTCATATTTACCGAGGCGGGGTCCTAAGATGACCGCGCCTACCAAAGCCGCTATACCGCCTACCATGTGGATTGCGCAGGAGCCTGCGTAGTCGTGAAACCCAAGCTGGGAAAGCCAGCCGCCGCCCCAGATCCAGTGCGCTTCAATGGGGTAGACAAACAGCGAGATAACGCCCGAATAGATACAGTAGGCTGAGAACTTAGTACGCTCTGCCATAGCTCCCGAAACGATAGTCGCCGTGGTAGCGCAGAAAACGAGGTTGAATACGAAGGTGGAAGCGGCGGTGAAATCGCCGTTC
>Ga0256404_1009799_pt1 | contig 13548 bp, 7 predicted proteins | sample RumenRJG_01DNA_FD_185990 | JGI IMG/M metagenome (GOLD analysis project Ga0256404, IMG submission 185990) | Bovine rumen microbial communities from Lethbridge, Alberta, Canada - RJG_01 | ecosystem: Host-associated > Mammals > Digestive system > Stomach > Rumen | place: Canada: Alberta | collected...
TCCAGAAAGAACTCTACACCGACCAGCCTGACGGCCTCAGCGGCAATGAGGACTGCGGACAGATGTCGGCCTGGCACGTGCAGTCGGCCCTGGGATTCTTCCAGGTGAACCCTGCCGGAGGCGACTATGTCTTCGGTACCCCCCTGTTCCCGAAAGTCGTGCTGAACCTTCCCGGCGGCAAGACCTTCACGGTCACAGCCAAGGGCGTGAGCGACAGCAATATCTACATAAAGGGCGCCAAGCTCAACGGAAAAGAGTACACCAAGTCCTACATAACCTACGACGACATCATGGCCGGTGGCACCCTGGAGTTCTCCATGAGCGGCAAACCCAACGAGAACTTCGGCAAGGCCCCTGCAGACAGGCCTGTCAGCGCGAGGTAATTTGTAGATTAATTATTAAATACAAATTCTTATGAAGAAGGGCATTTTCCTGCTTCTTGCCCTGCTGATTCCTGTCGTTGGATTTGCGGATGACGTGATAGTCAGGACCGCCAAAACGGTCGGGGCAGTCAAACCGATGAACTGCCTCAACAACGGTCCTCTCGGCAGCCAGTTCTTCAATTCAAACAGGGGCGGAGCCCTCAAGTCGGTCCATATACCCTACGCGAGGACCCACGATACGTCCGAATCCATGGGCTATGGCGGGGAGCATACAATCGACATCTCGGCTGTTTTCCCTGATTTCTCGAAAAACGTAAACGATCCGGATGCGTACGTGTTCAAGGAGACGGACAGGTTCATCAAGAACAACTACGACGCCGGCACGGAGATATTCTACCGCCTCGGGCAGAGAATCGAGTGGTCGGTGAAGAAATATAACGTCAATCCTCCGAAAGATAACAAGAAGTGGGCTCAGATTTGCGAGCACATAATCAGGCACTACAACGAAGGCTGGGCCGACGGTTTCCACTACAACATCAAATACTGGGAAATCTGGAACGAGCCGGATATCGGAGACCCCATGTGGACGGGTACGCCGGAGCAGTTCTTCGAATTGTACAAGACGGCGTCCCTCCACTTGAAGAAATGTTTCCCCGACCTCAAGATAGGAGGTCCTGCGGTTGCCGATCCCACCCTTTCCTTCACCGGGAAATTCCTTGACTACGCGGTCAGGAACAAGCTCCCCCTGGATTTCTTTTCCTGGCATATCTACACGAGCGATCCCGAAAAGATGGTTGAAAGATGCCGCCTGGTCCGCAGGATGCTTGACGAAAGGGGATACAAGGATACCGAGAGCATCCTGAATGAATGGAATTATATGAACGAGAGCGGTGGCGCCCATTTCTCATTCAAGAGGATGGGGACGGAAGTCGGAGCCTCTTACGTTATGACGGCTATGCAGAGGATGCAGGATGAAAGCTGCGATATGCTTATGTATTATTGCGCCAACCCCGGAGTATCTTACAACGGCCTGGTCTTCAGGCAGGAACCTACGAAGGCTTATTATGCCTTCCAGGCGTGGGACAGGCTTTCCCGCTATGGCACGCAGGTGGAGGCTGAGACGGTGATAACCAGCGGTGTGGAAGATACTTATGCGACAGCTGTCAAGGGGGAAGGGAACAAGGTCGCCGTCCTCGTTACGAGGTATTCCGACGCCACGGATTCAGGCTTCGTCAAAGGGATGAAAATCATCCTGGACGGCCAATACACCGAGGTGACCGGCCATCTTACGGACGATACCCACATTTATACGGAAATCCCTTTGGAGATTAAGGACAACTACGTCGAGATTGTTCTCAAACCCAATTCCTTCCTTGTCGTTGAACTGCGCTAACCGCATTAAAACAAACATTGCATAACCAAGAACAGAATACATGAGAAAAACCATTCTTTGCTGCCTTTCCCTGGTGGTGGGCTTCTCCCTTCTTGCCCAGAAAAAGCCGACCTTCGACCCGCCTGCACCCTCCTCCTCTGCCGTACAGATTCGGGTGAACGCCCTCAAGCGTACGGGAACGGCTCTTCCGACTTTCAACGGCACCAACATCGAGTCCATCAACAACCAGACGAACGGAGGTGTGCTGGGGCAGCTGATTCATGGCGAGGCCTTCGAAGAGAGCGTCGATGTGGACTTCCTCGGTCTGCCCACAGAGAATTACGTCCAGATGTATGTGGTTCTCGATGAGACCCGTACTCCCCATTTCCTCTCGGAAGCCAACACCTACTATCCGATCAAGTGGAACAACATCGGCGACAAGTACGACTTCAACCGCAGCGAGGTCTATGACAGCTATTACAGCGCCAAGGAGATCCAGAAAGTCGGGCCCTTCAGGTTTCACGGCCGGTTCATCATCTGGGACAGCATACCCGCGAGATACCAGAAGATCCTGCATGAGAGGCTGAACGGGGACCGCCAGATCAGCCGTTACTGGAGAAAGACTCCGGGAGATGACGCCCTCGGACGGTTCACCCTCAGGAGAGGAGATGCCTATATGGGCCGTCAGGGCCAGCTGATTACCCGCACGGGCGGCAGCGGAGAGTTCGGACTCATGAATTTCGGACTCAACAAGCAGGGAATGGACATCCAGGGCGGCAAACCCTATGAGGGAGTCCTCCGTGTAAAGTCCAACGGTGCGGAAAGTATCTTCCTGTCTCTCCGGGATTCGGAGGGTAAGATATTGGCAGAGAAGGAATTTCCCCTCGCCGGTGACGGCAGTTGGGAAAAGGTGGAATTCGAGCTTACCCCGTCCGGGTCCGATCCAAAGGGAGGCTTCGGCATTGCCTTGAGGGACAACGGAGAGGTGGAGCTGGGATATGTCTATCTCCAGGCCGGACAGTGGGGAAGGGTGGAAGGAATGCCGCTTAGGAAGGGAATGGTGGATGCCCTTAAAAAGCAGGGAATCAAGACGATGCGCTATAACGGCTCGATGGTGGACTGTAGCTACGACGGCCACCTCTACCGTTGGAAGAAGATGATAGGGCCGATGGACGAGAGGCGGGTGTGCTACCGTGACGGATTCAATCCCTATTCCACCCACACCTTCGGCATCATAGAGTTCCTTGAACTGGCCGAAGCCGTCGGGGCCGAGGCCATGGTGGGCATGAACATCAACGAGAATTATGAGGATATCCGGGATTTCGTGGAATATGTCAACGGAGACGTTTCAACAAAATGGGGAGCCCTCCGCGCCGCCCACGGGCATCCTAAGCCTTTCAATCTCAAGATGATCCAGGTTCACAACGAGCAGACCATTTCGGAAGGTTACGTGGAGGGGATGAAGAAGTTCGCCCGCGCCGCCTGGGAGGTTGATCCGCAGATGAACATCATCACATCCCTGAATTTCTATGGGGAAGGGGCTTACGACCGGGGAACGCGCCGGTACGAGCTCTCCCTGGAGCTTTTCAAATGGTTCATTGAACAGGGAAAGGCTGACAGGATGGGCTGGGACCCGCATTTCGACGGCACCGTGGGATTTGCCTCGGACAAGGGATATTTTGAGAAGATCATGGGCATCACCCTTCAGAGGAATCTCCTTGAAGATACGGGACACAAGCTCCACCTTTATCCTATGGAGGAGAACGGCTCCCGCTGCGACTGGGACAGGGGCCTTGCCCATGCCCGCAACTGGAACGCCCTCCAGCGCTATGCGGACTGCTTCACGTGGCTTGGCACCGCAAATACCTTCCAGCCCCACAAGCAGCACTATATGTGGGACCAGGGCCGCATCCACTACACCAGCGACGCCATCTGGTTCCAGCCTTCGGCTTATGAAGACGAAATGATGTCTTCTCCCTGGCTCCCCGTCGTGCTTGAAAGTTCCAGCAGCGACGACCGGCTCCTGGATGTCCTCGCAAAGGCCGACGAAGCCGGCGACATGCTCAGAATCTTTGTCGTGAACCTGGCCAATGGTCCCCAGAAAGCGGTTATCGACGTGGAGGGCTTCCGTCCGCGCGGCAAGGCTGAGACCTGGACCATCGGAGATTGCGAACTCACTGACTACAACACCGAGGAAGACAAGACCGCCGTCGCTCCTGTCACCGGAACCGTCAAGTCCGGCAGGAAGATGGAATACACCTTCCCCAGGTTCTCCTACACCGTGATTACGCTTAGGAAATAGTCCTTCAGGGCCTTGTCCCTGTCGGTTCCGCCGTCATCATAAACCTGAGTTCGCCGCCTTTTACGAGGTCGGCGTGGCGGAGTACGGGCCCTTCCACGGTCTTTCCGTTCAGGATGACCTCCTTAACGTATTTGTTCTCCTCTGACAGGTCCTGAGCTATGACCTTAAGCGTCTTGCCTTCAGGCAGGAAGATGGTCGCCGACGGCAGCTGGGGAGCGCCTATGACATAGTCGCCGCCGCAGGGATTGACGGGATAGAATCCGAGCATGGAGAAAATGTACCAGGCTGACATCTGGCCGCAGTCGTCGTTGCCGCAGAGTCCTTCAGGGCCTGGATTGTATTGGGTCTCGCAGATTGTGCGGATAAGCTCCTGGGTGCGCTCGGGCCGGCCGGCCAGGGCGTAGAGATAGGCTACGTGGTGGCTCGGTTCGTTGCCGTGGGCATACTGTCCGATAAGTCCTGTGACGTCGTCGCTGAAACCGCCGTTGCTGATGTCGCGGCTGATTGAGAAAAGGGTGTCAAGCTTGGTGCAGAAGGCTTCCTCTCCTCCGATGAGCCCGATGAGCCCGGGGACGTCGTGCTGGACATGCCAGGTGTACTGCCAGGCGTTGCCTTCCGTGTAGTCGCCGCCTGCCGTACTGGCGTGTGATGCCATGAAATGGTTGAAAGGAGTCCTCCACTGTCCCTTGGTGTCCTTTCCTCGCATCAGTTTCGTTCCGGGGTCGAAAAGGTTGCGGTAATATCCCGCCCTTTTCAGGAAGAAGGCGGCGTCTTCCTCTTTTCCGAGGGCCTTTGCGAAGAGATAGGCGCAGTAGTCGTCATAGCAGCATTCCAGTGTCCTGGAAACGCTTTCTTCCTTCACGAGGTCGAAGGGGAAATAGCCGTATTTGTCGTAAAGGGTCCAGTTTGTCTTGGGTTCGGGAGTGGTCAGGGAGGTCTTCACGGCCTCATATGCCCTTTCCGCGTCGAAGCCCTTGAATCCCTTGAGGTAGGCGTCCACGATGACGGGAACGGCGTGGTCCCCTATCATTCCGTAGTTCTCGATTCCCCAGAGCGACCAGATGGGAAGGAAGCCCTGCTCGTCGTACTGGTCCAGCATCGAGTTTACGAAATCGTCCACCTTTTCGGGTGCGATGAGGGTGTAGAGGGGATGGGCGGCCCGGTAGGTGTCCCACAGGGAGAAGGTGGAATAATGAGGCTTCTTTCCTGCATCCGCGACGTTGTCAGGGTGGATGAACAGCTTGTACATCGCGCTGTAGAACATCTCCTTCTGCACATCGGTGCCTTCTATCAGGATCCTTGAGAACAGGGATTCCCATTCAGTTTTAACTTCTTTCCTGTGCTTTGCGAGATCCCAGCCGGGCACTTCCGCCGCAAGGTTGGAAATCGCTCCTTCCACGCTTTCACGGGAGATGGAAACCTTGACCTTCAGTTCTTTTCCTTTCAGGTCGAATGCGAGGACCATCCTCGGCCCGTTTTCGAGGGAGTCCCTTTTAGGAAGGACGCTCTCTACGGTGTAGGGGGCGCTGAATTCCATGCAGTAGTAGTAAGTCCTGTTCACCCAGCCCTTTGTGAGGGTCTTTCCGGTCAGCCTGTAGGGATTGGATGTATCGTGGGTGGACTGGCGCACCTTCACAGGAAGCCTTTCCGGCCTGGAAACTATTCCGCTTTGGAGGTCCACCAGCATCCTCGCCTTGTCCGGCTGGTCAAAAATGAAGCTTTCGAGGGCGCAGTGCTCTGTGGCCACCATGCCGGCAAGGACTCCTGCCTCATCCAGATAGACACTGTACCAGCCCGGCTCAGCCTTCTCGCTCTTCTTGTCGAAATGACTCGTCCACGAGTCGGTTATGCTGCCTTCGGCGAAGGGAAGTATGAGCAGGTCGCCGAGGTCCGAGCTGCCCACTCCGTTCAGCCTGTTGTGGCTGAAGCCCTGGAGGGTGGTGTCGGGATATTGGTAGCCGCCCGTGTACTCCCAGGCGCAGTTTCCGGTCTGGGGTCCTACGGACACCATGCCGAAAGGCCAGGATGCGCAGGGATGGCAGTGGCCGTATCCGGAAGTGCCCTGGAACAGGTCCACATAGGAGGACAGCCCTGAACTTTGGCGGCATGCCGTGAAAATGAAAAGGAATGCCGTGAGACAGAGGAGTAAGGAGGTTTGTTTTCTTGCCATTACGGTTAGGATCCGGATTTCTGGTTCTCGATTTCTTCAATCCTGTGCAGCCAGTAGCCCCAATAATCGTCGACTGCCCGCATTACCCTCTTGGGTTTCCCCTGCGAGTCGTAAAGGGTGAAATTGTCCTTCGTAGAATACCGGTAGTTGGTGAATTCCCAGCCGAAACGGGTTCCGTTCTGAAGAGTGTTTTCCAGGATCCTGTCCAGGGTGGATTCCGCAAAACCGTAGTCGCTTCCGTTGAAGGTCATGTGTTCGCTGACGGCCCAGTCCCTTCCGGTTTCCCTCATGATCTTGTAAACATGGTCATAGGCGGCCTGATTGGGACTTCCGGTTGTGAATTTCCAGTGCCAGTTGACCTGGATGATGTTCGCGCAGGTCAGGTTCCTCAGGAATTCCTCGCTGTCCCCATTCCGGAGGTACATCTCCCCTCCGTCAGTTTCGAGATAGTCGACTGCGACATAAGCGTTCTTTCCCGCTACTGAGCGCCATGCGGCTGCGTCTCCGTTGACCCATTCGGCCAGGTACTGGGCCCTGAACCTGTTCCAGGTCTTGTTCTGTACGAACGAATCGGGAATGGGGAAGGTTTCGGGCATTTCGGAGGAAGGGTCGGTGATGCCGTTGCGTGTCCTCCATTCATTGTATGCCTTCCTGGCGTTTTCGCTGTAGTCCAACGCGACGGCGCCCATATACTGCGGCTCAACCGTCGTTTCGACATAAAGCACCTTGTTCAGGTCCAGGGCTTCGGCTATCTCCTTTATGTATTGCCGGCTGGCCTTGAGGTAGTCCTCATTGAAGAGGGATACTACCTTGCTGCCGAAACCGTATTCGGTGTCCGTCACCAGTTTCCCGTTGCGGTCAACAGCATAGACTTCATCCCCGTGAGAGGACCAGAAGCCTTCGGGGACACCGTTCCCTCCGACGGAATAATTGCCCAGATTTATGCAAGGATACATACCTTTGGCATAGACGGCGTCCACGACTTTCCTCAGCGGTTCCACAGACTTGTCCAGATGTCCGTCGCCGTCAGTATCGTACCAGTCCCATGAGCAGCAGATTTCCACGGTGTTGTAGTGGTACCTGGCCATGTCGTCCAGTTCATCGATAATCTCCTGGGCTTCCGGAGGATTGCTCGTGATCGTGAGGGGCTTGGCTATCTTGAGGAACTTCCATTTCCCGTCAAGATAGAACTTCCCGTCGTGTATGGACCATTTGGTGTAATCCACAAGGGGATTCTTCTCGACTCCGGGGTCTGGATAGTCTGATTTGGACTTGGGCTCGTCCTTGGGATCCGGAATGTCTTCCTTTCCGTCTCCCCCGCAGGAAGACAGAAGGCAGATGGCTATGGCGAGCGCCTGGAGGATTCTTCTGGACATATGCATCAATGCTGTGACTCTATTTCTTCCACCATGTGCATCCAGTAACCCCAATAGTCGTCAACCCTCTTCATGGCAGACTTCGGGGAGTAGTCGCTCTTGTACAGGCAGAAATTGTCATTTGAATTCGGCAGGATGTTGACGAATTCCCATCCCAGCCTCGTGCCTTGGTTGAGGGTGTTCATGAGGAGCTTGTCGATGACGGAAGAGGCGAAGTTATAGTCGCTTCCGTTGAGGGTCATGTGCTCGCTGACCGCCCAGTCCCGATGGGTTGCATTCTTGACCTGGTAAACCCTGTCATAGGCTTTCTGGTTGGGAGCCCCGTTGGTGAAATGCCAGTTGACCTGGATGATGTTCGGGCAGGTCAGCGCCGTCAGGAATTCAATCGGGTTGCCGTCCCTGTTCTGCATGGAAGATTCCGCTGCATCCAGGTAGTCGACTGCCACGTACGCGTTCTCTCCGGCGACGGACCTGTAGGCCGCGGCGTCCTCATTCACCCATTTGGCCAGGAACTGGGCCCTGAATTTGTTCCAGGTGGCATTGTTGACGAATGATGCCGGGATGGGGAATGTCTCGGGCATTTGCGAAGCGGCGTCGGTGATGTTGTTCTCCGCTCTCCATTTGTTGTACTCCGCGCGGGCGGCGGCATCGTAACTCAGGGAAATGGTGCCCATGTACTGCGGCTCGACGGTGGTCTCGAACCAGAGGATCTTCCGCGTGTCGATCTGGGTGGCGAGGTTCTTGATGTAGTTGTGGACAGTTTCCCGGTACCCCTCGTGGAAAATGGAGATTACCTTGCCGCCGAAGCCGTATTCGGTGTCTGAGACTTTGTTCCCTTCGCTGTCGATGGCTTCCGCATCGGGGAAGCGGCTCCAGAATCCTGCAGGGATCTGGCCTCCGCCCACTGCGTATGTTTCGACGGAGAGGCAGGGGTACATTCCCTTTTCATAGACCGCGTTGATGATCCTGTTCAGGGAGGCCACGGCCGTGGAACTGACGACGCCGTCTCCGTCCGGATCGAAATGGTGCCAGTAGCAGTTCATTTCAATGGCATCAAAGTGCTTTCTCCGGATGACGTCGAGTTTTGAAATGAGGTCGTCGACCGCGGCGGCATCGGCGTAGTTGATGAGAGGCTTGCCGATCTTGAGGAACTTCCATTTCCCGTCCAGGTAGAATTTCCCGTCGTGTATGGACCATTTCTTATAGTCCACGATAGGGTTGGGGTCGATTGCCGGTTCGGGATAATCTCCCATTCCAAGTTCCGTGTTGCCTGAACCTGAACCTGAACCCGAACCCGAACCCGAGCCGGAACCGGAACCGGAGCCCGGATCGTCTTTTCCGGCGGATCCGCCGCAGCCTGCGATAAGTGAAAGGGAGACAATCCCTGTCAAGATGAATTTGAAGTATTTCATATCTTAATGTGTTTACTCTCTTTTATAATCATACACTTCTCCCCAGCCCATTACGACCAGGGGACGTCCGATGCCTGCATAGTTGTGGTAGGCATACCAGTACGGGATACGCACTGTGATGCCGTGTCCGAGTTCATTTTCATGGCCTACAATAACCGTGCGGGGATCGTATCCGGGGATTATCACTCCCAGGTCCCCCATCCAGCAGGTGGAGAAAAGGATGTCGACTCCCGGAAGCATTTCCCTGGCGTTTTTCATCCATGAATTGTCTTCGGGGTGGGCCTGGTCCCCCAGATGGACGGTGGTGTAGCCTTCAGGGAACATGAGACCTATGTGGTTGCACATGATGCAGGTGGTCTCGGTGATGTTCTGATGGCCGGGCAAAAGCCTGTATTTCAGTGTCTTCCCATTTAGTTTCAACTTTCCGTCCAGGGTCTTTCCCTCTTGGGGTCGGCGATGGATGATTTCCCTGTTTTCCGGACGGTATTCCGTCGGGGCGACCACCGGCTTCCCCTGGGAGAGGAAGCGGTCGACGACGTGGTTGTCAAAATGGTCGCTGTGATTGTGCGTGATGAAAAGGGCGTCGCAGCGGTCTGCAATGCGGTCTGCGATTTCCAGGGGGAATCTGGCCCCTTCCTGGGAACTGAGATCTATTGCCACTGTCATGGACGCGGTCTTCAGCACGAATCCCATGTTGTAGATTTTGAATACCCGAAGCCCGTTGGAGACCGGTTCATCCATCTTCTGTAAGACCTTCTCCAGCCGTCCCTCCATGTAGTGCCTGATGGCTGGAGTATTGTCGTAGATTGAATTATGCACTATGCCGTCCAGGGCGAACAGAGCCATTTTGCGGGCACCGCAGGGGTCTCCGTCCTGCACAGGATTCGCATCGAGGGTCTTGTCCACGAGGTCGAGGGTCTGCCACTGCTGCGTCTCCAGGAATTCGCTTTCCGTTCCTCCGTAATGCGGGTGTTCGAGGAATCTGTTCTCCTGGGCCATGAGGCTCAGGGGAATGAGGCATAATACTATGAATGCCAGTCGTTTCATATCTATTTATTCGCTTCGGCCCAGGCGCGGAAGGCCTGTATCATGGAGAAAAGCACTCCTGCCTCGCCGCGATATGTCCCTGAGCCCATGGGCTTTCCGGAAAGGTCATACCATTCGTTGAAGGCCTTGCCTTCGGCCACCCTTGCAAACATGGGTCTGGCCTCGTCCCAGGCCTCGCGGATGAATCCGTAGCGGACCAGCTGGGTGATGATGCGTCCGCCGTACCAGGTCCAGTCGCCTCCGTTCTGGTAGGAATACTCCTTCATGATCGGATTCTTGAAGAAACCGTCGGGGTAGGCCGGGTACTGGGTGATTCCGATGGAAGTCGCTCCTGCCGCCTCCATGTTGCGGAGCATCGCGTCGTTGCAGGAGCGGATCTCGTCAAGGCTGAGAAGGCCAGCCTCCATTGCCACACCGGTTCCTCCGTGATAGAATATCCTGCCCTCGTCGAAATCCGCGGGGAAGGGGGAGCCAGACAGGTATATATGGGGGATGAATTTCTGGTTCTTCTTGTCCCACAAGTGTTTGCGCACATTGCCGGCAAGATTGTCCCGTACGTTTTTCCAATGCGGGATGACGGCCTTGTCCCCGGTAATCTTCAGGTAGGCGTCAATTGCGGAGATGAATAGGGCGTTGTCGTATATGTCGATGCAGAAATGGCTGTTGTCGTTGATGAAAACGCCCCATTCGTGTTCGGGCTGGACATCGCCCCAGTCGGCGGTAGTCGCTCCCCAGAGAAGGCCGTACCTGTCGTTGAACCTGTGCTCCATCAGGAACTGCATCGCCATCTGGAGGCGCTTGTCTACGCTGATTCCGCCGATTTCGGTTTTCAGGAAATCCTTGTTCCCGGTCTTGGTGACATATTTGGATACTGCCAGGATCAGGGATGATTCCTGGTCGGTCTCGACGGTGTTCTTATGGGCCAGGAACCGGGGTTCGAGATTAGAGGAAATGTATTTGTAGTCGAGCCGGGCTTTCTCCTTCGGGACAAAACCGTCGGGGATGTTGCCGTCTTCTCCCTGGAACCGGAAGAAGGGGAGGAGATTTTCCCTTATCTTTTCCTCCGGCATCTCTTCCATGGCGAGTTCGATGAAGGTGTTGTAGTCCCTTATCCAGACTTCGTCATACCCGGAGCCGGCATTGAAGCCTGTCCGGATCAGCTGGCGGGCAAGGGTTTCAACCTCGGCGGTTACGGGATCGGACAGGATTTCCTCCGCAAGTTCCTTCCTTGACTGGGCGGTACCTTCCCGGCTGTCGAAATCGAAGAACTCCTCGTCCTTGTCCACGCATGCTACGGCGCGGACATGGGCCTGGGGATTCATGATAGTGAAAGGATGGTCGGAGACGTAGTTCCTCATTCGGCTCCCGAAGACGGAAACCGTGGCCTTCGCGTCCCCGATGACCTTCATGTAATCGTAGCTCTTTCCGTAGGCGGAGAGGGCTCCGTTCTTTCCGGAGAAGCACTCCACGTTGGTCAGGGCCGTGTGGCCGCCGCCCTCTATCACGATGGGATGGATATCCTCCACGTTGTCCCCGAGATTCGCGATTATCGATCCCTGGGCTATCTGCCAGTTGCGGTTGAAGCTATTGTTGCCCTTTTTGTACAGGCCGATTGCGACGCAGTCCAGGTTGAAGTTCGTCAGCTGGCCGTACGTTTCACCTCCGAGATAGATTCCTCCATATGCCCCGAAGGTGAAGATGTCCATTATCTGGGCGTTGTCGGTGTGGTCCACCCAGTAGGTGAAAGTCTTTTTGGCGACAACGGCATCAATCACCTTGACATTGAAGCTCCGGTCGAATTCCCTCATGTTCGAGGGATTCACATGGCAATGAAGGATCCTGGGTATGTCATAGCAACGGTCTATCGCGATGAACTCGCCGCCGAGCGGATAACCGTAGCAGTGCTCGAAAAGTATCTGCTCGCAGAATTGTCCGGGAGCGGAGCGGAAGTCCATGGCCATATACTCCCCGTAGAAGGTCAGGCTGTTGAGGGTGACTCCTTCCACGACGCGGACGTCGTGCGACATCTGGATCGTTGGTTTGTAGGGGATTATCGCCGCCGGGTCGTCGTATGTCTGGTCCGGATAATAGAACTGGATTCCCTGGATCCTGGTGGCCGATTCGACCGTGATGAAGGGGTTTGCCGTATCCCTTATCAGGAAGATGGAACCTGTCGGCTCCTTCCTGTCGGGATGGCGGGTTCCGCGGCCGGTGGGTCCGTGCGCTCCGGTGAGGGAGACGTTGCGCCTGAGGAGGATTCCCGTAGCGACAGGATAGCCGCCCTCCACCGGAGTCACATAGAGCGCCGTTCCGCTGGCAGCCGCCCAGTCGATGGCTTTCTGCAGGTTGACCCGGTTCTCCTCCGGAGAATTGCCTGGCAGGACACCGAATTCCTGGATCGACACGGAACCGGTCTTTGTTTTATTGTCTTTGGCCTGAAGGGAAAAGGCAAGAAGGATGGCCAGGGCCGGGAGCAGGAATCTTTTCATAATATATTAGTCTTCGTGGAAACGCATGTTGTCGATCTTGACGGTGATGTTGTCATTAATGGCAAGATGGTAGATTCGGAAGAAATTGATTGCAGCCAAATCGGGAGAGGAGCCGGTCACCCTGGCGTCGCTGAATTTCAGGTCCAGGCTGTTCCAGCCGCTTTTGAGTCCGAGGCTTCCTATCATCCATGCGTATTCCTTGCTGTCAGGTTCGCCGGAACTTGTAATCTCAATCGCGCCCTCCCCCGAAAGGTTTATTTTGGAAATGTCGCTTATGTAGAGGTCAAACAGCAGATGCCCGCCTTTACGGTCAGCCTTTGAATCGACCGGTGTCCCGGTCCATCTGAACATGACCTGGTTCTGGCCAGGACCTGCCGTTACGCTGTAGTTGCCTTCAGTTTTCAGGTCTCCGTCCACGCTGACGGAGCCGAGTCCGCTGGCCCAGCCGGCAGCAGACTCGCAATCATTGAACGTTGTGGTGACATCGTGTTCGAGGTCACTCTCTTCTCCTTCGTAGGTGTAGTCAAAGAAGTAAGAATTCCTGTCCACGCATGCCACGGCCCGCACCTTTACGGCATTGCTTTTTATCGTAATCGGGAAATCGGCCGTATAATTGCGCATACGGCATCCCAGCATCGATACGGTTGTCTCTTCATCACCGTCAACCGTGATGAAATCGTAGGATGCGCCGATAGACGTAAGGGCCCCGTTCTGTCCTGAGAACGATTCCACGTTCGTAATGGCCATATGGCCTTCCCCGTCGATGTAGATGGGGTGTATGTCTTCAACTTTTGTCCCGAGATTGGCGATTATGGAGCCCTGGGAGACCTGCCAGTTGCGGTTGAATGACTGGTCGCCTCCCTTGTAGATACCTATGCCCACGCAGTCGAAATTGAAGCTGGTGAGTTGGCCGTAGGTGGATTCTCCGAGCCAGATGCCTCCATATGTCGCGAAGGTAAAGATATCCATGGCCACGGCATTGTCCGTGCGGTTGATC
>Ga0256404_1009800_pt1 | contig 13547 bp, 12 predicted proteins | sample RumenRJG_01DNA_FD_185990 | JGI IMG/M metagenome (GOLD analysis project Ga0256404, IMG submission 185990) | Bovine rumen microbial communities from Lethbridge, Alberta, Canada - RJG_01 | ecosystem: Host-associated > Mammals > Digestive system > Stomach > Rumen | place: Canada: Alberta | collected...
GAAAATTTCTAGATTAAAAAAATTAAGTATCGCGGGGTAGAGCAGCCTGGTAGCTCGTCGGGCTCATAACCCGGAGGTCGGAAGTTCAAATCTTCCCCCCGCAACCATTCAGATAATAACGAGATAATACGTAAGTTATCTCGTTTTTTTGTATTTTTGTGTACATAATCCTATGATTTTTCATTTCAGAATTACACAAAGTAACTAGAAAAAGCGGTGGAAGTTGTTTGCGTGTAAGGTTCAAACCACATACCTATGCTTAAATAACTTAAAGTGCTATCACGCAGGCAACAATAAAACCCAGTTCATTATGAGCTGGGTGTTTTTATTTATGCTGTAAATCATTAAATGTTTACAAACACAGATAGCTTTAGTTTGTATGGGGTGATTCTAACTTTATAAGGTATTTCGATTTCTAGATCACCTCTGGTGGATAGATTTAGTTTTGTGACATCTTTGTTTCCGACTACTAGCAAGATGTCATCCTTGCTTTTAGCAAATGCTCTTGAGTAGAGTTTTCTATAATCAATATCGCTTAGTTCTTCTAATTTGTTAGGGAGCTTGTTAAATGCAGCAATAACTGATTTTGTTCTTTCTTCGGCTGAACCTACGATCAATAACTCATTTTCCAACTTCATTCTCTCGAGCGTCAGAGAGGATATTGTATCCATTATTTTAGAAGACATAGATGTTGAGTATTCGTCAAACTTGCCGACATATTCTTTTATTTTCTCTTTTAATTCAGCAATATCGCCATCTATGGCTTTGATTCTTTCTCTTTTGGGTTCTGCATCGTTTGATGTAAAACCTTTGACTAATAGGTCCTTAAAATAAGTCATATTGTCTTTAATTTTTTTGGTTAATAGTGCGATACCCTTCTTAAATTCATCTGCAGGGATGTTGTCGCTCTCACATTGTTTGAAGTGGCGGTTGTTATTGCAGATAAGGAATTTCTTGGCTCTTACTCCGTCTTTACCATAATAACGGTTTGTTTTTAAGGTGTAGTTTGAACCGCAGTGAGCACATACTACGAACCCAGTAAATTCTGATACAGGCATGTGACCTTCTTTGTTTACTCTAAAGTGTTCACACCTTTCATCTAGTATCGCTTGAACCCTATCCCACGTTTCTCTATCTATGATAGGTGTATGACCGTTTCTAACTAAAACCATGTCATCTTCGCCTCTATTCTTGTTTGACCATTTCTTACCGACAACGGTTTTGAATGTCTTTTGAATCAAACAGTCTCCAACGTATTTTTCATTCCTTAATATCGAGCAGATTGTATTATGGCCCCAACTAGCTTTTCCTGTTGGGCTTGGGACTTGGTTTTCTTTTAGGTATCGAATTATCAATGATGAACCATATCCATCCAAGCACATTGAATAAATTGTCTTTACCCATTTAGCTTCATCAGGAGCAACAATTATTTGCCCGTTAATGGTCCTGTAACCATAAAGGTTAGGAGGTAAAGAATATTTACCTTCTTTTTTATTCTTTTCATATCGCCATTTGACGTTTTCGCTAACTGTAAACAATTCCTCTTCAGCGAATTTAGCGCATACAGTTATCATTTGATCGGCTTTTACATCTAAAGATGAGACTTCTTGCTCTTCAAAGTAGATTTCGATGCCTTTGAGTCTAAACTCTCTAACTAGTTCTAATAAATCGATAAGATTTCTAGCAAATCTAGATACTGACTTAACTAGGATGATGTCTATTAAACCTAGCCTTGCGTTTTCTATCATTGCTATGAATTCTTTTCTGTGAATAGCATCTGAACCGCTTTTGCCATTGTCAGGATAAATTCCAGCAAACTCCCAGCTGGGGTTTTGAACTATAAGAGAAGTGTAGTTCTTTATTTGCTCGGCAAGTGAAGTCTCTAAAACTTCTTTATCGTTTGAAATACGTGCATAAGCAGCGACTCTCAATTTCCTATCTTTTGGGATGGGGTGTAATGATTTAATGTTCATGCTTTCCTCCTTTCAAAACGACATCATATTTAAGCGTTCTTTTTGAATCTGTGACTTCGGATGAATAAGCTGGTTCCATCAGTAATAGGGAATCAATATCGCTAGTAGCTATATCATCCTTTGAAATAATGAATCTAAGCGAACCATCATTTTTTCTAATAACCATTTTGATAATCTTCTTAATTAACCTATTTGTTGGCTTGTTTTGTTCTTTGTCTGTCAAATGCCAAGAAATGTGATTCATGTCGATGGTGAGTTGTCTAAGCTCTTTAATAGCGGTGGTGACTCTTTCCAGTTTGCCTTTTAAATTATTTAGTTTTTTGCTGGCCTTGTTAAAGTCACTCTCATTAGTTTTAGAATTGGTTGTTATGGCTTTGGTAAGAACCTCTTGTAGTTCGTTTTGAGTTAGAGTTATTTGCTCATCGATCGAATTTTTTTCGCTTATTAATTCCGATATCGAAATATTGACGTTTTGCAGGAAATCAGTAGCAGAAACTATGTATTTTCCCGCATATTTTTGATAAATTTCGTATGTTGCTTTTATGGCCAATTCATAATCAGTCACTTCGTATTGGTATGTGCAATGCTTGTATTTAATAGATGCCTTATTATTGTTTCTACATGTTAGAACAAACCTTTCTGACATTGTTCCCGGATGGGTTTTTATTTTTACAAGCGGAAGACCACAACAGCCACAGTAAGTTAGGCTATTTAGCGGATTCAAATCTTTTCTTTCGCTTTGCATACTTGGATTATTCTTTTGGTTTTGAAGGACCATTTGAACATAATCAAAATTATCCTTCGAAACGATTTCTTCGTGATGGTTGTTTAATATGATTTTGTCTTCAATTCCCTCATTTTTATAAGCCTTATGATCTAGAAAATCTTTGACCACGGTTTTTTGCATGACAAACATTCCTATGTATTTTTCGTCTTTTAAGATTCTAAAGACGTCTAGGTATTTCCAATCCTTAGTGCCGTTACGTTTTAGACATTTCTGATTAAGCATGCTTGCTATTTCGGTTCCTGAATATCCTCCTATGAACCAGTCGAATATGCTTTTTACCATTGAGGCTTCTTCTTCGTCTATTACAATCTTTCCGTTTTCATCATATTTGTAACCAAGAGTGTATTTGATGTTCATCTTTCTATCTCCTCTTTTCATGCGGCTTCTAACACCCCATTTGACGTTCTCAGAGATGGTCTTGCTTTCCTCTTGGGCCATAGATGCATACAAAGTAAGTTGAAATTCAACATCTTTCTCTAATGAATTTATGTGTTCTTTATCGAAGTAGATGCCTACATTAGCTGCTCTTAATTCCCTGTAGGTTTTAATACAGTCAACGGTATTACGTGCGAATCTTGATATAGATTTTGTTAAAATCAAATCAATCTTGCCGGCTAACGCATCAGCGATCATTTCCTTAAAGCCTTCTCTATGTTTCAGGGATGTTCCCGAAATGCCTTCGTCCGAATAAAGCTTCACAAATTCCCAATCAGGATTCTCGCTGATTCGTTTACCGTACTCTTCAAGCTGGGCGTTAAACGAGTTCTTTTGATCTTCTAAATCAGTAGATACACGAGCATATGCAGCAACCTTCTTTTTCTTTATGGTGCCATCTTCCGTTACAAAGAGATTCTTCTTTTTTGGAATGATGGTCATACTCATTTGTGTGTTATCCATAATTACTCCTTTCTACCAATATATATCACTCTAAAGAGTGATATTATCAAGTTTTCTGTAACCAAAATAATACCTACTTTTGGTAAGGTAAACCCAGTGATCGTCTGGTGTTTTTAATTAAGATTGCAGCAGTAAAAAAGGAGAGTTTTCCATCTTTGACTAGGTCTTTTATTGCACATTTATATGAGTGCCATGATATTTCTTTTTGATCATCAGCACTTAGAATATCTATTTCGTTTTTCATGGAGTTGCCTTTCCTCTAGAAGAAACGAATCGTAAGCATAATCATTAAAGCAAAATCACTCCTTAAATGTAATTGACGCCGAGTAACTTTATGACTTTTTGACCATTTTTCGTTTTTTGAATACGAATGTTACTCCGCGTAACTCATAGAAAGTTTACGAAGTAAAAAACCGCAATTTTGAACATTTGGCTTTCGAATGTTACTCCGCGTTAATTATTTTTTTCTGTTTCGCTTTCTACAATTCTATCAACATCTGCCACGCAGAAAGCGGAATACGAAAACGAAAGGAGGAATTTTTGATGTCGCTAAATTCAAGAAAGAAAAGACCATTTTTTCCTAGGGATTATCTAAAGAAGATGAGATATTCACTAGGCTGGACCCAAAAACAAGTCGCAACAAAAATGGGCATCGATGCTTTTGTTTATAACGGTATTGAAAATGGCAATAGGGGTGCACTTATGAACGCAAAAAGATTAAAAGCACTCGCATTTGCTTTTGGTATACCTGTCGCGGAGCTTATTGATAAGGAAATCGCGTATATGGACGAAGCTGAAACAAAGTTTAAGGGAGAATAGACAATGATTTCAGACTTAAAAAAGAAAATGATGGATGAAGCTCCAACCCAAGAAGAATTAGTTGATACATATGTTGGATCTACTGAGTTTAAAAGCGATAATACCGAGACTGTTTATCTATCAACGCTTAAAAGGTATTTGAAATATCTAGAAGAAAAACGAATCGATAAGCCAACAGAATTCACTACCAAAGCGTATAAGAAAGAACTTAGAAACAAAGGTTTGTCTGCAAGAACTCTTCAACTAGTAACAATAGTGCTAAAACGCTTCTATGCTTGGTGTCTGGATAACGATTTATATCCGAACATTGCTAAAGGACTTCAAAACGAAAGAATCCAAAAGGATTTCAAAAGAAAGTCCATTGGACTTGATAATGCAAAAAAGTTAATCAAATTTTGTAGAAAAGCCTATATGGATAGCCCTAATGATTTAACCAAATTAAGAGATTACACAATGATCTACTTGATGCTTCATATTGGTCTTAGAACCGTAGAAGTTTCAAGAGCAGATCTTTCTAACATTAAAATCATTGAGGGTAAATATTTCCTATTTGTTAAAGGTAAAGGCCATAACGATCCTGATGATGCCATAAGATTAGAGCCAAAGGTTTATAAGGTATTAGAACGCTATATAGAGAAAAGAAAAGCAACTGATGGACCTATATTCGTCAATCATGGTAACAGGAACCTTAAGGAAAGAATTAAACCTAAAGTTATCTCCAAAATTGTGAAGGCTCATTTAAGAGCTATTGGTTTAAATGACGATATCTATACCGCCCACGCTTTAAGACATACGTGTGCCGGAATAGCTATTGCGAATGGTGCTTCTATACAAGAAGTCCAGCATCTTTTAAGACATAAATCCATCGAAACTACAACCATTTATCTTCGTGAAATCACGCCCGAGAATAATCCGAGCCAAGGATATATTGAAAAGGCGTTTAATGACGGGGAAGAAGAGTAATTCCTAAATGCGTGGAGGATGGAACGAAAGGTAAGTAAAAACGATGAAAAATACAGAAAATAATGAGGTTTTAAGAGAAAACGAAGAAACAACCTCTTTGAAAATTGAAATTAAAACATTCATATCAGATTCACTAGGAAGCCTTAGAACTGCCTATGATAATTACGGTAGACCTGTCGTCTGTTTAAAGGATGCATGCTCTATTTTGGATATTAAGAATCCTAGTGATGCTAAAGGAAGACTTAAAGCTAGCGGAGTAGTACGCCTCGCTCAATCAGATGGCAAGAAATTCCATAACTATTTATACGTTACTGAGGACAACCTTTATCGATTAATCTTCCAGTCAAGAAAAGAAGAAGCGGTTTTATTTATGGACTGGGTAACAGAAGTGGTCCTTCCATCCATAAGAAGATTTGGAAGATTTGACGTCCAATTAATTAATGGATCACCAGAAGCTGCAGTTACATTCCTTGATTCCTATAATGAATTAAAAGTTCGTAACAGTATCTTGGAATCTATAAACAGTGAAACTGGTGAAGCAAGGGAATATGTCAAACGTATGACCGATAGCGGTGTTCTTATTGATTTATTTGATGCACCTAACACTCTCAAAATTAAAGGCATTAACAAAGTTAGCCTTCTAGCAATTCTTCGTAATAATCAAATTCTCAATGATGACAATCTTCCTAACCAGGAATATATCGATAGGGGATGGTTTAGAGTTATCGAATGCACCTATTCAGATAAGAAGGCTGGACAAGTAACCCATAAGAGAGTCTTCTGCTATAAAGTTGCCATTAACGGTATGAGAAAGCTCATTGAAAAGATGGCCGGAAAGAAGTAGCTATTAATGGGAAATAATGCATGTTATTTCGCTTTGAAGAAAAAAGAAGGTGATTCTTATGGCTAATCCAAAGAGCAAACTGGATTGGTTTCCTGTGGATACAAGAATCTTAGAAGATCCTAAAGTTAGAAAACTCGTTCATAAATACAAAGTAGAAGGATTTGGATTACTTATTCATGTGTTTTCGCGTATCTACTTAAATGGATACTTCATCAAAGATGATATTGATTCTTTTAGCTTAGATATCGCCTATGACCTCGGTTATAACGATACTGACGATCACATTGCTTTTGTTAAGGAAGTAATTGAGTACATGATGAAGATTAATCTGCTGGATAGTTATTCTTATGAATACGAATCGGTTTTCACGTCTAGAGCCATACAGATTCAGTTTGTAAAATCAACACTTAGAAGAGTCCCTAGAGATAAACCTCACTGGTTATTAACGCCGGAAGAAGAAGCTGATGCTAGAACATACATGAAGAAAAGGGAGGATGATTCCGTATGATTATGTCTACATTATGTTTTCAATATGTGTACAGAAACGATGATTTTGCAGACATTATGTTACATTCGGAAACATTCCTCTCTTTGAGAAAAAGGAAAGTGAAATAGAAAGTGAAAGAGAGAAAAGATATACAGGATAAATATGATAAAAGGAACTGTCCGTTCCATTTGCATTACTTTACTTCCTGTTTGATTGAAGATCATTTGATCACTGTCTATGACAACGACATATTCCTTTTTAACGAGATGTTTGAAAGCGTTAGCGATTTAGATATTGATTTGGTTAAACGTTGCTATAGATACACCAGAGATTACTGCAATAAAAACAAAGGAAACATTTATAACTTGTTTAAGTTTTTTAAAGCAGCTTTTTATGAAAACCTTAGGAAGATGGATGGATATGATGAAAGGATGGAGAAGTGGTATGAAGAAACAGATGCCTACCTTAGAGCAGTTCGCGAAGATAGTGAGAACTAATAAAAAGAGACTTCAAAGGCTCTATGATGATTTAGCATATGCTAGGTATTTGATGTATGCCGCTCAAGGAGTGGATTATGGTAAAACATTCATTAAAAACTCCACACCTCAGTATGACAAGATAACCATCGACCTAGATAGAATAGATAAGCTAGAAAAGAAGATTGCTTATTATGAAACAATGGATTCGTTATGGAATAAATGGCAAAAAGCAATGACTCCAAGAGAAGCAGATGTCTTTCACAAACACTACATGCAAGATAAGAAAGTGGTGGACGTTTCTACTGAACTCATGATTTCTCAGGCGAGAATTTATGAAATTATTAAAAAAATTGAGGAGAAATGGCTTTCTTTTTATAGTATGAATTTTAGATAATTCACGAATAAAAAAGCATGACAAATCTATTATTAATCACTCTTTTTAAATAACAAATCAAGAAAAATATGTCGATGGTCTATATTTTAGAGACCATACATGATAGAATTTTTAAAAACATTCAGGTGAGGATTTTATCATGAAAGACAGTCTAACTTTGGAACAATATAAGAGTTTATGTGACAGAGATGGCTCTAGTTACTTTTCAAAAAAGGGACAAGCTTATATTGATGCTTTGTCAAAATTATTCCCATTAAACAATAAAAACGATCAGCCATTTTTGATTGAGGATATTTTAAAACAGCCAACTCTTGATTCTTTTAGGTTTGAAGGAAAAAACGATTTTGAATTCATTTGTCATTTGAAGGCAAGACCTCTAGAAATCACTTGGACAGGAGATAGAATCAACGAGAAGATTTTGACTAGCGATTTCGCTTCGAGAAGAGCAATGTCAATCTTTGAAAACTCATCCGGTGTGGCATACATGATTACATGTATTATCAACGGTAAAGAATATATTATTAAATTTGGTCAAACCAGAACACCATTTAAAGATCGTTTAGGATCATATAACTGTGGTGTTGTTAATAACTGGAGAACTGCTTCGACAACAAATATTAAAATACTTCAGTCAATGGTCACGACAAGACAACAATTTAATTTATATATTTATGATTGTGGTGAACCAATTACTTATCATTGGCATGGAGTTACTGCCCAGGTTGCATCACCTATGTCATTAATGGTAGAAGACGTCATTGTTAAAGAGTTTATGAAACAATATGGCTATAAACCTTTGGCAAATGTTCAAGCAGATGCTACCAGCAGCAAAAAGAAAAAATAAATATTAATTTATTTTAACGTTTGAGTTATTATTCAATTGAATTATTATGAAACAACTAAGTTTATTTGATGATGAAACAGAAAGTGTTGTCATAGACGAAACTCTAAGTCAATGCAAATATATGGGGAAAGCTTCTTTTGAGGAATTGAAAGAGTATTTTGATTTACTAAACGAAGATGCTTCACATATGAGCTCTAGAGATGATATTTGCACACCGTTTGATTGTGTAAAAAGAATGATTGACTATATTCCTGAAGAGTTTTGGCAGAGAAAATCTTTAAAAATAATTGATCCTTGCTGCGGCAATGGAAACTTCGGTGCATACATCTCTTTAAAAACAAATCCAAACAATATTTTTTATAACGATCTAAATTTAATTCGACTTCAAAATTGTAAAAAGATTCTTAATCCTAAGCATATAGCTTGTTGCAATGCTTTTGAATTATCTGGCGAATTTGATAGAAAGTACGATTTAGTAGTCGCAAACCCTCCATATTCCGGAGGTGGCAATAAAAACAGAAGCTTATCTAACGATTTTATCGAATTAGCAATTGATTTGCTTAATGACAATGGGTATTTGTGCTATATCACTCCAAACAACTGGATGACCTATAACAACAATAACACAACACTCAAAAAGCTTTTAACTGAGGGCTCTTTTGTAGTCATCGACTGTAATGCTAAACAATATTTCCCAAAGGTTGGCTCATCATTTGTAATCATTGTTTGGCAAAAACATGTTTTAGATAACAAAACCAAAATCGTAAATGCGTTTCTTAAGAAAGATGTTCAAGAGAATGTTGTTATTCCTAACTCTTTGCCTTTTATCCCGTTATATATTTCACAAAATATTATTAATGTAATTTGCAAGGCGATTTCTAAAAATGAAACCGGTTTTGCGTACAGATGCGATCTTCATCATTTTACACAAAAGAAATTCCTTAGCGAGACACAAAGTGAAGAATTCCCATACGAAACAATTCATACCGCTAGAAGCACGTGTTACGCATCCAAAAAACAAGACATATATGACAAGTGGATAATCATTATTCCACTTTCCACGTATTTCGTTCCGTATATTAGACACAATGTTAATACCACTCAATCAGTTGGATATTATGCGTTTAACACCGAGAAACAGGCTGAAACATTCATTAAAAAACTACAGCGTGATTATGTAAAAACGATTGTTCACATTACCAGATACGGTAACTTCAACAACATTATGGTGCTTAAACACATCATAATTGATGAAAAAATAGATTTTACAGCTGAAGAGAAGCAAGAGATTTCTCAACTAGCTGCACTCATAAAATATTAGTTTTGACTTCTTGTTAAAGGAGACTTTATATGAATGAATTAGTTTCTTTATCCGATTTGTTTGTAAAAAAGATATTTAGAATTCCTGATTATCAAAGAGGCTATGCGTGGGGCGAATCTCAATTGGATGACTTTTGGGATGATCTCATTAATTTAGGCGATGATCGAAATCACTATACTGGCATGCTTTCTTTAAAAGAACTTAAGAAAGATGATATTAAAAATTGGTCAGAAGAAAAGTGGATTATAGATGACAAAAGCTACAAGCCATATCACGTAGTTGATGGTCAGCAAAGGCTAACAACTTTTATTATTTTTGTTAGTTCTATTCTTCGCTTAGCGGAAAAACACGGAATTGAGTACCTTAACGGCGATGATTTAGCCACAATCAAGGAAAGATACATAGTTGAGTCTAAAAAGCCTTTAAACATTCAAAAAGCATATAAATTCGGCTATGAAACTGATAATCCATCATTCGATTATCTTCGTCATGTAGTTTTGGGTGAAGAAGCGTCGGGTAATATTGAAGAAACTTTCTATACCTTAAATCTTGAACGAGCAAAGAAGTATTTCGACGAACATCTTGAGAATCTTTATAAAGAAAAAGGCGAAGAAGAAATACAATCCGTCTTTAAGAAACTCGTGAATAAACTTCAATTCAACATCCATAACATTGATGATGATTTTGATGTATTTGTTGCTTTTGAAACAATGAATAATCGTGGCAAGAAATTATCCAATCTCGAGATTCTTAAAAATAGATTAATCTATTTAACAACCATTTATAACAATAAAATCCTTTCTGCTGATGACAAAGAAAAAATGAGAAAAGACATCAACGATGCCTGGAAAGAAGTTTACTTTGAATTAGGCAGAAATAAGAATAGACCACTTAACGATGATGAATATTTGAGAAACCATTGGTCACTCTTCTATAAGTATTCTCGTACAAGTGGTGATGACTATATAAGAGACCTTCTTGGAGTCCGCTTTGTTGCTAAAGCAGTATACGGATTAAAGAGAAGTTACACGCAGATTATCGAAAGCGAAAACGCAGAAGGGGATTTAGTTGAAGAAGAAAATCCTTTAGAGACTACAGACTTACTAGATCCTACCGAAATTAGAGACTATGTGGCTTCACTTAAGTCTTTGGCTAAGTTCTGGTATTACTCATTTAATCCTGAGCAAAATCCGGAATTAAATCCTGATGAGATTGAGTGGATTAGAAAGCTCAATCGTATCGGTATCAACTACTATAGAACGTTAGTGGTGGCATCGATGGCCGCTAAAGGAGTAAGTGCTCCTCAAAGAATCGCACTTTATAAAGTAATTGAGAAATCAATCTTTGTATTCTTCCGTATGGCAAAATGGCAAGCTAGCTATCAAAGCACAGTTGCCTATAATTTTGCTCGTGAATTATATAAGAGTGAAAAGAGCATTGATGAAATTGCATCAACTCTCGAAGAAACATTCCAAAGACAAAAAGAATCTGCAGTCGAAACATTCGTCACAAAAGTGGATGCATTGTTTAAAAACAATGATGGTTTCTATAGTTGGTCAGATTTGAGATATTTCTTATTTGAATACGAAAGAAGTTTGTTTGAAAAGACATTCGTTTCAAAATTAACCGATTGGAATGCCTTTACTAAGAATGAGAAAGACAAAATTTCAATTGAGCATATCTTCCCTCAAACACCAACAAAGTGGTATTGGAGAAATCAGTTTAGGGATTACGCCGATTCTTTTGAACAGCATTGTCTTGCCAACTCTTTAGGCAACTTACTTGCATTGTCCCAAGCTGTTAACTCTGCTTTGCAGAATGATGAATATCAAGCCAAAAAAATGGGTAACAACAAACGTAAGAGAGGGTATGCTAATGGCTCCAACTCTGAAACAGAAGTTGCTAACAAATATAACGATTGGAATCCAGCTGCCATTTTAGAAAGAGGCAAGCACCTTATTTCATTTATGGAAGACAGATGGGATTTCAAATTTAAAGATGAATCAATCCTCAAGGTACTTGGTCTTGAATTTATGGCTGAGCCAAGAGAACCATCTCCTGAACTTGAAAAACCTGTCGTTATTGTTGGTAGAGACGAAGTTGATGAAAACGATGAAGATGCCATCAAAGTTACAGATTATTTAGAAGGTAGATCAAATCAAATTATGGTCGACCTTTATAATGCTTTCTACGAAGCTCTTTGCGAAAAGATTGAAGGACTTCATGAACATGCAACAAGTCCGTACTTAGCAATAGTGGACGAAACTTTAAAAAGAAACATTGCTGAAGTAAGAATTCAAAAGACTCAGATTAGATTCAACATTCTTAAACCTTTGAAAGAAGAACTCCAAATTGGCGAAGAGAATGGTGATAACTATAATTGGTCACTTTCTTATAGGGTATTCTTGAAATCCCAAGAAGAAATACCAATGATTGTTGAATGCGTTTTAGACTCATACAACCAGATGTTAGGCTAGAGAAATAATACAAGTTATTTCGCTTAGAAGAATAAAACCAACGGATAATACATAGTATTAAGGAAGGAGATACCTTATGGCTGGTAGATATGGCATACCGGGGTACTTCGAAAATGTCGAAGTCTCAGGAAATAGAATAAAAGAACCAGGTTTTCTTGGTAAGACTTTATATGTCGTAGACGGTACCAGAATTAGAGAACCGGGGTTTGGCGGCAAGACCATTCTTGTTATTGAAAAAGGTCGTGTTAAAGAACCTGGATTTTTAGGCAAAACTCTTTTCTATATTGATAAGCATGGTGCGATCAAAGAGACAGGCTTATTTGGAAGAACCGTTGGAGCATTTCCTTTGTTTCCAGGAATGGGTCCATCAGGGAGTGAAGAAATAGTTCATCAAGAAGAACCTTCTCAACCTTCCTATGAAGAAGAATCAAGAGCACCAAGAGATACTGGGCCAAGCTTAGAAGAATATGCAAAGCAGATGGAACTTGAACTTGGCTATGTTGCTGACATGACCAATGTTAGAAGTGGTGCAAAGACCATTTCTGTCCCGGCGAAATTCAAGAAACTAACAGCGATTGCTCCAGCCGTAGCTGTGGAAACAGTTAAGATCCATTCAGGTGTCCTTGCCATTAATCCCCAAAGCATTCATGCAAGTAAGGAATTTATTGTTGAAGAAGACAATCCAGTTTTCTCTTCAGAAAACGGAATACTTTATGACAAAAACAAAACAATGATTGTTAGAGTTCCTTCTGACCTGGAGATGGATACATTCGCATTTAAAGATAGTGTTGTTACCATAGGTAATAACGCCTTTGCAGGAGTTAAAGGAACATCTTTAACTATTCCTAATAAGATTACAAAAATTGGTGGTAGAGCGTTTGAAGGATGCTTTAAAATTAAAACCATGTTCATTCCAAAATCTGTAACGGAAATTGGAGAGATGGCGTTCTATTGTGATTCTAAGCTAATTATCTCTACTGATTGGGAAGCAAAACCAGAAGGATGGAAATTTGATTCCTCCCATGTTAAAGAGATCAAATTTGGAGCCAACTAAGATATGGAAAGTTTAGAAGAATTCATAGCGAAACATCGCACCACAAAAGAAAAGACTTCTTCGTTCGTTGAATATTTATATTCACTTATGAATAAGTATGGCTTTGATAACCCTTCTGACCTTTATAACAAAGCTAATATTTCTAGACAGCTTTGGTCCTCAATCATTTCTGAAAAATCAAACCCGTCATTAAATGTCTGTTTGAAGA
>Ga0256404_1009801_pt1 | contig 13546 bp, 10 predicted proteins | sample RumenRJG_01DNA_FD_185990 | JGI IMG/M metagenome (GOLD analysis project Ga0256404, IMG submission 185990) | Bovine rumen microbial communities from Lethbridge, Alberta, Canada - RJG_01 | ecosystem: Host-associated > Mammals > Digestive system > Stomach > Rumen | place: Canada: Alberta | collected...
TCGGCGATACTCATCTTTTGTACTTTATCCAGCCAGAAGAAATAGGTCTCAAAGAAGGAAGGCACCTCCTTTGAGGTCAGATTTTTGAGGTAGTTGTCCAGCTGCCTGCGGTTTTCCACCTCCAGCAGGGCGCTTTCCAGAGTCTGTGTCGTGGTCTTGCTGCGCAAAACAGGATCCTTTCTGCTATGTTGAGGGCAGCAAGCAAAGGGAGCTGCCATGGAAAACTTTCCATGGATCAGAGCCGGGAAATTGCCTGAGGCAGAAAGGAAGAAAAAGACATGGAAATGGCCGGGGACAGCAATGCTCTTGCCGATCTCGAGGCGATGTTTGGACAGGATGACGAGGAGACCAAAGCTGCAGAGCGCACGGTTCTGACGCAGAACCTGGAGGGCTTTGCCAGCTGTTTCCCGAACTGGGACATTCATCCGCCGATGGATTATTGAAAAAATATCGGGAACACAAAACTGGCCCTGCCGCTGAGACAGGGCCAGTATTTTATACGTATTGAACTTCCTGAAGAAGTGCCGCACTGTTGGCGGCAGCGGTCAGAACATACCCCGGTTCCGGGAAGGAGAACTCCCGGACAAAGGCACTCTGGGGCGGGAAACCTGGCCGGACATCTGTCACCGGACAGACCGTGTCCTCTCCCGAGAGAAAGGCGGGAGAGGTGCAGCCTGCAATCCCGTGGAAGATGCCCTCTCCGGTCAGCTTGAAATAGGCCTCCTTCATCGACCAGAGTCGGAAGAAGAGAAGCCGCCCCTCCTCTTCCGGCAGGGAAGCAATGGCCGCGGCCTCCTCTTTGGCAAAAAAGCGGCGGGCAAGGGCGAAGTACCTGGGGGAGGAAGCTGTCTTTTGAAGATCAATTCCCAGAGATGCTGTCCCCGCGGCGAGAACCAGAAAGGAACCGGAGTCCGAAAAGTTGAAGAAAAAGTGCGGGACATCGGGGAAATACGGCTTTCCCCCGGGAAAGTGGGAGAGCGCGGGAAGCTCCGGACAGGAGCGCCCGGTGACCCTTGGAAGGAGCGACAGGAGAAGCTCCTCCTGCTCCCTTTTCGCGATTGCCCTTCTGTCAGTCCCCTTTTGCTGCTCCGGGAGTCTTTTGCAGGAGAGCAGGATCATGGCTTATCCGCCTCCCCTCTGGGCTCCTGCACGCGGCTCTTCTCCCCCTTTTTGTCCTTGCCCTCTTCCTCCTTCTCCGGCAGGCGGATGAGGACGCGGACGATGCGGTTCTTTCGAAGACCCTTTGCCTGGAGGGTCGTGCCGTCGGAGAGCTTTACCGTCTCGTCGTTTCTCGGCAGGCGCTCGAGCGCCTCGATGATGAGGCCGCCGATGGAGTCGTAGTCCTCACTCTCAAAGTCCGTGCCGATCTCATCGTTTAGGTCTGCAAGCTTCATGGAACCATCCACGAGGAAGGTCCTGTCGTCGTACTTGCGGATCTGTTCCTTCTCGTCCTCATCGTACTCATCCCGTATGTCGCCGATGATCTCCTCCACGAGGTCCTCCACGGTGATCATGCCCACCGTGGAGCCGTACTCGTCCAGGACGAAGGTGATGCCGACAGAGTTCTGCTGCATCTCCCGCAGAAGATCCGCGGTCTTCTTGTACTCATAGGTGTAGTAGGACTGCCGGATGAAATCCTGGATGCGGAAGCGGTCCGCGTTCCGGATCGCGATGAAGTCCTTGATGTTCAGGTGTCCGATGATGTTGTCGGGATGGTCCTTTTCATAGACCGGGATCCTCGTGAACATCTCCCTGCGGAACACAGCCATGACGTCGCTGTAGGTTGCCTCTTCCGAGACGCAGGTCATGTCGATTCTGGGGACCATGATGTCCTTTGCCACGGTGTCGCCGAAGTCAAAGACGTTGTAGATGATCTTCTTCTCACCGCCCTCGATGGCGCCATCCTCGTGGCCTGCCTCCACGTAGGTCTTGAGCTCACTCTCTGTGATCGGGTGCTTCTCATCCGGGTCGATCCCCCGGAGCTTTAGGATGATCCCTGCCAGAAAGTCCGTCGCGATGATCAGCGGTGTCAGCACGGTCATGAGAAATTTAATGACGGCGGCATCCTTCTTTGCGGTCTCTTCAGAGCGGATTTTGGCGATATTCTTGGGCGTGATCTCGCCGAAGATGATGATGAGCACGGTAAGGATTGCCGTGCCGATGGAGACGGCACCCTCGCCGAACATGCGGATCACCAGGGAGGTCGCAAGGGCAGATGAGGAGAGGTTGACGATGTTGTTCATGATCAGAATCGCGGACAGCATCTTGGAGTACTGGGAGAGGACCCGGAGCACAAGGGCAGCTCTCTTGTCGCCCTCGTCGGCTTCCGCCTTTAACGCCACCTCGCTCACCGTCGTGAGAGCGGTCTCCGCACCGGAGAAATAGGAGGAGAGGGCGATCAGAATGATCAGGATGAGAAACTGAATGACAGCAGTCTGGTTCATACATTTCCTTTCGGGAAATTCAGAGGATACGGCCAGAATCGGCCGGCTGAAGAAAATTGTAGCGTTTCCAAATCGGTTTTACAAGTTGGCGCCCTGTGTTATAATGACAAAGTTACGGGGTAAGGGAAATTGTCTTTTTTTTGCCCTATTATCAGAAAGGAGGGAAATCCGTTTTCCGGTCTGACCGGAAGGCGGATTCCGCGAGCAATGAAAAAGAAGAAAAGAAATTCCGTGATCGGACTCATTCTGCTCCTCGCTGTCATGTGCTTTCTGCTGTACACCGCAGTATTTGGCATCGGGGAGGATCAGGACGGCTCCATGGAGAACATCCGCCTGGGCCTGGACCTGGCGGGCGGCGTGAGCATCACCTACCAGGCCGTCGGCGATGAGACCCCCTCAGACGAGGACATGGATGATACGGTCTACAAGCTGCAGCGCCGTGTTGAGCAGTACTCCACGGAGGCACAGGTCTACCGGGAGGGCACCGACCGCATCAACGTCGAGATCCCCGGTGTCACGGATGCCAATGCCATCCTGGAGCAGCTGGGCCGCCCCGGATCCCTGTACTTCATCCGCCAGAAGGATGCGGACGGAAACGACAACTACACGCTGAACAGTTCTACCTATCAGTATGAGCTCGCCAGCGGCAAGACGATCGCCTCTCTGGAGGAGAGCGGAGACATCGTACTGGAAGGTACGGATGTCGCCAGCGCCCAGGCGGGATACCAGACGGACTCCATGAACAACCAGCAGGTTGTCGTGGAGCTGACCTTCACCGATGCGGGCAAGGAGAAGTTTGCGGCAGCAACCAAGGAAGCCTACGCAAACGGCGAGTCCATCGGAATCTACTATGACGGCTCCTTTATCAGCGTTCCCACCGTGCAGGCAGAGATTACCAACGGACAGGCAGTCATCACCGGCGAGTCCACGATTGAGGATGCCGAGAACCTGGCCTCCACGATCCGCATCGGCGGTCTGAAGGTTGAGCTCGAGGAGCTGCGCTCCAACGTCGTCGGTGCCCAACTCGGCCAGAGTGCCATCACCACCTCGCTCCGCGCCGGTGCGATCGGTCTGGCCCTCGTCATTATCTTCATGATTGCGGTCTACTTCCTGCCGGGCGTTGCGGCAAGCTTTGCCCTTCTGACGTATGTGGGGCTTCTCGTTCTCGTTCTGGTTGGCTTTGATGTCACCTTAACGCTCCCGGGCATCGCCGGCATCCTCCTCTCCATCGGTATGGCTGTCGATGCGAACGTCATCGTCTTTGCGAGAATCCGTGAGGAGCTTGGAAACGGAAAAAGCGTGCGCCAGGCTGTTGACGCCGGCTACAGCAAGGCACTCTCTGCCATCATCGACGGCAACGTGACCACGCTGATTGCAGCGGTAGTCCTGGGCGTTCTGGGATCCGGCTCCGTCAAGGGCTTTGCCCAGACCCTGGCCATCGGTATTATTCTCTCGATGTTCACGGCCCTGTTTGTCACCAAGTGGTACATGAACTGCTTCTACAACCTGTTCGCACAGGACAAGAAGTGGTACGGCGTGGGAAAGAAGAAAAAGCCCGTGCACTTTGTGGAGCACCGCAGGATCTTCTTTGCTATCTCCATCTGCGCCATCGTCCTCGGCTGGGCGGTCATGGGCGTCAATGCCCACCGCGGGATCGGTGCCCTGAACTACAGCCTGGACTTCGTGGGAGGCACGTCCACGACCGTCACCTTTGACAAGAGCTACACCCTGGATGAGCTGGATGAGCAGGTTGTCCCGGTCTTTGAGAGTGTCACCGGTGATGCCAATGTTCAGGTGCAGAAGGTCGCCGGCGGCAACTCCGTCGTCTTCAAGACAAGAACCCTCACCGTGGACGAGAGGGAGACCCTGAACAAGGATCTGGAGGATCAGTTCGGCGTATCCGAGGACAACATCACGGCGGAGACGATCTCCGCAACGGTCTCGGATGAGATGAAGAACGACTGCATCCGCGCGGTCATCGTTGCCCTGATCCTGATGCTGATCTACATCTGGTTCCGCTTCAAGGACATGCGCTTTGGCGCATCTGCCATTCTGGCCCTTGCCCATGACTGCCTGGTGGTGCTCACGGTCTACGCGGTGCTTCGGATCTCCGTCGGATCCACGTTCATCGCCTGCATGCTGACCATCGTCGGCTACTCGATCAACGCGACCATCGTCATCTTCGACCGTGTCCGCGAGAACCTGGCGAAAAAGAAGAAGGAGACGGACCTTGTGGCGCTGGTGGACACCTCCATCACCGACACGCTGTCCCGCTCTATCTTCACCTCCCTGACCACCTTCATCATGGTGTTTGTGCTCTACATCCTGGGGGTATCCTCGATCCGTGAGTTTGCACTGCCCATCATGTCGGGTATCATCTGCGGTACCTATTCCTCCGTCTGCATCACCGGTTCCCTCTGGTTCGTGCTGCGCAAGAAGTTCCCGCCGAAGTACGATGACTCCGGCCGGTACCATCAGCAGAAGGCATCTGCGGACAAGGCAGAGAGAAAGAAGAAGTACGAGGACGAAGTAAAGAAGAAGACCGTCATCTGACGAAGGCGGCAAGAGAAGGTCAGAGGTTTGCCCTCTGGCCTTTTTTGATAAAGGAGTAAATCTTGGCGAAGTGGGTTGTGCTCAGAAAGAGCGGAAACTTTCAGGAGATCGGGGAGAAGCTCCATATCTCCCCGATCCTTGCGCGGATCGTGCGAAACCGCGGCGCCGTTGGAGAGGAGGAGACAAAAGCCTATCTCTGCGGAACGCTGAAGGATCTGCACGATCCCTACCTGCTCGATGGCATGGATGCGGCGGTGGAACTGCTCGGGGACAGGATTGCGGAAAAGAAGGCGATCCGCATCATCGGGGACTACGATGCGGATGGTGTCTGCTCCTCCTTCATCCTCTGGAAGATGATCACCTATCTCGGGGGAAATGTCACCGTGCGGCTCCCGGACCGCGTAAAGGACGGATACGGGCTGAACGAGCAGATGGTGGAGGAGGCCCTTGCCGACGGCGTGGATACCATTATCACCTGCGACAACGGCATTGCAGCAGCGGGTGCCCTGCAGCGGGCAAAGGATGCGGGCCTTACGGTCATGGTGACGGATCACCACGAGATCCCGTTCCGGACAGAGGGGGACACCCAGTACTACGTGCTCCCCCATGCGGACGTGATTCTCGAGCCAAAGCTTGCAAGGACGGATATCCGAAGAGAGGATGCCGGCCAGGAGGAGTTCTATTATCCCTTCCGGGACATCTGCGGTGCGGAGGTGACCTACAAGCTTGCCGCGGCGATGCTGGGAAATCCGGACCTTACGGATTCCGGGGAGAACAGCCCGGAAGCGGGGCTTCTGCGGGAGCTCCTCGGGTTTGCAGCGATCGCAACGGTCTGTGATGTGATGCCGCTGCAGGATGAGAACCGGGTCCTCGTGCGGGAGGGCCTGAAAGAGGCGTCCCGCACGGAGAACGTTGGCCTGAAAGCCCTCCTTCTTGCGACGGGACTCTACGGAAAACCCCTTTCCGGGTATCATGCGGGCTTTGTCATCGGTCCCTGCATCAATGCAAGCGGCAGGATGGAGAACGCGGAGAAGGCCCTGCGCCTGTTCATGGAGGAGAACCCGGTCCGGGCAGCGTCCATGGCAGAGGAGCTCAAGATCCTCAACGAGGAGCGAAAGAGCCTGACAGAGCAGGGGGTGCTGGAGGCAAGCGGCCAGGTGGAGAAACAGAAGAAGGAGCAGGGGGCCATCGACCCGGTGCTTCTTCTCTACCTCCCGGATACGAGGGAGTCGATCGCCGGCATCATCGCAGGCAAGGTCCGGGAGAAGTACGCCCATCCCACCTTTGTGCTGACGGATGCCGAGGGGCAGCCGGGGATGCTCAAGGGCTCCGGGCGCTCCATCGATGCTTATGACATGTTTTCGGAGATGAACACGGCAAAGGACCTGATGGAGAAGTTTGGAGGCCATAAGCTGGCAGCGGGACTCTCCGTGAAAAAGGAAAACCTGCCTGCCCTCAGGGAGAGGCTGAACAATCACTGCAATCTTCCGCCGGATGCCTTCCGGAACGTGATCTACGTGGACTGCATTCTCTCCCCGGGCTTTGTCACAGAGGCACTGGTGCAGCAGATGCGCCTTCTCGAGCCCTGCGGCCAGGGCAATGCAAAGCCCCTCTTTATTGCGGCGGGGCTGAGCGTCAGGAGCGGGCGCATCATCGGAAAGAACCAGAACGTCGTGCGCTTTGATGCAGCGGATGACCACGGTTCCGGATACCAGTTCATCCTGTTCTCCCCCGAGGGCGACGTGAACAGCCTCCTCACCCCAGGCACGAAGATCGACGCCGTGTACTACCCGGATCTCAATGCATACAACGGGAACGTGACGCTCCAGTTCGTGGTTCGGGACTGGCAGCTCTCAAAGCGCTGAGAAAGCGGCGAATTGTCTGCCCGCTGGGGAAAAACTCTGCTAAAATAGGAAACGTACCGATCTTTTGCAAAAGAGGAGAATGCCATGAACACAAACGAGACAGCATTGGAATCGGAAGACCAGATCCGGAGAATGGGGAAGCGGGCTCTGGCAGACTACTGCATCCGCCTGCAGGAGATGCAGGAGGCACAAAAGAAGGAACTCCTCTCTCAGAAGGAGGCTGCGCTGACTGCCCTCTCAAAGGACTGCGAGGAGAAAATCGAGCAGGAAAAGCAGCAGCACGAGAAGGAGATGCTCTCCCTGCAGAGTGCGTTCCAGGACAGGATGAGGGCCAGAGAGGAAGAGCTGTCGAAGCAGGAAGAGGAGACGGCGGCTGCCGGAAAGAAAGAAGCAGAGGAAGCCGCAGAAAAGGCAAAAGAGGAAACGCAGGAGCTGCAGAAGCAGCTCCAGGATCTGCAGTCCCAGAAGGAAGCGCTCAGCCAGGAACTTGCAGCGCTCAAGAAGGAGATGGCGGAGAAGGATGCCCAGCTTGCAGAGAGCAAAAAGGCGCTCTCTGACAGGGCGATCCGCCTCGAGAAGGCCGGCACCATCGCGGAGGCCGCCTTTGATCTCAACAACGTGCTGACCGACGCGCAGAACGCGGCAAAGCAGTACCTGGACAGCATTCAGGCCCTGGAGCAGAGGCGAAAGGACGAGCTCGCCCGTGTCAACGCCGAGGCGGAAGCGGAGCTGAACAACAAGCGGGAGGAGACGGAGAGCTACTGCGAGAACCTTCTGGAGAAGACGAAGGCAGCCTGTGCCCAGAAGGAGCAGGAGACGGAAGATGCCTGCCGTGCAAGGGAGGAGAAGGCGCAGAGGACCCTGGAGGAGCTTCGGCAGAAGGTGCAGGAGGTTCTGAACGCCAGGAGCGGTCTCGATTCCTTCTTAAGCGGCATCGATGGCGAAAACTGACTACGGGTTTAGAAATGCTTTAGACTTTTTTCGAAAAGGATTATCCGCAGGTCACGAATTCGAAAGAACAGGGGTGTACACTATAGAAGGATCAAGAAATTGATCCACTCTCTCCCCCTCATAAAAATGACAGACAAAGGGACTCCGCGAGAGCGGAGTCCTTTTGCCGTCTCTGTGAATTTTGGTTTTGGATTCTTTCAAATCAGCCTTTCCCCGAAGGAACCGCCTCAAAAACAGCTAAGACGCGCTCCGCCGTCTCATCGTTTACACAGGTGATGTGCAGCGCCTCCATGGCCTCCTGAATGCTGCGGACCTCGTCTGTGTCCAGGTAGAGATCCTCAGCCACCTCGGAAACAGACCTGTTTTCCAGGAGCTTGCAGATCCTGAGAGACCGGCTGCAGGGAAGATGAGAGGGATGAGTCCCGGAGCTCTGAAAGCCAGATGCCGGCCTGCCCGGATCGGACGGCCGGTTTGCGCCATGTTCAGACACCGGGTGGGAAATGGACATGACAGAGACGGCAAAAACCGCATTGCACTGCAGCGCAATCCGAAAAAGTTCCCGGGACGTTCACAAATCGTTTATGGAATTTCGAAATCTCTAAGATTCCTGACACAGTTTGATCACAAATCCTGCGCATAATACGTCTCAGATAGTTGCTACAGACTATCTCCCCCCTCATAAGAAAACAGGCAAAAGAGCTTCTCCCTCGGGAGAGGCTCTTTTGCCGTCCTGTGCTGTTTTCTCCCCGCTTGTTCCCCTTTCCATCGGTGCATCCTCCCCTGACAGCGCTTCTTTGGGATTCCAACACCACCCATCGGATGATATAATCCGGGATACGGGAACCTGAGACGCTCCCGGCGGAAAGGGGAAATGACATGATATTAAAGAGCCTCTTGGAGGGTCTGGAGTACGACCTGGTGGCAGAAGACGGATCGGTGATTTCCGATCCCGGCATTGTCACAGCGAAGGAGAGCATGGAAGTGACCGGGATTCAGAACGATTCCCGGAAGGTAAAGCCCGGAGATCTGTTCTTCTGCATCACCGGGGCGACGAGTGACGGCCATGCCTATGCGGGCAAGGCAGCGGATGCCGGTGCGGATGTTCTCGTCGTGGAGCATGCGGTGTCCATTCAGAATCCAAACGTGGTGCAGGTCCTTGTGGGGAGCTCCCGCCATGCGATGGCGGTCATCTCCGCCAACTGGTACGGAAATCCCGCCCGCCGCATGAAGATGATCGGCGTCACGGGCACCAAGGGAAAGACCACGACCACCTACCTTGTGAAGTCGATCCTCACGGCAGCAGGCCTTGACGTGGGCCTTGTGGGCACGATTGAGTCCACCTACCACGATGTCCACGTGCCGAGCGCCAACACGACTCCGGAGTCCATCGTCCTGCAGAAGACCTTAAAGGACATGGCAGATGCGGGCGTACAGGCAGTCGTCATGGAGGTCTCCTCCCAGGCGCTGATGCTTGAGCGCGTGGGAGGCATCATCTACGACATCGGCGTGTTCACCAACATCTCCCCGGACCACATCGGCCCGAACGAGCACGCCTCTTTTGAGGACTACATGCACTGCAAGGGCCTCCTGTTCCAGCAGTGCCGCGTCGGCATTGTCAACGGCGATGATCCGCACGTCACAGATGTGCTGCAGGGCCACACCTGTAGCGTCGAGACCTTCGGCCTTGCGAATACCAATGACCTGTATGCCGACAACTTCTCCCTGATCGAGAAGCCGGGAGAGCTCGGCATCTCCTTTGACACGGAGGGGCTCTTAAAGCTCCACGCAGAGGTTCCGACCCCCGGACGCTTTTCCGTCTACAACGCGCTCTGCGCGATTGCGATCTGCCGGCACTTCAACGTCCCGAAGGAGGACATCGAGTACGCCCTCGGAAAGGCCCACGTGAAGGGCAGGATCGAGCTCGTGAAGGTCTCGGATGCGTTCACGCTGATGATTGACTACGCCCACAACGCCGTGGCGCTGGAGAGCCTCCTTGCAGCCCTGAAGGAGTATCGGCACAACCGCCTTGTCGTCCTCTTTGGCTGCGGCGGAAACCGCTCGAAGCTTCGCCGCTATGAGATGGGAGAGGTCTCCGGAAGGATGGCGGACTTTACGATCATCACCTCCGATAACCCGCGGTTTGAGGAGCCCCTCGACATCATCAAAGACATTGAGACCGGCATGAAGAAGACCGACGGAAAGTACGTCGTGATCCCGGACCGGAAGGAGGCCATCGCCTATGCGATCCACAACGGGGAGCCGGGCGACATCATCGTCCTTGCCGGGAAGGGCCACGAGGACTACCAGGAGATCAGGGGCGTCAAGTACCCGATGGATGAGCGCGTGATCATCCGGGAGATCCTCGAAGAGGACAAAAAGAAGGCAGAATAAGAGCAAGCAGTGAGAGGAAGGATGCCGGCCTTGTGGCCGGCATTTTCATCGGAGCACAGATGGAAAAACGGTATGCACAGGTGATTGTAGACATCTCCGCAGGGGCTCTCGACCGGCCGTTTACGTACCGGGTTCCGGAGGAGCTCCGGGACAGGATCCGCCTCGGGAGCCTGGTGGAGATTCCGTTCGGGAGAGCGAGCCGGAAGATCACGGGCTTTGTCATCGGATTTTCGGAGAGCTGCGATTATCCGAAGGAGAAGATCAAGGACATCGCGGGTATCGGGCGGAAGGGTTCGGATGAGACCGGAGAGAAGGCGGTGGAGCTCGCCGCCTGGATGAAGGAGCGGTACGGCTCCACCATGATCACGGCACTCAAGACCGTGCTCACCGCAAGAAAAGAGAAAAAGCCCGTTGAGACAAAGGAGATTCAGCTGACATTGGACCGGGAGGCTGCACTCGAAAAGCTGAACTTCTACGAGAAAAAGCATCAGGTCGCAAGGGCAAGGCTTCTGCGGGCACTGATTGATGTCCCGACCCAGCCCTATACCCTGGTCACGGAAAAGCTCCACGTCCCTGCAAGGACCGTTACTGCCATGAAGGAGCAGGGGGTGCTGGAGGTGAAGGTGGAGACGAGCCTTCGGAATCCGGTCTCCCTCGGGGAGGTGAAGGCAAAGGACCTTTGTCTCTCCCCGGAGCAGGAGAGGGTCGTGGATGGGATCTTCCAGGACTACCTGGACCTCCAGGCGGGGAAGGAGGAGGCAAAGAGAACCTGCCTCCTCCACGGCATCACGGGCTCCGGAAAGACCGAGGTCTACATCCGGATCATTGAGAAGGTGGTGGCGCAGGGCAGGCAGGCGATCATGCTGATTCCGGAAATCTCCCTGACCTATCAGACCCTGCTTCGGTTCTACCGGCACTTCGGGGACCGGGTGTCCGTCATGAACAGCACGCTCTCCGAGGGGGAGAAGGCGGACCAGTTCGAGCGGGCAAGAAGAGGAGAGATCGACGTCATCATCGGACCCAGGTCCGCGCTCTTCACGCCGTTCCCGAGGATCGGCATCATCGTCATCGACGAGGAGCACGAGGAGTCCTACAAGAACGAGCACATGCCGAAGTACCACGCAAGGGACATCGCGGAGAAGATTGCCAAGATGCACGGTGCGGTCCTCGTCCTTGGCTCGGCGACGCCGTCCCTGGAGTCCATGTACCGGGCGGAGAGCGGAGAATACCAGTACTACCGCCTGACAAGGCGGCTCACGGGCGGCACGCTCCCCTCTGTCGAGATTCTGGACATGCGGCAGGAGCTGAAGAAGGGAAACCGGAGCATCCTCTCCCTGCGCCTTCGGGAGCTGATGGAGGAGAAGCTCTCCCGGAAGGAACAGGTGATGCTGTTCCTGAACCGCCGGGGGTTCTCGGGCTTTGTGTCCTGCCGCTCCTGCGGCGAGGTCATCAAGTGCCCGCACTGCGACGTCTCGCTCTCCCTCCACCGGAACGGGAAGCTCATCTGCCACTACTGCGGGTATGAGACGGATATGGTAAAGCAGTGCCCCTCCTGCGGCTCGAAGCTCGTCTCCGGATTCCGCGCAGGGACCGAGCAGATCGAGGAGCAGGTGAAGAAGATGTTCCCGAAGGCCAGGGTTCTGCGCATGGATGCAGACACCACGGCAAAGAAGGGGGCGTATGAGAAGATCCTGACGGCCTTCTCCAATGAGGAGGCGGACATCCTGCTCGGCACGCAGATGATCGTCAAGGGCCATGACTTTCCGAATGTCACGCTGATGGGGATCCTCCTTGCGGACATGTCGCTTGGCGCCTCCGACTACATGGCCTCCGAGCGCACCTTCTCGCTCCTCACGCAGGCGGCTGGCCGGGCGGGGCGCGGTGAGAAGAAGGGGAACGTCGTCATTCAGACCTATCAGCCGGAGAACTATGCAATTCAGTACGCGGCAGATCAGGACTACGGGGGCTTCTACCGGGAGGAGATCCAGTACCGGAAGCTCCTTTTGTATCCCCCGGTCTGGCACCTGCTGGCCGTCGAGGTCTCCTCAAAGGAGGATGACACGGCCCTCCTCTTTGCAGGGCGCTGCAAAGAGCTTCTCGATAAGATCTGTGCCGGGCTCAACCGCGGGCAGACGCCCCCAAGGGTCCTCATCATCGGCCCTGCGCCGGCATCCTTAAGCCGCCTGAAGGACTGCTACCGGTACGTGGTCTATGTTAAATGCCGTAAATATGGTACACTTGTTACTTGTAAAGACAGAATCGAACTTCTGTGCGCTGCGGTAAACCCCGAGGGGAAACTGCCGCTCTCCGTGCAGTTTGACTTTGATCCGGTGAGCAGCTGGTAAAAGAGAAAGGAATGATATCGATGGCACTTTTGACAATCCGGGAGATCGGAGATCCCATACTGGAGAAGAGAGCAAAAGAGGTGAAGGAGATGACGCCGCGCCTCAAAGAGCTGGTGAAGGACATGCTCGAGACGATGTACGACGCCAACGGCGTGGGCCTTGCGGCCCCGCAGATCGGCATCTTAAAGCGCATCGTCGTCATCGATGTCTCCCCGGAGCAGAACGACCCCCACGTCTTTATCAATCCCGTCATTATAGAGCAGGACGGCGAGCAGGACGGCATGGAGGGGTGCCTCTCCGTCCCCGGCAAGATCGGCGAGGTGATCCGCCCCGCCCATGTGAAGACAAAGGCCTTTGACGAGAACATGCAGCCCTTCGAGATCGAGGGCACGGAGCTCTTTGCCCGCTGCATGTGCCATGAGTTTGACCACCTCGACGGCATCCTCTACACCACGAAGACCGTCGGCGGCCTGATGGACACGGATGCGCCGGCAGAGGATGAGGAAGACGAAGAAGAGGACGGAGAAGAGGAATGAGAATCGTATTCATGGGAACGCCGGACTTTGCGGTCCCTGCGCTTAAGGCCCTTGCCGCATCCCGGCATGAGGTGACGCTTGTTGTCACACAGCCGGACCGGCAGAAGGGCCGCGGCAAGGCCGTCCTGGAGTCCGATGTCAAGAAGTGCGCGGAATCCCTTGGGATTCCGGTGTTTCAACCTGCAAAGGTAAAGACAGAGGATGCGGTTGCAGTCCTTCGGGAGCAGCATCCCGATGCAATCGTCGTCGCCGCTTACGGCCAGATCCTCTCCCAGGAGATCCTGGACCTTCCGAAATTCGGCTGTATCAACATCCACGGCTCGCTCCTTCCGAGATGGCGGGGCGCCGCGCCGATCCAGTGGTCCGTCATCGACGGCGATGAGAGGACCGGCATCACGATCATGCAGATGGACAGGGGCCTCGACACCGGGGACATCCTGCTGCAGGAGAGCGTGGAGATC
>Ga0256404_1009802_pt1 | contig 13545 bp, 10 predicted proteins | sample RumenRJG_01DNA_FD_185990 | JGI IMG/M metagenome (GOLD analysis project Ga0256404, IMG submission 185990) | Bovine rumen microbial communities from Lethbridge, Alberta, Canada - RJG_01 | ecosystem: Host-associated > Mammals > Digestive system > Stomach > Rumen | place: Canada: Alberta | collected...
GGTGGTTTCCACCGCCGGAACGGCGGTGCCGTTGAACCGGAATACACGTATTTATGATTTCCACCGGCCGGACTGGTGATTTCCAGTTCACCGGATTTGCGCTTTCAGCGCACCGGAATATTCAGTTATCAATCAGTATGTGATCGGTACCGATCAGGGAGCAAAGCATGACAACCGTTATGATGTCACGGTACTTGTAAATGGCTTTCCTCTCGTTCATATCGAGCTGAAACGGCGTGGTGTACCAATCAGAGAGGCGTTCAATCAAATCAACCGTTATCAGAGAGACTCTTTCTGGGCTGGAAGCGGTCTCTTCGAGTATGTCCAGATATTCGTGATCAGTAATGGAACTAATACGAAATATTACTCCAACAGTACCCGCTTTAATGCTATAAAGGATGCCTCTTCTGGCAACGTGAAGAAGGAGAAGACTTCAAACAGCTTCGAGTTTACATCTTACTGGGCGGATGCACAAAACAAACCGATTACAGATCTTACTGACTTTGCAAAGACTTTCTTTGCGAAACATACGATCCTTAATATCCTGACGAAATACTGTATATTCACGTCAGAGAATATGCTTATGATTATGCGTCCATATCAGATCACGGCAACGGAGCGGATTATCAACCGGATCGAAATCGCACACAACTACAAGAAGTACGGAACGGTAGCAGCTGGTGGCTATATCTGGCATACAACCGGATCAGGGAAAACTCTGACTTCATTTAAGACGGCACGTCTTGCCACGCAGCTTTCTTTCATTAACAAAGTGCTCTTTGTTGTAGATAGAAAAGACCTGGATTACCAAACCATGAAGGAGTATGATCGCTTTGAAAAGGGCGCGGCAAACAGCAACAGTTCTACCAAGGTTCTAGAACGTCAGCTGTCTGATTCGAAGTCACATATTATTATCACAACGATTCAGAAGCTCTCTACTTTCATTAAGAAGAATAAGGATGCTGACGTATACAAGAAGCAAACAGTTATTATTTTTGATGAGTGCCACAGAAGTCAGTTCGGTGACATGCATGCAGCTATCGTGAAATACTTCCAGAAGTACTATATGTTTGGATTTACCGGAACTCCGATTTTTCCAGCGAATGCAGGCAGCAGTGTAAAGAATGCTCAGTTTGCTACAACTGCCCAGACATTCGGCGACTGCCTGCACACCTATACGATTGTCGACGCAATAAACGATAAGAACGTTCTTCCGTTCCGCGTTGACTACATCAAGACAATGGACGAGGACGCTGATATCGATGACGAGGAAGTGTGGGATATAGACAGACGTAAAGCTTTTGAGGCTCCTGAACGTATCTCTCTTGTTGCTCACTATATCCTTGATCACTTTGACCAGAAGACTTACCGAGGTGATAAGAGCTATGTTTTCAACACACTGACGAATATCTCTGATGTGGCTTCTGCAGACCGTGGAAAGGTAGAGGAAGTCAAGCGGAAGCAGCGTATCAGTGGCTTTAACTCCATCTTTGCAGTGGCTTCTGTTCCGATGGCTAAACTTTATTATGAAGAGTTCAAGAAAATAATGAAGGAAGATCCCACGAAGAGCCTGAAGATCGCTGTTATCTACAGCTACGCGCCTAACGAGGAAGAAGCCGATGGAATTCTCGAGGAGGAGAATCCTGAAGATACGTCTGCTCTCGATCAGTCTTCTCGTGAATTTCTTGAATCAGCCATTCAGGATTACAACAAGATGTTCCATACCGAATATGACACCTCGAGCGATAAGTTCCAGAACTACTATAAGGATGTCTCTCTTAGGATGAAGAACAAAGAACTTGATATGCTTATCGTTGTCAATATGTTCCTGACCGGTTTTGACGCGACTACACTTAATACTCTCTGGGTAGACAAGAACTTAAAGATGCATGGACTGATCCAGGCCTTCAGCCGGACGAATCGAATCCTAAACAGCATTAAGACCTTTGGAAACATTGTCTGCTTCCGTCCTCTTCAGAAGCGGGTAGATGCCGCGATCTCACTTTTTGGTGATAAAAATGCCGGTGGCATTGTCCTTATGCGAAGTTTCAAGGACTATTACTACGGATATGAATCTGCAGACGGAAGAGACATGCCCGGATATAAAGATATGATTGAGGAGCTTACGACAAAATTCCCGGTTGAAGATCCGCAGATTGTTGGAGAGCAGAATCAAAAGGACTTTATTTCTCTATTTGGAGCTATTCTACGTATGCGAAATCTCCTGCTTTCGTTCGATGATTTCGAAGGAAATGAGATTATCCCGGAGCGTGATTTGCAGGATTACCTCGGCAAATATCAGGATCTGCGTGATGAATGGAAGCGAAGACGTGAGAATGGCGAAAGTACAGATATAACGGATGATATTGTGTTCGAAATCGAATTGATAAAACAGATCGAGATCAACATTGATTATATTTTGATGCTTGTAAAAAAATATCATGATTCTCACTGTGAAGACAAAGAAGTTCTTGTTTCTATCCAAAAGGCTGTTGATGCAAGTCCGGAACTCAGAAGCAAGAAGCAGCTTATCGATAATTTCATTTCTGGTCTGAATGAAATTGATGACGTTATGGGTGAGTGGAATGAATTTGTGTCGCAGCAGCGTGAATCAGATCTTCATGCAATCATTAGCGCAGAGAGACTTAAGCCGCAGGAAACGCGTGAATTTATGGAGAACGCATTCCGTGACGGCGAAGTTAAAACGACTGGTACCGATATTGATAAGTTAATGCCGCCAATTTCAAGATTTGGAAACTCGAAACGTGCAACAACTAAACAGAATATTATTGATAAACTAAAAGCCTTCTTTGAGAAGTATTTTGGAATTGGACCAATCTTTAACGACGAGGAGAAAGAATAGAAGTCTTCATTGAAATGTGGAGGTTAAAGGAGTATGCAGAAAATAGATAAAACGGACACGCTCAAAACAATTCTTAGCGGGCGCAAATACACGGTGGATTACTTCCAGCGCGAATACCGCTGGGGACAGAAACAGATTGAGCAGATGCTCGCCGACTTCCAGAGCACTTTTGAGGAATTTTACGATCCGGATGATCACGATACGCCGGAGGAAGTTATGAACTATGGCTTCTACTATATGGGCTGTATCATCTGTACTGGCGGATCTGTAAAGAAAATCATAGACGGGCAGCAAAGATTGACTTCGCTCACGCTTCTCCTGATTTACCTGAATAATCTTCAGAAAGAGAAAGTTAAAGATGAAGATCTCCTTGTTCCGTTGGACGATATGATCTACTCAAAGGCGTTCAGTAAGAAGAGCTTCAATATTGAAGTGACTGACCGCGAAACTTGCATGCAGGCTCTGCTGCAAAAAGATGAGAACTATGTGCCGATGAATGAGAGTGCGCAGAACATGCTCGACCGCTATGAGAATATCGAAGACCTGTTTCCAGATGAGTTGAAGGAAGAAGCGCTTCCTTACTTCATCAACTGGCTGATCGAGAAAGTCCTTCTTCTGGAGATAGACACGCCTTCCGACGATGAAGCACACACGATCTTCCTCACGATGAACGACCGCGGGCTTAGCCTGAACAGCGCGGAAATGATGAAGGCATTCATTATCCAGCAGGTTGCGGAGGCAGATCGCATCGACGTAAACCGTAAATGGCAGGACAATATCAATCGCATCAAGGAAGCTTCTTCCTATGACACGAGCGGCATGGTCAACACGCAGGACGTTGAATTTATCTCAATCTGGCTCCGCGCCAAGTACGCAAACTCCATGCGCGAGACCAAGCGTGGCGCAAAGGACGAAGATTATGAGCTTCTCGGCGACAAATTTCACACCTGGGTACGAAATAACGCCCGGACGGCAATGAATCTCGTAAAGCCGAAGGACTACAAGGATTTCGTACTCACTGAAATGACGCGCGTAACCGATATCTATCTGCGGATGAAGGAGTATGGCAGCAAACTCACACCGGGATTCGAAGAAGTTTTCTACAACGCGAACCGCGACCTGACCTACCAGACCACGCTTGCCATCGCTGCAATCTGCAACGATGACACCGAGGGCATCATTGCAAAAAAGATCCAGATGACGGCAAAGTTTGTGGACGATTTTGCCACTATCCGAATTATGAACTTCAAGAAGGTCAACTGGAACACGAATAAATACCTTCTTTTCCATGTAATGCAGGATATCAGGAATGCAGACTGCAAGACAATCGGGATGGTTTATGTTCGGACGCTGCGTCGTATGGATGTTTCGATTGAAGGCATAACTCGATTCAGTTTGAACCAGTTCTCGGGCCGGTACATGCTGCATATCCTTGCCCGCTTCACGTCATACGTGAATGTGCTGATGGGTAATCCGTCGCACTTCGAGGAATATGTCGACCGCAAGCGTCAAGGCAACACCTACGATATCGAGCATATCCTTCCCGACAAATACGAGGACTACAAGGACAGTTTCACCGACTACGAAGATTTCGAATCCACTCGGAATCAGATCGGGAACCTGATTCTCCTGACTCGCGATAAAAACAGGAGTTATCAGGCGATGCCATACACCGAAAAGGTTCAGAAATATGCTGGCGACAATATCCTTGCACAGGCCCTGAATGACACAGCCTATTCAAAGAATCCGAAGTTCCTCGCTGTCGTGAGCAAGTATGGCTTCCATTCCATTTCTGACTTCAGCAGGCAGAGCATTGCGGACCGGGCAGAAATATACATGAGAATGGCGAGTGACATATGGAACCCGGATGCCATCAAAGAACTTGCTGGCGGCTGGACTGATGACGAGGAAAAGGACTTCTTCAAGAACGAAAAGGGCCGGGAATTCACAGTCGGTTATGCAGAGCGCAGCTGGCCTGACGCACTGAAATACGGATTCCTGTCCGCGAATCTTGGGGGCAGCGGAAAATCAATCTACAACGTTCAGGTTGGGGACACCGTTTACTGTCACATTGCTGGATATGGATTTGTGGGAATCGGTGAATGCACATCGACTGCAACACCAATGAGAAAATTCAAAGTGATGGTAGATGGCACGCCGACTCCTGTGGCTGATGCGCCGTGGGAATCCGAGGAAGCAAAGCAGAAACTTGATCCGAACAAGGAAGTATTCATCGGAGTTGTGTGGAAAAGATATGTGACGAATATTAATGACGGTTATTGGGAGAAAGGAATGACGACAGTTCCACTCGTAGCTTACATGCTCAATGACAGGACTACACACCAGAAGGTCAGGGAACATTTCGGATATACAGATGCTGAACAATAAATTAGCGAGCTAATCGCTCTGGAGTAACTGCTCATAATAGGATATAAGAAAAGGCGTATGTTATACTATCAGAATAGATTATTGACAGAAAGGATCAGTTTCTCCAGAAGATCTTGATGGATATGTGGAATCGCACTGGATTGAATATGAGCTTCTGCGTGCAGATGATTTCCAGAATTTTATGGTCGATAGAGCCAGAAAACTGTTGAAAGCCATCGAACAAATAACCGGTCGAACAATTTCTGGTAAGGATTCTTAAGAAATATTGAATTCGAATACATGTTGTGATAGAATAATTTTGTAAAGGACATACAATTCCGTATGTTTAACAAATGTTTCGATCATCATGAACTGACCTCCCCTCCGGATCGTATTGGAAAATGAACAATCCGGAGGGGGTCGTAACATTTCATTATGGCGATTTGCCAGCGGCAAATCAGGCTGGAACATGACGATATTTCATGTGAAAGGAGTCTGATTTATGGGCAGAGTAAAGAAAAAGCCTATGTTGGCATTGCTGTGTATAGTTCTGTCGATTCTGACAATAGTTGCAATGATGCCGGGCATGGCGTATGCGGATGACAAGACTGATGGAAATGCTGCACAGTCTGGAAACACGGAAACGACGAGTACTACAACATCTCAGACCTGGGATCATTCAAAATCCAAAACCGCAACAAAGCTGACAAAGGACAGCAATGGGGATTTAACTTCTGAGGTTACCCTGTCGCTGCCGTCAAAAGAAGAACAACTATCCTCTGAGGTTTGTTTTGTTCTAGATAAGTCCAGTTTCTCGGATACACAAGAACCGGCGATGAAGCTTCTCAATGAGCTGAAGAGTGCGACTAGTGAAACCGGAGCGAAAGTACAGGTCGATATTGTCGAGTTTAACCGGATTGCGCATGATCATGGATCGTATGATTTGGCTACACAGTATGATAAAATCGAATCGGCGTTTAAAAAACAAAATTCTGGTGGAACGAATATGCATGCAGGACTTCTGATGGCGCAGGAAGTCCTTGGCAGAAATACATCCATTCCGGACAACCGAAAATATATGGTGTTGGTTTCTGATGGAGACAGTTATTTATATTGCAAGGATGGAAATTATAATAAGGCGTATTCCAGATCGTATATCCCAGTTGAATCTGCAGGTGGTTCTGCTTATGGCGGCTATTACGATGAGGGATGGTATTGTCCGAGTAACGGATATGAAGATAAGGAATCTGGAAAGCAAAATGTGAAACGACCAACTACCAGTTCTCAACGTGACTGGGAAGCATATCTGAACGATGTGAGGGATCGGAATCAGGAGAGCAACGGAAATAAATACGATTTCGAATGGAAATATTATGATAATTCGTGGATGTTGAAAACTCCAGATGAGGTCACAAAAGATGAATTTAAGACACAGCCAGCAGTACCTAGATCGGCATCGAACCTGGATATGGGATTACTGAATGCTGCTTCTGCATATCATACCTTGGCTGCAAAATACCATTGCTATGCGATGGCTGCTTCAAGCTGGAATAAAGCGGATGGTGGACATTCCGCTTTTATGCAGTATTTAGATAATGGAGCACCTACCGCTTTCGAATCCATAAAAAATCAAATCCTTTATCTTGTTGACAAAGGAAGTACAGTTACCGATACGATCGGTGATCAGTTTGACCTGACTGATCCGGCACAGATGAAACTGACCATCGTTGATGAGCAGGGAAATTCAAAGACGTATGATGCTGAAAAAATTGATGAGAATCATTACGGCTTCCTCCCGCAACAGGGTGATAAGAAATACGCGTACGAAGTGGTATATACGCCTGATAATAAGGATACAAAAATAGGAGAAAAAATTGACTGGACGACTAATGTTCCGATCACGAATTTCCAGCATGTCAGCCTGACATATCAGGTAAAACTGAAGGAACCAAAGACTGAGCCGGGCACATACGGACAGCTGGATCTTAATGGCGATGGCATAATCGACAGAACGAGTACATCAATTGACACATCTAAAGCGATTTACACAAATGAATCAGCTATACTGCAACCGAAAGATTCTGGTCTCAAGGATGGGACTTCTGAAGAATTTGGAAAGCCGAGTGTCTCTTATACGGTAGAGAAAACCACTCCGACTACTCCGACTGAGCCAACCAAGCCGGAAGAGCACACCATCACCTTCCAGCCGAATAACGGTCAGCCGACATTCACGCAGACGGTTCCGGACGGCGGACAGGCGGTTCTGCCGGATGAACCTTCCAAGAAGGGATATAAGTTTATCGGCTGGTATACAGACAGCGCGCTGACCAAGGCCTATGATTTCAGTACACCGGTTAAGAGCAACCTCACCTTGTATGCAAAATGGAAAAAAGGTATACCGACAACAAAACAGTCGAAAAAGGTCACCGGTATTCTGCTTCCGAAAGTCATCGCAAAGGGTAAGCATACGCAGGTACTGACCTGGACGGCGCTGAAGAATGTGGACGGATACTTCATCTACACCAACCACTGCGATGAGGGAAGACTGCTGCATCCGTTTAAGAAGGTCGCGGACTATAAGGCATCCAAGGCGCGCGTTTACACAAAGAGGCATCTGACGACATATGACAACTATAAATACTATGTCGCTGCGTATAAGATTAAGCACAGCAAGAAAGTCATCGTGAGAAATAGTGTCACGGTTCACTCCGTCTGCGGAAACACCAGTGCCCGCAGCACAAACGTGAAGGCGGTAAAGGCTGCAAAGCATGCGATTACTCTGAAGAAGGGCCAGAGCTATAAGCTGAAGGCTTCCATCTATAAGATCAACAAGAGCCGCGCATTCCTGGATACAACGCACTGCGGACTGATCCGCTATCTGTCCAGAGACAAGAAGATCGCGACGGTAGATTACAATACCGGAAAGATCAAGGGCGTAAAGGCAGGAACGACAAAGGTATATGTACTTGGCGTAAACGGAATCCGTGACAGGGTTACGGTTACAGTAAAGTAACAATGTATCGACAGGATTTCAGTTGAATAAAAAAACAGGACGGGGCTGTTGCATTAAGCATATCATTATGTCTTAGTGCAGCGGCCTTTTTTCGTGAGGGCTATATAAAAATCTCTTTAAATAACAATTATTGATTTACACTTAAAACTGACCCACCCGGGCAACCCGGCATTGATGCGGCGACTGAATTTACATCTGAAAATTTACGTTGAATATTGAAGATGCTGACACACTGAAGGATGAGCAAGAACAGCATTTAATAATTAATAATATTATGGCATCATTTTACACTTCAAAAGTGTTAGATGAAAGACGTCTGATCCTGTTACTTTGAAGCTAAAGATCGGGCTGAGACGACTTTCCTCGCTAAGTATGTGTGCTTCTATAGGGTGGAGACAGTGCTATTTCTGTGATATGATAACTTTGGTTACAAGCGAGGCTTCAGCATCTCGACCGTGTCTCGAAGTCATAGAAAAGTGTAAAAAATCGCCAATTTTAACCCTAGGCTACTCACCATTGTCAGGCGGTATCCATACGCTGAGCTCGGGGCAACGTGTACAAAAGCACCTATTTTTGCCTTGACCGTTTCCCTTTGACGGGCGGAAAATGGCGATATTTATACGCTAAGCTCGGCGCATGTGGAGTGCGTAGTATTGATGTCTAAAGCAAACACATAAGAGGCGCTGAAAGGCTTGAAAACAAGCGGTTTATGAAATTAGCGCCTATCGAGTCGGCCACTCAGGAAGCTCAAAAAACGCTCGACGGGAACTTATCTACAGCTCATTTTGCCGCAGGGTTGAGTAGGCCATTTAGATGTCAGGGGTTGAGTGTGCCATTTAGATGTCAGAAACGGTAGGGTTGAGTGGGCTGTTTAGATGTCGAGGGTTGAGACGGTTGTTTAGATGTCGAGGGTTGAGACGGTTGTTTAGATGTCAGGATGTTTTGGAGGAATGAAAAATGGCTTTTGATTATAAGAAGGAATATAAGGATTTTTACATGCCGAAGAACAAGCCGTCTATCGTAACGGTACCGAGCATGAACTATATTGCTGTTCGTGGACAAGGCGACCCAAATCAGGAAGACGGCGAATATAAGCGGGCAATCGGTCTGGTGTATGGCATTGCCTTTACGATCAAGATGAGTAAAAAAGGAGATCATCAGATCAAGGGATATTTCGATTATGTTGTACCGCCGCTTGAGGGCTTCTGGTGGCAGGAAGGTGTAGACGGAGTCGACTATGCACACAAAGAAGACTTCAACTGGATCTCTGTGATCCGCCTGCCGGACTTTGTTACAAGAGCAGACTTCGACTGGGCTATAGAAGAGGCAACAACGAAAAAGAAACAGGATTTCTCAAAGGTGGAATTTCTTACTTGTGATGAGGGACTGTGCGTCCAGTGCATGCATATAGGATCCTATGATGATGAGCCTGCTACTGTTCAAATGATGCATGAATACATAGAGGAGCAGGGTTATGATCTTAATATCACGGATCAGCGCTTACACCATGAAATCTATCTGAGTGACGCAAGGAAAGTCGCTCCGGAAAAGTTGAAAACCGTGATTCGTCTTCCAATAAAGGAGAGAGAAGAATGAGACTGAAAAATGTACTGATTGTCGTTAAGGACATCGAGAGATCCAGACAGTTTTACCATGATCTGTTCGGTCTTGGGTTGGTTCTTGATAATGACGGGAATATGATCCTGACGGAAGGGTTGGTGCTGCAGGAAGAAAAATACTGGAAAGAGTTTCTTGGGAGAGATATCATTCCGGAGAATAATTCCTGCGAGCTCTATTTTGAGGAACGAGACATAGAAGGCTTTGTGGAAAGGCTTGAAAAGTATTATCCGGATGTGAAATACGTCAATCAGCTGATGACGCACAGCTGGGGACAAAAGGTTATACGTTTCTATGATCCAGACGGAAATCTGATAGAAGTAGGGACACCGGTTTAACATGGCAAATATCATCACCGGAATCAGAATAGTGCTAAGCATTGCTTTGATGTTCTGTCCAGCATTATCGCCATCATTTTATGCACTGTATATAGTTGCCGGATTCTCAGATATGATCGATGGTGCTGTTGCAAGAAAAACAGGTACCGTCAGTGAGTTCGGCTCAAGGCTTGATACAGGTGCAGATATTGTATTCGTAGCGGTATGCCTGATTAAACTGTTGCCTGTATTACATATACCGGTCTGGCTTTATATATGGATTGCTATCATCGCATTCATTAAGGTGGCGAGTATCACAGTAGGATTTATCCGACAGAGAGAGTTCATATCTGTTCATTCCGTGATGAACAAGATGACCGGAGGAATGCTGTTCGTTTTGCCACTGACTTTGGCATTCATAGATCTGAAGTACAGTGCCGTAGTTGGATGCGTGGTTGCAACTGCAGCGGCGATTCAGGAAGGATATTTGGTTAAAAATAAGTAGATGACACGATTCGTATCATTGATGTGACGGAGCGATTCTTTCATCGTTCTCAACGATCCATTACGATCAATTTGACAAATGCCAAAGAGAAAGGATGGAGAAAAGATGAAAGATAGCGAGAAAAAGGAGTTGCTGCCGGGAATCATATTACTGGCTGCTTTCATTGTGTGGACAGTGCTGGTGCAGCATATTGATGTACAGAAAGCAGGTGTGAGCGGAACACAAATCGGGTTCGCAACGCTCAATGTCTGGTTTCATCGTATGACGGGCGTTCATATGTCGCTCTATACGATCACCGATTGGCTTGGACTTGTTCCTATCATCGTATGTTTGTGCTTTGGGACTCTGGGATTTGTCCAGTTGGTAAAACGAAGAAGCCTGCTGAAGGTTGATGTAGATATCCTGCTGTTGGGAGCATATTACGTGCTGGTCATTCTGGGCTACCTGTTGTTTGAGATGATACCAATCAATTACAGACCTATTCTGATAGACGGCAATCTGGAAGCATCTTATCCTTCTTCAACTACACTCTTAGTTCTGAGTGTCATGCCGACATTGAAATATCAGGCTGATAGAAGAGTTGGAAATCCGATGCTCAGAAAAGCAATAACTGTTTTTGTAATCGTGTTCTCATTGTACATGGTGATTGGGAGACTGATCTCAGGTGTTCACTGGGCAACGGATATTATAGGCTCCATTTTCCTAAGCTCCGGCCTGTATATGATTTATCGGTTCATGGTAACATATACTGGCTATAGGAAAACGAACCTGAAGCTGGAGGCATCAAATGGAGTTCAGTGAAAAACTACAGGAATTACGAAAAAGCAAATCGATGACGCAGGAGGAACTTGCAGAGGCTCTGTTCGTCTCAAGAACGGCTATTTCGAAGTGGGAGTCCGGGAGAGGATATCCAAGCATTGACTCGTTAAAAGAGATCTCACGCTATTTCTCTGTAACGATCGATGATCTGATTTGTTCAGACGAGATGATCTCCGTGGCAGAGAATGAAAAGAGAGAGTTTGCCAATAAATATCTTTCACTTATATGTAATGCGCTGGATATCCTTCTGGTCATACTGATGTTTATTCCTGCCTTTGGGAACGGAATGGAATCCAACGAGACGGTATCAATGCTTGCTCTGACCGGAATCAATCCGGCGGTGAAGATCGTTTTTATTGTGATCATCGGCCTCACAATCCTGAATGGGATCTGCGGAATGATCATCGCCAATTTCAATAATCCGGTTTGGAACAGACACCGGCTTGTTACAGGAGTTGTCCTGTCAATACTTGCAGTCACAGTTTTCATTGTGGCGAGGCAGCCGTATGCAGGCATCATCTGCTTTTCGTTTCTGGTCATAAAGGGCTTTCTAATAGCCAAAGTGAAGTAACGATAGTATAGAAGGAGAATTGTTTTTTGAAGAGAATTAACAAAGCATTGGAGATTGCAGCATAACCGGGAGGTTTGCTGTAGTCAGACAAGCCTCCCAGAAGGTTTAAGATTATAACTTTTTGGAGGGCAATCTCAATGAATAGAGAAAATAAGAAAAAATCATTTGATAAAGGATACTATAAAAAACATCCAAGTAATGACACTTTTATTTGTAAAGTGTGCGGCAGAACCGTTGTACCGACCGGTGCAGGAAGTGACCATCGGAACCACTGTCCCTACTGTCTTTGCAGCCAACACCTTGATAATGAACCGGGTGACAGGGCATCAGACTGCGGCGGCGTGATGGAGCCGATTGCAGTATGGGTAAGAAAAAACGGCGAGTGGGCGATTATCCATCGCTGCAAAGTATGTGGGCACTTAAGCTCTAATCGAATCGCAGCAGATGATAATCCAATGAAGCTGATGTCACTGGCTATGAAGCCTGTTTCATCACCGCCGTTCCCATTAGAAAGGATCGAGGAGATGACCAGACTGATGGGCGGTGACGGTGAACTGGTGTGGTAATGAAACTCCACGATGCGTAGGTACCATCTTTGGTGCCCTTATGATAGATTCGTATTGTAAGGAGGCAAAAGCAATGGACAGATATGTTACGGGAGCCGTGATACGAAGGCTTCGTGAAAAGAAGAAGTTGACGCAGGAGGAACTTGCTTCAAAAGTTTATGTCAGCAGTAAGGCAGTCAGCAAATGGGAAACAGGGCAGGGATTTCCGGACATCAGTTTGCTGGAACCGCTGGCCAAAGCACTCGACATTTCTGTGATCGAACTGTTGTCGGGAGAGGATATCAGGAACCTGAACCGATCGTCCAATATGGCCAAAGGTAAATTCTATGTGTGCCCGGTCTGCGGCAATGTGATCAGGTCGACTGGGGAAGCAGTTGTAAGCTGCTGTGGTATAACACTGCCGCCGCTTGATCCGGAGCCTGCAGATGATGACCACACCATCAGGATCGAAATCGTTGAGGATGAATATTATGTTACGGTCAATCATCCTATGACAAAGGATCACTATATCTCGTTCCTTGAAGCAGTCTCGGATCATGGAGTGCAGTTTGAGAAACTGTATCCTGAAGGGAATGCAGAGACGAGATTCAAGATCAACGGAATCCGGTGTATCTACGCATACTGTAACCGACATGGCCTGTTTCAGTTGAAACGATAAGACTCAAAGGCAACAGCTCGTTGCTTGTTAGTCCTGCATTGATAGTCCATAATATAAATGAACAATGAATATGGAGGTGCGGATTAATGACTGTACAGGATATAATTAAAAACCTGCGCGAAATGAACTGCTACCCGTCAAGTAGACAGTCGAAATAAAAGAAATTTTTTCTCTCCAGTTCCAATTGGGACTGGAGTTTTTTATGCGGCAATCAGGTACTGAGCGTGTTTCTCCATTGGAGTGAGCACT
>Ga0256404_1009803_pt1 | contig 13544 bp, 11 predicted proteins | sample RumenRJG_01DNA_FD_185990 | JGI IMG/M metagenome (GOLD analysis project Ga0256404, IMG submission 185990) | Bovine rumen microbial communities from Lethbridge, Alberta, Canada - RJG_01 | ecosystem: Host-associated > Mammals > Digestive system > Stomach > Rumen | place: Canada: Alberta | collected...
GCCATTGCCGATGCCGTGACGGCTCCTGAGATTGACACTGTTGTCACCGCCATGGTCGGATACAGTGGATTGGAACCGACGATCGCAGCCATCGGCGCGGGCAAGCGCATCGCACTGGCCAACAAAGAGACCCTGGTGGTGGCCGGCGAGCTCATCAGCCGCCTGCTGAAAGACTCGGCCAGTGTGCTCTATCCGGTCGACAGCGAGCACGGCGCATTCTATCAGTGCCTGGTGGGTGAGCGCCATGACGACATCGAGAAGCTCATCCTGACGGCATCGGGGGGGCCATTCCGCACAACACCCAAAGCCGAGTTGGCCACCAAGCGTGCCCATGATGCTTTGAAACATCCCAACTGGTCGATGGGGGCAAAAATCACTATCGACAGTGCCACGATGATGAACAAGGGCTTTGAGATGATAGAGGCGCAATGGCTCTATGATGTGGCTCCACGCGATATTGAGATAGTGGTGCATCCACAGAGCATTGTCCACTCGATGGTGCAGTTTTGCGACGGTTCGGTCAAGGCCCAGTTGGGACTGCCCGACATGCACCTGCCCATCCGTTATGCGCTGGGCTTGCCTGGGGCGCGCCTAGCCACACAGAGCCATAAGATGAGCCTGATGGACTATGCGACACTGACCTTTGAACGCCCTGACTTCGACAAGTTCCCGCTGTTGGGCACAGCCTATCGCGCAGCTGAGCAAGGAGGCACCGTTCCGTGCATGATGAATGCTGCCAACGAGATTGCTGTGGCAGCCTATCTGCGCGATGCCATTGGCTTCAATGACATCTATCGCATTGTCGAGCAGACTATCGTCCACCTTCCCAATGTTGCTCGACCGACCTACGACGACTATGTCACCTGCAACAACGAGGCGCGTGCTTACGCCATGTCGCTGCTCTAAAATCAATGCATAAATTGGCTATCAGTTGCCGGTCATCAGTTATGACTGAAGACTGAAACTGATAACTGAAACTGATAACTGATATCAATAATGAATTTTATCAACAATCTGATTGAGATTTTCGGCTCGGCCACTTTCTGGGTGAAGGCCCTGGAGATGATGCTGGCTTTGAGTTTGCTGGTCATTGGTCACGAGTTTGGCCACTATTCGTTTGCCCGACTGTTTGGAATGCGGGTCGACAAGTTCTATATGTTTTTCAACCCCAAGTTCTCGATATTGCGCTGGGATCCCAAACGGCACCGTTTGGACTTGTTCAAGCGCAATCCGCCTGAAGAAGATGAGAGCGCCAGTGGTGTCGATGCCGAGACTGATGCGAAAACCACTCAGGGTGAAAAGACTAAAAAACAAGACAATACCATCGACGATGCCAATGAGAAGGCATCGTGGCGCGACACCGTCTATGGCATCGGCTGGATACCCCTGGGCGGCTATTGCTCTATTGCCGGCATGGTCGATGAGACCACCAGTGCCAGCCAGCTGAGCGAGAAGGTGCATGCGTGGGAGTTTCGAGCACATCCGGCGTGGCAGCGGCTGCTGGTGATGATTGGCGGCGTGCTGTTCAACTTTCTGATCGCCATCATCATCTATGCGGGCATCGTGTGGAGCTACGGCGAGTTGCTGATCAACTTCACCGACGCTACCGAGGGTATGAACTATTGCGAGACTTTGCACAAGGCGGGTTTTCAGGACGGCGACATCCTCTATTCGGCCGACGGGAAACCATTGACCTATTACAGTGGCGAGCAAATCACAGCTGTCACTATGGCCAAGCGGGTGCAGGTGCTGCGCGGCGGCGACACAATCACTATCAACCTGCCTGAGAATTTCATCTTTGAACTGAATAAAGAGGCTGAGCAGGGCAACCAGATTTTTGAGATACGCATGCCGGTGGTCATCTCACAGACACAGAGCAATATGGGTGCTGAGAAGGCTGGACTGCGCAGTGGCGACCGCATCCTGGCCATCAACAACGACACTACACCCAGCTACACCGAGCTCACCCCGGCCCTAGCCAAATGCAAGGGCTCGACTGCGACCATCACCTATCTGCGCGACGGCAAAAAGCTGACCACGCAGGCTCAGGTGGATGGTGATGGCAAGCTGGGCATCCAGCTCACCGACCCCACCAAGATTTTCAAAACTACAGTCAAACGCTACAATATCCTCCAGTCGGTGCCTCGAGGCATCGAGATGGGGTGGAACAAGATGGTGACATACGTCCAGAGCTTGAAACTGGTGGCCACTCCCGAGGGTGCCAAGTCGCTGGGCGGCTTCGGTGCCATCGGCAGTATCTTCCCCGAGAAATGGAACTGGTTGGACTTCTGGAGCATCACTGCATTCCTGTCGGTGATTCTGGCCGTGATGAACATCCTGCCTATCCCCATCTTGGACGGCGGCTATGTGTTGTTTCTGCTCATCGAGATGCTTACGGGCTGGAAACCCAGTGAGAAGGTGATGAACATCGCTCTGAACATCGGCCTGGGCCTGCTGGTGATTTTGATGCTCTATGCCAACCTCAATGATGTGTATCGTTTCATCATCAAATAGACAGACCATGACCTATAAAGCACTCACATTGAAAAGAGGAAAGGAAGAGTCGTTGCAACGATTCCATCCCTGGGTGTTCAGTGGCGCAATTGCCACCGCCGACCGCACTATCGAGGAGGGTGACTTGGTCACGGTCTATGGCCACGACGGCACGCTCATCGGCAATGGCCACTACCAGATAGGCAGTATCGCTGTGCGCATGCTCGCCTTTGACGACACGGCCATTGACACCGACTTCTTTGAGCGGCGTCTGACCCAAGCGCTGCAGGTGCGCCAGGCATTGGGGTTGATGCGCGACGACAACAACGCGTTTCGTCTGGTGCATGGCGAAGGTGACTTCCTGCCCGGTCTCGTCATCGACATTTATGCCGGCACGGCTGTGATGCAGGCCCATTCGCCCGGCATGCACTTTAGCCGCGACATGATTGCGTCGGCATTGACGCGTCTCCCGGGTGGGCTGGTCAAAAATGTCTATTACAAAAGTGAGACCACCCTGCCCTACAAGGCTCATCTCGACCCTGTCAACGACTATATCATCGGTAGCTATGACACCGACATCGCGATGGAGAACGGGCTAAAGTTTCACGTCGACTGGCTCAAGGGCCAGAAGACGGGATTCTTTGTCGATCAGCGCGAAAACCGCCGATTGCTCGAGCATTACTCAAAGGATCGGAAGGTGCTCAACATGTTCTGCTATACGGGCGGGTTCTCGTTCTATGCCATGCGTGGCGGAGCCAGGTTGGTGCATTCGGTCGACAGCAGCGCAAAAGCCATCAGCCTGACCAACGACAATGTACGGCTTAATTTTGCCGACGACCCGCGCCATGAGGCCTTTGCCGATGATGCTTTCAAGTTTCTGGACAATATGGCGCAGAATGCCTACGACCTGATCATCCTTGACCCGCCTGCCTTTGCCAAGCACAAGAGTGCGCTGCGCAATGCCCTGGTGGGCTATCGCAAACTCAATGCGCGTGCGTTCGAGAAGATTGCGCCGGGTGGCATCCTGTTCACATTCTCATGCTCGCAGGCTGTCAACAAAGAGCAGTTCCGACTGGCGGTGTTCAGTGCGGCTGCCCAGTCGCGCCGTCGCGTGCGCATCTTGCACCAACTCACCCAGCCTGCCGACCACCCCATCAACATCTATCATCCCGAGGGTGAGTACCTCAAGGGGCTGGTGCTGTATGTCGAATGAGGGCCTCCGATAACTGAAAACCGATAACTTTAAAACAAAATATTAACTGATTATGCGAAAATCAATTATTGCCGCCGCACTGGTGGCGTTATCATCCACTGCTATGGCACAGAGTAGCAACTTTGACTACAATGTGGACCGCTTTGCCGACATCCAGGTGTTGCGCTATCAGGTCCCAGGCTTCGACGAGCTGTCGTTGAACCAAAAGAAGCTGGTCTATTATCTGACCGAGGCCGCGTTGCAAGGCCGTGACATCCTGTTCGACCAGAATGGCAAGTACAACCTGTATGTCCGCAAAGTGCTGGAGGAGATTTACACTCGCTATCAGGGCGACCGCAGCAGCCAGGACTTCAAGGGGCTGGAACTGTATCTGAAGCAGGTGTGGTTTGGCAACGGCATCTATCACCACTATGGCATGGACAAGTTTGTGCCCCAGTTCTCGATCAATTTCTTTGTCGACGAGTACAACAAGCTGCCACTGACTGCACTGCCCATCAACTCGTGTGATCGCTGCACCGAGGAGGGCAAGTGCGACAAGGCCGCCAAGTTGCGCAAGACGCTTGAGAAGGTGATCTTCGACCCCACCTTTATGCCCAAGAAGGTCAACCAGGCCGATGGCGAGGACCTGATCTTAACCTCGGCCACCAACCTCTATGAGGGTGTGACGCAGAAGGAGGTAGAGGACTTCTATAATGCGATGAAGAACCCCAATGACACCACGCCCATCAGCTATGGTCTGAACTGCAAGGTGGTCAAGGAGAATGGCAAGGTTGTCGAGAAACCTTATAAGGTGGGCGGCCTTTATTCGCAGGCTATCGTCAACATCGTCTACTGGCTGCAGAAAGCCGTCAAGGTGGCTGAGACCAGCGCCCAGCGCGACTATATCAACAAGTTGATTGAGTTCTACGAGACCGGCTCGCTGCTGACCTTCGACGAGTACTCGATCATGTGGGCCGAGGACACCAAGAACCAGGTTGACTTTATCAATGGCTTTATCGAGAGCTATGGCGACCCACTGGGCATGACCGGCTCGTGGGAGAGCATCGTCAATTTCCGCAACAACGCCGCTTCGCACCGCACCAGCCTTATCAGCGGCAACGCACAGTGGTTTGAGGACCACTCACCCGTCGACCCGCGCTTCCGCAAGGAGAAGGTCACCGGCGTGAGCGCCAAGGTCATCACCGCTGCCATCCTGGCTGGTGACAGCTATCCGTCGACACCCATCGGCATCAATCTCCCCAACAGCAACTGGATTCGTGCCGCCCATGGCTCGAAGTCGGTCACACTCGAGAACATCACCGATGCCTACGATGAGGTAGCCAACGGCTCGGGTCTGAACGAGGAGTTTGCTTATAGCCAGACCGAGATTGACCTGATGAAGAAGTACCTCACCCTGGCCGACAAATTACACACCGACCTGCACGAGTGCCTGGGCCATGCCAGTGGCCAGCTGCTGCCTGGTGTCGACCCTGATGCCCTCAAGGCCTACGGTGCCACGCTTGAGGAAGGCCGTGCCGACCTGTTCGCCCTCTACTACCTGGCCGACCCCAAGCTGGTGGAGCTGGGCATCTTTGACAGCCCCGATGCCTACAAGTCGGAGTACTACAAGTATATCATGAACGGCCTGCTGACCCAACTCTATCGCATCGAGCCGGGCAAGAACATCGAGGAGTCGCACATGCGCAACCGCAAGTTCATCAGCGAGTGGTGTCTGCAGAAAGGCAAGAAGGACAAAGTCATCGAGCTGGTCAAGCGCAAGGGCAAGACCTACGTGAAGATCAACAACTACGAGAAGCTGCGTGGGTTGTTCGCCGAATTGCTGGCCGAGGTGCAGCGCATCAAGAGCGAGGGCGACTTTGAGGCCGGCCGCAAGCTGGTCGAGACCTACGGTGTGAAGGTTGACCCCAAGCTGCACAAGGAGGTGCTCGCTCGCTACAACTCGCTCGATATCGCTCCCTACAAGGGTTTTGTCAACCCCGTCTACAAGCCGGTGTATGACGCCAGTGGCAACATCACCGACATCAAGGTGACCTACGGTGAGAACTATGTCGACCAGATGCTGCGTTACAGCCGCGACTACTCGCCGCTGACCAAGTAGTATCTAGTTTATAGTTTAAAGTTAAGAGTTTATAGTTATGAGTTGTCTCCTACCCCACTCACTCTAACTATAAACTCTTAATTATGATGTTATGCAAGAGACACTGAAAGAAATAAGGCTGGCACTGTTTGCGCGTCGCAATGGTGTGGTGGCCGATGCGTTGCGGACCAGTGGCGACCCACATGAACTGATCATGGGTTGTCCGCTGAGCGACATCATCGCTGTCGCGCAATGCTATGAGCCATCAACCGAGTTGGCCGAGGCCTTGTGGGCCGACCGCAAGCACCGCGAGTGCCGCCTGATAGCCACCATGCTCTACCCCATCGCACAGTGCGAGCTGGCCACTGCCTTGCGTTGGTGCAGCGATCTCCAGACCGAAGAAGAGGCTGATGTGTTGTGCCATCGTTTGTTGCGCCATCTGGCTTGCGCCCCATCGGTGATGAGCGCTTTGCTCAACCAATCATCGCCACTTATGCGATATGCTGCCTTCCGATTGATGTTGAACCTAGTGCTGCTTGGACGCATGTCGCTCACCGACTCGCATCGTCAGAACCTTGCTCATGAATTGGAGCATCCTCATTCGCCCGCGATGGCACAACTGCTCAAAAACCTGCTTGAAGAATGATTTTTATCATTTTTCTTGCCAAAAATTTGCGCAGTTCAGAAAAAGGCAGTAATTTTGCAGCGTGATTCGGAGAGAAAACCGGAGCACATTACTAGGAAAGATGCCGGAGTGGTCGATCGGGGCGGTCTCGAAAACCGTTGTACGCTCTGCGTACCGTGGGTTCGAATCCCTCTCTTTCCGCACTGACAGTGTAATGAATCCAAAATTCATTACACTTTGTTTTTCAGAGAGTTATATTTTAGGATTGGCGCGTTGCTGTAAACGATTGATCTTCAAATGCCAAAAATGCAATAATTATCGATAGAATACAACTGTTATTAGTTGCCAAATAAAAACAACAAATCCAGAATAGCTATGAAACCAGAAAAACTACTAAAACCATTGTTGGCGGTGCTCCTGCTGGTGCAGCTGCCGCAGGTTGCGGCGGCCTACGACTTCATGGTCGACGGTCTGTGCTACAACCGTAACAGTGACGGAACCAGCGTCACGGTGACTTATCAGATACCATCACTCCCATGTTATTCTAATTTGTCAGGCGACTTGGCCATCCCCGAGACGGTGATCGACAACGGCATCACCTATTCAGTCACCACCATCGGCGAAGGCGCATTCAGGGCATGCACCGGCCTGATCTCGGTAACCATCCCCAACTCGGTCACCTCCATCGGCGACTGTGCATTCCTTGACTGCAGCAGCCTAGAAGCTATTGTGGTTGATACGAGAAACACAAATTATGACTCCCGTGACAACTGCAACGGCATCATTCAGACTGCCAACAATATGCTGATTGTAGGCTGCAAAAACACCACCATCCCCAACTCTGTCACCTCCATCGGCGACAATGCATTCAGTAACTGCAGCGACCTGACTTCAGTGAGCATCCCCAACTCGGTTACCTCAATTGGTGAGAGTGCATTCTGGGGATGCACCGGCCTAACCTCGGTAACCATCCCTGCCTCGGTCACCTCCATCGGCGAATACGCATTCTCGCACTGCAACGGTCTGACCTCGGTAACCATCCCAAACTCCGTCACCACTATTGGCGAATACGCATTCTATAATTGTAGCGGTCTGACCTCGGTAACTTTCAGCACCTCGCTCATCTCCATCAGCGACTACGCATTCTGTAACTGCCACAGTCTGGCCTCGGTAACCATCCCCAACTCGGTCACCTCCATTGGCGATGGCGCATTCTCGGGCTGTAGCGGCCTGACTTCGGTGAGCATGCCAAACTCAGTTACCTCCATCGGAGAGAGTGCATTCAGTAGCTGTAGCAGCCTGACTTCGGTGAACATCCCAGCCTCGGTCACCTCCATTGGCGAGAGTGCATTCAGTTGCTGCATCCGTCTGACTTCGGTGAACATTCCAAACTCAGTTACCTCCATCGGCGAGAGTGCATTCAATAGCTGCATCGGTCTGACCACGGTCACCTTCCCAGCCTCGGTCACCTCTATCGGCGACTATGCATTCTGGGACTGTAGTGGAGTGACACAGATAACTTGTCTGTCGCAGCGACCACCTGCCGCTAGTGGCTTTACTTTCCAAGGCATGGATTATGAGAACTGTAAAGTCTATGTGCCGGCAGGTTCTAAAACCAGCTACTGGACCGCATCAGGTTGGTGTAATTTCATAAACATTCTTGAACTTGATGCCGCTGAACCCGTCAGAGGTGATGTGAATGGTGACGGCACAGTAGACATTGGTGATGTAAACGCCGTGATCAACATCATGCTCGACAAACAGTAGTCTGACACGTAACACCGTGTCAATACATGAGCCGCCCTGCCGACGACATCGCTGGCAGGGCGGACTGGTTATACCGTGCGTGCCATGTGGGGCGACACATTGGCGGCTCTGTTGTCACGCTGCGTAACCGCTCCTTACCGATGCGCGGCGCACTAACGGCCTGGGTAATCGATGCAAAGTCGGAAACGGCCGAGTTGTCTATTCAATGATTGATTTCACAACACTGGCTGGAATCTGATTCTGACGTTAAAAAATACGCAATTCTTTGGATTTATGATTCGGAAGTTGTAACTTTGTGCCGACCAATTAATCCAGACAGCAATGAATGGAAAAGAAATATGCAAAGCTCTGCGCAACATTCGTCGTCACATAGCCAGCACCAATGACATTGCTTATGTCCCTGCTGAATGTGACTACCAAGGCGAATGCTCTGGCACCTGCCCCCGATGCGAGAGCGAAATGCGCTACATCGAGCGGCAACTGCGTCTGCGCCGAGCCATGGGCAAGGCTGTGGTTGTGGCAGGCCTCACGCTGACCACGGCCGCATTGACTCCTGCCCTAGCCCAAGCGCAGCCATCTGCTCCACAAGTAGCCACACAGCGGACAGGACCTCGGCTTGTGGATGCTGCGCCTGACGGCAGCGATGCGGTGGTGGTCAGTGGCACTGTTATCGACAAGGAAGAAAAAGCACCCATCGTCGGCGCAAGCATCAGTGTCATTGGCACAAAAAATGGTACCGCAACCGATGTTGATGGCGCTTTTGCGATCAGGGTGACGCGTGGCAGCAAGTTATTAATCAAGTTTATCGGAATGGAAGATGTAGTGATTGATGCTAGACAAAATATCGATGGCACATTTGTCATGGATTACAACCCTAAAACCATGCTCACGGGCGAAGTCGTCATTGTTGGGCCACGAATGCATGCTGTGGATGCCGATATCTATCAACCCAAACCATAACTAATTGAAAACTATGAGACAGATGATGATGATGATCGCGGCGGTGGCACTGCTGGCGGTCAGTTGCAGCAGTCGCGGCAAGTATGAGTCGAATGGCGAAGTGGTGCGCTACACCTACTGGACGTTCAGTTTCGGACAAAGATATGACACCTTGCCCGATGCCGACCCTGTGACGTTCAAAAGTGTGAACGACTGGCTGGGGCGAGACGCCCAGCGGGTCTACTTCCAAGACAAGCTGGTGGTCGGTGCCGACCCAGCAACCATCGAAACAAAGGATTATCCATTGTTCCGCGACAAGGATGACTACTACTACAAGTCTGTGCCCATGCATGTGGCAGACATGAGCACGTTCAAGATTCTCAAGCGGTTTGAAGACGACTTCTGGGCCAAGGACTCGCGGTGCGCCTACTTCGACACCATTCACATTGCCGGAGTTGACCTGGCCACGTTCAAGGTCAAGAGTTTCAGCCATGCCATCGACAAGAACCATGTGTATTGCTTGGGCAAGATTTTGCCGTTGGCCGACCCCGCAACCTACGATGAGGATTGGAAAGGCTTCTACAGCCGTGACAAATCGCACATCTGGTATATGGGCGAACTGATCGAGGGTGCTGACTATGACACATTCACTGTCGATGACGACAGCAATGCTCACGACAAGCATGGCAGTTATCATGGTGCAGAGCGAGTTAAATGAGTTGCTGGGTGCTACTCACCGCGGGAAAAAGCAATGTGAAGACAAATAATTAAAGAAAAAATTGCAAATTAAAAACTTTTTTGTAACTTTGCCGCGTGATAAGTAACAATTATTCACTTAAACACAATTCATTCATTATGAAAAAGTACTTATTGATGCTTGTGGCGCTGTTCTCGCTGGCGCTGTACAGCTGCACCGAGAAGGCAGCAAATGACAACAAGGCTGCTGCACCCGAGACCACCGAAGAGACTGCCGAAGCCACTGATGGCACACTGACCCCGACTGGCGATGCCGAGAAGGACGCCCAGGCATGTGTCGACTTCCTTGTCAAGGCCATCGAGCAGACCGACTTCACCAACGAGGAGTCGCAGAAGAAGCTTGAGGAGACGATGAAGACCACTCAAGAGACTTTCGAGAAGTTCTACGACGAGAAGGGTGCCGAGGCCAAAAAGGCGTTTGACGAAGCCGGCAAGAAAGCTTCAGAGAAGATCGACCTTGAGGGTCTGATCTCGAAAAAGGTGATGGAGGCATTGGATGCAGCCAAAGCCGCCAAACCCGATGCCGCCAAGTAAGGCCATCTGACCTTCAACCCAAAAAACGCCCGTTCCTGCATTCAGGTACGGGCGTCTTTTTATGTGTTTTCATGATTAATCTTGAGTCAGTCAGTGTGATATGCGGCAAAGTGGTTACATATAGAGCCGGCGGTCTTCGAAGTCAACCTCACGGTCGAGCTGGCCGATGAAGTCGTCATAAACCTCTTGCTCAACATCGCCCAGCATGAATTCCTTTTGGGCATCGTTACGGATAAGGTCTATCCACTTGCGGCGTGCATCCTTATAGTCGGCATGAATGCGGTCCAGACTGTCGTCGCTCAGTTCGTCCAGTCCATAGTAGTCGAGCAGCAGCCGGTAGCTCCATGCCCATCGCAGCTCGTTGTAGTCGTTGTTGATGCCCTTGAACCGATAAATCAGTGCCGTGATGCTGTCCAGTTTGCCCGATGTCAAGTCGTCGATGATCTGTCGCTCCTCATGTTCAGGCATGAGCAGACCCGAGAGGTCAATCCAGTTGCCCTCGCCACGGTCGGTCTGTGGTTTGACGGGGCGGTGCCGCTTGAGCACAGCGCCCATGTAGATGCGCAACGCCAGGTCATAGTACATGATGCCTCGTTCGAGCCACTCGGGCTTGATGACATAGTCTTGATACTTATAGTTCTTGCCCGCGTTCGGTCCGTTGGCGCGCAGGTCTTCTAGAATCTTCTTGCCTCGCAGCACCTCGCTAATAGTGAACGGGCTGAGCCAGTCGAAGTTGACGCAGCTCTTGCGGTCGGCTGTGTTGCGTCGGTCGCGCTTGGGCCACTTGCGGATGTCGCGATACAGTCCGACGGTGGCAAAGTTGCGTCCCGGCACCAGATACATCGTGTCGCTGTAGGCAATCAGGTAGGAGAATGGCAGGTCGCGTGTGTCGGGATGATACATCAGCTTGCCAAACAGCACCGAGAATGCCCCGATTTTGGCCGGCATGAGCAGGTAGGCCCCGCTAGCGGTTTTCACTCCCCGCTCGAGCGTGCCATAGTGCATGGGACCCATCTTGTAGGCATGGTTGCTGAAGTTGGTGGCCGACCCTGCATTGTAGAATGAGAACATCGCCCCGATGAGCAGCGAGCTCTTGTGGTGGCTGACGGTGTAAGGCCCGCAGAATGCCGCGCATGCTTCGCCGTTGCTCATATAGCAGTTGGCAAAGAACACACTGCTGGCCGCGGTGAAACCTATTGACAACTCGCAGGCTTCGCCCACAAAACAGTCCACCATCTTGACACTGCCCGTGAGCTTGCTGCCGCCGCTGACGATTGAATTCTCGCAGATGACTCCCGTGCCGATGTGGATGGGGTTGTCGGCCGTACTGGCGATGGTGCAGTCGCTGAGCCTTGCCGCGCCATCGATGCGGCATCCATCGCCGATGACAGCATTAGACACCTCGTTGGTGTTGACAATGGTCACATGGTTGCCGATGGTGGTGCAGTGTGGTCGTGTGGCAGCCACCGTGTCGGTGATAAGCCGTTTGAGCGTCTGCATCAGTTGCTTGTCGCTCGAGTGGTTGACCATCAGTGCGCCCACCTGGCTGTTCAGGCCGCTAAAGATGATCAGGTTGCCTTTTCCGGCCTCGTTGAGAACCGAAATCAGTGTGCCCTCGCCATAGTTTGCATCTTTCAGGGTGTTGATTGTGCTCACATTGGCAATCTGGCAGCCGTCGCCGATGGTGGCCTCGTTGATAAAGTTTCCGATATTCTCGATCAGGCAGTTGTCACCGATGGTGACATTGCGCAGCGTGGCGTTGTTGATGCCGCAATGCTTGACAAAGTCGTCGGTGACCATGATGGTGCCCTTGGTGCTGCCGATGCGCGCCCAGCCATAGAACGTCACATGATTGCAGCAGTCGGCATCAAACCCTTTGCCCACAGTCACCTTGTGCCAGTCTTCGGCACGGCATCCGTTGGCTTGCATGGTGGCGATTTCGGCCTCGGTTAGTTTTCTGTATCTTTTCATCTTTAAGTCTGATTGTTTTGCACCGCAAAATTACAATTATCGAACTGATTAGTGCAAAATCAAATAATTTTTAACCAAACCCACCGAATGTCGGCAGTAAATCGGCTCTAATTTAATAATCTTTCAACAAAATTTAGTTTATAACACCCCCGCGCACGTACTGGTAGTGGACAAGGCCTCGGCCTGCCGCTTATTCGGCAGGCGAGAACTTCCAAAATTTCGAAGAAATTATCTTCTATAAACTGCTCAGCTATCTGAAGTAGTATGGGTAGTAAAGTAGTATGGTAGTAAGGCTGTTACCTGATATTCAGACCGCGTTATGCACAGGCTGTGGGTAGCTGGGATGTGCATGCCGCGATGTCATCAGCCGAGAGTAACGGCCTTACTACTTTACTACACAACTTCATCGCTACTTTAGAAACTTGAATTAAAAGCAGCTGTTTCGCCTATTTTAGTGCTAACACTCTGAATGATAATATGTTTTCATGACACCAGCAGGCTCACCAGCGATGCCGAGAGCGCCTACTATGCGCTGTTGTGGACACAGACGGCCTACAAGCGTGCCGAGGCTGCAGCCGACACCGATGACTATCGCAACCTGGCGCAGGTCAACTATCGCATCGGGCAGCTGATGTCAAACTACAACGCCACCAATCAGGAAGACCTGCGCTGATACGAGAAAGCCTTGTACTATTATAACAAAGTGGGCGACACCCTGCAAATCATCTACTCACTGCTCGCCACCGGAGCATTGCAGCGCAACGAGGGCATCGCCGTGGCACGCCTCAATCTCGAGCAGGCCTACCGGCTCGCACTGCTAAATACTGAAAAATTCAGATGATTAATGACGGAGCAGCTGCGATGTGTCTGGATGTTAAAATGTGTCATTTCGCAACTTTTTGTTGTGTTGTGAGTTGTTTTTTTGTACATTTGCAAGCGAAACAGCATGATTGGAAACTTTATGCTGTCTTTTGCAAATCTGAAACTTTTAATTGCTCGAATAATTTAATGCCCTAGCAATCTAAAAACTGTAACTCTATAAGAACCTAAAATCCGCAGATAATTTTTCGAGTGTCAGATTTAGCCCTTGCTTGTGACGATTGTGTCTGACTCTAGGCTTAGAAACGCTTGACATGACTTGTATGCAGACACCTTCCCCTTACCCCGTA
>Ga0256404_1009805_pt1 | contig 13540 bp, 13 predicted proteins | sample RumenRJG_01DNA_FD_185990 | JGI IMG/M metagenome (GOLD analysis project Ga0256404, IMG submission 185990) | Bovine rumen microbial communities from Lethbridge, Alberta, Canada - RJG_01 | ecosystem: Host-associated > Mammals > Digestive system > Stomach > Rumen | place: Canada: Alberta | collected...
GGCAAAGAAGTTTTCGACAACACCGTTACAGTTGACATTTTCTGCTGGTGGACTATCTAAGACTATAACAATTCAATTACAGCCGTTATTTTAAGTGGAGGTGGTATAGATGGAAGCGCAAAACAACAAATTATTATCTATGCCATACATTCCATTTAAGATTGTTATGGCATTGTTGAATAATGACAATTTTTGTAAATTAATATATTACAATACAATGGATGCGCTAGACAAACCCAATTTAACCATGCAACAAAAACGGAAACTCATTTGGGATGGTACGATGGACAGAATGGATAAATTTAACATTTTTCTGACTAATGTACAACCCAACGAAGAGATAGAGAATCGCACCATTATGAAATTATACAAGTATCAAACCGCACCAGTGACAAATGTACGGGCGGTATTGTCGTATAGGTTCGATATTTTGTTTGGTTCGAAGATTCCGTTGGTTAAACTTAATGGCGTTACGTGCAATCGGGGTGACGTTATTGAGATGGAGATTATGCGCACGTTGAATGGGGAGGATGTTGCTGGTGTAGGCTTTTTACAATACGATGAGCGATTGTCGTCTCTTTGTAGTTCTCGTGTGGGTATTGGTAATAACTATACATTCACGGGACTGACGATTGTAATGGCTACACAAGTAATGGACGTTGAAGGCGGTGTATGCTGATATGGATAATATCAAGCAGTTTGTTGATGTAAATTCCGCTTTTGGCAACCCGATTATATATAAAGACATAACAATATATCCTGTTTTAGCAAAAGATTATCATAAGTTTATCGGTGTTATGGACATCTTGAAAATTGAAAAGAACAAGTGTGCGGATATTGAAGTTATTCAGATGTCTTATCTGTATTATCTTATTCAATTAATGTTAACAGACGAAAATGTAAAATTTGCATTTCTTATGTTATTGCATTTGTGTTTGCATATGGATAGCGATTCAGAACAACTTGTAGATGATTTTGACCCAGACGCTATGTTAGTGCAATCAATCAGCAATGACAAAATTGACTGTTATATTAATGGGTGGGACATAGAGATTAGATTGCGTGGCAGAATTGCTACATTGGTACTGGAAGGTCACGAATTGACCGCCAATGATTTTGAAGATTTCAGGCGTATTATTTTATTTCAGAATCTGCATGATTTTGATGAGATTGAAATGAATATGAGTGATGATTTCAGAGAAGTTATTGAGCAATATTACACATTGAAGAACAAGGGTATCAGAACACCGACTATTGAGGATAAAGCGTTGGCAATCATTACGCATACTGCCTATACGCTGGAAAGCGTTGGGTTGTTGCCAATGCGTACTTTTGATAATTTATTCAACAGTATAATTGCTGAGACTGATTATATAGCAACGAAAGCACTTGAAGTACACTTGCCGAAGGGTAAGACTATTGACCACTGGATATATAAGCCAGAGCGTCAAAAGTATATGGAAGTATTCAAGGACGCTGATGCTGTTGCCAAGAAAGTTACAAGTATGTAAAAAATATAAAAAGGAGGATAATATATGGAGAAATATATCTTAGCAGGTGTTGGAACCATTGAAGGATTTACTCAATCTACAACACAGCCGCAGAAGATTTTCACATCCACTACTCTCCAAGAGTCTGGATTGAATACGAGCGTAACCGCCGAGGTAACAAAATAGCCTTGCTTGTTGAGTGATTAGCAAGTATTCCGTGTTAACTGCTAAGAATCCCTAAAGCTCTTATGACTACAACGTGGCAATGAAAAATGTGCGAACGTAAATGTTGCGAAAGCGGAAAAAATATAAGAGATGTTATATGGTTAAATCCTAAGTAACGAAACAATGGGTGTTTAGCATCCACACCCCGAACAGGGGTAGGTTCAACGACTATCCTTTAACGAAGGAGTAAAGCCCCAAGCCTATGGGGGAAGAAAAATACGGCTCTTATTCATATAGTTTAGATGAATAAGATGAACAAATAGTCTTGACTTGCGTGAAAGCGTAAGAGGTCTGCTTTTGGAAATAAGTAAGACTGAACCAAGAGTTGCGTCTTGGTTTGAAAAAATCGATATTCGTGGAGGACTTTCGAATCCTCTGCTGGGGCGGTATTTCCATGATTCTTTGCTTGAGTCCAACATCACAGATGCGCTGTTTGATATGACATACATCGCTCTGAATGTTGGTGGAGAGATTACTGTTGGTGGCGACTCTCTGATTACAGAGTCTGTTACTACCACTACTGCAAATGAAGTTACCGTTGCGGGTACGCCTGTCGCTTTCGGTTCCGCGGGATTGGTAGGTTGGATGACCATCGAGGGCGAGGATAATTGGCAACCTATCACATTTACTGGTAAGACTGCCGAGGTTTCCGACCTTCCGTCTGGAACGAATGTTTGTGTCAGATACAATGCCTATGACGATGCAATGAAGCAATTCATTATTCCGTCCAACGTAATTCCGTCTGAGATTCACGTTGTTATGACCTATCCGCTGTTTGCGGCTACTACTGATGTGCAGTCTCTGTCCACCAGTTCCAAGGTTGGCGAACTGATTGTTGACATTCCGAGATTCCAGTTTAATGGTAGCGTGGAACTGTCGCTGACTTCCAGTGGTGCGGCTACATCCAACCTGTCTGGTTCTGCCCTTGCAGTTAATGATACCATTAATTGTAGTGATATGGGTAGATATGGTACAGTTAAGTTGCGTACATTCGGCGGCAAGTGGTATGATAGCCTGATTGCTATGGCTGTTGATGGCGCAGAGATGAGCATGAAAACTGGCGACACCAAGACACTGAAGGTTGTTGGTATCTTCCAAGATAAGGGTACTACTCTGACTGGTGTGCTGAATAATGCCAATCTGACATTTACTTCCAGTTCTTCTTCTGTCGCAACTGTGTCTACTGCTGGCGTGGTGACTGCGGCTGGAACTGGTACAGCGACCATTGAGATTGTGGCTACCGACAAACCGAGTGTACATGGTTATGCTGAGGTTAATGTAACTGCATAGTAATTATTTTTAGGCGATAAGAGATTTGTCCCTAAAATCAATTAGGGGCAAATCTTATTTTGTCCCTAATTTTTTATTGTTTAAAAGAAGGTGAAACAATGTGTCCATATTGTGAAGTGGGCAGTTATCTGGGGTTTTGTAATTGTCTGGCAAGCGGGCAATACTCTTGCATGTTTGTGTATAGGTGTACCGCTGAACACAGATGGAAAGCATTGCCAGAGATGGAAAACTGTCTATTAATGAAGGAAAAAATGGGGGTGAGAGATTTGAAACCTACGGAGCATAAAGTAAGGTTTGAATCTGGCGGCAAACTATATGTTGAAGTAGACGACATGGTATATAAGATTGATAATCCATTTGACCATACTCCGCAAGGCGTGGAGATTGAACGTGTGGACGGGCATGTATATGTCAAAGGGTATGCGCCCAAGGTGGAGTCGCCTAAAGACAAGCCGCACAAGACCAAATCGAAAAAGAAGCCAAAGAAATGAGCATGATATATGCGGGCGATGTGTATTTGTGTGATTTTACATATAACACAACTGGCAGTATGCAAAGTGGGTTGCGCCCATGCGTAATTGTTGACAACAAAATGGCGTTAGCGTTTTCGCCTTGTATACATTGTGTGCCGCTCACATCGCAACACAAAGAATTTAAATTACATCACAAAATAGATATTAATGAAGCAAATGGATTAGATGTTGCGTCTACTGCGCTTTGCGAACAATATACTCTGATTGACAAGTCGCAGTTGGTTAAGAAATTGGGGTGTATCGGCAAGGTGGATTTAATTTATATAGTGGAACTATGTAAACAGAATTTTCCGTTTACAAAGCAACATGGAAAGGAATAAGATATGAAGAATGTTGGATTGCCATTAGAGGTACATTGTAAAGAACTTGACATTATGGTTAGACCCTATCTTACATACGGTGATATTATCGACATTGCAGAAACAGCCTTGCGCAACGATAATGTCATGGAACAGGAAATTTGCATTGCGCTCAACACCATTGATAGATGTTGTAAGGATGTAAATATTGAAGAGATTAGTATTGACGACATTATGTGGGGCGGTTTGTGGGAGGCTGTAGAACCGCTGGTCGCAAATGTGGATATGGTTCGTAAATATATTGAGCGCAAAGATAATGTTAGTGTTGCTATTGCTAACTTTATGAATAATACTCTGCCAAAATTCATGGATAAGATTGATAAGAAAGCGGACAAGTATATTAAGCATATGCCTAACCAGAACGAGTGGTCTAAGATTGTTGAGGAAATGCCAAAGGGATTGAAGGATGTGTTGGACATTGTTAAGCAAGATGGTAACGCAGAGATTATTCGTGGTGCAATGAAGATGGGAGAGAAGTAATATGCCGATAATGTTTAGTTCTGGTGACTTTCATATGATTATCGGTATTGCTGTAACAAATGCTATGCACGAAGTTCTGGAAAAATGTTACGAAGAGTTACAAAAGGAAATCCAAATGGATGTGTATGACGCATATTCCCCAGAATCATATAGTAGGACAGAAGGGTTGCTTGATTCATGGAAACGTGAGTGGAGCAGATTGAGCACAGAGTTAAGGTTTGAGCCTAGTTTACTACCTATTGCGCCAACACGTTGGCAACATGGTAGTTTATATGATGATGGAACAGGCAAAGGATATACTGATGTACGTGATGTGCTTATAGATATTATTGCTGGTGGTTATCGAGCTTATAACGCTCACACTGGGCGACCAATTGGCGGCAGACCATTTTGGGATAAGTATGTAGCCAAGGTGAACGCTAATCTGGACAATTGGATGAAAAGTGCCTTGGCGCACCAAGGATTGGCGGTGATATAAAATGAATGTATTAGGGTTGGATATGAGTAGCAAGAAAAGCGGCTACTCTATATTTAAAGATGGTAAATTGTGGAAATATGGTGTGTGGGAATTAAGCCATGCAGATGAACCAGATTGGCGCAAACGTATTGCTTTTATGTCGGAGCAAGTGCAAGAATGTTGTAAAAAATATGGCATTCGTAAAATTTATGTAGAAGATGTACCGCCAATTATAGAAAATACACAAACCGTCAAAGTTTTGTCAGCGCTACAAGGAATGTTGATTGCAACAAGCGTATTGTATGATATTGACATTCATTTTGTATCTGTTAAAACATGGAAAAGCAAGATTGGAATTAATTTAGATGCGTCTAAAGAAAACCATGCTCTTAAAAAGAACATAAAGGCTAAATATGGGACTGGTGCAACCGCAAAACTCAAAACTGTTAAAGGTTGGATTCGTGGTTGGGAAAAGAAAATGAGTGTAGATTATGTCAATGATATATTTGGTATTGACCTTGTTTACAAATCTCCAAGTTCTAAATTCAACCAAGATGATATAGCAGATAGTATTAATGTGGCGTGGTCGCAAATTGGTGATGTTGAGCCGTATGCGCTAGATACATTTGAAAACATTACAAGACGTTTTTATAAATTAATTACAGAATAAATTACATATAGAAGGGTGGTGCTAAAGTGGCTGATTATGTCATTCGTGTCAAAGGAGTGCTTGATGATGCGCAGATAAAGCAACAGATACGCGCATTGTCAAAGGGAGCCAAGATACAATTTGGCGCTACTGGGGTTGGTGGAACCACTGGACGTACTGGAAAGGGTGGGCGCGGTGGAACTACCACAATTGGAGATACTGGATTGCGCGGCAGTCCGCGTGGAAGTGGAAAGAATACTAAACCATTTAAGTCTTATGTTGCAGGAGCGCAACAAGCTGAAAGGGCGAATAAGCGGTTTGGTGCGACAACATTAGATATTACTAAGAAGGTTATTCAGTTTGGTGCTACTACTGCTGTTATTCGTGGCGTGACTAGTGGTATTGGAGATATGGTTCAAAATACTTTTGAACTTGATAAGGCACTTACTGAATTTCGTAAGGTTTCTGATTATTCTGGTAAGCAACTAGAAAAGTATACCGACCAAGCGTATGTTGCTGGTCGACAGACTGCGCGTACTGGAACAGAAATGATTGATGCGGCTACTTAATAAACTAGGTAGGGCGTATAGTAATATACGTTAGAGAATGGGGTGAATTGCTGGGAAGTCCTAAAGCCTTACACACCAAAGTGTAACAGAGGTAAGGATATGTGGACAATCAGCATCGTGCGCCTATTGATTTAGGATGTACGTTCAACGACTAAGACTGAAATAATGTCTGTAGGGTTCAAGTGCGAATCCGAAGCGCCCCACATCCGATATATATATATATTGGATGAAGATATAGTCTAAACTTTCATCGAAAGAGAAAGAGGTTGTATATGAGAAAAGGCACAATGGACAAAATTGAAGATTTGTGTAATAAATATAATGTAAATTTTATTAATGTCAGAAATATGCGTATGAATGGAAAAAGTCGATTAATAATAACATGCATATGTAATGAATGTGGTCAGCGTTATGATATAAGGTGGGAAACATTAAAAAAACAAAAGTATCGTGGATTGTGTACGAGTTGCGCTCATCGCAAGTCGTCTGCGTATAAAGAATTGTGTGTCAATCAAATTGTTCAACGATTTGAGGATGAAGGGTTTACTGTTGTAACGCCAATTAACAAAATAAAACCACGCGGCAAACGTAGTGTATATTTTACACCCGTAGAAATTATGAATAAATATGGTGATATTTATACTACTAATTGCAATAATTTTTGCAGTCGTATAGATTATTATCGAGAATTAGCAAACTGTGATAAACGTAATGAAATGTTACAATGCGAAAGTAGGCTTGAGTACAAAGTGCGTTGTTTTTTGCAAGAACATAACATTCCATATAAACAAGAATTTAGGTTTATGGATTGTCGTGGCAAGAAATATCCCCTACCATTCGACTTTTGTTTATATTACGATACTGATAATAAACTATTAATTGAGGTGCAAGGTGCTCAACATTTTAGAGAATCGGCTTGGTTTCATAAGGGCTATGAAAGTTTTAAAACATTGCAGAAACACGATAGAACAAAATTGTATTATTGTCAAAAGAATCATATTCCATTGTTAGTTTTACCGTATAACAAAATTGACGACAAGAAAGAATCTTATAAAAAGATTATTTTAGATTTTATTCATAACAACCGATAATATTAGCAATATTATTAAATATACTTGCAGTTTAAGAAAATGGGCTTCGATGAGAAGCAGTCCATGCAACTTGCTACAACAGCCACGATGTTTCAGAATATCGCGGATAAGGAGATTAGTGCTGGCGATGCCGCGTTATTCATTAACTCTCAGTTAAAAGCATTTCGTCCACAATTATCACAATTAGGTGATACGGGAACGCAATCTATGCACGTTATTGATAGTGTGAACGAAGTAGCCAATAATTTCGCTGTAGGAACCAATGACTTGCAACTTGCACTATCTAAAACGTCATCTGCTATGGGTGGTTTCGGTAATAGTTTTGAGCAGACCATTGGTATCATCACGGCTGGAACCGAAGTCATGGTGGGGCAACCCGCAAAAGTCGCACGGGGATGGCGTACCATTGGTGCTAATATTGCCGCAGTCGCTAAAGATTCAAAGAAATTTGAAGCCGCTAATGGCAAAGTTAGCATTTCGATGCGTAAGCAAAATGGCGAAATTAAAAATACATATGAGTTCTTAACGGACTTGAATAAAAGTTGGGGAAGTTTAACCAACGAAGAAAAACAACAGATTGGTATTCAACTTGCTGGAAAGAACCATCTTGAAGTATTCAGAGCCACAATGGATAATTTCAAAACCGCTGTAGACGCAACTAATACCGCATTAAATTCTAACGGTTCTGCCGCAAAAGAGAACGCAAAAGCATTAGACTCTATGGAAGGGCGTTTACAAGCATTGCGTTCGGCGTGGGAAGAATTTTCTCACAAAATGGTAGACAGTGATGTCGTTAAGAAAGCAATGACATCTTTGACTGAGGGATTGAGATTCCTTACTACCGACACAGGTCAAGCATTAGTCAAAACCGCTGTTAATGCCCTTAAAGCATATGCGGCTTTTAAATTATTTACTGGACTTGGCGGCAACCTAATTGGTACCATTAAAAACTTCAAGAATCTTGGAAAACAATTTAATATTATATCCAAAGCACTTAAAGGCACAGGAAAGCGCGTAGATGATACCGCGAAAAACTTTGGACGTTTGGGCGCGGCGGCTGGAAAGGCAACGCCAGCGGTAGGTAAACTTGCGCCTAAAATGGCGGGGTTGGCAAGCGTATTTTCTAGTGGCGCAGTTGGTTGGGGGCTTTTGGGTGCGGCTGGCATTACTGCTGGTATCTTAGCGCTTAATAAGGCTATTGATGGCGAGACAGACCCAGAAAAGAAATACGAGAAATCTAAGAAAAAATTAGATGAACTCAACGACTCTTACGAGAAGATTAATGCAGAAATCAAGAAGTACGAAGATTTACGAAAGCAACGACAGAAGGAACACCCCAATGACAAAGAAGCGGCGGCGTATTCTAAACAAGAAGAACATCGTTTGGGGTTACTCAAACAACAACTGGCTGTTTTAAAAGAGCAACGTAAAGTACAACAAGAAATTACCAACAAACGATGGGAGAAAAAAACCAAAACACCGCAGACAAAGAGTAAGGAAGTTCGCGATAAGTCAACTAGCAAATCTGCCGCTCTTGGCAAGGGCGGTGTTTCTATGTTGGGTGCGACCAAGGTTTCAACCGCCAAACAACTTGGACATACAGACAAATTAACTTCTGCAATGAAGGATTATGAGTATACTCTGTCACAAGTTGGCGCAAAATATGAAAAGACTGGTCGAATCGGACAAAAGTCTATGGCAAGTCTGCAAAGCGGCATAGACAATGTAAAAAAGGAACAAAAGGAATGGGTTGACCATTTTGGCGGCGTTGAAAAAATGCCAAAAGAATATCGTAAAATTTACGATGAAAGCAAGAAGGTCACGGACGCTTATGATAGTTTGGCTGACACACAGGCGAAATTGGCTGGCGGCGATTGGAGCAAACTTGGAACGAAAGATGCGGAACAAGCCACACAAGCTTTTAAAGACTTGGGTGGCGCAATCGGTGTTTCTGTTAATAAGAGTGGCGAACTGGAAAGTATCAATTATGGGCAATTTACAAGCGGTTTACAAGCCGCTGGATTTACAGCCGACCAAACTAGAGATGCCTTAATTCAATTAGGACAGGAAAACCCAGACGTCAAGGTTAATATTGAAGGCACGGAAGTTGCTGGCGACCAAATTGCCAACGTGCTGGACTTTTTGGATAAATTAAATGGTAATGACGCCAATGCAACAGTAGAGGTTGACGGTACAGAATATGCCGTAGAAGATATTGGTAGTTTAGATAACTACTTACGTCTTATTGACGGCAAAACCACAACTGGTTATATGACCATCGAGGGTGCGGCAGAAGCATTTGGTAAGATTCAAGAAGTTAAGAACGCAGACATTCCTCCTAAAACCTTGAAAATTGGCGGCAATTCTTCTGGCGCGAAAAAAGCGGGGAAAGACGCCAATGCTATTAAGGTTAAAAATAAAACTTTAGTTGTTAAGGGTAAAAAAGATGGCTCTTTTACAAGTGCAAAAAGTAGTTTAGAAAACACCAACAATAAGTCTGTCACATTAAGTGTTGGGGCGAATATTTCCGATACCGCTAAGAAATTAATGACAAAACTTGGCTTTGCCAAAGGTACAAGAAATGCCCCAGAGGGACTTGCAGAAGTCAATGAGCAAGGATACGAGTTTATTCGTGATGCAAAGACTGGTATGTTGCGTGTTGCTGGTGGTGGTAAACGTACAATTACTCACCTTAATAAAGGCGACCAAGTATACACTCATGCCGAATCCAAACGTATGATTTCTGACAAAGATGATATTGAGGTTCCCCAACATAAGAAAGGAAAGAAGAAAGGCGGCGGCAAAGGAGCAAAGAAACGCGCAAAAGCGCTCAGTAAGGCTCAAAGCGATTACAATAAGAAAATCGAAAAGCATAAGAGCAATTATGAAGCCGCGCTTAAAGCGTTGCAATATAAGCGCGACACCAAACATATCAGTGACTTGCAATATCAAAGAGAATATAATGCTTTGTACAATAGGTATAATAAACTTATTAAGAATACAAAGCCAGCAGTAGTCAAGGGCAAAGGCGCACAAGTTAAAAGGCAAACTGGACTTGGTACCGATGCCAGATATGACCTTGGTACATCTCAGGCTGATTTAAGACATGAGCAAAAGACTAAGCGGATTGAAAGTCTTATCGAAGATACTTTGGGTACTGGGACAGATTTGACAAAGGCTCTTAATGCTATTAATGCGGCTAGAAAATCACAAGACATTAGCGCGGAGGAACAAGCAGAATATACAAAACAGGCATATCAGCGCAATGCCGATTATAATATGCAGATGTATAAGAATAATAAGGTTACTTATACCACTATGCGTAAGACTCTGGACGATTATTATAAGGCTGGTAAGTTGACCGCCGCTGAATATTATGATTATCTTGATGATTTAGCCGAAACCCAACTTGACAAGGAAAAGAAGCGTATTGAAGATAAGAAAAAGTTGAACGATGACACTTATAGTCTTGCCAAAGCATTTGTTGAACGCAGAATTTCTGAGTTGGAAAAAGAAAACGAAGAACAAGAACAACAAAATGACCTTATTGCAAAACAAAACGACCTTATGAAAGCCCAAAACAAGATGGTCAAGGTTTATCGTGAAGGTAAGGGTTTTGTGTACGAAAAAGATACAGAAGCGATAAAGGAAGCAACACAAGCGTTACAGGAATACAAAACAGAACAAAAGAACCCAGAACTTGAAAAATGGGAAAAGGTTCAAGAGTTGTTTGAAGATATGGAAGCATTGGCAGAAATCAAAGAACTTGAAAATAAAGTCGGTGCATCTGCAACTAGTTTGTTTGGCGGCTTCGGTACTAATCTTGACGCGTGGACGCAATGGATTAAGAATAATCTTGCGACAGGTATGGGATTGGAAAGTCTTGCTGATAGTATGGATGATTTGACATACTATAATGATATTTTCAAATTCTTACAGGGCGCAAACGGTACGGTGTCTGAGTCGCAAATCAATAGTGCCATCTCCAAATATCGCTTTGCGTCTGGTACTGATTATGTGCCGCGCACTGGATTTGCGCGTGTTTCAGAACAAGGTTATGAGATTGCGTTACTTGGACAGGGCGATGCAGTTATGCCGCATGACGTAAGTAAGAATCTTATGGCGTGGGGCGCATATAGTCCTGTTGATTTTGCTAAGCAATCTGGCGGCAACGGCGATATTACCTATAACTTCGATAAGTTGGTACTGCCTAATGTTGCAAACGCAAATGACTTCATAAGGGAATTAAAACAACTGCCTAACAAGGCACTTCAATTTGGAACAAGCAGGAGTTAATTCTCTTGCTTGTTCTTTTGCACATAAGGAAGGAGGTAGTTTGTGGGATATTTATTCGGTAAAAAATCCTTTCGCAAAGGAAAAGCATTAAAGAAGTATAAAGTAAATCAAGGGATTTGTTGCGATGGAAAGTATATTTATTCCGTCTTTGAGCGCAAGAAGCCGCATACTTGCAAAATCCGTAAGTTTACTTTTAATAATAAAACGATTAAGGTGTCTGATAAATTACATATCGGGCATGGTAATGATATTACATATAAAGGCGGCAATCTGTATATTACACATTCCAAAGGTGGCAATGTGATTCATGTTGTGTCTGCCAGTACGTTGAAGAAGCGTGGCGACCAACGTGTTAAGGGGTTTCCTAGGAAAATCAGCGACCATCCATCGTTTAACGCTATTGCCGCAATTCCGCAAGGCTTTGCGCTAAAATTGATGGGTAGTCAGAGAATCATTATCGTAAATGATAATTTTAAATATATTCGTTCGTTTAAAATGAGCAAAAAAATCCCTGTATCGCCACAAGGCATGGAGTACAACGATGGTAAATTATATCGTGTTTATTCTAACTTCCAAAAGAGCAAGAATAAAGTGGCGGTATTCAACATGAAGGGTAAGTTGCTCAAGACATATCATATTAAGGTCAAGGGCGAAGCAGAAGGGATATTTTTCTGCGCCCATAAATTTTATATGTCCATTTATCGTAAATATAAAAAGAAAAAGCATAAGAAAAAATATAAAGCAAGACTATATTATTTAAAGCAAATTAAATAATGTGTTTGTAGAGGTGGTGAATATATGCAACGAGCATTTTTACAGACCATAAACACTATTGTAAAAAGTATGATTGGTAAGGCTGGTTTTGATAAAACCAGAACTGGGCAAATTGTCGGTGTTAATGAAATAACCAATACTTATTCTGTACGAATCGACAATATAACCTATCCAAATTTGAAAACGGTCAATGGGTTGACATACAACCTAAAAGACATGGTTAAGGTTGTTATTCCTTGCAATCAAGCCACACAGATGTATATTGAGTCGAGCGTATTGTCTGATGACGCGATAGGCATAAAGGTTGCAAGTGCATCTGCGTTGGCACAAGAAGCGCAAGCGACAGGTGAGCAGAATAAGATTGAGATACAGAATGTAAGCGAGGTTGCTAACTCAAAGAATAAGACATACGCACAACCAGATGAACCAGCCAGTGGTATGAGTGTTGGCGACATTTGGATTGATACTAACGATGGCAATAAAATGTATCGTTGGGATGGTTCAACGTGGGTGTTTTCTGGTGGTGGCGATGGCTTAGATGGTTTGAATCAAGCCACGATATTTTTGTATCAACGCAATACCACAACCCCAACAGCCCCATCTGGTGGACAAACCTATACATTTGCCAATGGCAATCTAAACCCCATCCCAGATGGTTGGTCGAGATATGTTCCTACTGGCACAAATCCATGTTATATTGTGATTAGTTCTGCTATTTCCAGTTCTGCCACCACAACCATTACTTCGTGGGGAACAGCAACCAAACTTGTTGAAAATGGAGCCAATGGAGCAACTGGTGCAACAGGCGCAACAGGAAATACTGGTGCCACAGGTGCTACTGGTGCAACAGGAAATACTGGTGCCACAGGACAGACTGGTGCCACTGGAGCGACAGGTAATACAGGAGCAACAGGTGCAACTGGAAAAACTGGTTCGACTGGTGCTACTGGTAGTACGGGTGCTACTGGGGCTACGGGTGCAACAGGGGCAGATGGATTAAACAATGCGTCCGTCTTGTTGTATCATCGTGGTACAACTGCACCAACTAAACCTACTGCCAATTTAACATATACATTTGCAACTGGTGTTTTGAGTGGTCAATTAAGTGGTTGGAGTCAAACAATTCCAAGTGGGTCAGAACCATGTTGGGTTATTGCGGCGACTGCAACATCGACTGGTGCAACAGATACTATTCCACCCACTGAGTGGAGTACACAAGTTAAGTTTGTAGAGAATGGTGCAAATGGCGCTACTGGTGCAACAGGTGCGACTGGTGCCACAGGAAATACTGGTGCAACTGGAAAAACTGGTGCTTCTGGTGCAAATG
>Ga0256404_1009806_pt1 | contig 13538 bp, 9 predicted proteins | sample RumenRJG_01DNA_FD_185990 | JGI IMG/M metagenome (GOLD analysis project Ga0256404, IMG submission 185990) | Bovine rumen microbial communities from Lethbridge, Alberta, Canada - RJG_01 | ecosystem: Host-associated > Mammals > Digestive system > Stomach > Rumen | place: Canada: Alberta | collected...
CGTCGTCCGCCACCAGCCGGTGGCCCCGCTTGATCAGCTCCAGGGCCGCCTCGCTCTTGCCAACGCCGGAGTCGCCCATGATGAGGACCCCCTCGCCGTAGACATCCACCAGCACCCCGTGGATGGAGATCCTCGGGGCCAGCTTGGTCTTCAGCCACCGGATCAGCTCACTGGTCAGGTCCGCCGTGGGCAGGTGGGTCACCATGCAGGGAATGCTGTACTCCCGGCACTTCTGAAGCAGGATGTCGTCCGGCTTCAGGTTCCTGGAGAAGATGAAGCCGGGAATGCGGAACCGGCACATGATGTCGAAAATGCGCTCCTTCTCCTCGGGGCTCATGAGGCCGATGTACTCGGTCTCCACGTTTCCGATGACCTGGAGCCGCTCGTTGTCGAAGTGGGCGAAAAACCCGGTCAGCGGCAGCGCCGGGCGGTTCACGTCCGGGACCGTGATGACAATGGAGTCGGTGTCGATTTCCGGCGTCAGGTTCTTGAAATGATTGCTGGTGATCAGCTGTGTCACTGTGATTCCCTGCATGGCTGCTACTCCTTCTGTTCGTCGTGGTGCAGAAATGTGTAAACTGCTTCCGCCGCCTTCCGGTTCATCTCCGGCAGCGCTTCCAGCGCCTCCCTGTCGGCGGCCCGGATTCCCTCAATTCCTCCGAAGGCCTTCATCAGGGCGGTTCTTCTGGCCGGTCCGATTCCGGGGATCCCGTCCAGGACCGATTTTACCTGGTTCCGGTCCCTTAAGGACCGGTGATACTCAATTGCAAAGCGGTGGGCCTCGTCCTGGATCCGGGTGATCAGGTGGAAGCCCTCGGAATGGCTGTCGATGGGCACCTCCGCGTCCCGGAACCAGAGGGCCCGGGTGCGGTGCCGGTCATCCTTCACCATGCCGCAGACCGGGATGTCCAGGGACAGCTCCTTAAGGACCTCCAGGGCGATGTTCACCTGGCCCCTGCCGCCGTCCATCAGGATCAGGTCCGGGAGCTTCGCGAAGCGGTCGTCCCGCTCCTCCAGGGTGTGGGTCAGCCGCCGGGTCAGGACCTCCCGCATGGAGGCGTAGTCGTTCGGCCCCTTGACCGTGCGGATCCGGAACTTCCGGTAGTCGCTCTTCTTCGGCTTTCCGTCCTCGTAGACCACCATGGAGCCGACGCTCAAGGTTCCGCTGATGTTGGAAATATCGTAGGCCTCCATGCGGCGGATGCCGGCAAGCCCGGTGAGACTCTCGATCTCCCCCACGGCCCCCACGGATCGCTCCTCCTCCCGCTTCAGCTTCTCCCGGTCCTTTTCCAGGACCATGGCGGCGTTCCGCTCTGCCAGCTCCACGAAGCGCTCCTTCTGGCCCTTCTTCGGGACCCGGAAGCGCACCCTGGCGCCCCGCTTTCCGGAGAGCCACTCCTCTAAGAGGGCCCCGTCGGGCAGCTCCGTCTGCAGCCAGATCTCCCCGGGAATGAAGGGGGTCCCGGCGTAAAACTGCTTCACGAAGCTCTCCACGATGGACTCCGCCTCCTCCTCCAGGGCGATGTGCAGATAGTGGTGCTCCCGCCCCACCATGCGGCCCTCCCGCACAAAGAAGACCTGGATCACCGCCTCCCGGTCATCCCTCGCCAGGGCGATCACATCCCGGTCCTCCATGCCCTCGGAGGTGATCTTCTGCTTCTGGGCCACGTGCTCCACGCTCGTGAGCAGGTCCCTCAGCTCCGCCGCCCGCTCGAATTCCAGGGCCGCTGAGGCCTTCTCCATCTCCTCCCTGATGCGGTTCAGCACCGGCTCGAAGCGGCCGTTCAGGAACTCCAGGGCCGCGTCCACGTTGGCCCGGTAGGCCTCCTCGGAGATGTAGCCCTGACAGGGGGCGCCGCACTGGTGGATGTGGTAGTTCAGGCAGGGGCGCTCCTTCCCCATGTCCTTCGGCAGGGACCGCTGGCAGTCCCGGATTTTAAAGGCCTTGTACATCAGGTCCAGGGTGTCCCGCACCGCCCCCGCGCTGGAAAAGGGCCCGAAGTACCGGGCGTGGTCCTTCTTCAGCTGCCGGGTCAGGAAGATCCTGGGGTAGGGCTCCTTCACCGTGACCTTGATGTAGGGATAGGTCTTGTCGTCCCGCAGCATAGTGTTGTAGCGGGGCCGGTTCTCCTTGATCAGGTTGTTCTCCAGGACCAGGGCCTCCAGCTCCGAGTCCGTCACAATGTACTCGAACCTGGCGATCCGGCTCACCATCTGCAGGATCTTCTGGCTCTTCCCGCGGGAGGACTGGAAGTACTGCCGCACCCGGTTTCTGAGGGAGATGGCCTTCCCTACGTAGATGATCTCGTCCTTCGCGTCGTGCATGAGATAGACGCCGGGACTCTTCGGAAGCTTCTTCAGCTCCTCGGCTATATCAAACATGAATGCTGTTCCTCTTACCGCCGGGCTTCACTCCGGCCTTATACTTGTTTTTCAGTATACCACATTCCCCCTCATCTATGGTAGAATCCAGTGGTAAGCGTTCTGAAGAGCGCCTCCGGCGGTCCTCCTTAAGGATTCCGCCGTTTCAACCGCTCTGTGAAAGAAAGGGACGGGAATATGATCAAGATCGGATTTGACAACGAGAAATACCTGCGCACGCAGTCTGAGCACATCCGGGAGCGCATCGCCGCCTTCGGCGACAAGCTGTACCTGGAGTTCGGCGGCAAGCTGTTTGACGACTACCACGCCTCCAGGGTACTCCCTGGCTTCCAGCCCGACTCCAAGCTGCGCATGCTGCTGCAGCTGGCGGATCAGGCGGAAATCGTCATCGCCATCTCCGCGGAAGATATCGAGAAGAACAAGATCCGGGGTGACCTCGGCATCACCTACGACGTGGACGTGCTGCGGCTCATCCAGAGCTTCCGGGACCGGGGACTCTATGTGGGCAGCGTTGTCATCACCCGCTTCACCAACGCCGCGGAGCAGTTCAAGTCGAAGCTCGAGGCCATGGGCATCCGGGTGTACCGCCACTACTCCATCGACGGCTACCCGGCCAACATCCCCCTCATCGTGAGCCCCGAGGGCTACGGGCGGAACGAGTACATCGAGACCAGCCGCCCCCTGGTGATCGTCACCGCCCCGGGCCCCGGCAGCGGGAAGATGGCCACCTGCCTCTCCCAGCTCTACCACGAGAACCGCAGGGGCATCAAGGCGGGCTACGCCAAATTCGAGACCTTCCCCATCTGGAACCTGCCCTTAAAGCACCCGGTGAACCTGGCCTACGAGGCCGCCACCGCGGACCTGAACGACATCAACATGATCGACCCCTTCCACCTGGAGGCCTACGGGGTCACCACCGTGAACTACAACCGGGACGTAGAGATCTTCCCGGTGCTCTCCGCCATTTTTGAGGGCATCTACGGGGAGTGCCCCTACAAGTCCCCCACGGACATGGGCGTGAACATGGCCGGCAACTGCATCGTGGACGATGAGGCCTGCTGCGAGGCCAGCCGCCAGGAGATCATCCGCCGCTGGTACGCCTCCATGAACCGCCTGGCCAAGGGCGACTGCCCGCAGAAGGAAGTCACCAAGATTGAGTTTCTGATGAAGCAGGCGGGCGTCACCTCCGCGGACCGCCCGGTAGTGAACGCGGCCCTGGTGAAGGCCCAGGTCACCGGCGCCCCCGCTGCCGCCCTGGAGCTGCCCGACGGCAGAATCGTCACCGGCCGCACCTCGGACCTTCTCGGCGCCAGCGCCGCGGTGCTCTTAAACGCCGTCAAGGCCCTGGGCGAGATTCCCGACAGCACCAAGCTCATCTCGCCCCACTTCATCGAGCCGGTGCAGACCCTGAAGATCGACTACCTGGGCAGCAAGAACCCGCGCCTGCACACCGACGAGATCCTGATCGCCCTCTCCATGGTGGCCGCCACGGACGCCAACGCCCTGAAGGCCCTGAACCAGCTGAAGAAGCTCCGCGGCTGCCAGGTACACACCTCGGTGATGCTCTCGGAGGTGGATATCCGGGTGTTCACGAAGCTGGGGCTGCAGTTGACTAGTGAGCCGAGGTATGAAAACAAGAAAATATATCACTGAAACTGGAAAACCCCCCAGAAGAGCGTAAACACTTACTGGGGGGTGTTTTTCTGATTTCAGACGTCTGTGGTGCAGAGCCAATCAGGCGAGCAGCACGGGGTGGTCGGACATGGGGGTGTCGGTCTTCTTGGTGCGCCGCAGGATCTCCATGAACTCCTTGCCGGTGATGGTCTCGCGGTTGATCAGGAAGTCGGCGATCTTGTCCAGCACGGCCCGGTTCTCTTCCAGCATGGCGAGAGCCTTGTCGTAGGCGTCCTTCAGGATGAGCTTGACCTCCTCGTCCACCTGGGCGGCGGTGTTGTCGGCGCAGTTCATCACGGTGCGGCCGGTGAGGTACCGGTCCTCCTTGGTGGCCAGGCCCATGAGGCCGAAGCGGGAGGACATGCCGTAGCGGGTCACCATGGCCTTGGCGATGTTTGTGGCCTTCTCGATGTCATTCTCCGCGCCGGTGGTCACGTTGCCGAAGACGATCTGCTCCGCGGCCCTTCCGCCGAGGAGGCTGACCAGCATGTCCTGCAGCTCCTGCCGGGACTTTAAGTAGGTCTCCTCCTCCGGGACGTACATGACGTAGCCCAGGGCTCCCATGGTGCGGGGCACAATGGTGATCTTCTGCACCGGCTCCGAATTCTTCTGCAGGGCACTGATGAGTGCGTGGCCCACCTCGTGGTAGGACACGATTCTCCTCTCCCGCTGGTTCATGACCCGGTCCTTCTTCTCCTTGCCGACCAGGACCACCTCAACGGCCTCAAAGAGGTCTTTCTGGCAGACGGACTTCCGGCCCTTCTTCACCGCCAGGATGGCCGCCTCGTTGATCATGTTGGCGAGGTCCGATCCCACGGCTCCACTGGTGGCGAGGCCGATGGCCTCCAGATCCACCGTGTCGTCCATCAGCACGTTTTTGGCGTGAACCTTCAGAATGGCCACCCGGCCCTTCAGGTCAGGCCGCTCCACGATGACCCGGCGGTCGAAGCGCCCGGGACGGAGCAGCGCCGGATCCAGGATTTCCGGGCGGTTGGTGGCACCCAGGACCAGGAGGCCCTTGGAGGAGTCAAAACCGTCCATTTCCGAGAGCAGCTGGTTCAGGGTCTGCTCCCGCTCGTCATTTCCGCCGAGCCGGGAATCACGGCTCTTTCCGATTGCATCGATCTCGTCGATGAAGATGATGCAGGGGGCGTTTTCGCTGGCCTGCCGGAAGAGGTCACGGACTCTGGACGCGCCGACACCCACGAACATCTCCACAAAATCGGAGCCGCTGAGGGAGAAGAAGGGAACCTTGGCCTCTCCCGCCACTGCCTTCGCGAGAAGCGTCTTTCCAGTTCCGGGCGGGCCCACCAGGAGGGCTCCCTTCGGCAGCTTCGCGCCGATCTCCGTGAACCGTCCCGGGTCATGGAGGAATTCCACGATCTCCGTGAGGCTCTCCTTGGCCTCGTCCTCACCCGCCACATCGGCGAAGGTGACGCCCGTCTCCTGCTGAATGTAAACCTTGGCGTTGGATTTTCCGACGCCCATAAAGCCACCGCCGCCCATTCTCTTCATCATGAAGTTCATAAAGAAGAGGACGATCAGGAAGGGGAAGATAAAACTGGCAATGGAATAGACAATTGCCGCTGTGTCCGAGCGCTCCCGCCTGGTCTCAACCCCGGCCTCGTAGAGACGGTTCACCAGGTCCCCATCCTCATCCATGCGGACCGTGTAGTACTCTGTCAGGGGGGAGAGGCCCTCCGAACCGGACTTGACGCCGATCCGGATCTGGGTGTTCCCGATGGTGGCGGACTCCACCTGCCCCTGCTCCACCATGGAGAGGAACTGGTTATAGGGGATTTCGCGGCTGGTCCCGCTTCTCAGCTGGGTCCGCAGAAATCCCACCACCGTAAAGGTCAGGACCGCGGCGATCAGGATAATCAGGAGGTTCTGCCCTCCCGGCAGGCCCCTGTTTCCGCTGCCGTCGTCCGGCGACTTTGGGGTCGGATGATCTCTTCTGTCCATCTATACTCCTATTCATTCTGTCTTTACTGTATCCGATCTCACACTGAGTCAGACTGAATATCAGTATAACACGGCGGACAGCGGTTGAACATAACAAAACAATTAGGTATCTGTTCAGCACCCAGGTCTCAGAATGCAAAGCATTCTGAGACTGTGGGCGGTCAGAGGCGTTTCACGACGCGAAGCTAGTCCCTGTGGGGCGCCTTGTCCGCCCAAACAAAATACAGAAACCACATCCAGGGAACTTGTTCCCTGGCTGTGCTTTCTGTATTTTGTCTGGGTGCTGAACATATACAAATTTGAAATGGGTACCGATCTCAACTATCATCCCGATCGATACCCACTTCATTCTGAAAGCGTCTTTAGAACCAACGGTGTGGACCTCACTTTCATTTATTTCAAACCATATTCAGTTGTCTTTTTCCCGTCTCGTCCCTTACCCTTTTTCTTTCCTGGATCTGAATGGATCCTCTGCCGGCGTTCTGGAGCTTCCGCTTTCTCGTCACTTCTGCTCTGAACCGCTTCCGTTCTCACTTCCGGTACGGCGGTTGCTTCTTTTCCGATGCTGCCGCGGTGTTGCTTCTGCGGCTCTGGTGTTGCTTTGATGTTGCTTCTGTGGCTTTGGTATTGCCTGGGTGTTGCTCAGGTGTTGCTTTCGTATCACTGCTTATTTACTGCTTCAGATCTATCTCTCCGTATCTTAGGCCCTGTGTGTTGATAGATATCTGCCAGCTTTCAAACTCCCCTGGTTTCTTCTCTGACCCGGTCTCAGAGTAAACACTCTCGGCTTTCAGCTTTGAAGGATATCAGGTTCAGGTGCCATGATTTCGGGTTTGCGGTCTTTTGTTCTGCAGTGTACGTTCTGTATTGCTCTGCCACTAATATCGGAAAAGTGTTGTCCGGTTTCCCTTCTGCCTGAAGTTTCGGCTTTATGCCTGCAGCTTTTTCATTTCAGGTGGGATATGCAGCGGGATGTTTCAAAAAAGGTTTACGTGTACTTTGGAGTGTACCTCCTTTCATCAGATTCCGTCTGTCTGACGGTTTTGCTTTTCTTGTCCTTTCTGTTGTTGAACCCATTATAGGGCAGGGCCTATTTTATGTCAAGATTTCTGAAATGTTTCAGTCTAGTAAGACTATTTTCAAATATTAAGCCGTTTAAGACCAGTTTAGGCGCATTTTAACCGCTATTGTGTACAATATTCTGACAACAATATTTGCGAATTTGAGTCCTCTCCTGGGTGCTGAACGGTTATCGCTATTTTACGATCAGGGAGAAGTCGTCGTAGCTGGCCGCCACTGCCCGCTTGTCCTTGAAGATGATCATGACCACCTGCTCGCTGTAAATATCCGTCCCGAACTGATAGACCATGTTGGACATGCCGTTCTCATCGTCGAAGGTCTTGGAGAAGGGCTCTCCGTAGACATCCGCGATCTGCTGCCGCGTGGCGCCCATGGGAATCCCGTAGAGGGTCAGCTCCGGATCCGGCTCCTGGCTGGCGATTTCAATTCCCTTGATGGTGCAGTCCCGCACCGCCATGTCATAGTCCTGGTTGTTCTTCACGCTGATCCGGATATTGTTGTAGTCCCCCTTGTACTTCACACGGCAGGTTCCGGTGGAGCCGGCCTTGACGATCAGCTCCTCGCCCTCAAACTCGGCGCCCTCCATCTCCAGGCCCTCAAAGGTGGTGGGAACGCTGATGGTCCGGTCTCCGGCCGTCACCATGTGGGTTCCCTCCTGCTTGTGCTTCTTCACCACGATCTCCGCCTGGGACGCCTTTGTCTCCGCGGCGGTCTCTGCAGCTGTACCAGATTCGCCGGCATCGGCTGCGGCGGTCTCTGCGGCTGTACCAGATTCGCCGGCATCGGCTGCGGCGGTCTCTGCAGCGGCTTCCGCGGCAGTATCAGCCTTGCCTGCATCCGCCGCGGTCTCTTCTGCTTTGCTCTCCTCTGCCGCGGCCTGCTGAGTGCCGCCCCCGGCGGACCCGGCCTGTTTTCCGCAGCCGGCGAGGCAGGCCACCAATAGTATCAGCGTTATCAAACCAAATAAGCGTCTCAAAGTTTCTTTCCTCCTGTAATGCCCGAAATCTCTCTGTGCCCTGCGCATGCCAGTCCGCGTGACACTTCTTTTTGCAATTCTTTTTGTGATCCTACTTGCGATTCTTATTTCGATTCTTCTTCGATTCTACTGCGATTGACATAAAAAATGCAAATGCATTCAATCGTGCTCGGCTTGCCGAGCGCGCGCGGTCAGGACAGCGCGCTTGCTCGCTTTCCATCTCGTGTGCGGTGCAATCCCGCGCGCGAGAAACGCGCGTGTTCCCTGTTTCGCTTGCGCCCGCGGTGCGCGCGCGTTCCTCTGTCCTGACCTGCGATCCGCCGGAGGCTCAACTCAGTGGGGGATTGTCACCCGCCACTGAGTCAAGCTTGTTTCTTGTACCCACCGCCTATAGAAGCGGGGGACTCCCCCACTGAGTTGAAATTATGACACAGAAATGCACTGTTTGGGAATTGGTTTTTTTGAGATAAGCATCTATAATGGCAGTGGACTGCCTGAAACGGCAACTATCAAAGGCTTTGCGGCGCGCATTGAAGCGGCGCAAAAGCCTCAGGAGGAATCATGCTTCACGAACAGAACGGCCGCATCGCGGTTCTCACAGACACCAACTGCGATTTAAATCCGTCAGACCTTCCAGGTCTGCCGATCTATGTTCTTCCCCTTCGGATCAACGACGGGGAGAAGGAATACCGGGACGGAATTGATATTACCGTGGAGGATGTCTACCGCCGCCAGAAAGACGAGAATTTCCACACCAGTCTGCCCTCCCAGGAGGACATCAGCTCGATTCTTGACCAGATTCACCAGGATGGCTTCAGCCAGGTCATTGTGCTTCTGCTGTCTGACGCCCTTTCCAGCGCCTCGAACCTGCTGCGCCTCCTGTCCCGCGAGCGGGATGACCTGGAAATCGAGGTCGTCAATTCCCGCTCCGCCAGCATCGGCGTCGGGGTCCTGGCCTGGCAGACGGCGCAGTACATTCTGAGCGGGACCCCCTTCTCCCTTCTGAAGGAGAAGGTGCAGTCGCTGGTGCGGGAAACCGAGGTTTTCTTTTCTCTGGACACCCTGGAATACCTGAAGCGGGGCGGCCGGATCGGACGGGTCACGGAATTCGTGGGCACGCTGCTTCAGATCAAGCCCATCATGTCCTTCGACGAGCTGGGCGTCATCGTGACCGCCGCCAAGGTCCGGGGCAGCCGACTGGTGCGCCGGCACCTCATTGAGTGCGTCCGGAAGACCGCCGCCCGCTTCCCGGGACGGCCCTACAACCTGGTGGTCTGCGAGGGCGGTGTGCCCGAGGAGTGCGATCGGCTGACGGAGGAGCTGAAGGCCCTTCTTCCCGACTGCAAGGCGCTGCTCCGGGGCCGCCTGGACGCGACGCTGGCGGTACATCTCGGGCCCCATCTGCTGGGCGCCGGAATTCAGTTTCTGTGAGCGCCGCCCGGGAAACCGGAGTTCCGTTTCTGCGGGCGCTGCTCAAGGCGCCGGATTTCAGTTCCTGTGAGCGCTGCCTGCGTTGACAGAACTGGCGATGCCACATAAAATATAAGAGGTTTATAAGACTCTCGTTCTGCGGCTGTGGCGGAATTGGCAGACGCGCTGGGTTTAGGTCCCAGTGGGAGACCGTGCAGGTTCGAGCCCTGTCAGCCGCATTCACAAACAGCTTCGCTTTCATAGGAGTCACGCATCTGCTGCGGGGCTCCTGTTCTTTACAGGTTTACAGGAGGTTTCTCATGCTGACACTGGAACGCGCCAAGGAACTGAATGCCACAATGGTATCCGAGCCCCATCTCATCGTCCACGCCCAGGCAGTGAGCGCCGCCATGGCAGCCATGGCAGCCCACTTCGGGGAAGACACGGAGCACTGGGCCGCCATTGGATGGCTTCACGACTACGACTACGAGAAATTCCCGGAGGAGCACCTCGCCCACACGGCGGAGCCCCTTCGCGAAGCCGGTGTCTCAGAGGAGGAGATCCGGGCCATTCTCTCCCACGGCTACGGCCTCCGCAATGACGTGGAACCCCTGACCAACTGTGAGAAGAGCCTCTACACCGTCGACGAGCTGACGGGCATCATCAGCGCCGCGGCCCGCATGCGCCCCAACGGGATCTCCGACCTGGAGGTCAAGAGCCTCATGAAGAAATTCAAGGATAAGCGCTTCGCCGCCAAGTGCAACCGGGAGCTGATCCTGAAGGGCTGCGAGCTTCTGGGCATGGACATCAAGGAGGTCGCCGGCATCTGCATCGAGGGCATGAAGCCCTACGCCGCGGAGCTCGGCCTTCTGGGAACCGAGGCCTGAGCCTGTTCTTCCGTTCCGTCACATTCCTTCACCGGCTGCTCCTGATTCGCAAGCTCCGGAAACATACCCCAGGGAGGCTTCCATGGATACCAAGAATCTGAAGTATTTTGTCGGCGTCGCCCAATACGGTTCCATCAACCAGGCCGCTAAGGCCATGTACATCTCTCAGCCCCAGCTGAGCCATATCATCAAGACCATCGAGGAGGAGGTCGGCTTTGCGCTGTTCCAGCGCACAAACCAGGGCTCCCGGCTCACCCAGAACGGCGAGCACTTCCTGAACCACTGCAAGGTGATCCTGAACGAGATGGAGAGCCTGGACCACTTCGTGAACCAGGTGCACCGGGAGGGGAGCCGCCTGGCGGTCTCCATGACCCGCTTCTCCCACACCGCCGTCTGCTTCAACCAGATCTGCACCAAGCACCAGGACCAGGAAAACCTGTTCCTCCGCCTGCATGAGGACAACACCAACGAGGTGATCGATGACGTCTGCAGCGGTTACTCGGAGATCGGCGTGATCCATTTCTCTGTCCACGAGACCGAGACCATGATGCACTCCTTCGAGAACAAGCGCCTGCAGTTCATCCCCATCGCCAAGTTCAAGCCCTACGTGTTCCTCTCCGCCAGCCACCCCCTGTTAGAGGGCGGAAACGTCAAGGAGCTGGACATTAATGACCTGCTCTCCTACGGCTTCGTGCGCTACATCGGCCAGTACGAGGACTTCTTCTATCACATCGCCACCGAGAGCGGCGTAGTGGACCTGAACGACTCCAGCAAAATCATCTACGTGAACGACCGGATGGAGCAGATCCGCATTCTGTCATTCACCAACTTCTACACCATCGGCATCGCGAAGTTCCCCTACCAGGGCTCCTTCTACGACGTGGCCAACATCCCCCTGAAGAACTGCTCGGAGCACCTGCGCTTCGGAATCATCATGAAAGAACACAAACGCCCCACCGGCATCGAGCAGGAATTTGTCGACGCGGTGAGGCAGCGGTATCAGGCGCTCTCAGACGAGGTCCGAAACACGAAATAAACTTAAGCGGAGGATGCAGGCTGCGGCGGCGCGGTTCGCTTAAAAGCTGACGCGGCCGATGCAGCCTGCAGCGGCGCGCTTCATCACAGCCGCCGTCTCCAGGCCTCCATGCGGTATCTTCCCTTCTCCTTGGCATCCGCTAGCTGCTTTAACAGGCGGGGGATGTCCTCGTTGAAGGTTCCCGCGAGAACAACATAGTTTGACGCATGATTCGTCCGGAACACGGTTCCGGGCGAATTAATATTCTGGAGGAAAATTTCCGTCTCCTCCACGATTTCGTCCGGAGTCAGCATCTCCATTTCGCCCCGGGCGATTTCTTTTGCCATGGGGGAATCCGGCGTGAGATGCAGGGTGAGGATCGACGCATACTCCGGATTCATGGCGTTGATCAGCTCCGCGGATTTCACCGCGTGGTCCCGCACGCCGGGGCGCCCGCCGAGGCCGGAAATCAGGGTGACGGAGGTCTGGATGCCGCAGCGCTTCAGCTTCTGCCCCGCCGCGATAATCTCCTCCGCCGTCTCCCCCTTCTGAATATGCTGGAGGATGCGGTCATCCCCCGACTCTGCTCCGATATACGCCATCTGCAGCCCCGCCGCGGCAAGGGCCTTCAGCTCTTCGTCGGACTTCCGGTTCACGTCGTGGGCCGTGGCATAGGTGGTGATGCGCTCACAGTAGGGGAAATTTTTGTGTACCCGCTCCAGGAGCCGCAGCAGCATGTCCGTCGGCACAATCAGCGCGTCTCCATCCGCGAAGAACACCCGCTGCACATAGGGGCCGTACATCTCCAGGCAGTCGTCCAGATCCTGGAGAATCTCCGGCTCCTTCCGGATGCGGAACTGCTTCTCCGTGTACATATGGCAGAAGGTACACTTATTGTGGGAGCAGCCAATGGTCACCTGGATGATCAGGCTTCTTGCTTCGCTGGGGGGTCTGTAGACATCACCTTCGTATCTCATCTGTTTACTCCGTTTTCCGTATTTTTCTTTCCGCGCCGGACCGTTGACCTCACCACGCGGCGCGCGCTGCCGCCGGGCAAGCGGCAATCCTACACTTTCTCAGGCGTAGAGCGGCTTCAGCACCGCCGTCTGCTTCTCCATGCCCTTTGTCACTTCCATGCTGCAGCTGTCCAGGAAAACCGCGTCGCTGCAGAGCTTCGTGTAATCCTCCACGGTTCCGATGACCGGGTAGCCGAAGGTCTCCGAGCGGAAATGCATGGGAACCGTGACCTTTGCCCCGATGCGGTCCGCCATTTTCTTTGCCAGGTCCGGCGCCACCGTATAGAAGCCGCCCACCGGCATCAGGAGAACATCCGCCCCCTGCAGCGCCGCATACTGCTCGTCTGTCAGCTCGCAGCCGATGTCACCCATGTGGATCACCTTGATCCCCTCCGCCTCCAGGACCGTGATGCGGTTCGGGCCGCGCTTCGCGCCCTGGACCTCGTCGTGCCAGGTGTCAATAAAGCTGACGGTGAAGGGATTCACTCCCCCGGTTTTCTTCCGGATTTCGCCCTCGGCGCAGTGATCCCCGTGGCCGTGGGAACAGAGCACCAGATCCGCTTCCTCGTCCAGCGCCCGGTAGCCGGGAACCGATCCGGGACTGTAGGGATCCAGGATCACGGTAAAGTTCTTCTCTTCAAGCTTCATGCAGGAATGTCCGAGCCAGGTGAGTTTCATCGTGTTTCCTCCTCTTTTTACCGGCAAAGTCCCGAATTCTTGCTGCTGCCTATTATCCTATCACATTTGTCAGGTTGATGGAAACAGCAAATGCCCCGCCACAGAAGCGTCAGTCCCAATCCTTTTGAACAACAAAAAACCTCGCTGCAACAGCGAGGCTCATGAGAGCGATAGACGGGACTCGAACCCGCGGTCTCGACCTTGGCAAGGTCGCGCGTTACCAACTACGCCACTATCGCATAAATCACACTTTGAAAACCACACACAGACAAATATCTTTCAAGAACTCTTTAACTTCCTGTTCTCGATTTTGAATCCGACGTACTTAACCTCTGGTTAAACCCTCGACCGATTAGTAACAGTCAGCTGAACGTGTCACCACGCTTACACCTCTGCCCTATCTACCTGATCGTCTTTCAGGGGTCTTACTACTTTCGTATGAGATATCCCATCTT
>Ga0256404_1009808_pt1 | contig 13537 bp, 14 predicted proteins | sample RumenRJG_01DNA_FD_185990 | JGI IMG/M metagenome (GOLD analysis project Ga0256404, IMG submission 185990) | Bovine rumen microbial communities from Lethbridge, Alberta, Canada - RJG_01 | ecosystem: Host-associated > Mammals > Digestive system > Stomach > Rumen | place: Canada: Alberta | collected...
AAGGCTGACCGCTTCTTTTCCGTACCCTCTGTTTTGATATGCCTTATCGATCATAAGACGCCACAGATTATAGTTTCCCTTTGCAATTTCAGGTGCATCCGTCCAATAATCATCAACATCAAAACCGATCATCAGGAAGCCTACAGGCTTATCCTCATCATATATACCAAACGGGAATGCATGACCGTTTCCCGTAATTGCAGTATACGCTTCAATGATGCTGATTTCGTTAGCAGCAACGAAGTTTTTCTGCGATTCCGATACCGTCAGTTTCAGGATATCCCAGACATTATTGCCATTTACTTTTTCTAAATGAAGCATATATCCTTACCTCGTTAAATAACGATTTATCAAGTTCTTTTGAATCTTAATCTAATTGTAGCAAACTGTTACAAACAGTAAGCAATCGCCCTGAATGACTCACAGAAAAAACAAGATTTTGGCAAGATTGTCTTAAAAAGCTCCGGTTGAATGCGCCTTGAAGCTTTGATGTAATACGTATTCTACTGATGGTGCTTTCTTCAGTCAAAGATGATTGCCCCATTTCATAAATCGGTTCATACGAAAAAGACTGCAGGCGCTTGCCTGCAGTCTTGATATCAGATCTGTTTTCCGTTATTGGCGATCGTTTCCTTGTACCAGTAAAAACTCTTTTTCTTTCTTCTGGCCAGATCCTTGAGGTCATGTTCGTCACGGTTAACATAGACGAAACCGTAGCGTTTCGAGAAACCGGAATGTCCGGAGATCAGGTCCATGAACGACCAGCTGCAGTAACCGATGAACTTCACGCCCAGATTCATGGCTTCTTTAACCTGATGCAGATGCTTAGAAAGATAATCAATACGATCGTTATCTTCCAGTATGCCTTCTTCAGGCCATACCTCCTTATTTCCAAAACCGTTCTCGGTAATCAGAAGCGGCAGATGATAGCGATCCCACAGTTGTCTTGCGCTGCATTGCAGGCCGATATCATCAATTTCCCAGCCCCACAGCGTCGCTTTGAGATTCTCGTTCTTCACAACCTGATAGATACCGGCTTCATTGCTTGGAAGCAGTTTGAAACCTATATCACCGATCGGATGTTCATCATCGCATGGATTTGCACTGATTGATTCCGAATAATAATAATTGAATGCCAGGAAGTCCGGCCTATTCTCTTTCATAACTTCCATATCGCCTTCTTTGATCTCAGGCATCATCCCCCTGTCTTCGAGATACCTGCGGAAAAGCGGGGAATATTCGCCTCTGATGTTCATATCCAGATGATAGAAATTTCTTATCTCATTGGCGTCCATGCATGCCAGCATGTCGGCTGGCGAATTGGTGGTCGGATAAAACATCGTGTAGCAGGTCGCCGGACCGATCTTGCCGTCCTTGACGATCTCATGGCATTTTCCGATTGCTTTGGCTGCCGCAACGCACATATGGTGATTGGCAAGATAGCCGAGCTTTTCTGCTTCCTTGCGATCTTCACATTCAAAACCAAGACGGAACGGCATATGTACGACATGATCCTGTTCGTTGATCGTCAGCCAGTATTTGACGCGATCGCCATAGGTCCGAAACAGAAATTCTGCATAATTTACATAGTCATCGATGCTTCTTCGATCGAGCCAGCCGCCATATTGCTTCACAAGCCCGACAGGATAATCGAAGTGGTAGATTGTTACGATCGGCGTGATATCCGCTTTGATAAGCTCGTCGATCAAATCGTTATAAAACGCTACGCCCTTTTCGTTGACTTCCCCGTTTCCTTGAGGGAAGATCCTTGTCCAGGCGATCGAGAAGCGATAGGCCTTGAGACCCATCTCTTTCATTAAAGCGACGTCTTCCTTATAGCGATGGTAGTGGTCAGAAGCGACAGAGAAATCACAGATCGAAGGATCGATCTTGCGCACATCCATGACCGAAAGGCCTTTACCATCTTCCCTTGCAGCTCCTTCACACTGAAACGATGCGGAAGAAGAACCCCAGAGAAAATCTTGTGGAAAATCGTTGATCTTTCTTGTTTCCATACTCCTCCTTTGAAAAAGGGACATAAAGTCCCTTATGAATTAATCCTCGTCGAAACCGATGAGCCAGGTCGCAACAAATCCCAGAACGGTTGCGATAATTGCAGCGGCAACCGCCAGATAGAAATTGCTCATGGAATCCGGAGCCATGAAGATCGGCAGCGTCAGGAATGAGCAGGATGCCGTCGCATAGGCACGGATATCAAAGATACCGATGAAAAGACCCGTAATAGCAGCGCCGATCAAAGCACCGATCAAAGGTTTCTTCAGACGGATCAGGACACCGTATAAAGCAGGTTCGGTGACTGACAGTAAGGCAGTAATACCGGTTGAAATACCAGCTGTCTTGTTTTCCGTCTTCTTAGCCTTGAGACCTACAGCCAACGCAGCACCAGCAATCGCCAGGTTACCGGCAAGAGCCTTGGAGAAGAGCAGAGATGAACCATAAGTCGTGATTTCGTTGACGATCAAAGGCGTAATGACTGTATGCATACCAACCATAACCAGCAGCGGATGCAAAGCAGAAAGGATAACCATTGAAATACCGCCCAGGCTTGTGATTGCAACACAGAAGTTAGCAAGCGCCTGACCAATCCAGGTACCGATCGGACCCAGGACCAGCAACGTCAACGGGAACATAATGATAGCCAAAATTGTCGGACGTGTGATCGAAACGATGGACTTCGGAGAATACTTGACGATGTAGCGGTCAATGAAAGCCATGACCGGAACCATCAGTAATGCCGGAACGATGTTGGATGTATACTTCACGCTTGTGATTGGCAAACCGAAGATCTTCAGATCCGCAACACCGGAGATCGCCGGCGTGCATAATGCCAGGACGATGAATGCCGCAACATATTCGTTGGTCTTGAGTCTTCTTGCAGCAGCAAACGCTACGAAGACCGGCAGATAGGAATAAGCTGCGTTTGCCAGCGTGTTGAATAGCTGGTAAGTCATTCCGGCTGTATCGACTTTGAAGACGTTTGCACAAAGCGCAAGTACAGCAGAAATCATACCGGAACCAATCAGTACGGTCAAAGACGGTGTGACGGAACCGGAGATGTAGGATAAGATCGTGTTCCAGATGCTTTCCTTTTCACCATCCAGATTTTCCTTGACGACTTCCTGTGCCTGAGCACTTGGAACTAACGGTGCCAGCTCGTTGTAGAGCTGTTCAACATCCGGACCGATGACAATCTGGTACTGGCCACCTTTGTAGACAACACCCTGAATTCCTTCGAGCTTCTTCAGCTCTTCTTCTTTTGCTTTTGTCTTATCGTTCAGTGTCAGACGCAAACGTGTCATGCAGTGAGTGTGTGCACTGATGTTTTCCTTGCCCCCTACGAGTTCTACGATAGCAGCAGCTGTTTTTTTGTAATCCATATTTTCTCCTTTCGATGTATTTTGAAGCGGGTCAGCGTAACAACCTCGCTATATGGATCGTGAGATAAGTATATTCATTTTCCTCGATCTGATATCCGTATTTTTCTTTGATCTTTTCACCGATCAGTTTTGCGCATTTATACTCATTGGCATAGCGCAGATTGATGTGTTTGTTGATCTCCATATCCTCATCTTCCGCAAGGAAGGTGTTTTTGACCATCCGCTTGGCAAAAAACTGCAGATGGGTGACGAATCTCTGGAAATTGACATCATCGTTGTTGAGCTTAATGTTGAAATACTCTTCCACCGTCGAAACGCTCATAGAAACGATACCGGTCGCTGTATAGACGTCTTTGATGTCGGTATCGAGCTGGGCGTTGATGATATGCAAGGTGATGAAAGCCGCTTCCTGTTTATCGACATCAACTCCGAAATCGGAGATCATCATATCGATGATATCTTCGGCAATCTTGTATTCATCTTTGTAAAGATAGCGTACATTAAAAGAAAGCATCGTGTCAAAACGGACGCCTTTCTCATTTCTTTCGATGCAGGAATAGATATGATCGGTCAAAGGGACCAGGATCCTTTTGGAGATCTTCCTCGGACTGCAACGGATGATGTAATCCGTTGCCTTGACTCCGAACTTTACGACATCATAGGGGATTTCATTAAAAAAGGAAGCCAGGGTCGGATCGATGCTTTCGCTTTGAAGGACATAGGTCTTTTCGATCTTCAAAGGATCGATCTTCTGACCGACCTTTCCGTTAAAACCAATACCTTTGCTAAAGACAATCACTTCTCCGTTATCATCCCTGGAGACGACAACATTGTTGTTGATGATCTGTTTGATTTCCATCTCTTTCCCCCAGATAATAAAAACCTGTCCAACTTAAAACAAGTGAACAGGTATTGCTCTTTCGATAACAAGCCTTTTGTCAGATTCAATATATCATCCCTATGCTGTTTTTACAAGAGCTTCTGTTTGTTTTAAGTTTCCTTGTAAGGCAAAACAATCGCCTGTTCTTGTATCTCGAACATTGCCCGGCACAAGACTTTCTCACCCATGTGTTCATACGCTCTTGCGGAAGAATACGTTCCTGTGATTGAATCGTTGAACCAATATCCTTTGTCATCCGTCTTCTTTGGATACACTTTTGCTTCATCCGACTGATCGCCAACAAATCAATAATCGCAAACGTTGCTGTTGGCATATGTGTGCTTACGGATCAGTTGAGTCTTGGCTGATACATCTCCTCTTGCGTGATCCTTGATGTTTTAATAAGCAACCGTCCTGATTAATGCATTTACTGTCACAAGCAACACAGCCAGTATTCCTATATCCTCGCCTGTCTGTACTGTTGCATCTGCAATTCTTACCAAGAATCCGGAAACAATCAACATTATTATAATGGTTACCGCAATATGCAGAACTCTTTTCATTGATTCCCTCTTTTGATCATTTCCGAAATCTTAATTCTATCGGAATATTTCCCTAGGCAAAAAAAGTTTAGTAAACATCAAAGCCATCAAAACGGCAGTGCCAATAACGGATTCATAAAGTTTGCCAACATTGCTCATCGATGTGTCTTTATTTTCATAAAAAGGTTTCAGATGATAAACCAGAAACCTTTTTACAATGAATTGCGTTGTTTTTGTTACTTTTTCCCGAAGAATTCTTCTTTTGTGATCTCCTTGCTGTGATCTGTCTCTTCTTTGGTAAAGGCGTTGTATTTGTAGTCGGTATCGTAGTAGTGAGCTTCCATAGGCTCTTGTTTATGTTTATGCAATACGATCGCAAATAAGGAAACAAAGGTTCCGACAGCGCCGATGATGCCAATAGCCAGAATAATGGAGGCAAGCTTACCCGGGAAGATAAAAAGCATGATGAGCCCGATAAAGATGCCAAAGAAAGCCATGTAGCCAAAGGACTCTATGATTCGCTTTTCACCCTCTGTTGCCTTCCAGCTGCCTGAAGCATGGAATTCCTTTCCTTTGCGGCGTTCAAATAACGGGATCTCAATATGCTTATCGCCTGTTATACTTTCACGCATCACCTGTTCAACTTTTTCGGAAATGTCTTTTTTCGTATCTCCCATATTCTTCACCTCAAAACCAAGATTAATAAACGCTTATTTTATATACTGATTTAGACTTTGATTATTGATCACATTCCGCTGCCTGTTTCAGATTATCAAGAACAGCATCCATTTTCTTCTTCCGTAAAAGGAAGATGGCAAGAGCCAGATAGATCGGGACCATGATCAGCCCGTTCAGGCTGAGATTGTTGATATCCCCTACTTTGTCTGCTTCATTTGTGAACGCAGAACGGAACAAGCCTCCCGCATCCGTAATGGAGTGGATCAGCATCATCGTCCAAAGGTTCCCACCTCTATAATATACTGCTGCCAGATAGATTCCAATCGCACAAGCCGATACGACCTGTATCAAAGCTTTAAGAGGATTCACACCGGCAATGATATTGGTCAGATGTGCCAGTCCGAAAATCAAACCGCTGATAATCACGGCTTTCCAAACGCCGCGTGAGTACTTGCCGTAAGCGATTCCCAGATTGTTGGCAATAATGCCACGGTAGATCGTCTCCTCACGAAAACCAATGCCGAAAATATTAATGATGCCAAGCAAAATCCCTGCAGCGCTTTTCCAGGAAGTTTCACCATTAAGAATGGCTTCTGAAGCTCTTGTGAGGAAAGTGAACGAGAAAAGGATGAGGGCAAACAATCCCGCAAGCAGAGTCTTGCCAAAAGATCCTCTCTTATAAGCCCATCCATAGCCCAGAATTAAAGCCAGTGCCAATGGCATAAGGATATTGATAAACTGCCTGATGTAATCGATCAATATACTCTCCGGCAGCTGCTTTCGTAGAAAACTGACAGCCGCCAGCAAAAGAAAAGATACTGCAGCAACACCGATACAAGCGGGAATCGGATAATCCCGCATACATTTTTTTAATTTCATTTCCAGTTCACCTCGTTATAGGTTTCTTGTTTCGATCCTTCATACAGGATCTCGTCCATGACAAAGACAGGTGCCTCTGCCCGTATAAGCGAACCCAACATATTCTATTTCGCAAATCTCTGATATACATTCAAATTATATCTGTTCACTGTTCTTTCATCATCTGTAATGATTTTAAGCTCATCCGTTTCACAAAAACTATTTAAACGGGCGTTTATGAAGTGTACAAATCATCAGTCTGCAAAATGATCGGTTTCAAACCGGGTGTCTGATCGTTTTTTTCATATGCAAGGAATTCGGATCGCTTGGGAAGAAGAATGGATGCATATTATAATTAAGAGGAAAGGAATGTTTTTATGATCAGAATACTGGAAACAAAAGAAAGGATCATAGAAGATAACGACGCACTTGCCAAAAGCACGCGCGAAGATCTGAATAATAGAAAAGTCTTCTTTATCAATCTGATGGGATCACCGGGCTGCGGCAAGACAAGCCTCTTAATGAACACGATCCCCTGTCTCAAGCAGCGCTACAAGGTCGCAGTAATGGAGGCCGATGTAGACTCGGACGTTGACGCAAAAACCATCGAGTCACTCGGTGTCAAGACCATACAGCTTCACTCCGGCGGACTTTGCCACATGGATGCCGACATGACTGCCAGAGGACTGCAATTCCTCGGACTGGAAGACCTGGATGTCGTCATTATGGAAAATATCGGCAATCTGGTATGTCCGGCTGAATTTGATACCGGAGCTCACCTCAAGGCGATGATTCTGTCGATCCCGGAAGGTGATGATAAACCACTCAAGTATCCGCTGATGTTTGAAACGGTTGATGCTGTCCTGGTTTCCAAGATTGACGCAAAGGAAGTTTTTGACTTTGATGAAAAGCGTTTCGAAAACAATCTTCGTATCAGGAACCAAAAAGCACCCGTCTTCTATCTTTCCAATCTGAACAAGGAAGGCATAGAAGCCTGGACCGACTATCTGATCAATAAAATAGAGGAGTTTCGCAAATCATGAAAGTGATCGAATTACATAAGTCCGTAACCGACTCCAATGACCGGGATGCCCAGAAACTGAGAGAAGAGCTCAAAGAAAAAGGCGTCTTCTTTATCAATCTGATGTCCGCAGCCGGATCCGGCAAGACGACGCTCTTATTAAAGACGATCGAAGATCTCAAGGATCAATACAGGATCGCTGTTCTGGAAGCGGATATTGAAGCGGATGTCGATGCCATCAAGATCGAAAACGCCGGTGCCAGATCCATTCAGGTCCACACTGACGGCATGTGTCACATGGATGCCGGAATGACCAGAACGGGTTTGGAAGAGATGGGCTTAGAAGATGTTGATCTGGCTTTTCTGGAAAACATCGGCAATCTGATCTGCCCGGCCGAATACGATACCGGCGCCATCAGAAATGTCATGATCCTCTCGATACCGGAAGGCGACGACAAGCCGTTAAAATATCCTTTGATGTTTCAAAACAGCGACGTTCTGCTGATAACCAAGATCGATTCCCTGCCTTATTTCAATTTTGATATGGACAAGTGCATCGAACGTGTCCGCTTCCTAAATCCGAATATCCGCATCATTCCGGTTTCCGCCAAAAGCGGAAAAAGCATGAAAGAATGGGAAGACTGGCTTAAAGAAGAAATCGCCGTGTTAAAACAAGATCATGCATGAATTAAGTATTGTTACCCACGTTGCCAAAACTCTTGATGAACTGGCGCAAGAAAGCAATCTGGCCAAGATCGGCTCCGTAACTCTGGAAGTTGGGGAAGTATCCGGCATCATTACCGATTACTTCATTGACTGCTGGAATTATTTCAAAGTAAAGGATCCGCTCATCAAAGATGCACAGCTCAAGCTTGAGCAGATCAAGGCGATCACCTTCTGTGAAGACTGCAGCAATGAATACGAGACAGTACGCTACGGCCGTATCTGTCCCTATTGTCAAAGTGAACACACATATCTCCTGCAAGGCAACGAATGTATCATCAAAGAGATTGAAGCAGAAGAAAAAACCGATATGGATTAGTCCATATCGGTTTTGTTTATTTCTTGTTGTTCAGCAGGATCTTGATGCCGCGTTTTGCCGCATACGGCAGGATCGCTTTGAGCTTGCCGTTTTCAGCTGTATACATCCTTGAGGCATTTGGAACATCCCTCGTCAGATGAATCGCATCAAATTCACATCTTGTAGTACATAAGCCACAGCCGATGCAGCGGTTGGTATCGACATAAGTCGCACCGCATTCCAGACATCTGGAAGCTTCCGCCTTGACCTGTTCCTCACTAAGAGCCAGACGCAGATCCTCATAGGTATCAGCTGCAATACCCGGCTTCATGCCCGGAACCTGACGCTTCGCATTATCGTAAGACTCAATGGAGATGTCATCACGATCGAGTTCCTTGAATTCTCTCAAGTCTCTGCCGATCGTCAGACTCTGACCGTAATGGACGAAACGGTTGATGGAGACGAAACCTTCGCGTCCGTCGGCAATCGCATCGATCGCAAAACGGGCACCGCCGAAGACATCGCCGCCGGCAAAGATATCTGCTTCATCGGTCTGACAGGTAACTTTGTCAGCGATGACGGTATTGCCGTTTCTGGTCTGTACTTTCGTACCCTTTAACAGATCGCCCCAGACAGCCGCCTGACCGATCGATAAGAGGACATGGTCGCACTCGACAGTCTTCAGTTCATTTTCATCATAGATCGGATCGAAACGGCCTTCCTTGTTGTAGACCTGAACGCACTGTTTCAAAACCAGACCGCAGATCTTGCCATCTTTGACCAGGATCTCTTTCGGACCCCAGCAATTCTTGATCGTAACACCTTCTTTGGTGGCTTCTTCGATCTCGTCCCTGGCAGCCGGCATTTCATCCGGTCCTTCCAGACAGTACATTTCAACTTCGGTTGCACCGGCACGTAATGCAGTTCTTGCGACATCGATTGCGACGTTGCCGCCGCCGATGACGATCGTCTTGCCGCTTAAGAGCTTGCCCATTTCTTTATTGGCCTGTCTTAAGAAATCAACACCGCTCATTGCGTATTCTTCATTCGGAATATTTGCCTTTCTGCCGGCCTGTAAACCGATGGCCAGATAGATGGCTTTGTATCCCTGGTCTCTGAGATCCTGGATGGTGAGATCCTTGCCAATCTCTACACCGCATCTGATCTCTGCCCCCATCGCTTTGATCACATCGATCTCAGCATCGATAACGCTCTTTTCCAAACGGAAATTCGGAATGCCGTACCGCAGCATGCCGCCCGGTTTTTCTTCTTTTTCAAAGACGGTTACCGGATAGCCCTGCTTCCTTAAGAAGAAGGCAGCGGAAAGTCCGGCCGGGCCGGCACCGATGATGGCGATCTTATAATCATCCCACTGTTCACCGACATCGTTGTAGCAGTTCGGGATATAGCGGTTCTCTTCTTTTAATTCCTGTGCAGCGATGAACTTCTTGATTTCATCAATTGCGACCGGCTGATCGATTGTACCTCTGGTACATCTGTCTTCACAGCGCTTGTTGCAAACAGCACCGCAGATGGCCGGGAACGGGTTATCCTGTTTGATCAGCTTGAGGGCATCCATATATCTGCCGTCCTTGACCATATTGATATAGCCCTGAACGGAAAGATGAACCGGACAAGCCGTCTTACATGGAGCTGTACCGCTGTCATAGACGTTGATCTTGGCGTCTTCGCGGAAATTCTTATTCCATTTATCCGGACCCCACTTCTGTGCATCCGGCAATTCGGTCTTCGGATATGTCAAAGAAGAACCGTCTTTCAAGCAGAGTTTCTGGCCGAGTTTGGCTGCACCAACCGGACAGACTTCCACGCACTTGCCGCAGGCAACACATTTCTTCTTGTCGACATGTGCACGATAAGCGGAAGCTGACATATTCGGCGTATTGAATAACTGCGATGTCCGAAGGGCATTACAGGTACCCGGCGAACAGTTGCAGATACCGACGATCTTGTCTTCGCCATCCAGATTGGTGATCTGATGGACAAAGCCCTTCTCTTCGGAACGTTTGAGGATCTCCATTACTTCATCGTAAGTGATATAGTAGGCATCCTTATGGGTCTCGACGATGTATTCGGCCATATCGCCGACAGCCAGACACATGTATCCTTCAATATCGCCGACACCCTCACCGCGCATTGCCTGCTGTCTGCGGCAGGAACATACGTCGACACAATACTTGTCGTATTTCTTTAACCAGTGAGAGAGGTGCTCGACACTGACTGATTTGGATTCATGTTCGATCGCTTTTTCGACCGGGATGACATGCATGCCTAAACCGCCGCCGCCAGGTGGCACCAGTCTTGCGACCTTGCCGACCGGAACGCTTGAGGCGTAGTTGAAGAAGGTGGCAACTTCCGGATGATCCTTCAGAAGTTTGGAATTCATCATCATGTATTCACCGGAACCGACGACCCATTTCGGAATGAAATACTGTCTTCTTCTTTCCGGGTTCTCACGGTCAAATTCCATCAGGCCGATCTCGCAGATCTTAAATGCCATTGCCTCGGCTTCTTCCGGAGTCATGCCGTTTTTCTCTGCCAGTTCTTCCGGCAGCATTTTGACGACTCTCTTTTTGCCAAACGACAACATGAACTTGATTTCTTCCTTGCTGAGGAGACGGTCCAGGATCCAGAAATCCGGCATCCAGGTCTGTACATCACCCGGTTTGCGGATACCGATGTCATCGGTAATCATATTGGCAAGTTTTTTGACTAACTCTTCCTTTTCCGGATCTGTACATACATATTCCTCATTGAAAAAATCCTTTTCATTGAACATGTAGTTATTGAGTTTCTCAGGTATCATAATTGCTTCTCCTGTATTCCTTAACTGCATTATATCATGCTGAACTTTGTTAAAAAACAGACAAATTCAGGATCATTTCCCATTACCTTTCCTTTTCTGACAAAAGATATATATTATATAAAGGATGACAGATCAAAATACGGAGGATCATTATGAAATACTACGTTTCCCTGAAAGAAGCCAGGAAAGAAGATTCCGGCAACGGCCATTATTCTTACCCGCTTTTGAATGAGTCCAACGGCTGTCCAAAAGACGTAGCCAGCGGAGTCAGCTATTACACATCAAACGAATTTACTCCACCGGCTGTTCATGAATTCCACGAAGGATTCATGGTCTTATCCGGCAAGGGCTATGCCAGAGTGGATGATGAAGAATTCGCCTTAGACGATCAGATCTCCTTCTTTGTCCCGGCCGGCAAAAAGCATTCCCTTCGCTGTGAAGGATCGGACAAACCACTCGTCCTGTTCTGGTTTCACGCAAAAGCTTAAATCGTTTCCTGCAGTCAATTAAAAAGCCACCTTTTTAAACAAGGTGGCATTTTTCTAATGTCACTAACTTAAGCTGACATGACCCAAAAACTTTATGACCGCAGTTTCACCGTTTATGGTGATGACTTCGGTCTTTCTTTATTCAGACATGACAAAAATCAGATGAATGTCATCTTTATGAAAAATATGGACGATATTGCTGATGCTGTCTTATTAGAAATGCGGTTATGGAATTATAATGAAGACGGTTAGTTGAATCGATAGCCGAAGGATACAAAGCCCCGCGACCTGACATTACGGAAATAATGCCGGTCACTTCTCACAGGCAGTATCTGCTTGACTATCAGATTTTCAAGATCAGGCGGGTCACCGCCTTTTCTTGTGATCATGTATTTCTTTGTAAAGAAGATCGCCATCGTGATATTGACTTTGTATTCAAGATCTCTGTTCTTCTTTTCAAGTTTTCTGTCCTGCACATAATCAATGATGATCATCGATATGTTGAACATCACAAGTCTCGCCCAGATCTCCTGTCTTATGAAATCCCTTCTTCTGGAATGCAAGGCGCTAAGGTCGACAGAATACTTTAAGTGTCTGTAGGATACCTCAATGTCCCATCTCAGCTTATAGATTTCTTTTATCTTTGAAGCAGGAAACAGTTTCCGGTCAAGATTGGTGATGATCGATTCGTATTCCTCACTTGATCCATCAATCTTTATTCTCACCACTCTGTAATCCGCATCATAGAAATGATTCTCTGAATCTAAGAAGTCAAATCGCTGATTGGTCATGATGATCTTGTATCTGTGCTGATTGTTTCTGATGAAGTTAGTCTGCCGGTTGGTGAAGGTGATATGTACGTCTTCATCAAATTCTCCTTTTTTGGGAAGAGACTTGAAACTCTTCAGTAAGGATGTACCGGAATGGATGTCCTTGACCCTGATCAGGAACTTGTGACCTGTTTTCTTTAATCTCTCGAAGTTATTAAAAGTCGCATAAAACCTGTCGGCGATGAAGATCGCCTTATCTCCTTCATATCTTTCGGCCATGGTCCACATCGCAAGGACTTCATTCTCTTTCCTCAAAGGCTGAATGATGTTATCCAGATAGCGGTGATTAAGGATATCATACAGGCAGTTGAGGTGATATATGCTGTAGGAATCCTTTTGGTTCCTGTTCAGACTCACTTTGTCATTTTCATCTTTTTCGATCGCCAGATCACTTCCATCCACCGCCAGTAATCTGTATCCCTTGTATTTCTTATTGCAGGGATAAGCCTTATTCATCACATCCATCAGTTCTTTAAAAGCTTCTTCCTTTATCTTGGATCTTGATCTGATAAAACCGGGAAGGGATACTGTCTCAGCATCATAATCAAAGTATTCATATAATTCCTTCTTCATGGAAGCTGCACCGCAGGACAATAAGATCTTCATATCTTTCCTGAAATCAAGTTTTCTTTCTTTCCTGGTGAAATAAACATCGCTGGTAAGCAGTCCTTTTTCGTGTTTCTGTTTATCCAGCTTCATGAGCTTGTGATCCAATACAGTGAACACTTTATTGGAAAAGGACTTCTTACTCATAAGCCTTTCTCCATCGAGCGCTTTCTATATGGCAGAAACAGTTTAAGTCTTTCAAAACAGATAAGTATCTTCTTCATTTCAATGAACTCCTTTCACTTCCTAAACGAAAGCGCGGAGTGAAACGAAGCGCCCGATTTTCATATTTTTGTCAAGAGGTTTTCATCATTTCTGATCACATTTTTTATACTTTCCAAACCAAGCAGGCCGAATAAAAAAACAGGGTATGATTTGATTCATATCCTGT